>Ga0209614_1000398_pt1 | contig 39382 bp, 35 predicted proteins | sample BlaSprsedimmetaG_FD_185484 | JGI IMG/M metagenome (GOLD analysis project Ga0209614, IMG submission 185484) | Hot spring sediment bacterial and archeal communities from California, USA to study Microbial Dark Matter (Phase II) - Blank Spring... ...
TTGTGATGTCTCTAGTGACATCGCTGGTGACGTGATGATTGATAGGTGGACGAAGAGAACAGGCGGCGTCCCAAGAGGGCTACTCCGTTTCTTGGTCCTAAACATGCTCGTAAAGAAGCCAATGTCCGGCTCAGAAATAGTCGAAGTAATCGAGAAACAAACAGGCGGAAGATGGAAACCAAGCTCAGGATCAATCTACCCCCTTCTAGCTCGGTTACAAGAAACCGACTACACCACAGAGCTACCCAGCGAAGAAACAGGAATAAAACGATACGCACTTACTGCCAAAGGAAAGGCATTCTTCGAAAGACAGATAAGCTTTGGACAAAAGCTCTTAAAGAAGCTGGAATTTCTTGTACCCCTGCTTATCAGCGGATTCCAGTTTGACTCTAACGACGAAAAAATTCTTTCCGGAACCACAGAACCCGCCAAAAGAGTTGTCATGTCTCTGCTAGACCTGCGAGCCGCGACGCATCAGCTAACTGAGCAGGTTTCAAAGGAAATTGAGAAAATTTTGAACAAGTGCGCCGATGAACTTGAGGAGATAGTGAAGAGAATCAATGAAGAACATGTCTGAACTATCACGAGTTACATCTGCGAGCTTTAAGAAACTTGTGTGTGAGCATTTTTATCAAAAGAACGGTAGTGGGTGCTAATATATGGGCTTAAAATCCAGTTTCATGATAGCAACAAGGTCTCTGTGGAGAAGAAAAACAAAGAATCTTAGCGCAATCTTAGCTGTAACCCTTGGAGTTACGCTGTTGGTTGGCATTCAAATCACAACCGACACGCTGGAAAACGCGTTTCTAACAAGCCTACTTCAACGTGAGGGAGAAGTTGACTTCCGCATAACAAATTCCACCACTGGCGGTTGCCTAACGGCGGCAGATGCGGAAACAATCCATGCATTAGTTCCAGACGCTGTGGGGATTATGCCTGAACTGGCTATGCGAGTACCCGTAATGTTGGGGTCACAGTTTGATGACTCAGTTAAGCTGGCAGGAATTCCCCTAAATTTCCCAGAGGCGTTTGGCTCTTTTTATGACTGGAAAACCGGAGAAGAAATAGACATCGGCGACTACTTGACAGACAATTCAACTGTCTTGATGTCAAGTCGGCTAGCAAAAAAGCTAGGCTTAACCCAAGATGACAGCCTCCCGGTTGCTTTGAGCACAGAATTTACAAACGTCACCGTAACCGTAATCATTAACCCGATCACGGGCTTACCTGTCTCTACTCCAAGATATTCTACCGAGCGGTTTGAATTATCGGTTGTCGGCATTTTTGACTCAAACCGTCCCGGAATCGGATCCCAACACAGGGGACTAGTTCTTGCTCTGGAACATCTCCAAGAGTGGAGAAGCCTACAGGATCCAACACGTGAAACCGACTGTGTTGACGCTTATCTAGTAGCCCTCAAAACAGACCATTTCACCTCGGAAATAAATGAAGATTATCTCAGAGGAAAGGTGGATACTGTAAAGGCGAATATCCCCGAAAAAGTAGACCCCGCCACAGGAAACCCACAAAAAATATACAGCGTCACATCGGCAAGGTTGACTTTCTTCAGTGTTGCAGCGATAATTATGACCCTACTGACAACCATATTAACGGCGCTGGGGCTACTCATCATGATAACCGGAATTCTACTCATTACCAACGTTCAACTCATGAACATAGAAGACCGAGAATTCCAAACCGGAGTCCTGCGGGCTGTTGGAGAGAACCGCCGAGGAATCTTCCAATCCTTGCTGATTGAAAACATGTTCCAAGGAATCCTCGGGGGAATCTTAGGATTGATTGGAGGATTAGCGTTTGGGCAAGCTGTCGCCCTCTATCTTGTAGGGTTGTTTGGCACAGGAGAATTAAGCGTCCAACCAATCGTCTCGCCACAAGTAGTAATCTTATCAGTAATCATCGGAGTAGCGTTGGGCATCATAACGGGAATATTACCTGCCCTGAGAGCTTCCCGAGTTAACATTGTAGAGGCGCTGAGAGGAATCAAAGTTTCGTTTGAAGAAAAATCTGGTCGCAACTTGGTGCTATTAGGCATCTTGGCAGTCATAGCGGGCGTGCTGGTTCTCCTAATTAACGGCGTCTTTGACGAAAGTCATCAAGCCATCTGGGTCAGCGAAGGATGGAACACGTTAGGTGAATGGAGAAACATTCTGGTCGGCGCAGGCTTGCTGTTTTCAGGATTAGGTGTTGTGCTTTCACGTTTCATCAGCCGTGTGAAAGCATTAAACATCACAGCAATTGCAATCTGGGCTATGCCTGTTGTTCTGTTCGTTGTCGCTATGGGCGAATGGATACCAGACATTACTGGCTTGGCACCAGACATTTTGATCATAGGAGTAATGGAAATTGTGGTGGGCTCCGTTCTGCTTGTTTCGGTTAATCTTCCCATCGTCATGAACGCTTTAAGGAGCCTTCTGGTCAAAATCAGAGGCCTAAAAGGGGTGGGGCAAATAGCTCCAGCTTTAATTTCCTCCCATAAGGCACGTTCCACGCTAACATTTGCAATCTTCGCTGTTATACTAACATTGAATGTGACAGTTGCTACGCTGGTGCCTACAAGCTTAACTCCTGTCATAGAAACTGAGAGAGACTCCAGAGGAATAGACATTATTGTATTCCTGAATAAGCCTGAGGCGCAGTTAGTAAACACTTCATATGCGGCAGAACTGTACAAACTGGACAGTCAAATAACCGATGTGATTGCGTTCAAGACATACAAGCCAACTACCGATTACATGAAATTTGTAGCCGTGAATAACCCATATTCCAGAGAATTCAACGTCCAAAGAGACTTGCTGCCTTTAGGATATGCTGAAATTACCTCTGAGCAACTCCGCGGAAACGCATCAGATGCATCTGACCCAGATTGGCGCTACGACTTCTACCTAAGCAGCTTCCCAGACGACATCCCACAGCCAGCCGAGTCTGAAGTAACCGACGAGCAACTGCTAGAAATGTCCAAACAGGCTTGGGACCTGTTCTTTGACCCCTCCTACAAAATGGCAGCCTACAACATTTCATTGTCTGCACTCCTTTCAGAAGACCGCGACCTAAGGGACATAGACCTCTCGAACTTGGGAGGATATACCAGCAAAGAACGGGAGGGTATTGATGTGTTACGATATGAAAACGGCTCAATCATCGAAAACCCCGTTGTATTCACAGACTCCTTTATTCTGCCCTCAGGGTTACAGATTTGGGTACCCATGAACACCTCCCAGTATGGGTTGCCCACGTATCAGGCGTTCACAGTGGCAGGACGATTAGACGCTCAACGTGCCGGAGGATTCCCCTTGTCATCATTTAATATCATGTCGCAAGAAGGAGACTTCGATTACGTTGATCTGATAGGAAGAATATACCTTCCTGAACACTGGGCAAACCAAACCAGTTTCTTGGCAGAAGCAGACGGCAAAACGTCCATATCACGAGCCCCAGATCAATACGATTATTTCCTCATCAAAACAACCTACGACATGGATGACCCACAACTGGAATCAATCGCACAAGCCATTATGGAATTCACCAACACAAACGATGAAGATTACAGACTCTTAGCTGGCGACAACTTCTACGTTGCAAGCGCAACAGTTCTCTACTCAAAAATCGAAAGGTCACTGGAGATGGTTAACCGGGTGGTCTCCTTCCTGCAAATATACGTCACATTCGGATTAGCCATCGGAGCGGTAGGCATGGCAGTAATCTCTGTCCGTAATGTTTCAGAGAGAAAACGGGAAATCGGCATGATGAGGGCAATTGGCTTCCCAAGAACCCAAGTTATGCTTTCAGTGCTGCTGGAATTGGTGGTACTAGGCATAATCGGCTTGGCTATTGGAGTCGTTAATGGCGTGCTAATTAGCGTTGGATTCGCTAACATGCAGGGTGCCACACTCGTAATTCCTTGGAATGATCTGGGAATATATTTGGGCTTCATAACATTGATTGCCTTAGCTGCGGGAGCCATTCCAGGATGGTTCGCTTCAAGGATTCCGCCAGCAGAAGCTTTGAGGTATGTGGGATAGGAGGAAAAAAACATGACAGCAATAACAGATAAACAAAAAGGATCGCCAGTTGCTAAAGATAAAGAGTCAATCTTGATTATCTCGGGATTACATAAACGCTACAGTGAAGGAAAAACGAATGAAGTTCACGCCATCAGAGGGTTAAACCTTACTGTCCAAAAAGGTGACATGATGGCGATTATGGGACCTTCCGGATGCGGAAAAACAACTCTCCTAAACATGATTGGACATCTGGACCGCCGTTCGGAAGGAAAAATAGTAATTGACGGCATAGACACGGCTACGCTCTCAGATGGCCAAATGACCGCTTTCCGAAGAGACAATATCGGCTTTATTTTTCAGTTGTTCAATCTGTTTCAGTTCCTGTCTGCTGTGGAGAATGTGGAAACTCCACTGTTACTGAAGGGAGTGAAAGCGGGTGTGGCTCGGGAACAGGCGAAAATGCTTCTGAGAGAAGTGGGTATGGGCGATAGACTGTATCATCTTCCTAGGGAGCTTTCAGGGGGTCAACAACAGAGAGTTGCTGTTGCTCGTGCCCTCATCAATGACCCGGCAATCATTCTCGGCGATGAACCCACAGGCGACTTGGACTCTACAACAAGCGCTGACATCATGAACCTCTTCCGCAGAATCAACAGAATTAACCGGCAAACCTTTGTGTTGGTCACCCATAACCGGTGGATTGCCGAGCAGTGCGACTACATTGTCCATATGACTGATGGAAAAATCGTCGGTGTCGAACAGGGACCATTCACGACAGAGGAGGATACCTGATGAGAGTCTACACGGTGGGGCTGATAGATAAATCACTGCGAGCAGCCAATGAGAAGTTGCAGAAGAATCTGGTTTCTGACTGCCGAAAGATTCTGCGGGTATCCAACAGAGCCATTTCTAGTCAAGAACTGAATTCTTTCATGTTTTTGTCGGCAGAAAAAAACGGAGTTTTGGACCAGAAGGGTGTTGAAAAAATCGAAACAGGAAGCCTCTACAAACGTTTCAGGAGATATTACGCAGACAACGAATCCAGACTAAATAAACAGCTTAGAAACAATCAGGAGCTGCGGGAAACATCAAAGATTGTTAAAGATTTTATTAAAGAGGTTGATCCGAACCTTGTGAAACTTTTCGATTCTCAATTAAAGAAGATGATTAAGGAGTTGCCCGCCAGCTACCGCGGAATCCAGCAGAAAAGTTATGTGGCGTTATGGGATTTCGTGGAGACCCAGCAATACCGTTTTTTCCTTTCAGGACTCGATTCTCCGGTATTCACCGGTTCAACCACTGAAAATGAGGTAAATGTAGTTGAATTAGTTGACAAGCTGCTTATTGCAAACTTTTTCACCATCTTCTTGAAGCCAACAATCACGCGACTAAAAGAATTAGATAAGGTACTCGAAAGACTACAACTGGGAGTAGAAGGAACACACTACAGAACCACAAATCCAAAACTGCAGAAAAAGCTGGAACTCTTCTTCCGGATTTTGGCAGCGAAACTCAGCGCCTTACAGGACATAGACCATTTACTCTCAAGAATTTTTGCTCTATTTGATGTTCCAAGAGTTTCGCTTATTCCCTATCACTTCAAGAATGACTCTCTGGAACTCAACAAAGCCCTCGCAGAGATGTCATCAGAAATCGAGTTTGGGGAAACATTGCTTCTTGAAGTCCATGAGAAACTGCAACACTGCCAGATTTGTCTTCGGGACTACTTGGATGAACAGAAAAACGGAATCAAAACAATAGATTCAGTTGACGCATTCAAAAGCGCTCTATTGCCCATGGCAGAATTAAGCACCGACCTGTTTGTGGAAGCAGAACTACTGAAGATGTGGTCAGACTTTTTCGGGTCCGACATCCCCTACTTTAGCTTTAACACACAACTCTTCAGCACACAAAACATCGAAATAACTGACGTAGCAGACGACACAATAATCGCGGTGCGAGGATTATCCAAAAACTACAACCTCGGACGAACAACCGTCTATGCTCTTCGGGGAGTAAACCTTGACATCAAAGAGGGAGAATTCGTCACAATAGTAGGAAACTCGGGGGCAGGAAAAACCACTCTTCTAAACTGCATGGCTGGTCTTGACAGCCCAGACACCGGCGTAGTACTGTTTCGTGGAGAAAACCTCCACAAAATGGATGACTCAGCAAAATCAAAGGCTAGACTGTCAGAGATGGGATTCATATTCCAAAGTTATGCACTATTGCCACACTTCAACACCCGCGAAAACATAGCGTTGCCAGCAGATTTAGCTGGATTAAGCAAAGAATTGAAAGACCGCATAGAAAACCTGCTAAAAGATGTCGGAATTGAGAAGCAAGCCAAACAGTATCCCGCCACCTTGAGTGGGGGACAGATGCAGCGTGTAGCCATTGCCCGAGCGTTGACCAACCGCCCCGCAGTGATATTTGCTGACGAGCCGACTGGAGATTTGGATTCTGCAACTGGAAAACAGGTTATGAATTTGCTTAAAAAGTTCCATGAAGAAACAAAAACTACAATCATCGTCATTACTCACGAACAAGACATCGCCGATTATGCGGAGAGGCAAATCATTCTAGAGGACGGCGTAATCGTCCAGCCTCAATAAGTCAAATAGCCTTACAAGTCAGACTTTGCCTTTTATCTCATGTATTTCAGTTTTATCCTGAAATCCTCTATTGTTAACCGAAAGTCGTTTCTCACGAAGCCCTTGTTGACAAGTTCGAAATCGCTTACCCGCCTCTTGGACTGAAACAGCAACCTCTTCCTCCATATTTTCGGGAAATCCTTAATCGAACTTACAAGTCCCTTCATGGTTGCCTTAGCTTCATCATTTTTTTTCATAGCGAGAAAACCGACAGAAACTATAAACGTGAAAAAACTCAAAACCAGAAATCTCCACCACACGTTCCTGAGTTCATAGTTTTTGAGTGCGGTATGTAGTCGATTTTTGGATGAATGGTAAAGCATCCTTCCGCTTACCCCTCTTAGGACGCCGCCGCGGTGAATTACCACGGCAGATGGAACAAAAAGTATACGGTATCCCAGCAATCTCGCTCGGAGGGAAAGGTCGGTGTCATCGTCGTATATGAAGTAGTCGGCGTCGAAGCCTCCAGCTTGGTTAAAAGCCTCTCTTCGGACGATGCAACAGCCTGAAGAGGCAGCCAAAATCTCGAACTTCGCTTTAAGATTCTCTTCTTTTGAGCCGTAGGTTGCAGCCCATGTTCCTAGAGCGTCGACAGCCACACAAACATAGTCTAAGCAGCGTTTGTCTTCCGCCAACACAATTTTAGCCTGTGCCAAACCGACGGCATCATCGTTCTCTATGACTTTAACCAGTTCCCAGAGCCAATCTTCAGCCTCGAATTCTATGTCGCTATCCAAAAACACAATGTATTGTCCCGCAGTCATTCTCGCGCCGATGTTGCAGCCCTCAGCATGCCCCACATTTTCGCGGTTTTTAACAATTTTTAGGCGCGAATCTGAACCGAAAGAAGCCTCTATCTCGTTTACACTTCCGTCTGTGGAAGCGTTATCAACAACAACGATTTCATAGTTTGGATAATTTGTCTTCAACAGAGTGAGCAGACATTGCCTCAAAAACTCTCGTCCATTAAAGTTTACGACCACAATAGAGACAGAAGGACAACTATCACTCTTTTCAGACAAATACATCACACCATGTAATACCAAAGCTTACGGGTTTAAGCACGTTTTCTCGGCTCATAAAGATTATTTTAGCTAACTTAAGCTTTTTTTGGCGTAAACAATAAATCATTTCAAGTCAACTTTACGACAGGACAAAAGAAGCGATTCTAATGGAAGACTACAAAACCTCCACATCAGTCACTGTCATAGTTCCTGTGCGGAACGGAGAACAGACCATCCGGCAGCTACTAGAGTCTCTCCAAAAGCTGGACTACGACAGAAACAAGGTAGAGGTGATTGTAGTTGACGGAAACTCCACAGACAAAACTCGGGAAATAGTCAAAAAATTCCCCGTCAAACTGGTTATTGAGGAAAAGAAAGGATTAAACTTGGCAAGGAATGTGGGGATAAAGTGCAGCAACGGCGAAATCGTTGCCTTCACAGACTCCGACTGCATTGTGCCTCCCAACTGGATAACAAAGATTGTCGAAAATTTCAAAGACCCAAAAGTCAGTTGTGTGGGCGGAAGCGCAAAAGCTCTTGACAGCGATTTTGTCTCCCAATACGCCGACAACAGCATAGTACGGTTGATGCCCTTCTTCACAAAACGGGAGGAACTTGAAAAGGTGAAACCGTTCTTCCGTCATCCCGCAGGATGCAACATGGCTTTCAGAAGAAAAGTCGCAGAAGAAGTCGGATACTTCGACGAGAACATCGAGTATGGCTTCGACGAGGTTGAGTTTGCGGACAGAGTCTGCAGGGCGGGTTACAAGATGGTTCTGGACCCCGACGTTGTGGTCTGGCATAAACACCGGTCAACCCTCAAAGAATTTTTGAAACAGAACTTTCAGTATGGCAAAGGAAGCGGGCTGGTGTTTAAGATGAACAGGCTGAAGGACGCGGTTTCGAAGTGGTCTTTTCTGAGTATAATGGGGTTCATAAGTTGGCTGGTGATAGTTGGATCGTTGACTTTCCTAACTTTCACTTCAACTTCCAGCCTTTTCCCTTGGCTGCTGTTCGGATTCACTGGCTTGCCATTAATCATATTGGCGACAGTATATGCGTATAGGGCGCTGCACAACAAAAGGTTCGCCAGAATTGTCGTATACCCCTTTATCGACCTCTTCAGGGTTCTCTCCTTCTGCTTCGGGCAACTTTCGCAACTCTTCAAAAAAACTCGAAAACAAACAACGTAAACGCCAGAATGTAGCCCAAAACATCGATGCTTTTTCGAAAATAAATCCTATTGTACAACCAAAATGGGGAACTGAAAAAAGGAAATGAAAAGAAGAAGGTAGTTTAGTATCTTCTTCGCTGGTATCCGCCGCCTCTATCGCCGTATCCGCCGCTTCTTCCGCCGCCTCTGCCCCCGTATCCGCCGGATTGACGGTAGGGTCTACGGAATTGTCTCTCTTGTTCGTATCTTTTGTCTGAAAGATTATTCTCTGTGTTGACTTCCGCGATTGGCGAATCTTCTAGAACTTCGTAACTGCCGTATTTGCCTACATTTAGGCGCATGTTTCCTCTGAAGAGATTTATGTAACCGTTAGTGATGCGCAAATTGTCTCCTTCGTTTATTGCGTCTATTTTGTCGTCCCAAAGGGTCATGTACACGCTTCCGGTTTCGTCTCCAACCAATGCATCTGCAACTCTGCGAACAGAATAGTCTCTTCCTGTGACGCTTCTGACTTCACCCTTAGAAACTACTTTCACGATAACGTTGGCGCCCCTCGAATTTGGGGTCAATGCTTCTACCTTTACAAGTTCTTCGCTTTCAGAAGGTTCTTCATCTGACATTTAATCTACATCCGATTTACATGCTCATTGAATGGAAGCGGTTCTTAAACATTGCGGTTTTAGTACATAACTAGTAATATGACAAACCAAAGGTCTCTGCATCAAGTTGTAAATAAAAAACGATACTGGGCATATGGCATGCCACCCATAATTTATAAGTTTCCCATTGTAAATCTTTACTGAATGGTGATTTTTATGGGCAATCAAAGAAACTTCCGAGAGCAAGAATCATCTGTTCCTTTAGAGAAGATTGATGATTATAGTTGGCGCATACCCCAAAGCTACAAGTCAGGTATGCGCGTTCCTGGCATGGTCTTTGCCGATGAACAACTTGTTGAAAAGATTAAGACTGATCGGACGCTTAATCAGTGCGTCAACGTTGCTCACCTACCGGGAATATACAAATACTCCATCACTTTGCCTGACGGACATGAGGGCTACGGTTTTCCCATAGGCGGAGTAGCAGCAACAGATTATGAGGAAGGAGTGATAAGCCCCGGGGGAGTGGGCTACGACATCAACTGCGGAGTCCGTCTGTTAACCACAAACCTTTCTGAAAACGATGTTAGACCAAACCTTGCTGCCCTCACCACAACCATATTCAGGAACGTTCCCAGCGGACTCGGCAGCAGCCGCAACGACTTCAGACTGAGCATGCATGAACTTGAACAGTTGATCACTGAGGGCGTACCTTGGGCAGTGAAGAAGGGGTTGGCTCGACCTGAGGATGCGGAGCACTGCGAGGAGGGGGGACATATGGAAGGCGCCAACCCTGACAAGGTTTCGTCCAGAGCCAAACAACGGGGTCTTCCTCAAAGCGGCACCCTAGGCTCGGGAAACCACTTCCTAGAAATCGGAAAGGTTGACAAAATCTACAACAAAAAGGTAGCTAAAACCTTCGGCGTCACCCATGAGGGGCAGGTCACAGTTCTGATTCACTGCGGTTCCCGCGGATTTGGACACCAAATATGCTCGGATTATCTCCGGGTCATGGAGAGAGCCGTCCAAAAATACAACATTTCCATACCTGATAGAGAGTTGGCTTGCGCACCAGCCACCAGCGACGAGGCACAGGACTACTATCAAGCGATGGCATGCGCCGTCAACTACGCCTTCGTTAATCGTCAAGTTATCACTCATTGGGTTCGCCAGAGCTTCGAGGAGGTTTTCAAGAGGCCAGCGGAAGATTTTGGCTTAGATTTGGTTTATGACGTTGCCCATAACATCGCAAAAATCGAGGAGCACACAGTGGATGGGAAACGAGTCAAAGTTTTTACGCATAGAAAAGGAGCAACCCGTTGTTTCCCGCCTGAACACAAGGATGTTCCCTCCGACTACCGATCCGTTGGGCAGCCAGTCATCATTCCGGGAAGTATGGGCACGGCTTCGTGGCTGCTGGTGGGGACGCATAAGGCTATGGAGCTTTCTTTTGGCTCCACCGCTCACGGAGCTGGACGCATGCTGAGCAGATCTGCCGCTAAGCGCAGGTTCTGGGGCGGAGACGTGAAGCAGGAGTTGGAAAACAGAGGAATTGTTGTCAGAGCAGCAAGTTCCGTTGTTTTGGCTGAAGAGGCTGACCCTGCATACAAGAATGTGGACAATGTTGTGGAAGTTAGCGATAAAGCTGGGATTGCAACCCGCGTTGTTCGGTTGGTTCCGTTGGGAGTCGTAAAGGGCTAACTGCAACAAAAAATGTTAGTGTTGCTGTTGTGTTCTCAGGTAATGGAAGAGGTATTCCTGCGCGTAGCCAGCGTATCTCCCAAAGTATTCTCTTCCAAAGGAGCCGATTGTATCATATTCTTTTGGCGTGAGTGAGCTTTTGCTTGCAACCCGTTTAATGAGAGATGGGTCGAAGTGGCTTGCGTAGAGTGTTGTGGCTGCCCTTTTCATCCACACATCTATAGGAAACGCCTCAGCTTTCTCTAATGAGAAGAGAAGAACACAGTCAGCAACTTTTTGTCCAACCCCCGGCAATGTCAACAGTTCCCGTTTAGCATCAAAGTAACTCATGTTCTTCAAGGCTTCAAAACTTAGTTCACCGTTGTCAACCAGTTTTGCGGTTTCTGAGACTCGTTCAGCCCTGAATCCTAAGCCGCAGCTTCGCAGTTCTTTGGGGCAGGCTTGGGCTAGGTCGCTTGGCCTCGGAAACGTGTAGAAGTCGATGCCGTCAACGGTTAACTTTTTTCCGAAACATTTGGATATGCTGTTGACCATTTTTTTGATGGCTGGTATATTCTTGTACGTGGCACAGATGTAGGAGACGAGGCACTCCCACGGCTCTTGCCTGCTTAGTCTCAGTCCGCAGAAAAGGTCGGTTGCCTTTCTTATGTGCTCGTCTTTGCTTATCTCGGACATGATAGAGGGCAAGTCATCGTCTAATCTCAGGTACTTCTCGACAAAGCTTTGATTCTGGGTTTCAGGAAAAACTTGAAAAATCAGCTGTTCGCCGCACTGTTTTATTTTGACGACTCTGTCTGCAACGACGCCGTACCACCAGTCACCCAGTTTCTGCCACCGAAAAAGCTGACCGCAACATAGGGTGTGCTCTACGCTGAAGGGAACCGTTGAGCTGTCAAGCTTAATCTCCATGGTTGTTCCTCGGCACTCTGTTTACCTCTGCAGGAAGGGGTTGTGTCGTTTTTCGTCGCCTATAGTTGTAGAGGGTCCATGACCTGGATATACCTTGACGCTTTCGGGCAGAGGCAAAAGTTTTGTTTTTATCGACCGCATCAGCTCCTCATAGGAGCCGCCAGCAAAGTCTGTTCTGCCCACTGAACCTGCAAAGAGAGTGTCGCCCGTGAAAACAGCGTTGTCGACTAAGAGGGATACCCCGTCTTTTGTGTGTCCAGGTGTGTGTAGAACCGTCAGGTTGAGGTTGCCTACCTGTAGGGTGTCTCCGTCGCGGAGTTTCCTGTCTGCCTGCACATGTTCCGGGTTGCTTTCGTGGATGAGGATGGGGGCGCCCGTTGCCTCTTTTATGACCGAGTTTCCGGCTATGTGGTCGGGGTGACCGTGGGTGTTAATGATGTATTTGATTTGTAAACTGTTTTGTTGTATGAAATTTAGCGCCGGTTCAGCCTCTCTTTCGCTGTCCATCCCCGGGTCAATTACAGCCGCCTCTCCGGTTTCTTTGCAGCCCACCACGTAGCAGTTCGTGGATAGCCACCCAACCGCGAAACATTTCATGATCATCAACATTCCTCATCTGAAACTTGACAGTGTTTATCCAAAAGAAATCCACATTATAAAATCTATCCAAAATTTTTTCAGCATACTAATGTGAGTGTGAACTTTGGATTTGCTGCTTTTGTGGTGTGTGGAATTCCAGAAAAAAGACTGTTTTCAACAATACACTGCTATTAGTCTCCTAATATGCGTGAAGTTCGTGTGAATAAACTTGGACTCGAAAAATAACAAGGAGATAATCTGTGCGTTTGCAAAAGTGTACCTGCAAAAAGTTTATGCTAAAGATTTTAAGCTGTGATAATATTACAGTGGTAAGTGGAAACTGATTGAATTGAATGCTCCACCTGAAAAGTTGGGTTCTTTTTATTTGGGAGGTCTTTATGATCTTAAAAGTCGTCAAATAACAGAGACTCCAATCAATTATGACGCCAGAGACCTAACAACCCATGCTGTATGCTTAGGAATGACGGGAAGCGGAAAAACAGGTTTATGCATTGGTCTATTGGAAGAGGCTGCATTAGATAAAGTCCCAGCCATAATAGTTGACCCAAAAGGCGATATGACAAATCTGATGCTTCAGTTTCCTAACCTTAAACCCGAAGACTTCAAACCATGGATAAATACTGATGACGCCCGAAGGAAAGGAAAATCTGTGGACGAGTATTCTAGAGATGTTGCGGATCTTTGGCGGAATGGGCTGAGTGATTGGGGCATAACCTCCGATAGAATAAAATCTTTGGGGGAATCTGTGGATTTTGCCATCTTTACTCCTGGCTCGGATGCGGGAATACCCATTAGCATATTGAGCAGTTTGGCTGCGCCAGACTTGGATTACGAGGAAAATACTGAGTTAATAAGAGAACAGATTACTGGAACTGTCGGAGCCCTTCTTGAGCTGGTGGGGGTTAAGGGAGATTCGGTTCGGAGCCGAGAAGCCATTCTTTTATCCACGATTTTCGAGTTCTACTGGAGCAAGAATGAGGACTTGGACCTGGAAAAGCTCATTACGTCGATTCAGAAGCCTCCTTTTCGAAAATTGGGTGTTTTTGATGTTGACACCTTCTATCCAGAGAAGGACCGTTTTCAACTGGCGATGGCATTTAACAGTTTGATTGCTTCGCCGAATTTCCAAAGTTGGCTTCAGGGAGAACAGTTGGACATTGGCGGCTTGCTTTACACCAAAGAGGGAAAACCCAGACATTGCATTTTCTATTTAGCCCACCTTTCAGAGAGAGAACGGATGTATTTTGTTACTCTGCTTCTGGAAAAGGTTCTGATGTGGGTTAGACGCCAAACCGGAACAACAAGTTTACGGGCTCTGCTATACTTCGATGAAGTTTTCGGGTTTATGCCTCCCGTAGCCGAACCCCCTTCCAAGAGACCGCTGATCACCTTGCTTAAGCAGGCTCGCGCGTTTGGTTTCGGTGTTGTTCTTGTAACACAAAACCCTGTGGACATCGATTATAAGGCGTTGACAAACACGGGCACATGGTTCATCGGAAAGCTGCAGACGGAAAGAGACAAAAGCAGAGTTCTTGACGGCCTAAAAGGCGCCACATCTCAGTATGCGGGAGAAAAAGAGCCAGATTTCAGTGGACTGATTGGCGGCTTGACCAGCAGGGTTTTTCTGTACCATAATGTCCATGAAAAAGAGCCTGTTGTTTTTTACACCAGATGGGCTATGAGCTACCTTAGAGGTCCCTTAACAAGACCCCAAGTTCGGCAGATGATGGCTGATCGCAAAAAAGTGATTGGCGACTTTGCAGTAAGCAAGGATTTATCGCCTGTGGATAAGGCTTTTTCCGGACCACAGGACCTCTCAAAGAATCCGCCGACTCTTTCTCCAGCCATACCTCAGCTGTTTTTTCCGGTCCAAGTCTTTGAGAATCAGGCCAAACGAAATTTAGCCCAAAAGTTGGGAGATAACGTTGTTGTAGACAGGATGGGGCTCCTTTACAGACCCGTGATTTTCGGCAATTCTTCTGTGAGGTTTCTTGATCGTAAACGCAAAATTGATCATATGATTGAAAAGAATTATGTTCTGCAAGACTTGGAATCTGTGAGTTTTGTTGATTGGAAGTCTGCAAAAGAGTATTCAATGAAAGTTGATGAACTGTTAAATGAACAGGAATCAGGCATCGATGACAGATTTTTTGAGCCAATACCGGAATTTGCTAATAGTCCTCAAGAGTTTAAGAGCTTAGCTGCGGCGCTGAAAGATTATATTTATTATAATGCTGCTTTGAAACTCAAAAAGATTGAAGAATTGGATGTGGTACAAAAACCCGAAGAGTCGGACAGGGATTTCCAAATCAGAGCTTTGCAGCTTTCCAGAGAGCGGCGAGACTCTGAAGTTGACAAGCTGAAAGAAAAATACGCTAAAAAATTGGACAAGCTTGAAGACAAGATTCAGAAACTGGAATTTAATCTTTCCTCCGATGAGGCAGAATATCAGGCTCGTAAACGTGAAGAAGTGATTGGAGCTGGCGAGTCTGTTCTCGGCATATTTTTGGGTAGTAGACGAACAAGCACAGCAACAACTGCAGCGAGAAAGCGACGTATGACCTCTAAAGCCAAAAGAAAAGTGACTGAGACGAAAGAGGAGCTTGCTGAAGCTAAAAAAGATGCCCGTGAATTGGAGGGGGCGCTGAAGAAGGCTGTCGAGCAAATAGTGGAGCACTATGAGAAAGGAGTTGAAAATGTGACTTATGAGGAGTTAAAGCCGAGGAAAACCGATGTTAAGGTAAATCTGGTTGCATTAGCATGGGAGCCTTATTGGCGCATGCACTATAAAGACAGAGGCATTCTGCAAACGACGATTTTGGATGCACACAATAGAGGATGAGCAGATATTAGACGCACACGATAAGAGGCAAACTGTTACATTTTCGTTTTTCTGGCTAATTTCTTTGTAGAGACGGTGAGTGCTATTGATGTTATCGCCATAATTAGTATGAATACTGAAAGTCGGAACTCTGGAATTACCTCAGTTGCTGTAATTTCTATGATGTGAGTGCTGTGTTCATAGGTTACATCGAATATGTAGTGCGTGCCATTGTATGTTCTAGTGTAATCAACGTCTCTGGTTAACCGGGCGCCGTCTTTGTAGATTGAGAATTCACCCGACATCAATTCTGATGGAATGGTAACATTACAGAAACCTGCTGTTCCAGCTGTCCCCTCAACCTGGAATCTAATCGATGTTCCATTAAAAACGAACTCTGATACGGTTGAATTGCTGACTGTTTCAACGACGTAAGTGCTGGTTTCCACAGTAACATTATGAGCGATTACCTCGAATGATGTGACTTCTGTGAATACTGCCCATGCCACCATGTCGTCAGTCATGGTGAGATACCACGGGTTACTTGCCCCTCCCTGTCCAAAAACCCAACTGTCAAACTTCCACCCTGAAGCTGGAACCGCTGTTATGTTAGCCACTTCTCCTAGAGTGAACTCTACAATGTTTCCCGTTTGCAGTGTTCCATTCACGTAAACGTCTCCGTCTCCGATTGGCATGACAACACCAAGGTGGTAGTATGTAACGACTAGCCCCGCAGTCACATTAAACTGTGCACCCTCAGACTCGCTTTCGCCGTCGTTGACCACAATCCAGTGGAGTCCATTGACTGCCTGAGGAATAGTTACCACCATCTCATAGGCACCTGTGTAATCTGCAAGTGTAGAATTCAGCACCTCGCCAGCCAGGCTGTTCCAGTATGCGCTTACATTAGCGAACTTAGCGGCGCCTCCGGCACCCGCCGAAACCGTTACCTTTGTGCCTGGCGGTCCAGAAGTTGGGTCTAGGGCTGGTGGAAAGTGAATTTCTGCGCATGCCATTGGAAAAGCCGCTAGTATTGTCGATGCTGCTAGCATAGTTATGATTAGAGTTGTTGCCAGGTTTTTATTCAATGCTAACATTCTCTAATCAACTATACTGGAACAAGCGCCTATTATGGCTTACGAAATTCTCTGTTTCAGCGTCGAGATGACAATGTGTGTGCATTACAAAAAGGAAACTCTGAACCGCGCAATCCTTTTTCTGTAAACTGGAAAGAGAGAAAACGTTGTTGAGACGGAAAAAGATACGAGGTTAACCAAGTGGTTTTTGGGTTTTGAGTTAACTTTAAGGCGCATCTTTTACTATATTTAACGGGAGTGAAGAATGAGTCAGCAGAAGTGGGAAGAGCTTATTCAAAGGCTGGTTAAAGGCGGTATTCTCCGGTCGCCTAATGTTATCAGGGCGCTACGTCAGGTGCCTCGGGAACCGTTTCTTCCCGAAAACGTGAAAGCCAGTGCAGCGTCAGACTGCCCGCTTCCTATAGGCTCAGGGCAAACAGCCTCCGCGCCTCACATGGTATCCATAATGGATGAAGCCCTTGAGTTGGAAGTGGGACACAAAGTCCTAGAGGTAGGTGCAGGTTCAGGCTGGCATGCTGCCACCATAGCTGAGATAGTGGCTCCCTCAGACGCTCCTAAGGAGGAGTGGGGTCACGTCTACACAATAGAAAGAATAGCCGAGTTAGCTGCATTCGCCAAAGAAAACCTCAACAAGGCAGGGTATGGGGACAGAGTTACCGTAATCCATCAGGACGGAACATTGGGGTATCCAGAAGAGACGCCATACGACCGTATCCTAGTTGCTGCGGCTGGTCCAGAAGTGCCCAAACCACTGGTCGAACAGCTAGAAAACGGCGGAATCCTTCTCGTTCCCGTGGGAGGCGCCCAGTTCTACCAAACCTTGGTTCGCGTCAGAAAAAAGGACGGCAAAATAGTTGAAGAAAACTTGGGCGGAGTCGCCTTTGTACCCCTAATCGGCAAGCACGGCTTCGAACCGTAACCACGCTCTAGCCGAACCATGACTCAAGCGTTGTTTTGCTTTTTGCCTCTTTTATTCCTGCAGTCATCTTATCGAGTGCTTTACGTACTCTATCCTCGGAAAAGTCTCTCTCCCTGCAAAGAAACTCTACTACACCGTCGATGTTGGGCGCTTTCCACTCTAGCTTGTAGTTGTCCGTAACTTTTGGGTTAAGAAAGATTTCCCGTATTCTCTTCGGCTCAGCAGGAAGCTCAGCGTCCTCCAGCTCCGTCAAAGCATCCTCGACGCTTCCATGCTTCTTTATCAGCTTCAACGCAGTCTTCGGTCCTATGCCCTTCACGCCGTCAGGGTTGAAGTCTGTCCCCACCAGAATGGCGATATCTATGAGCTGCTCACGGGTGACCTCCAGCTCTTTGAGAACCTGATCTAGTTTAATAATCTCCGGCACCACCTCGACGTAAACATTCTTTCGTGGAATTTTGCGTCTGCCGCTTATGGTCACGTTTCTCACCAGAGCGGTTGCGCCGAAGAGCAGACTATCATAGTCTTGGCTGCCACAGTAGTCAGTGGCTCCCTTCCTTGTTAGGTAAGCGGCTTGGGCTTCGCCTTCAGACGGCGCCTGAACCCACGGCACACCCAACTCGGTGAGAAGCCGCTTAGAATCCTCTGCCATATAATCCTTGAGCTTAGAAGTCATCTGAGCATAGCTTCGAGCCTCCTCCATTTTCCCCTCCTGCAAGGCTCGTTCATATTTGACGAGAGCCTCCGCCTTGACTTTGGCTCGGCGCTTAATCTCCACCTCCTTGAGTGCTGGCGGAACTCCATCAAAAACGTAGGCAACTTTGATTCCCATCTCCACCAGATTAGCTGTCCGATAGAGTAAGCCGCTCAGATGACTAGTTATCCTGCCTGACCTGTCTTTCAGTGGTGTGCCATCTGGCTGGCGGATGATTGCCAGAAACTGGTAAAGGGCATTGTATGCGTCGATGGCTACAGACTTTCCGCTCAGACTCCTGAAATCAACTTTTGCTTTAGGAATCAACACTCTCAAATTTACACCCAAAGTTCTGCACCGCCAGATATTCTGTTAAGGAGTGACCCAGTGAAGAGGGCTCATGGGTCATTATTGATTCTTATTGGTTAATTCAACTCTTCTTTTCCCTTTGGTGTGGGTTGACACGTATATTATTCCTTCAATTTCCATCCTCATCAGAGTCTTGTTCAGTTCGCTGAATCCTACGCCTTCATGACTTCCCTTCACCAAATCATACAACTCAACATCAGTCATTGGCCCCTTCCTTTCCAGAAACTCCTTTATCTGCGTATAAAGAGGATGAGATTTCCAATTTTTCATAGCCATTTTTCTTTACTCCTGAAATATGCTACTACGCCACAGGCGTCGTGGGCTTCTTCAACTGCCGAACGTGCTTCATGAATCCCTTGTACCAACTCTCCATATTTGGCATTATCGAGGGTCCAATCTTTTCGGCGGCTTTTCGGAAGTCATCGACAGTAACTTCCTTGGCGTTCATGTCCCGCCGCAGGGCATACAGCCCAGCCTCTCTACAAAGTGCCTCAATGTCCGCTCCAGAATACTTCTTTGTTAAGGTAACTAGCTGGGTCAAGTCCACATCTTTTGCCAGCGGCATGTTCTTAGTGTAAATTTTGAAGATTGCCATCCTACTTTCATCGTCGGGCTCCGGAACGTAAATCAGGCGGTCAAATCTTCCTGGTCGAAGAATCGCTGGGTCAATTATGTCCGGCCTGTTTGTTGCAGCGATTATAACAACATCCTCCAAAGAGACCAGCCCATCCATCTCTGTTAATAGCTGGCTGATAACTCGCTCTGTAACTCCACTGTCAGAGTAACCCATACCTCTTCCAGGAACCAAAGACTCAAATTCGTCAAAGAATATCACCGACGGCGACGCCATCCTCGCTTTTCTGAAAACCTCGCGGATAGCCTTCTCTGACTCGCCTACCCACTTAGAAAAGACTTCCGGACCCTTTATGGTTATGAAGTTTGCCTCGCTTTCTGTAGCCACAGCCCTAGCCAGCAAAGTCTTTCCACACCCTGGGGGCCCATAAAGCAGAATGCCCTTTGGGGGACGTATACCCATTCGAGTGAAAACATCTGCGTTCTTGAGAGGCCACTCCACAGCCTCTATGAGATCCTCTTTCACCTCTTCCAAACCACCTATGTCCGTCCAGTGAACATTAGGCACTTCTATGTACACTTCTCTCATCGCTGTAGGTGTGATCTCGCGGTAGGCGTTTAGGAAGTCTTCCATTCGAACCTCCATTTTCTCCAGAACACTGGGGGGGATACGCTCTTCCTCCAAGTTTATTTCTGGCAGGTATCTCCGTAACGCTTTCATTGCAGTTTCTCGGCTAAGAGCCGCCAAGTCTGCTCCTGTGTAACCGTGAGTCACTTTGGAGAGCTTCTCCAAGTCAACGTCGTCTTTCAGCGGCATTCCTCTGGTGTGAATCTGCATTATCTCATATCGCCCTTGTTTGTCGGGTACGCCGATTTCGATTTCTCGGTCAAAACGTCCAGGTCGCCTCAAAGCTGGGTCAAGGGCTTCAGGTCTATTTGTGGCGCCTATGACTATGAGGTAGCCTCTTCCTGAAAGTCCATCCATCAAAGCGAGAAGCTGAGCCACAACCCGTCTCTCCACCTCTCCTGTCACCTCTTCTCTTTTAGGCGCTATGGCGTCAAGCTCGTCTATGAAGACAATGCTGGGGGCGTTCTTCTGAGCCTGCTGGAACATTTCGCGGAGCCTAGCCTCTGACTCGCCGTAAAATTTGCTCATTATCTCTGGACCGTTTATGGAATAAAAGTTTGCCTCTGACTCGTTTGCAACTGCCCGAGCTAGAAGGGTTTTTCCGCATCCAGGCGGACCATGTAACAGCACTCCTTTTGGGGGGTCTATGCCCAGCCTTTGGAAGAGTTCTGGGTGCCGTAGCGGCAGTTCAACCATCTCTCTTATCCGCTGGATCTCCTCGTGGAGTCCTCCTATGTCCTCGTAGGTGGTTCGGGGCACGCCTTTGGTTTCGGGAGCAGGTTCAGCCATTATCTGGACGGTTGTGCCATGTCCTATTCTCACGATTCCGTGGGGGCGAGATTTGGTTACTCTGAATGGTATGGCATGACCTAGCATCATGACTAGGGTTGTGTCTCCCTCCACAAAGGTTCTTTCCATAAGCCTGTTCTTAACGAAGTTTGTGAAGTCTTCATCTACGTTCAGTTTCATGTCTATGGGAGCCAGAACCACGTTTGTGGCGTTGGCTACCTTGGCGGGGCGAACTACAACTAGTTCATGCATGGCTACTCCTGCGTTTTTGCGGGTGAATCCGTCGATTCGGATGATCTCTTTGTTTTGGTCTTCTGAGTATGCTGGCCAGGCTATTGCTGCGGTGCTTCTTTTTCCAATGATTTCGATTACGTCGCCTGCTGAGATGCCGAGTTTTTGCATGGTTTGCTGGTCGATTCGGGCGATTCCTCGATAAACGTCACGTTGTCTAGCGTCTTCTACTCTAAGTTGTATTTCGCTCATCTGCTTTCCTTCCTTTATGTGTGATTGTGAAATTCCCCGTTTTTCGAAGGATGAAGTTCATATATAAACTTTGGCGAATCTTAAATTCTGGTTACTCCTAACGTGTGTATTTGGCCGACTTCTTCAATTTCAGTTATTCGTTTTTCTATTTCGTCCAAAATTCCGTCTTTTTCAGGCAGAACCAAAGTTACTTTCAGTGCAGAGAGACCGAAAGCTATGGGCTCTTCAGCGAAGCGTTGATTGGAAGCGGTGTCTGCTAGTTGCTTCTTGATTTTTTCTTTCAACACTTCGAGGTCAACTGTTGATTCTGACGGAAGAATTTTGTAGGCAATCACTATCTTTCCCATGTTTTTCTCTCCTAACGTTATTTCAGTATTTTGTCACATTATGAGCGGGGGTCCCTACGGTTTGGTAATGTGAACTAGCATGCTAGAAGAAAAGCTGACCTATTAACCTTACTATGCAATGTTTTGAGACAACAACTCCCAAAAATTGTTTCTCTCAATCTGCCTATTTCGTTTAGATACGAGTTAATTCTGTTATTATCTTTCTGCCCTTCTACAGATAGCATAGAATCTGTGACAGTTCATCACATCGTTGTTTTCATCAATGGGTGTGTGTGACGCACCTGCCAATTTTAGACATGGTTAACAGGGAAAAGCTTAATTATACGCTGTGTAAAAAACTACACCGCGACACAAAAAGGAAAATTGAAGGTTACCTAGCATGTTGAACCTAACAAAAGAAACTTCAAGAACCAAAATCATAGCAATAACGTCAATATTCACGGCTCTATATGCTGTACTCAGAATAATACCCACCGTGCCAATGATAGGTGCCTCAGGAGCCTCATTCTCGCTATCAGACATCGTTGCCCCCCTTTATGGGCTAATCTTGGGACCATACATTGGCGGCTTAAGCATAATAATAGGCTCATTGATAGCCTTTTTTGGAAAACCGCCCGTCTTCTTGGGTCTGGACTTCCTTCCGGCAACAGTAGCCGCTGTTTCTTTAGGACTGCTCATCAAACGGAAATGGATCCCTGTAATCGCACTAAACCTTGTTCTGCTTGTAGCCTTCCTTCTGCACCCCAACACAAGCGTCTTCGTTAACGTCCCTCTAAGCGGCATGGCGATTCCACTTCCATTCGCTTGGCTGCACATAGTAGCGCTTCTAGCGCTTATTTCGCCTCTGGGACGTAAAGCAGTCGAATGGGTCAGCACGCCTACGGCAGCAAAAGCTGCAACTGGGATAGCGATACTGTTTTTCATCGGAACTATGATGCAGCATCTGACTGGAAACCTGCTTTTCGAAACAGTGATGGCTTATCCTATCGGCACTATACCTATTGAAGCATACCCCGGCATATGGACAAGCATATTCTTCGTGTACCCCATAGAGCGGGCAGCTTTAGTTGTCTTGGGGACAATAATTGGTACACCGCTGTTGAGAGTCCTCAAAAACACTCTGTTAGCTAACGGACAGCTTGCAACATAAGGTCAAAACGTTTTTCAGTTTTTGAACAATTGGCTATCCTGAATATACTCTTTTCCTGTTTTTAGTGCTATCTCAGCTTTCGCCAGTTCACGTCCCAGGTAGGCGGCGTGGTCAAGCATTGTTATCAGGTTCAGCTCCTCGATTTTGGAGAATATGTCCTCAGCAGTTTCGCCTTTTATTACAAAGTTCGGTTTATCTTGCTGACTGCAGAGAATGTGAACTGCAACGATTGTTCCGGTATTGTGGTCTACGGCAATTTTGAAGAGCCCCCTTTCGTCCATAACTTCAGGTTCAACATTTTCGATTGCAAATATAACCTGTGTCTCCGCTTCTATCTCGTTGGTGTAGGGTTCTCCTCGCAGCCTCTTATCTTTCAGCACAAGAAGGTCTAAGCCAAGGTCTTTAGGAACAGAGCCCCTCTTTTTCGCCAGAAACATCATCTTAGAGGCAGTAACCATCTCTCGAACGGTTCCCTTCGCCTTGGGGCTCTTCTCCGTAGCCAGCAAGACACTTGCACCCACCTCAGAAGACAAGCAGGCAAGCAAAGCGTTGACTCCCACGGAATCGGCGTCTATCAACTCGGTGAAGTTGCTGGCACCCAAAAACAGTGGAACATCAGGATTTCTGTTTGCGAACTCCTGAAACGCAATAAACGACCTCAAAACGTTTGCGGGTTCAACAACCAAATCAGCCAAATTTCTGGTTATTCCCAGCTTTCTGGCTTTTCCGATAATCTCTTCCAGAAACGCCACCCGCTCGTTAACCTCTTTGGGAAAGTAGCCCTCTCGCTGATTCGTCGGAATACACACCACAGCCACATCAGAGGCAAAAGACGCAATCTCCTCCACGTTCCCAGCGTCTACGCTCAATATCAAATCTGCGCCAGCGGAAACGGCTTCTCGGGCTTCACTCGGGTTAAACGTGTCGATGCTGACAGGCACGTTCACGACGGCTTTAACGGCTTCAACAGCCCATCTCGCATCATCTGGTCTAGACTCGCCTGCAATCATGCCCACATCGATAATTGCGGCTCCCAGCTCAACGTAACGCTTCGCCAAACGTTGAATCTCGTCAGACGGCATCAGCGGAGCATCAACGATTTCTGCCATAACCCGCATGGGAAAATCTTTGCCAAAAGCCAAATCCTTGATAGCCATGTTGCCGGGATTCTGCAGCAAACTTTGCCAGTTTTTCTCCACCAGCTCCAACTCCTGCAGCGCCTTTCGTTGAAGCTCCTCTCTGAGCAGGTCGCAGGCAGGTGTCACCGTTGAGAGCTTAACTTTGTCTAGGGCATCCAAGACGGTGGGCAGGTCAGCAGCGTATCTTGGACCTTTAAATGTTGGAATTCCCGTGGCATCTGCGATAACTGAGGTGTCTCCTCGGATTAGTCCCGGAACCAAAATAACGTCAAAGCCGCTTATGCCAAGTTTCTGTAGCTCTTTTGCGATATTTGGCATTTTCAGCAGCGCGGCAACCTGAACATGTAATGTGAGAACCTCGGTTTCGACGCTGCTTTGTTGAGCATACTGTTTCACGATGTCCTCCGCGAGTAGCCCTGTAACTAATAGTGCCTTCAACTTTTTGACACCGCCCATTGGTTTATAGCTTCTTGATTATATCCTCTATCTGTTGTGGGTGCTCCAGAACGGTTAGGTTATGCATAGACTGGAGCTTCTTAACGTTCTGGACGTCAACGCTTCTAATCAGCAGCTTCTTTTTCTCTTCATACTTAACAGCGCCAAACGGACAAGCGGGTACGCAAAATCCGCAACCTTGACACAACAGGGAATCTATCCTTGGAATACCCTCCACAATTTTAAAGGCAGAAAAAGGGCACACCTCCACAACAGGACACGGGTCACATAGCTTACATTCTCTTCTGTCAACACGGTAAGGCAAAGTAGTTTCAACGAAACCTTTCTTCTGGTCTGTGGGCACAACATAAACTGGAACAGCTCCCTTCTGTGCTTGAGCCACAGCATTCGTCGCCAGACTGTCGGCTATACCGCACACAATCTTGGCAACCGTGTTTCCGCTCGCAGGCGAAACGATAAGTGCCTGATACAGGTCCAATGCGAATCGTCCTGCATGAGAAAAACCGGGGTCATCTCTGTTTTCGGTAAAAATCTCCTGAAGGTAACCTCCCGGAGATATCTGCTCAAGCTTTCTCCACAACCCGTACATCTTCACCACCTGCTCTCCAGCCGAAGACAGGTAGGTTGTAACTGTAACCTTGTTGCCTCTGACCAGCTGATCCATAACATCAAAGGTTTCTTTCAAGAAGTGACCTGCACCGGTTATCACCCAAGCGATTTGCGTAGCCATGTTTCGCCATTTCCTCCGCAATGATTCCAGCTTCAAACGTACTTTATTGTGGCTCCTCTGTTATTTGCGTTGGCAACGAAAACTTGTCCGCCATCCCTGTTCTGAAGGAAGGCTTCAACCTCGGCTCGAAGTTTCTCTGCATCTTTTACGTTTTGAGCTAACCCGTAAACTGCGGGTCCCCAAGAGCTCTGTCCCACACCGTAGGCTCCACATTTTTTCATGAAAAGTATAGTCTCTGCGGCTGCTGAGCTGGAGAATGTTCCTCCCTGAACATCCGCAAAGTATCCGCCGATGACTACCTGAATCTGGGTTAAGGCATCCCCAAAGCTTCCGATGTCACGGTCCAATAGTGCAGGAAGAAGCTTCATCATTGTTAACTGGCACAGTCTGCCAACAATTTCAACGGGCATCGGCGGCACATGATCGAACGCATCCTTTTCTTCGGTCTTCGCTAACCCCCTTTTAACGTCTGGAACCGCAACAACGAACTTCCAATCTTCAGGGAAGGGTTGACTGAAAATCAGTGGCGGAAAGCTTTCCGAGATAACGGAGCCTTTTTTCATCTTTTTTCCTCCATCAACAACAAATCCGCCCTGACCAAAAACTGCTGTGCCAACACCCGTTCTTTTCACTCTTCCCATGGCAAGAGAGAGCTCCTGAATTGTAGCCTTCACCTGAAACAGTTTTGCCAGAGCTGATGCTACAGCCAAAGCTAACTGTGTCCCAGAGCCTAACCCTGCATGTTCAGGGATCGACTGCTCTACGTGGATGCTGACGCCAGCGTTTATGTGGTAAGTTTCAAGGAATCGTTTAGCAAGCGACGTTGCCAGCTCGGCTTTTTCGCCTGTGACAGAAAAGCCTTCGGAAGTTTGAGCTTGTAGAATAACGTTTGGGCGGTCTATGGCTACGCCTAATCCTCCGAAGAAGCGTCCCATGTCGCCGTTCATGTCTATTAATCCAAAATGGAGCCGCGCCGGAGTTTTAACGTAAACCTTCACTTTCCTTCCTCCACAGATGGATTTTCTGAGTTAAATCCGCCATGATTTCAGAGTAACGCGAGTTAGGAGCTGTACGGTCTACTATGTCTCGGCAGATTTCGACCAGTTCCATCAGCCTAAGGGCACGTTCCTGCTCTTGCTCGTCGCCCATCAAAAAGGGCTTAATGCGGGTTGCATGTATGATTGCCTCAATGGTTGCGAACTGAGCCCGACAATACACTTTAGGTAACGCCTTTGATGCTGTAACAAGCTGTACATTACACAAAACCTCGGCTCTCTCAGGGCTAAAGGAGCCTGTTTCTGCAACCGACACCTCAACAGTTGCATCTGCCGCCCGCAATCTTGGAGCATCAACGGTTTCAGCTTTTTCGACCAGTTCAGCGGACAGGTTTCCATCAGGGTTTGCATCTTTGAAGGCTGTCCTGTAAAACAACTCTGGGTTAGAAGTCACGTTTACCACTGCACATCTCTTTGTTTGAAGATTTTTGTAAGTTAAAGACGACATGAAGGGTCTAATAATTAGCTGTTCATTGCTCTTCACTGCAATGCCCATAGGTGCAGCATTTGGGTGCCCATCAACGTCATATGTGGAGACTATTGTCTCTCCTATTGTGTCTTTTAGGAATCCCAGATTATACACGTCAGTCATATAGTCAACTCCAAGCAGTATAATCCGGAAATCCAGAATCCACAACTACCCTTAAAGATGTAGATTTACTTATGGACACAGTGTATCTCAACCGAGTGTAATTTTTTTCACTCAATCAAATAAATCTTGAGGCAAACTGAAAAAGCTTTCACTTCTTCAGTCCTTCTCGTCTGTCCACTACTTCCATAGTGCCCGGACCAGTGCCAATCAGCGTAACAGGCACTTTAAGCTGCTTTTCGATGTTCTCGACGAAAGCTTTTGCATCCATAGACAGCTCACCGTAAGCCTTGGCGCCCTCGCATTCAGGAAACAGTATGTCAATCTTGGTTACGGCAGTCTGAGTGGCGCCATTCAGCATAACCGCCCTCTTTGCCAAATCAAAATCGAAGGGCGCTGCTCTCCGCCTTCTTTCCGTCACAGTGGCGATTTCAGCCCATCCTCTACGTTCAGCCTCCTCCCACGAAAGCTCACCCGGAAGTGGTCCGCCTCCAACCCGCGTATTGTAAGCCTTGAACACAACAATAACGTCGTCAACGTTTGTTGGACCAACTCCAACGTCTGAGCATGCAGCTGCGGCGCACACGTCCTTAGAGGTGCAGTATGGGTATGTTCCATGGAAAAGAGAAAGGTATGTTCCCTGAGTGCCTTCTATCAGAACGTTTTTTCCTTCACAGATGGCGGTGTTCACCTCTAAGGGAACGTCAGCCAAGAAATTTTGAAGCTCAGGAGAGTCGCGCGCTAACTTGGCTACTCGCATAACTCGGTCAGCGTTGCATGGACCTGAACCTGAGCCAGTGGACTTTATCTCCTTCGCTAGGTATCCCTTTTTGTCCGCTTCAATATGTTTCGGTTCAATTATGGCGCATTGCGGGTCTACGCCCACTCTGCCTTGAGCTCCAGTGTCCTTTATCTCTTGAAGAAAAATTTCTGGATTAACCAGAACTCCTGGTCCTATCAGAAGGCGGCAATCTGGATAGGTGAAGGCGCTGGGCAGCATCCTCAGCTTGTAGGTTTTTCCCTCATAAACCACCGTGTGACCGGCGTTGGGTCCCACCCCAGCCCTTGCTGTCACTGCAGCTTTGTCTTTCACTGCAAGGTAGGAGATCAGTTTTCCTTTTCCTGTGTCTCCGAAGAATCCGCAAACTAGTACTGTGCAGGGCATATATTTCACTCAGCACGTTCAACGTGGACTGTGGTTCTTAAGTTTTGTTGCAGCAATCTTTGATAACTGGGATTGTAGAGAGGGTGAAGCGGTTCTTTGCTGGGGTAAAGGAAATCAATGATAGAACTTTTATGAAAATTTAAATGCAAAGACAGATAAAAAGTTGAAGGCATCTCAGGTAGGGAGGGAACTAAGCGGTTTAACGAATCGTGAGGGTTGACAATTTTGGGTGTCTTTGAGGCTATTAAGGAAAGAAGGAGCGTCCGAGCTTATACTGACGAAGCGGTTTCAGACGAAGATGTTGAGCGGCTGATAGAGGCGGCTAGGTGGGCTCCGTCTGCAGGTAACATTCAGCCGTGGGCTTTCGTTATCGTAAAAGATGCGGAGACGAAACAGAAGTTATACGGAGCTGCTCTGAACCAAACTTTAATTCAACAAGCCCCGGTTGTTATTGTTATCTGCGCGGATTTAATTCGATCAAGCAGGGGTTACGGCAGCCGAGGAGTACATCTTTACAGCATACAAGACACGGCTGCTGCAATCGAAAACATTCTTTTGGCTGCTCAGGAGCTGGGATTGGCGACCTGCTGGGTAGGAGCGTTTCATGAGGACGAAGTTGCGGAGGCTGTGAAGGCGCCCAGACATGTGAGACCAGTAGCTATGGTTGCTGTGGGGTACCTCACTGAAAGACCTGTGGCTCCACATAAGAGGTCTATCAACGAAATTGTGCATTATGAGACGTTCTGAGGGAAATATGATGGTCAAGAAATTGATGTTGGGGGTTACGAAGTGGTTCAGCAGGTTTGCAGTCGCCTTAGGCGGTTTCCTCATATTCGTGGGAATCATAGTGATAGGGGTGTTTCTCATCGGTTTCTTCGGCATGGTGGACTTCGGCATCCTTGAAACTGAAAACCTGCAAAATCTTTCCTTGTTGCTGTTGTTGGCAGTCGGATTGGTTGATTTGATTGCTGGAATTATACTGTGGCGAAGGTGACTTGAAAGTGAAAATCAGAAAAACTCTGACCGCTGTAACCGGTATAGTGCAGGGTGCCATAGGAGTTTTGTCCGCGGTCTTGGCAGTTCTGCTGTTTTTTGACATTCTTGAAGTTCAAGCAGTATTTAGTGTGCCCTCTGAATTTCTGCCGCTTTATCTGTTTATCCTCTGCTTGTTCAGCGTTTTTTCGATATTAAGTAGCTTATTTCTTATACGTGAATGGCGGGGGTAACTGAAAGGAGGTGATGTTTGGTTGGCTAGTGAAAGGAAACTGGGTCTCTTTAGCGCCGTAATAATGGGGTTAGGCGGTGCCATAGGATTCGAGATTTTTGCGTTGCTGAATTACGCTTACTTTGATTTGGCTGGTCCCAGCATGATCTCCGCCCTAGCCTTTTGTGGAATAATAAACCTGATAACCATGTTGAGCTACAGCGAACTCAGCGCAGCCATACCTGAGGTTGGAGGCGAATACACCTACACCAAAGTTGCCTTCGGAGGCTTCATATCATTCATGGCTGGCGCTTTAAGATGGCTCTCCAGCGTCTTCGGCGGAGCCCTCGCAGCCGTGGTTTTCGTTGACCAGTTGGGAATGCTCTTTTCGGTGTTTGCCCCGTCAGTTCAGGACCTAATTTTAGCCAATGTTTCTTTATTGGTTGTGGGATTAGTTGTTGTCCTCATAATCTTGGCCATTCGAGGAGTAGAAGAAGCAACTACTATCATAGTTGGTGGATTTTTGGCGATATTCATCGCTTTTCTTGCCATGAGCGTAAAATACACTTTGACTCCCCAGAACATAGTGCCCGAGGCATCAGCCAACAGTATAATGTACTTTTTTGCGGCTGCCGCCTACCTTTTTCCTATGTTTGTTGGAATGAGAGCCCTCGTGGCTGGGGCTCCACAGATCAAAAATCCGGGAAAAAACATTCCCAGAGCTTTGATGATAACAACGGTTTTGTTGACTGTTGTTTATTTTGCGGTTGCTTATGTGGCTGTTGGCGCAGTTCCTCTCGGTGGGGAAGAAACCGGTGGTGAGCTTCCTATTCTTAACCTTGCAGCAGAGAGGATTATGGGTCCTGTTGGCGCCATTCTTTTTGCGTTGGCTGGAATATTTGCCTGTGTCTCGTCGGTGGGCACAGCCATGTCTGTTCAATCCAGCGTATTGGGGGGCATGAGCAGAGATGGATATCTCCCTCACGCTCTACAAAAGATTCATAAACGGTTTGGAACCCGGTACATAGCGGTTATTGCCAGTTCTCTTTTTGTGATATTTTTTGGCGTCAGCGGAGCCGTGGCGTTTCTTGGTTATGCGGCGAGCTTTGGCTCTCTGCTGGTTTTTGCCTTGGTTAATCTGTCGCTTATCCAGCTCAGGAGAAAGATACCGCGGCTGGATAGACCCTTCAAGGCTCCGCTCTATCCGTTTACTCCCATTGCCGGAATCGTCATGTCTGTATTGCTGCTTGCATTTCCTGTGATTTTGAGGGACGTTAACGCTGAAAGTGCGCTGTTATCCAGTCTTGGGCTCGTAGCAATAGTGCTGGTCACCTATCATCTTAGGATGGTGAAGCGTGAAATCGACTTTAACCGTTTACGGGTTGCCGTGGGAGGAATCTGCCTCGGCGCTGGGGTGACTCTAACCATATTAGCTCCGGTTATTGTGCCCTCTCCCCTGTTCATCATCATGATTATTGTTGGCTTGGTCTCCGTCCTTGCGGGCATCCTGAACATTCTTGTGCCCTCGCGCAAAATTGATTAGCCGATTAAGTTGTAGAGTATGGGTGTGGGTGAAGTTGCCGAGAAAAAGGAAGAAAGAACGGGAGATTTCGGTTCACGCCCCAGATTATATTCCGAAGAGAGCACCGATTTTCAAGGACACAACTGGAACTGAGGCTTTGGATGTTTTCAAGGTTGCTGAGAATGCTGGCAGAGTTCTGTCTTTTGTCATGTTTGCTGTGGGCATCTTTGTTGTTGTCCTATCCGCCTACAGCATCCTCACAGCCGCCAACATGTTCCTGAATCCGCTCTTCATCGGCGTCTTAGGTCTTGTAGGCGCACTAAACATCCTCTGCGGACTGCTACTCTTAGCAAAAAAATAATATGCTGGTCGCAGAGAAGTTCATCGTTGAAGTACTCCCGCATCGCAGAAGCTTACGAAAAGATTGCGGCAACAACAAACAGGCACACTGTAAGTTTGTCATTCCGCTAGCAGTTCTATTAACTCATCCGCTAAGTCGATTCTTGCAATTACGCCGATCAACTTCTCATCATCGTCAACAACGAATACGTGGGTTACCTGTTTTTCTCTCATCAGCTCTGCAATGCTTTCTAATCTTGCTTCGCCATGAACGATCAATGCTGTTTGAATTAATGTATCGCAAACTATGTTGTCGTTGCAAACATTAGAGCATGCTAAGTTCTCTAAACTGACGGTTCCGATTACATGACTGTCTTCATCAATTACGGGTAAAACCCTCCTCTTGTTCTGATCAAGAATCATCAAAGCTTCTGCCACAGTTATCCCCTCATGCAACGAAATTGGGTTTTTGGTCATGAAATCTTTGGCAGTGACTTTTTTCAGTTTTTCTGGAATCAGCATCTTTGCCTTGGCCAAAAATCGTTCAATCGCCAGCTCCTCCGTTCTCTGTCGGGTTACGGGTTGCAGCGGATAGAATGAATGTTTTCCAGATATGAAGTAACTCACGCCGGTTGCGATAAGGCTGGGTATGACGAATATTCCGCCCAAAGTTTCAATAACAAACGCTGTGGATGTCAAGAGAACTTTATGGGTTCCTGAAAGTAATGCAGCCATGCCCACGGCAATAAACATCAATTGAAACTCGGAACCAGTGGCAAAAGAGAAAACGTAGCCGATACCTGCTCCTATGATTATGGTTGGAAAGAACAAGCCTCCGATTCCTCCAAAATTCATCGTAACTATGGTGGTAAGCGTCTTTAGAAGAATTATCGCCAAAAGAAAAGTGATGCTGAAAGGCGCTCCTACTACAAGCTCGTTGACAAAATGCATTCCAACGCCGATGGAATATATTGAGATGCTTCCTGAAACTCCCAAAATTATGGTGCCCAACGCTATTAAGCCAAGGTTCCCAATTTTCTTTCTCAACTTGATTGTAAAATTCTCTGCAAACGAAAACAATTTCGTAAAAAAAACTGAATATAAACCGCAGATCACCCCTAGAATAAGTGTGAGCGCAACCTCGTAACCCGTAATCTGCACGGTTCCAATCGGACTGAAAATAACTTCGTCACCTAGAAAAAATACCGAAATAAGATATGCAGGAATAGACGCAATTAACGCGTCCATAAGCGACCGTCTATCCAAGTCTCCTTTATACGGAATTTCGAGCGCAAAAAGTATGGCAGTTAAAGGAGTTCTAAACGTTGCAGCTAAACCCGCCGCTGCTCCAGCAATAAAAATTCTTTGTTTCAGATTGCTTTGAACCTTGAAAAATCGTGACAATGCAGAGGCTATGCCACTTCCAAGAAGTAGATTTGGTCCCTCAGGGCCTGCGCTTCCTCCCAATCCCAGAGTCAACACCGCAGCGGCGGGTTTAACTAATGTATCCCGAAGGCTCACTTCGCCGTTCGATAGGTGATATGCTTCCAGAACAACGTGTGTGCTTGAACCCGTTTTTTTCTTGTCCGCAAGAAACCTCACTAAAACGTAAGGTATGCTTATTGCCAAGAACGGAAAAACAAAAAGCAATACTATTGACTCTGACATGTGGATTTGGATGAAGTCCCAAAGTCTTGAATAAAGAAAAACCAACAAAATTGAGAAGAAAGCAATTATTATGCCAGCACTGCAGATGATGAGATAATAGCGCAATCCATTATTCATGATGTTCCTAACCAGTTGCATGTTTTAATGTGCTTCTTTCATTCTGTAGCAGCCCATGGCTTCGAGTGGTTATTCGTTTTAACCATCTGTAAGCCGATATATCTCTTGTGCAACCCATTTATATTTACCGCAACGCCCAAAAACATGCAACACTAGCGGTTTCTGACGAACTTATAGGCACTCAGTAAAGTCTCACACATCTGATATATCATTTGAGCAACCACTTTTGGAGTTTAACCTTTAATATCTCCACAAGCCTTCTTTCTAGTGTGAGGAAGTTCATCGTTGAGGTATTCCCGTATCGCAGAGGCTTACGAAAAGATTGAGGCAACAACGAAAAGGCTGGAAATGACCGACTATCTGGTCGAAATCCTGAAAGAGACCCCAACAAGCCTCATCGACAAAGTCGTGTATTTGACTCAGGGAAAACTGTACCCCGACTTTGTTGGAATAGAAATCGGAATCGCAGAGAAACTGGCTGTACGCGCAGTTGCAAGGGCAGCGGGTCACAGAGAAAAAGACATAGAAAAGGACACCCAGAAAACCGGGGACTTGGGAGAAACAGCACAAAAGTTCATGGAAAAGAAAACCCAAGCAACATTCTTTTCAAAACCCCTAACCGTACAGAGAGTCTACGAAACGTTAGACAAGATGGCAAAATCCACAGGCTCCGGCTCCGTGGACCTCAAGCTGAATCTGTTAGCGGGTATACTGTCCGACGCGTCGCCAAGCGAAGCAAAATACATAATCCGAACAGTAACAGGCAGCCTGCGGCTGGGAATCGCTGCCATGACTGTTTTAGATGCTTTGGCAGTGGCTTTTGGAGGCGGAAAAGAGACCCGTGACCAGCTGGAGCGCGCCTACAACATCTCCTCTGACCTGGGCAGAGTTGCCAGGGTCGTTGCCGAAGAGGGGATGAAAGGAATCGAAAAGTTCAAGGTGATTCCGGGGGAGCCGATTCGTCCCATGCTTGCTGAGCGGCTGAGCTCCTCTGAGGAGATTCTGGAGAAGCTTGGAGGAAGATGCATAGCCGAATACAAGTATGACGGGGAGCGGATACAGGCACACAAGATGGGAGAGGAGGTTATTCTCTTTTCTAGGCGCCTCGAAAACATCACTGACCAGTATCCGGATGGGGTCAGGTATGTTCGTGAGCATGTTAAGGCTGGGGAGGCGATTGTGGAGGCGGAGGCCGTTGCCGTTGACCCAGAAACAGGTGAGATGAAGCCGTTTCAGGAGCTGATGCACCGCAGAAGAAAATACGGAATAGAAGAGGCTATGGAAGCTTATCCCATCACTCTGTTCATGTTTGACGTTCTGTACGTTGACGGAAAAGACTTGACCCAGCAAATCTACCCTGTTCGCCGTCAGCATCTCGAGAAGGTTATCGAGAAGAGCGACAATGTTAAGGTGGCAGAATCTATAGTTGCAGAGAATCCAGAGCAACTAGAGCTGTTCTTTGAGAAGACTGTGGAAAGCGGAAGCGAGGGCGTAATGTGCAAGTCCGTGGGTGAGGATTCTGTTTATCAGGCAGGTGCAAGAGGCTGGCTGTGGATAAAATACAAACGCGACTACAAGAGCGAGATGACCGACACAGTTGACCTAGTCGTCGTGGGAGCCTTCCATGGAAGAGGAAAACGCGCAGGAACATACGGCGCCTTCCTTTTGGCAGCCTACAACCCAGACAAGGAAATCTTCGAGACGGTGACAAAAGTTGGAACAGGATTCACCGACGCAGATCTAGAAAAGCTTCCTCAAATGCTGAACAAACACCAGATAAGCCACAAACATCCCCGAGTGGACTCAACACTTGACGTGGATGTATGGTTTGAGCCCTCAGTGGTGATAGAAATCAGAGGCGCAGAACTAACCCTCAGCCCCGTCCACACATGCGCCATGAATGCCATCAGAGAAAAAAGCGGACTGGCCATAAGGTTCCCGCGTTTCACAGGAAAATATAGGGTAGACAAATCCGCCGAAGACTCAACAACAACAGAAGAGTTGGTGGAAATGTACAGAAGCCAACTCAAAAGGATAGAAGGCTAAACCTTTAGACTATTCAGCGCTTTTCAGTTCCTCAAGACGTTTTGAAACCGTGAAATCCAGTTGATCCCGCAGATTGTTTCCTACTGGTTCCAACAGTTTCACAGCCTTTATTCTCCGCGTCAGTTCACTGTCTTCCAGAACTTCAGCCGCCCATTTTTCGAAGTCTCCTCGGTAGAAGTGGAACTCCAGAGATTCAGTTGAAATTTCTCTGATTTTGGTTACGAATTCTTCCAGAGACATTGCCCTTTGACCAGTGTAGTTGCCGGCAGAGGTAAAGAAATAGAAAGCGTTCTCTCTCGGCAGTGTTCTGAGAATTCGGGTTGAAGACGTAGGTGTCAAGATGTGAAGTTCTCCTATATGCTGAGAAACAGTCTCTTTTCTGTTTTAATTATAGCTTCCAAATCTTTTATAGTTTTCATTTCTTTTCGACAAGAATTCTTTCTTCTTTGATTTTTTTGGTTACAATCGAAGTTCTGATTCGGAGCACTCCCTGAAGGGGTGCAACCTTCTTTGCTATAAAAGAGTGCAGTTCTTCTTGGTTTCTGGCAATCACCTTCGCGATTATCAGCAACTCCTCAGAGAGTGACATAGAAACCTCCAAAACCTGCTTAGCCTCTGACAGCTTCTTTGCCACATTCTCCGTTTCTTTGGGGTCAGTGTAAACGGTCATGCGAGCCGTAACATAATTTATACCAATTTTTTCATGATCAATATCAACGGTCCATTTTTTGATGACCCCGTTTTCCTCCATCTTTCTTATCCGGTCATAGACTGTGGAGTGGGCTACGCCTAATTGGCGACCAACTTCAGAGTAGGTTTGCTTAGAATTTTCTTGGAGGGCCTTCAGTATTTTCCAGTCTAGAGAATCAAGAGAAACCGCTTCGTTTTTCCGCTTCATCGTCCAAACCTTAAAGACATCGACTAAGTTTCAGGTTTGTTAATTTATTGTTTGCTGTCGGAAAAATGTAGATTTATCACGGTTTTTCCGTAAATTTTTCAAGCTTCAAGTTTACGGATTTGCTTGTTGTTTATGGAGAAATACAACTTAAAACAAACTCGTTCCTACATTTGTTCAATTTTAGAGCCTTTAAGCTACATTTTTTCGGGGTTCCTGTCAATTAACCTTAAATCTCTGATGTTAGAATAATCTTCTATAGATGTCTACTAGGAAATGTCAATGAATTTACCTTTTCCCAATATTTGGAGTCTCATCGACCGTTTTAAGGAGCGGTGCCGATTGAGCGGCTGGGAAACCTGTGAAACCGAAGACTGGGTTAGAACAGACGACGGAAAATACCACAATTTTCTGTGGACACAAACCATCCACCCATCAACGTTTGAAAGAATCGTGTCAAACCACAAATGTGGCATCCGCCGCGGCATGTCTTACACGGTGGTGGACATCGCATACATAGCATGGCTGTTTCCGGAAAGACCGCCCGAATTCCTGATATCGCAAGTAAAGCAAAATCCTGAGCTGAAAAAGAAAACTGCCATATTTGACCTAAGCAGCGTCTACAGTGGAGAGAAGGTCTGCCGAAAGATTAACAAAACGGAGAGCATCGTCTTCAAAGAATTTGAGCAATTTTTGGAGGAAGAATGGGACCTAGAATTCAAGCCTGTAGATAAACTGCCCGCCCTCACGACCTAAACCACTCTGGAGCACGTAATTCTATTCGATAGCCTGCCGTTTTTTCTAGAAACACAGAATATTTTAGAGAACAGAAAGAGCGTTAAGCCTCAAGAGTGTAAACTAACCAAACGTAGTTTTCCTCTAATGCCTCTTGCTTGCATAACTTCAGTTTGCCTGTCTTGTTAGCGTCACTGAACATGTTGTATGATGCGGTTCCAACAATCACGGGGTGAATCAATAAGCTGATTTCGCTAACAAAACCCTGATTCAGAAGCAGGTTGCCCAATATTCTTCCCGTGTCAGCCAATACTGTTTTGACTCCATACTTTTTTGAAAGAAGCTCAAGCGCTCTTTCTAAATCAACATGTTTCTTGCCGACGATATGGTAATCATAGTTTCTCTCTTCAAGATAGGTAACATACTCTGCTGGGGTCCCCTCCGACACCAGCACAACAACGTCTCTGCAGTACTCGAATCTTCTGCATGTATGGAGTATCCCTTTCAGGATGCCTTTAGTGTCCAGTATAACCCAGTAAGGAAGACTCTCACTTCTCATTGGTTTTGCAAAATCTTCCTTTTCCTCAGCAGGAACCTCCTCTTCGTACAATTCGACGCCAACCTTTACAGTGTTTGAACCTATCAGGTGCGCGTCTGCAGCATATTTTCCGGCAATCTGATAGTGCAGCCCCATATTTGGCTCAAAATTAGTGAGTGAACCATCCAAACTCACGGAATTGTGAAGAACCACTTTTGGCAGCATCTCATTTTTCACCCTTAAACTCATATTCAACGATTTGTTTCTGGGATAAACCAAGCTTAAAAGGGCTTCTTTCATATTTGTTATGGACTAATAGTCTATTCATGTAAGCTTGGATGAAAGCGTGTAACTGGTTTGCTTGAAGGGAATGAACTATGAGTGAAGATGAAGAGAAAGAGAAAATCATGAAGATAGCTAAGCTTCGTGCTATACTGGAAAAACGTGTAGAGACGATGGAAACAGAACTGGATGGACTGAAAACGCTGCTTAGCTTAATAGATGCGACCCTGCTTAAGGATGGCTTTAAGAGAGCCGAAATCTCGAAGCCAGTTGAGGCCGCTCCGAAACAGCCGACTCCACCCCCCTCGGTTACACCACAGCAGAAGAGGGGTGTTCCCCTGAAGACGGTGACTGGAGACCTCTTAGCCCAATTTTACATCGAAAAAGATTCGGTACAAATTACATTGGCAGAAGACAAAGACTTCGACATCAACACTCCGCCCTTCAAATCCTTTTTTGTGGAACGGGTTTTGGCCAAGATGACGGAAAAAGACAAAGAAGACGCCGGCAAAGGCAAGATGGACCCAGAAAAGATACTATCATACAGCATCAAACAAGACGGAGACACACTCAGGGAGATAACAATCAGAAACCTCAGACGCGACAGGTCACGGGAACTGAAATCGTCCCTCCGCTGGACTCTAGAAAAAATGTACGAGAAAATGAAGCAGAAGAGCTAACTTGACCAGATAGAGCACAAATGAACTGTGCTGATATCAGAACTGTTTATTTCTCTGAAAAAGAAAACTTGGAAGGAAAACCATGAAGCCTAACCAGTTAACCGCCAAAGTACTCACAGGGTTCCTTAAGTTCAAAGCAAAAAAGCCCACCCCACTTTTTGCGTCATACAACGTGACAGGCAGATGCAACATGAGATGCGTATTCTGCGAATGGTGGAAAAGCGACATCCCGGAACTGCCGACAGAGAAGGCTTTAGCAGCCATAGACGCGGTTTGCAGTTTAGGCGTCCCCTTTTTTGACCTCAGCGGAGGCGAACCCCTCCTTCGAAAAGACTTGGCTGTCCTCGCCAAGCGAGCAGCATCGCACGGGTGCTTTGTGAGCATGAACACCAACGGAACGCTCCTGAATGAACGTAGAGTCGGTGAGGTGGCGAATGTCTTTGACTCGGTTGTTGTGTCCCTTGACGGCCCCAAAGAGATTCATGACAAAATACGGGGAGTGCCCGGAACCTACGATAAGGCGGTTGAAGCCATACGTTTACTTAAGGCTCACGGCGTGAAGGTGGGAGTGAACAGCGTCGCTACCCCAACAAACATCGAGGCTTTGCCCCAATTCATTGAGGAACTACGCAGCAATGTTGACTTCGCTCAGGTTCAGCCCATGCACCCTTACCCACCATCACCAGAAAACATCCCACCCGACAAGCAGGTTTCTGGGCTCATCGACTATCTGCTGAGGCTAAAGCGCTCTGACCCCGGTTTCTTGGCGGTGCCAACAGATTTTGTGAAGGGCTTCGAGGCGTTTTTCAGGGGTAAGGCGCCGAAAATCTGTCACGCCGGAGAACTGTATGTCGCCATCGACCCGTCGGGCAAACTTTTGGCTTGTCCAGCCCGGTCAGACATTGTGCTGGGGGACACGTTAAGCGACTCTATTGATGCACTATTGAAGGGGAAACGGGACAGTGAGGGATGGCGAAAAGTCTCCGCATGTAGGGGATGCTGGCTTGAATGCACTGCTGGAGTTTCGATGATGCTGCAGAACCCTCTCAGAGAGGCTTCCCAGCTGGTTAGCCTCTGGAAATCAAATAAAAACTAAGAGCTATGTAAAAGAGTTATCCTGCGATTGCTGCGTTGAGTACTTCCCCGATAATTTCCAGCGCAGTTGTTAGTTGGTCTGTGTAGAGTCCGATGGCTAGGAATGATACGCCGGCGAGAAGGATGAGCGATCCGATGATTCTTTGTTCAGGCAAGTTCATGGCTGTTTCCTTCCGTTGATTCTATTTTATAACGCTGTGACCATTATTTAAGATGTTTTCCGTTCAGCTGTTAGGCTTTTCCTGCCGAAGGCGCTTATGCTCCCTCATCATGCATCTGTCCATCACAACCGTGAAGCCCGCTTCTCTCGCCATCCTAGCAGCCTCTTCGTTGACGATTCCCAACTGCATCCAGACCACCTTGGGAGACCCAACTCTTTTCTTCAGTTGGATGGCTTCATCTACGATGGCTGGCACATCCTCGGCGGGTCTGAAGATATCCACAACTTCTATGGTTTCGGGTACGTCGAGGAGACTCTTGTAGCTTTTTTCTCCCAAAACTTCATCAGCAAAAGGATTGACTGGAATAATACGGTAGCCCACAGACTGCAAATACTGTGCCACCCGGTAACCTGCTTTATCGGGGTCTCTGGAC
>Ga0209614_1000399_pt1 | contig 39356 bp, 35 predicted proteins | sample BlaSprsedimmetaG_FD_185484 | JGI IMG/M metagenome (GOLD analysis project Ga0209614, IMG submission 185484) | Hot spring sediment bacterial and archeal communities from California, USA to study Microbial Dark Matter (Phase II) - Blank Spring... ...
AATCATTTCAACAACCATCGGTTCAATAGTCACCTTCGGTTGTTCCTTGCTGGTACAATATTATGAAGAAAGATGCTTATTATTGAAGTCCAAATGTAAATTGTCCGAATTATAGGGGGCTAAACCAAACCGATGCCTGGTATCCGCTTCTGTGTACAAGCTGTCCGTGTTGGATGTTTCCGTCGTTCCGGATAATGTAGCCTGGCAGCAGATCGGGTTGTCCGGAAATAGCAGCCGGCATTAGGATGAATGCAATGAATGCTAACATTTTTTTCTTCATAAACCGAAAAATTTCAGGTGTTGATGGACTAGAGTGAAATCTGAGGGGGCATTAAACGCAAAATGATGGGTTGCATCTTTTGTTCCATAGAGTTAACTCAATAACGGTTGGCAAGTTTATGTGTAAAAATATAAAAACAAATGCATTATTTCCAAATTTTCATATCAAGTTATTTTCCTTAAATGCCATTACAGGTCATTTTTTATCAAATAAATTAGTAAAGGAGATGAAATCTGTCACTGGGTATTCAGGATATTCCACCGTGGTTTTGGAAATGTTAATGGATGATTGTTATTTTACTATCCAAAATAAATAAAGTATATGCCCCGTTCACTCGATGCCAGCATTCACCAGCGATTTTCATCCAGGTTTGGTTTAATATTGAGTGCACTGGGTATTGCGGTAGGAACGGGAAATATCTGGAGGTTTCCGCGGATCGCTGCACAAACAGGAGGGGAAGAAGGGGCAGGAGCTTTTCTGATCGCCTGGCTTATCTTTCTGTTTCTATGGAGCATTCCTTTAATTATTGCAGAATATGGACTGGGCAGGAAACATCGCTCGGGTGTGATAGGTATTTTTATTAAAGCCATGGGTGGCAAATTTGCCTGGATGGGTGGCTTTGTTGCCATGGTGGCTACTGCCATTGCCTTTTTTTATGCAGTTGTAGTGGGCTGGTGCCTGTATTATCTGGCACAAACAGTTCTGTATCCTCTGCCCCAGGATACGGAAACTGCCATTCAGATATGGGATGGTTTCCAGAGCAGTGGATGGCCTTTCCTTGTTCATCTTGCAGCGGTTACGTTTGCCGGTTTATCCATAGGGAAAGGGGTCAGGAGAATAGAAAGGGTGAATAAGATTCTGATTCCCACCTTGCTGATCATTGTGATTCTGTCGGTTCTCAGGGCAGTAACTCTTCCGGGAGCCGGAGCAGGAATCGGGTATTTGTTCAGACCCCAGTGGAATCAGCTTGCCCGGCCCGAAACCTGGTTACAGGCGCTTACACAGAATGCATGGGATACCGGAGCCGGATGGGGATTGTTCCTTACGTATGCAGCTTATATGAAATTGGAACACGGGGCAGTAAAGAATGCTTTTACTACCGGGATTGGAAACAATATGGTCAGTATACTGGCTGCGGTGATGATCTTCGGAACGGTATTTTCTATTTTGCAGGGACATCTGGGGATGGCCGATGCACAGGTGCTTGAAGTAATGCGTGAAAGTGGCCCGGCTTCTACAGGCTTGACCTTTATGTGGATGCCGCAGTTGTTTGCCCGAATGCCGTTAGGAAGCATTCTGGCGGTACTGTTTTTTCTGGGATTGAGTTTTGCAGGGTTCAGTTCTCTCATAGCTATGTTTGAGCTGGCTTCCCGCCTGCTGGTTGACACAGGTATTCAGCGCAGCCGGGCTGTGTTGATAGTGGTTGGTATCAGTTATTTGCTGGGAATTCCTTCTGCACGAAACCTCGATTTTCTCAGTAACCAGGATTTTGTATGGGGGCTCGGGCTGATGATATCGGGAGCTATTATTGCCGGCACCATTATTAAAGGCGGGACTGCTGCTTTTCGTTCGGATTTGAATGCCATGAAAAACGATTGGAAACTGGGGAAATGGTGGGATTATATCATCAGTTATTTTATCCCAATTGCAGCACTGATACTTCTTATTTGGTGGATGTTTCTGGCTATTACCCAGTTTGCTCCCGGAGAATGGCTTAATCCATTTAATCCATTCAGTATTGCAACCATGTGGATGCAATGGCTGATCCTTTTGGCAGTGTTGCTTCTGTTTAATAACAGGATTGTGAGAAGAATGACGGGATAACGGTCATTAATTGCCGGTTTTTCGGGACCAACTGAGCCAAACATTAGGTTATGTTGAGAATTAAAGAAGATGGAAAAAAAGAGGGCCGGGAGAAAAAGGTCTTTGCCTTGTGAAGGTTCAATGAAACAGTGGGGTCATTTCCGGAGATTAGTATGCAGGGATGTGTTTATAATACAAAATGATCGATGAGGAATTAGGAGGATAATAAGGCAAGAAGAGTAAAAAAGAAAAAGACGGAAGGTCATTCCGTCTTTCAAGACTTGTGGAGTATAGCGGAGTCGAACCGCTGACCTCTTGACTGCCAGTCAAGCGCTCTAGTCCCGAAAATCACTGTTCGCATGAAAGCGAACAGATGATTTTCGAGGATCCACGAAAAACCAGGCAATCGGAGATTGCCGGTTTTTCGGGACCAACTGAGCCAAACATTAGGTTATGTTGAGAATTAAAGAAGATGGAAAAAAAGAGGGCCGGGAGAAAAAGGTCTTTGCCTTGTGAAGGTTCAATGAAACAGTGGGGTCATTTCCGGAGATTAGTATGCAGGGATGTGTTTATAATACAAAATGATCGATGAGGAATTAGGAGGATAATAAGGCAAGAAGAGTAAAAAAGAAAAAGACGGAAGGTCATTCCGTCTTTCAAGACTTGTGGAGTATAGCGGAGTCGAACCGCTGACCTCTTGACTGCCAGTCAAGCGCTCTAGCCAACTGAGCTAATACCCCAATATTCGAAAGCCACTGTCTGGTAGCTCAAAAAGCGGGTCAAATATATAAAAAAAAATAGTACCGGGAAACAACTCTTTTAACATCACTCCATACAGTTGAAAAACAGTATTAAGCCCGCATAAAATATTGACATGGAATAATTTTTGTAGTATATTTGTAAGAAAGGGATACAAAGAATGAAAGTTTTTTGAAGAAATGAAGACTATTTGAACTGATTCTTTGAAAATGGCTTTGAATATAACGGGATTATTCTTTATTTTTAGCACTTCAAAAATTTGAAAAGATATGGAAGTCAAGAAATCAGAAAAAGCAGATCTGGAAAAGCGCAAAGGTCTGTTCCTTGAGCTGGGGCTGGTTATTGTTCTTTCAATAGTGTTAATTGCTTTTGAATGGACAAGCCGTGATCTTGGCAATATGGATATCATGATGGTAGGAGATGAAGCATTGGAGGAGGAAATAATTCCCATTACCCGTCAGGAGCAACCTGAGCCGCAAAAGCCGCCTGAACCCCCGAAAGTAACGGAGATTCTGAATATTGTTGATGATGATGTTGAACTGGATGATGAGTTGATTCTGGAAGATATGGAAGTTACCCAGGATACGGAAATCGAAATCATCGAGTTTGAAGGGGAAGAAGAGGAAGAAGTGGAAGAACAGCAGATTTTCTTTATTGTTGAAGATATGCCCAGTTTTCAGGGAAAGGGGCAGGAAGGATTCAGGGAATGGATTCAGCAGAATCTGAGATATCCTGAAATTGCTGCAGAAAACGGAATCAGCGGCCGGGTATTTGTCCGCTTTGTTGTGGAACCTAACGGAAGCGTTAGCAATGTGGAGGTTGTCAGGGGAGTGGATCCGGCACTGGATGCTGAAGCCGTACGTGTGGTTTCTTCTTCTCCAAAATGGGAGCCGGGGAAACAGCGTGGTAAACCTGTTAGGGTAGCTTATACTTTCCCAATTGTATTTGTTCTTCAGTGATGAATATATAAAACGCATAAAAAACCCTGGCCTAAGTCCAGGGTTTTTTTCAATTAGCATATCGCTTTGGTTTTTTTTGGCACGATTTTTTGTATTTTAGGACATGTAACCAATATGCTTCCATTATGAAAAACCTGGCTTACATACTTCTACTTTCCCTGGTATTCATGGGTTGCGGTTCCTCAAAAAAACAACTTCAGAAAGGGAATTACGATCTGGCTATTGACAAGTCAGTGAAAAATCTGATGAAAAAACCCACCGATCAGCAAGAGATCGAAATACTCGATCGAGCTTATCGCATTGCCAATGAACAGGATCTGGAAAGGATCAGGTACCTCAAACTGGAAAATAACCCCAATAACTGGGATGAAATTTTAAACCGGTATATTGCCCTTAAAAACAGGCAGTCGAAGGTGCGTACTGTACTTCCCCTCCAGATGGGGAACAGGACAATAAACTATGAATATGTTGACTATGATGCTGAAATAGTGAAAGCGAAACAGGGAGCTGCCAGTTATTTCTATGAGCATGCTCAGCAGCTCATGAATCATGGGGACAAAGAGTCATACCGTACTGCCTATTATGAACTTATGAAAGTAAAGGAATATGCCGGGAGTTATGAAAACGTTGACGAACTGCTTATCCAGGCAAAAAATATGGGCATGAGCAGGGCTCTTATTATGATGCAGAACAATAGCGTATTAAAACTTCCCCCGGAATATGAACAGGAACTGCTTGCAATAAGCCCGGCCGATCTGAATTCGGAGTGGGTGGAATACCATACCCGCGATCTGGATGAAAACATTGAATACGATTATCATGTTTATGTGAATCTGAATTCCATTGAGGTTTCTCCCGATCATGTGGCCGAATCGGATCGTATGGTGGAGCGTAAGGTGGAAGATGGATGGGAGTACGTTCTGGATGCCCGGGGCAATGTTATGAAAGATACCGCAGGCAACGACATCAAAGTGCCAAAGTATAAAACCCTTACATGTACAGTTATTGAAACGCTGCAGAAAAAATCGGTGATGGTGCAGGGGGATGTGGAAATTGTACAGCTGAATCCCACGCGAGTATTACGAAAGGATCCCATTGGTGCAGAAAGTACATTCGAACACCATTCTGCCCGGGCCGTGGGGGACGTGAATGCTCTTGACAAGGAAGATAAGGAATTGATCAAACTGGAACCTCTTCCGTTTCCAACTGATGTGGAAATGGTTTTCCGGGGCACCGAAACACTGAAAATGGCTATCCGTGACATACTGTACCGAAACAGAAGGTACATTATCTGATACTCACCATGGGAATGACCTGTTCCATTCCATCTGAAAATTCATTAATTTTGCGGCCCTGTGCCGCATTTTTTTTCTATGCCTGAATATATTAAAACAATTCCTGAAGCAGAACGGGCCGTATTGGTTGGACTTATTCTTCCCGGCCAGGATGAGGGAGTTACCCTCGATTATCTTAATGAATTGGCTTTCCTGGCCGAAACAGCGGGCGCTATTCCCTTGAAAAGATTCACCCAGAAACTCGATGCTCCCAATCCAAAGACGTTCGTGGGAACAGGGAAAATGCGTGAGATAGCTGAATGTGTGAAAGAACAGGAGGCCGATTTACTGATCTTTGATGATGAATTATCACCCAGCCAGCTCAGGAATGTTGAACAAATGGCAAAATGCAAGGTGCTCGACCGTACCAGTTTGATACTCGATATTTTTGCACGCAGGGCACGTACTTCCTATGCCAAAGTACAGGTGGAACTGGCCCAGTACCAGTATATTCTGCCGCGTCTGGCCGGTATGTGGACCCACCTTGAAAGACAACGAGGCGGTATCGGACTTCGGGGACCCGGAGAAAGAGAAATTGAAACCGACCGGAGGGTGATACGCGACCGAATAGCCCGACTGCAGGAACATCTGAAACAGATTGACAGACAGATGGTTGCCCAGAGAAAGAATCGGGGGAAATATGTCAGGGTGGCATTAGTGGGATATACCAATGCAGGGAAATCCACTCTGATGAATTTACTGAGCAAATCGGATTTATTTGCGGAAAACAAATTGTTTGCTACCCTCGATACCACGGTGCGTAAAGTAATCATTGACAACCTGCCGTTCCTGCTTTCCGATACAGTAGGTTTTATCAGGAAACTTCCCCATCATCTGGTGGAAAGTTTTAAATCAACACTCGATGAAGTTCGTGAAGCGGATATCCTGTTACACGTTGTGGATATATCCCATGCAGGCTTTGAAGAACAGATCAGGGTTGTGGAAGAAACACTTCACGACCTGGGAGCCGCCGATAAGCCCACTTATCTGGTGTTTAACAAAATAGACGCTTATACCTATATTCCCAGAGATGAGGATGATCTTATGCCTCCTGAAGCCGGTCAATATTCTCTGGATGAACTGAAAAATACATGGATGGGAAGGAACAACCGCTCAAGTATCTTTATTTCGGCCAGAGAAAAGACCAATTTGCCGGAGCTTAAGCGAATCCTGTATGAAAAAGTCAGGGAGATTCATGTAAACCGGTATCCCCATGAGAACTTTTTATATTAATTCCTGTTCCAGCAAATATTCGGAAATCTGAACGGCATTGGTGGCAGCTCCCTTCCGCAGATTGTCAGATACGATCCATAAATTCAAGGCATTATCGCATGATTCATCTTTTCGAAGCCTGCCCACAAATACCTCATCCCATTCATGACTGGTAACAGGCATCGGATATTGAAAATGTTGCGGGTCATCTTGTACCTTGATACCGGGTGTACCGGCCAGCAGTTTTCTGATCTCATCCATTCCGAAGGGTTTTTGCAGTTCAACATTTACCGATTCGGAGTGTCCTCCCATTACCGGAACCCGAACGGCTGTGGCTGTAATTTGGATGGAAGCATCCTGTAAAATTTTTCTGGTTTCATTTACCATCTTCATTTCTTCCCGGGTATATCCGTTCTCCAGGAACACATCACAATGTGGCAGGCAATTCAAATCGATGGGGTGCGGATATACTTTCTCCGCAGCTAAACCGACACGTTCATTTTCCAGTTGTTCAACCGCCTTTTTCCCTGTGCCGGTAACTGACTGGTAAGTCGATACCACCACTCTTTTGACGACATAATTTTTATGCAGTGGGGCAAGTACCATAACCATTTGAATAGTGGAACAATTCGGATTCGCAATGATATGTGTCCCTGAATGAATAGTATGGGGGTTGATTTCTGGAACAACAAGCGGAACATCCGGATCCATACGCCATGCCGAGGAATTATCCACCACGTAAGAGCCAGTTTCAGCAAAACGGGGCGCCCATGCCTGTGAAATATTTCCTCCGGCTGAAAACAAGACCAGTGACGGTTTCTGCTCAATAGCTTTTTCCAGGTTCATTACCGGGATATCCTTTCCTCTGAAATGAACGGTTTTTCCTGCTGATTTTTCAGAGGCAACAGGGATTACCCGGCCAACGGGAAAATTTCTCTCTTCCAGCACCTGAAGCATTTTTCGTCCAACCAGGCCGGTAGCTCCAACCACCGCCAGTGTGATGGGTTGATTTTTCATGTTTTTTTATTATCTTGATAGAAAATTATATAATAACAGTCCTTTTCAACAAGAAAGGTAAAAGTAATACCCTTCCGGAAAATGAGAAAGATCCTCTGGATATTTTTTTCTTTTTCCCTTCCGGCAGGTGCACAGGTGTTTTATGATTTTGAGAAGGAGGATATTGTGTCCTGGGAGTCCTATCCGCCAAACCGATGGGAAGTTTCTTCCGTAGAGCCTGTATCCGGCAATTTTTCCCTTCATCATGCTTATGACAATTCAGATGCCTGTATCGATGCCATATCGTTACTCACAGCCCCCCTGTTTCCCGATAGCTCAGGGGCTGTGTGGCGATTCCGTATCCGGCACGCATATGGTCCTTCGGCATATAATAACTGGGGAGTTTTTCTCCTGGCTAACCGCTGGGCAAAATACATGACCACTGCCGGTCAAATCAATGGATATGTTTTGGGAGTGAATGTTCAGGGGACCGACAAACTTTTGAAACTCTGGCATTTGAAAGATGGGAAATATCATGAGATTCTTGCCACTACAGTGAACTGGGAAACCGGTATCGGTATACAGGCAGCACCCGCTGTGGAGGTGGAATATTTTCCGGGTGGAATATGGCAGGTCAGAATTGACTCGGCAGGCAGCTTTTCTTCCGTTGAAAATGTGGGGAGTGGTTTTTACAGAATAGATAAATCAGGAAGGTATTTCGGTATTAGATATAAATATACCAAAGCCCAGGATATGAAGTTATGGATGGATGACCTTTCCATCACCGGCAGGTTTATTCCCGATACCATGCCGCCTGTGCTGGATAGTCTGGTCGTGGTTGACCGTTACACACTGCGGCTGATCTTTTCTGAAGATATTGAAGAAGGTAAAGCAGTTGATCCATGGCATTATATGGTTGATGGAATGGGTCCCCCTGATTCCGTTATCCTGGTAGGAGGTCATGAACTGCTTCTGTATTTCTCTTCTGTTTTTGAGCAGGATGCCGAATACCGGCTTTATATGGAAGGATTAACGGATTTATCAGGAAACATGATGCTGCCTGCCCAAACAGAATTTGTATATCATGAGCCTTCGTTTCAGGATGTGGTAATAAATGAAATTATGTATGATCCCGTTCCCGGGGTTCTTCTTCCACAGGCCGAGTATATAGAAATATTTAACCGTAGTGAGCACAAACAGGATCTCTGTAACTGGATATTGTCTGCCGGAACAACCAGGGTTGTACTACCGTCTGTTACCATGGATCCGGGACAATATCTTATTCTGACAGATATGTCTTATGCCGGTGAATTTGCAATGTACGGAAATGTGCTTGGGATACCCGGTTTTCCCGCCCTGAATAATGCGGGAGGAGAAATTTTCCTCTGCTCACCTGACGGACGTCTGATCACTTATGTAAGGTATGATCCGACCTGGCATTCCGAATCATATAAAACAGAAGGAGGATGGGCACTTGAAAGGGTGGACCCGTCCAACCCATGTGATCCTTGCGGGAACTGGATGACAAGTACAGAATCTTCGGGAGGAACCCCGGGCAGGGAGAATGCAGTGGCGGGAATTTTCCCTGATTTGGAAGGGCCTGTGGCGAAACGAATAAAAATCACCGGAGGGAGTCAGTTTATGGTGGAATTTTCTGAACCGATGGATTCATTACGGGCTAATGATATGGCAAATTACCGGTTGGATCATGGGTTCGGATATCCTTTTTATGCCAATGCATATTTCCCTGCATACGACCGGGTTGAACTGTTTTTTCATGATTCTCTTAGATCGGGAGCAATATATTTACTGACATTTAAGGATTCCCTGACCGATTGTGCCGGTAATCCTGCAGCCAATTTTTCCGGAATCAGGGTGGCTGTTCCTGAAGTGTTGCTGCCCGGAGATATGGTGATAAATGAAGTGCTTTTCAATCCGTTTCCTGACGAACCCGATTATGTGGAGATATATAACAGATCAGACCGGGTATATGATCTGGGTAACATATATCTTGCCAGCAGAAACAGGGATAACGGGGAACTTGACCAGGTTTTCAGGGTGTCTGAAGGTGAACTGGTTTTTCCGGGAGACTATAAAGTGTTCACCATAGACCCGTCCAGTGTGATCGGCAGGTATTTTTCCCATGATCAAAAGGCTTTTGTCCGTGTGGAAAACCTGCCCTCTTTGCCCGATACGGAAGGTATAATCGTCCTGTTAAATCAAAAAATGCAGGTTATTGATGAATTCAGGTACACCGAAGATATGCATTTCCCCCTGTTAAGAAAATTCGAAGGGGTTTCTCTGGAAAGAGTGCATTATGACAGACCCGCTCACGATGCATCCAACTGGCATTCAGCTTCCGAAACAGCGGGATACGGAACTCCCGGAACGGTGAATTCACAGTTCAGTGAAATCAGTTCTCTGGAGGAAGAATTTGTAGTGGAACCGGAAGTGTTCTCTCCTGATAACGATGGGATAGATGATGTGGTCAACCTGTATTACCATATGCCCGAGCCCGGTTATGTTGCCAATATTACCCTCTTTGACGCCCGTGGACGGGAAGTTAGAAGACTGGTGCGGAACCATTTGATGGGCATGGAGGGTGGAATATCATGGGATGGAAGAATGGAAAACGGTTCTCAGGCCGGTATAGGAATATATGTGTTTTATATTGAAGTATTTGATTTGAATGGTCGTGTGAAACGGATTAAAAAAACCTGTGTCCTGGCACGCCGCCTGTAGGCTTTATCTTTTTTTCCTGATTATTCCCGGAAGCCTGAGGGTGGCAAAAACCGCAAAAATGGCAAATATAGCGGTTATCTTAAACGTGGTTTCCATGCCCAACTGATCGGATACATACCCAACCAGCAAAACCATGGTAGAATTGATGAAAAAATTAATGGTCATATAAACACCGTTTACAAATGACAGGTGTTCGGTTCTCAGTTCATGGATTATTGCCAGAAAAACCGGGGTTGGAGCCATCATGAAAAACCCCAGAACTACCAGTACCGGGATCGTGAACCATCCGCTGGTATGTATAAATATCCACATCATAACCGGGGTTACCAGGGTAATTATAAACAGGGCTGTTTTTCTGCCAATCCGGTCAGATATATTTCCGGAATAAAACGTCCCGGCTGCTCCTGCCAGCTGAAGAATGGAAAGGGAAAGACCTGAAAATTCATAATTCCCGGTTCTCTGGGTGATAAATGTAGGAAGGTAAAAGGTAAGAGATGATTTCATCCCGGCCTGAAAAAATGTAATTCCGGCAATGGCCATAAAAACCGGCAGGAACCTGACGAATATTTTCCAGTAATATCCTTTTTCCTTCTCGGTTGGAATATTCTTGCTGATGTTTACATGCCTCAGCTTAAGGAACAGAACGAGTGAAGCCAGCAGTCCAAGAGGTATCATCCGCCAGGTGCCTTCAATGCCCCAGATACTGACTATCCCAACAACAACCAGGGGGCCAAGTGTTCTGGCCAGTTCCCCGCCCAGCATAAAAAAACTCATGCCTCTGCCAACCCGGTTTCCCGATAGTTTCTTGATCATGACAGGAGCCGGAACATGAAACAGGGTGGAACTGACTCCGCTGACAAACAACAGGACGGTTAGGAAAATATACCCCGGCGCAACACCGATCAGGCTCATAGCGATGGCTGTCAAGGCAGGCGAAAAAATCACAAAATACCGGGCCTTTACGTTTTCGGCCAGAATACCTACCAGAAAATTGAACATCGAAGGGATTCTCTGAACAACTGACAGCATCCCGCCGAGGGTTGTGGAAAATCCCAGTTTATTCATTAACAGGGGAAGGGCCTGAGCAAGAAAGGCTGTGTATGTGTCATGCAGCAGATGGGCAGCAGAGATCAGATAAATGCCATGGTGGTCGCTCTTTCTGTTATCCTTTCCTGTCTTCATAGCTCCCGGGAAAATTAATCTGCCAGACTGGCAATCAATTCCTTCATCAGAAGGGTCATTTTTTTCTCTGCCAGGGCGGCTATTTTTTGAACGTTTTCATGAGTGATCACTTCAATTTTCCCCGGAACGCCCAGATCGGTAATAATGGAAATGGCGAAGCACGGAATACCCATTTGATGTGCCACAATGGTTTCGGGGGTGGTGGACATACCTACCGTATCTGAACCGATACTTCTGAAATACTGGTATTCGGCAGGTGTTTCATAAGTGGGCCCGGTGGTGGCCGTGTATACGCCTTTTTTTACTTCCATGCGATGACAGGCGGCAATTTGTTCCGCTTTGGTAATGAGTGACTTGTCATACACTTTGCTCATGTCGGGGAATCGGGACCCGAATTCTTCAAAGTGTTTACCTATCAGCGGATTCGGTAAGAGGTTTATATGATCGGTCAGGATCATCAGATCTCCTATTTCAAAATCGGGGTTTACCCCGCCGCTGGCATTCGAAAGAAACAGGTATTGAATGCCCAGGAATTTCAATACCCTGACTGGGAAAGTAACCTGTTCCATATTGTATCCTTCATAATAATGAAAACGGCCCTGCATGGCCACCACCCGGGTGCCGTTCAGGGTTCCGAATATCAGCTTTCCCTTGTGCCCTTCAACTGTAGATACCGGGAAATTGGGAATGGCCTGGTAATCCCATTCGTGCAGTATTTCAATTTCATGGGTCAATCCGCCAAGACCGGTTCCCAGTATAATTCCAACCTTTGGGGAGAAATCAATTTTGCTTTGTATATAAGCGGCTGTTTCTTTTATTTTTTCTAACATAGTCGAGGATATGACGGTTGAAGGTTCTGGATTTTTCAAAAAGGATAGCTATTTCCACAGGAACATAATACATGTTTTGCCTGATATGTTCCGGGAATTTTTTTTCCTTAAGACGCATGGCATCTTTCTCTGTTGTAAGAATGATCTTTTTGTTTCCCGGTAATTTTTCAAATTCGGCAATGATATTTTTCACATCGGAAAGGTTGTAGTTATGGTGGTCGGGGAACCGTAATTCTTTGAATCTGGCCTGGAATCCACGTACATGTTTTTTCAGCGGCCTGTTGTTGGCAATTCCCGTAACAAGCAGTATCTGGTATTTCTCTGTTTTCACAACCTGTTTGCCCGGGAATTCAGTATCTTCCGGAAATACAGGAACTGGATCGGTATAACGGAAAGTGCTGAAGAAGATTTTCTGATAGGGATAGGGGCGGGTATCATTAATCAAGATCCTTCTTTCCATGGGGGTCATTTTTTCCGGGCATTTAGTTACCAAAATGGTATGGGCCCTGCGTTTTTCCATGGCATGTTCCCTGAGTCGCCCGGCAGGAAGTAAATAATCCCTGGAAATGGGTCGCTGGCAGTCTATCAGCAGCATATTCAGGCCGGGTTTGACCCGGCGGTGCTGAAAAGCATCATCCAGTAAAATAACATCAGGAGGCGGATTCTGTTTCAGCAAACGTTCAATCCCCCTGGTTCGTTTTCTGTCAACAGCAACTGTTACCTCAGGAAATTTATTTTTGATCTGCCTGGCTTCATCTCCAATGTCGCTCACACTGGAATCTGCCTGTCCTATCATAAAACGTCTGGTTTTCCGCCGGTAACCTCTGCTGAGTACTGCCAGGCGGTATTTCTCATGGAGCAACCCGATGAGATATTCAATGTGCGGGGTTTTTCCGGTCCCACCTACGGTAATGTTCCCAACCGATATGACCGGAACCGGATAAGCTCTCGAGCTGATCAGGTTAACATCATACAGGAAATTCCTGCACCAGATTACCAGGCCGTACACCCATGAAAGGGGCAGCAGGAAACGATAGGTATGCGGGAGCTTCCGGTTCATACATGCAAAGATAAAAAAAAGGGGCATCTGCCCCTTTTTGCTGTTGCACAGGAATCAGTATAATTCAATGAAGTAGGGAAGTCGCGCCTGAATCCTGTCCATGGAAAGGATTTGCTGCAGGTTAACGTAATGACGCGCCGCACCGCCAAGTTCTTTTTTTATCAGGCGCATGCTGACCTCGCCGGTCAGACTCTTCAACAGTTGTTCCATGGGATCGGGCTGTGCCGGAAGTTCCTTGATGTCCCAGGCTTCAATACCGGCGAGTTCTGCAGCCAGATCGATGGCTTCATTCAATCCTCCAAATCCGTCGATCAGGTGGATGTCCATGGCATTGATCCCGCTCCAAACCCTGCCTTCCGCAATTTCTTTTACTTTTTCCACTTCCATATCTCTTCCGTCGGCAACATACTGAACAAACTCTTCATAGTTTTCTTCAATGCCTGCCTGCAAATATTCGCGTTCAGTGGGTTTCAGCGGCCGGTAAAACGATCCGAAATCAGCGTGTTCATTCGTTTTAACCACATCGAAGGTGACGCCGATCTTGCGGGTGAGCAATTCCTGGGCGTTGGGAATAATTCCGAATACACCGATAGAGCCGGTAATAGTAACCGGGTTGGCCAGCACGCGGGTTGCCGGAGCCAGGATATAATAACCTCCCGATGCTGCCACGTTTCCCATGCTGGCAACCACCGGCTTCACTTCTGATGATACCTTCACCTCTCTCCAGATGGCTTCTGAGCCGATTACACTCCCTCCGTGAGAATTTACCCTTAGTACGATGGCCTTAACAGAACTGTCGGCTCTGGCTTCACGAATGGCTTTTGCAATTTTACCGGGCTTCATACCGGTGGCTCCGCCGGTAAGATCCATGCCGATATCCCCCAGGGCATACACTACCGCTATTTTGTTATCCACAGGCTTTTCTTTTTTAACTTCTACTCCTGTGTATTTTGACATATTTACAAACCTGACCGATTGTGTTTCACTGAGGTCAGAAAGGTTGAGCAGTTCGTCAAGTAGTTCGTCTTCATATTTCAACCCGTCAATCAGACCCAGCCTGAGAGCATCATCGGCATTCTGGATTTCCAGATTGTCAGCAATCCGGTTCAATACATCGGCAGGAATATTACGTTCTTCCTCAATGCCCTTCACCAGATAATCCCATATGGCTCCCATGTAGGTCATGATCTGTTCCCTGCTGGCTTCACTCATTTGTTCCTGAATGAATGGCTCCACCGCGCTTTTGAATTTTCCATGTCGGATCACCTGCACTTCTACCCCCAGTTTTTCCAGGGCGTTCTTATAGAACATGATCTCCGAACGCAGTCCGTAAAACTGGAATTCGGTAATCGGACTGAGGTAGATCTTATCGGAAACGGTGGCCAGGTAATAGGCCGCATGGGAAATAAGTTCATCGGAATAACTGACAATGAATTTCCCGGATTCTCTGAAATCAATCAGGGCGTTTCTGATCTCCTCCAGGGTGGCAAATCCGGGGCTCAAAGGCCCCAGTTCGATATAGATTCCCCGGATGTTATCATCATGTTTTGCTTTTTCTATGTTTTTCAGAATATCGTTCAATCCTGCAGGTGTAGTAAATTCAAAGTTCAGTGGATCGAAGTTTTCAAAAGGATTGTTACTGGACCGATCGGGGATGGTTTGGTTCAAATCCAGTTTCAGTACAGAATTTTTTCGGATCACGGCAGGCTTTTGACCTGCTGACAACATAGCACCGAATAGGATGAGCGAAATGAAGAAAATGATCACAGAAGAGACAAAAAAGCCCAGAATGGCTGCCAGGGTGTATTTCAGAAATTCTTTCATGGGAAATGATTTTTTTTGTTGGGTTTACATGATCTGGTTCGAATTGAATAAGCAGTAATGACATAAAGATAAGCAAATGCAAAATTGGTTGTTTGTTTTTATTTTCAAAATAGTTTCATTTGATATAATAATAGATACTATTTCTATGTCAGTTGTATGTTTGTTACTGGGAAGTAATCTGGGTGACCGCTACGCACAGATGGAAAAGGCGGAAGATCTGCTTTGCCGTACCACAGGGAAAAAACTGACTGCTTCAGGGTATTACAGGTCTCCGCCATGGGGTTTTGCAAGCAGGAATGATTTTCTTAACCGTGCCCTGTTGTTTGACACCGTATTATCTCCCCGTGAAGTAATGTTCAATTGCCTTGAAACGGAGAAGAAATTGGGCCGCCTAAGAAATACCACAGGTTATGCCGACCGGATAATTGATATTGATATTCTTTTCTATGATGACCTCATTATCCATGAACCCGGTATTACGATTCCTCATCCCCGACTTGAAGAACGAAGATTTGCACTGGCTCCTGTGGCGGAAATTGCTCCTGGCTGGAAGCATCCTCTTCTTGGCAAGAATGCGGTGGCCCTGCTGGAGCAATGTCCCGACCATTCCGAAGTGATTCCTTGGGAACCTGATCAGGGCTGAGAATGCCTGCTGAGGTAGGGGAAGATCAAAGGGAGGCGATTGCTGGATATGACCGGACCATAGAACGTCGTCCCTCCAAAGAACAACAGGGGGTTTTCCTGGTTATGAAACCATTGATTGCAGGTTTCGATGACCAGATTTCTTCCGGAATGCTCCACCAGATACCGGTTTATCAGCCGGAATAACGCCTTTTCTTCTTTTCCTTCTGTTGTCTCCAGCGGGTACATGAGATGGGTTTTTTGATGACCTGAGATGAAAAGGCAAACAGCAGAAAGGTTATTAGTTTCGGAATACAATCCCCACAGATTCCCGTAGCGGTACCGGATGGCATGAGCTGCCAGCAGCCTGGCATTACGGAGGCTGATGGTTTTTTGTGCTGCTGATCCTTTATTTCCGTGATCTTCCCACATGGTGATCAGATCGTTGGGCTGCACCAGCCGGGTGCCTGTGGCATAAGATTTCCCGGTAGCAAAATCCTGTATTTCCCGGTGAAAAGAACGCTTCAATTGATGGTATGGCCGGATCAGGTCAAGACTGGTGGTGGCATAGGTATCCAGGTACTTTTTGTCGACCGGGATAGGGGTATATTTGTGCAGGGGATAGTGAATAAAATGAAACTTTTTAATAACAGGCTGAAGAAACTCCAGAATGATTTTTTCCGGAGGAGGTTGACGCGAATAAATGCCCAGAGATACTCCCGGTACCGGGTTGGACAACCACCGCATTCCCCATCGTTTACCCGAGGGAAGAGGCATAACCATTTCATAGTCGTTGCTTACCAGGGCTTCCCACCGGTCGAACAGGCGGTTTAGCACCCATGAATATCCAAAAATATTGGCATTCAGAGACCTTGCAACTACTTTGTCCCATCTGGCGGTATCAATTTCTTTCTGACCCAAATGTCTGATCATATGTGCGGTAGTTTTCAAAGGAGTCCTTCGTCGGAAAAACTGAAAAACTGATTGTTGGCAATGATCAGATGGTCAAGAACCTGGATATCCATCAGTTTGCCTGCTTCCTTGAGTTTCTTCGTGATGCTGATATCGGCTTCGCTGGGGGTGAGATTGCCAGAAGGATGATTATGACACAGAATGAGGGAAGAAGCCCTTTTCTCCAGGGCTTCACGCAGGATAATTCTGACATCGGTAACGGTTCCGGCTATACCGCCCTGACTGGTTTTTATTTTGGCAATGATTCTGTTTGAACGGTTCAGCAGAAGGATCCAGAATTCTTCATGGGGCAGATCTTCCAGTATCTGCTGGAATATTTCGGCCACGTCACGGCTGCATGAGATTTTCTTTTTTTCCCTGATGTCTGAGAGTTTCCTCCTGCGTCCCAGTTCCAGAGCAGCCACAATGGAAATGGCCTTGGCTTCTCCAATTCCTTTATGCTTCATCAGGTCATGCACACTGAGCTTGCCCAGTTCATTCAGGTTATTTCCAACGGAGAGGAGTATCTTTTTCGCGACCTCCACAGCCGTTTCACTCCTGCTTCCCGAACCGATCAATATGGCGATCAGTTCTGCATCACTCAGAGTATGTGTGCCTTTTTCCAGAAGCTTTTCGCGTGGACGATCTTCCACGGCCCAGTCCTTGATGCTTAGCCTGGTTTGATAATCCATGACCGCAAGAGAAAAGTGTACATGAAAGATAGAAAAATTAAGGGGAATATAAAAATACGGTTATTCAGCTGGTTTGAAAAGAAAAATGGCTGCCATAATGATATGACAGCCCAATTATTATGAATTTGAAGGATATTGATTAAGTAAAAGTATACTTACAGGCTGTTTACATGTTTGGCAAGGCTGCTTTTCAGGTTTCCAGCTTTATTCCGGTGAATGACATGCTTTTTGGCAAGTTTGTCAAGCATGGCATTTATTCTCGGGAGCAATTCTTCGGCTTCCTGTTTACTGGTGGTTTTACGCAGCTTTTTTACGGCGTTCCGGGCTGTCCGGGCATAATATCTGTTCCTCAGACGCCGGGTTTCGGTTTGCCTGATCCTTTTCAGTGCTGATTTGTGATTGGCCATTCCTTCTTTTCTTTCTTTCATCAAAAAATGTAGCCCGTAGGGGAATCGAACCCCTGTTACCAGGATGAAAACCTGGCGTCCTAACCCCTAGACGAACGGGCCCCTAAAGAACTTCCCATTATTGGGACTGCAAAAATAAGAACTTTTTTATTCTTGTCAATATTTTTTTAAAAAATATGCCGGCTGGTGTTCTGCTCGTCTGTTTCCTCAGAAAATGTATCGCACAGATATACCACCGCCGATTAGCAAGCGGAATGTGCTGATGATATTGAGCCCTGGCATCAGATCAAGACTGACATTTAGAGGGAGGTCATCGAAAGTGTATTCCAGGCCTCCTATCATATCAACTCCCAGAACCGGCTCAATGCCCAGGTTGGTATAGAATCTTCCGTAGTCGTCATAACCTGCATGGGCTCCCACACCGAAATAATAGTTCAGGTTGGGCACCTCATTGGTGGGACGGTGCATTTCATACAACCCGGTAATCTGGAGCCCCGAGATGAACGAGTAGGAAGAAAGTATGAATTCAAGGGCATTCTCTTCAGTGATGAAATGTTTGAAGGTGAGTCCGTAAGGATTCCCCCCGCGCAATCCAATGGAATTGACATAGTGCTGGGCATTCAACTGGCTTGTTAATACAAATAGTACAGCTACAAAAAACAGAATTTTTTTCATATCGCAGTCCTTTAGTGTTTTTATTATTTAAGTGGGCAATATTAACTAATTTTTCCTGTAAACAAAACCTTCCATATCTTGTTTATTTACCGGAAAAATAAAAACGGATAAAATGAAAACACTGAATAAATTTCTTCAATATATGCTTGGTTTGATCCTTCTTCTGTATGCTTTGAACAAGTTTTTCCAATTCATGCCTGTACCCGAAATGCGGAGGGAAGCGGTTTCTTTTTATTCATCTCTGGTGAATACAGGATATATTATGCCTGTGGTGGCTGTTTTTGAAATACTTGTTTCCCTCGCCCTTTTCTCAGGCCGGTATATTGCTCTGGCCATGGCGGTACTTTTCCCCCTGAGCCTGAATTTTGTTTTTTTCCATCTTTTTCTTGATCCGCCGAATATTATTCCGGCCCTTTTAACGCTGGGGCTGAACGTATATTTTCTGTTCAGGTACCGGAGGGCTTACCGTGAATTGCTGTTGCCCCGGTAACAGGAAAGATTAAATTTCAATTTGTCCGGTAAGATACGTGCGTGCATATCCGCCGATGGCCACCCGGTTGTGTTTCATTTCGCAAAACAGTTCTCCCCGGCGTTCAGAAACCTGCAAGGCGTGCAATTTCTTCTTCCCCAGGCGGTTTGACCAGTATGGAACCAGCATGGTATGGGCCGAACCGGTTACGGGATCTTCGGTAATACCGGCCGCCGGGGCAAAGAACCGCGAAACGAAATCGCATTCGTTTCCCGGAGCGGTAACTATAATACCCAGCACATCGAGGTCTTTCAGTTTCGAATGATCGGGGCGCATGGCAATCACATCTTCTTCCCTGTTGAATACGGCCATATAATCCCTGGCCCGGTACAGCTCAAGCGGTTCTTTGCCCAGCCCCCTGGCCAGTGCCCCCGGAATCTCTGCCCCTTCATTCCGGCTGGCCGGAAAATCAAGGATGATCCGGTCATTTTCCATTGAAACATACAAATGACCACTGTGGCCACTGACAAAATGAATGCGGGAAGAGCCATACCCCAGATGCCGGAACAGCACATGGGCACTGGCCAGGGTGGCATGTCCGCACAGATCTACCTCCGTTTCGGGTGTAAACCATCTGATTTCATAGTGATCGCCTGAGGGCACAAAAAAAGCGGTTTCCGAAAGGTTGTTCTCGGCCGCTATCTGTTGCATAAGAGAATCGTCAATCCATTGATCCAGCGGACATACGGCGGCCGGGTTACCACCGAAAACCTTCTGTGTGAAAGCATCAACCTGGTAGAGAGTGAATTTCATGTTTTCAGCCTGTTATTGTTTTCCCTGTACCACGTCCAGTTGAACCTCATTGACCAGTTTCCTTCCTGCTTCCAGATCGTCGAGGTTTTGCAGGGTGGTTCCGGCAATTTCTTCGAGTGCCTCGCGGGTCATGAATGCCTGATGGGCCGTGACCAGCACATTGGGGAATGTCATCAGGGTATTGATGGCTTCGTCTTCGATCAGCATTTCCGAAAGATCCCTGAAAAACAAACGTTCTTCCTGGGCGTATACATCTATTCCCAGGTAACCGATTTTCCGTTCCCTTAAGCCCCTGATGACCGATGAGGTACTGATTAACTTGCCCCTGCTGGTATTGATCAGCATAACACCGTCTTTCATCCGGGCTATACTTTCCTGATTGATCATCTTGTGAGTTTCGGGGGTAAGGGGGCAATGGAGTGAAATGATATCGCTTTGTGCGTACAGTTCGTCAAGATCGGTATATTTTACCCCGTGATGCTCAAGGGCCTTGTTGGGGTACTTGTCGTATGCCAGTATTTTGCATCCGAATCCCAACATAATCTGGGCAAAGGCCGATCCAATTTTTCCGGTGCCAATAACACCTGTGGTTTTTCCGTACAGGTCAAAGCCGGTAAGACGCACAGCGGAAAAATTGCCTTCCCTTACCCGGTTATAGGCCTTGTGGGTTTTTCGGTTGAGTGTCAGAATCAAAGCCACGGCATGTTCGGCAATAGCGTGCGGAGAATAGGCAGGAACTCTCAACACAGGGATACCATAATCGTGGGCTGCCTGCAGATCTACCTGATTGAATCCGGCACATCGAAGTGCAATGACTTTGATATGCAGAGAATGCAGGATCTCCATACAGGCCCTGTCGATGCGATCGTTGACAAAGGCACATACCCCGTCAAATCCCCGGGCAATGGGTGCGGTTTCTTTCTTCAGCGAATGCTCGAAATAAACCAGTTCATGCCTTCCGTTCCGGTTGGCTGCATCGAAATATTCCCTGTCATGTGGAAGAGTACTGAACATTGCCACTTTCATCACGTCCTCCTTTCTGTTTGATTACAGCATGATGCCTCCGGCAGGAAACGAACCGACCGGATGTTCTTTCCAAAAGTAAGAAAAATAATATCATCTCCCCGATTGGATTCTTTCCTCATAAATGCCTAACTTCGTTTAACCAATTCAACCGATATGTTCCGTTTTCTGAAAAACCGGTCAGATGCCTCACGACGGGTAAAAATGGCCGATATGGACGGCACCCCTCTGAAAGAAGGGGACATAGTGATCTCTTACCGTTACGATATGGGAAGATGCAAAATTGTGAGTACCGATCAGGGATTTGTTTATGAGTCACTCGAATCGGGAAAGCAGGTTAACTGGGCCCGAATGATCGATGCCCGCACTGAGTTGCAAAAGGTCAAAAAAATAAGTGAAAAATCTTCATGATCGATTATCACATACATACCTCACTTTCCGACGGTAGCGGTGAACACAGGGAATATTACAATGAAGCGCTCAGGCTTGGTCTTTCTGAAATGGGCTTTTCAGATCATTTTTGCCTGCGGCCTGTTCCCTGGGCCATGGGATTGGACGATCTTCCTGCCTGGAAGAAACGCATGCAGAGGGTAAGAAAGGAATGTTCGGGGTCCTGCCGGGTTAAAACCGGACTGGAAGTGGATTATTTCCCCGAAAGGGAAGAGGAACTCAGAGCCGTTCTTGACAGGCTTCCCCTTGATTATGTTATAGGGTCGGTACATTTTCTCGGAACGTGGAATTTTGATTCGTCACCTGACGGATATGACGAATGGGATCTGAGACATCTGTACGAATATTATTACAACCTGATTAAAAAAGCTGCAGAATCAGGTTTGTTTAATATGATAGGGCACCTCGACCTGGTAAAAAAATTCGGTCATCGCCTGGCAGATGGCCTGGATGAAATCATGACAAGAACCCTGGAAGCTATCAGTAATGCCGGATTAGCAGTGGAGCTGAACACCAGCGGAAGGAACAAACCCTGCCGTGATTTTTACCCCTCATATACCTTGCTCGAACAATGTTATCAGTTAGATATACCGGTTACCCTGGGATCGGATGCCCATAATCCCGGCGATGTGGGGCAGCATTTTCCCGATGCCATTGACATGCTGAAGAAAATAGGCTATACCCGGGTTGCCGTGTTTGAAAAACGCCAGATTGGTTTCCAGCCGATCAGGGTTCCACAGTAATCGAGGCTGATAACCCGGGGATGTTGTTTTCTCCATTGCGTATGCCGGCGGGTTTATTTATTCAGTGTTTTATCCAGGTGCTTGATAACCGATAGTAGCAGGTGCATATCTTTTTCCCCCAGCAGGGAGATACGTTCTCTGATGCGGTGGTACAGGGGCGTTCCTTTTAAGATTCCGATACGGTTCATGGAATCTTCTATTTTTCCTGTCAGTTGACGAAAACCCGGTTCCGGTCCTGTGGGCACCGGAGCAGGAGGTTTTTGGTTTATCTGAGACAATGACAGGGTATAGGCGATGACCATGACAGCCTGTGAAAGGTTCAGGGAAGGGAAAGTTGTTTGCATGGGGATATATACCATTACATCACAGGCCCTGAGGTGGGCATTGCTCAATCCGCTTTCCTCTTTCCCGAATACAATACCTGCTTTCCTGATCATTGATTTCCTGCTTTTGAGAAAACCGGGCAATGTATCCAGGGCAAAATAATCCCAGTGTGCATTTTTGTGCTTTGCAGTTGTCCCTGCAACGAAATCGAGATCTTGAATGGCTTCTTCAAAGGTATCATATATCTCAGCCTGCTCCAGTATGTCATGTGAACCATGAGCCATAGTGAGGGCTTCCATACAAAGATGATCGGCGGGATTCACCATTCTCATCCGCCGGAACCCCATGGTTTTAATGGCTCTGGCGCTGGCGCCGATATTGCCCGGGACAGCGGGTTCTACCAGTATGAAAAAGATTTCCGCCAAATAGGATCCTGTTTGTATGTTGTATAATCAGTTCGCTACAAACGGGTTTTCCTCCCGCTTTTTCCGTAAAGTTATATCTTTGCGGTAATAACTCGAAACTTATGGCAATTATTCCCGACAAATCTGACCTGAACAGGTTCATCATGGTGGGCGACAGGGTGCTGATCAAGCCCAAAGCCGACCAGGTAAAAACCAAATAGGGATTGTACCTTCCTCCCGGAGTGATGGAAAATGAAAAAATCCATAGCGGTTATGTGCTCAAAGTGGGTCCGGGTTATCCTGTTCCTACCCTGATGGATGAAAGTGAGCCCTGGAAAGGGAAATCGGAGGAAGTAAAATATGTCCCTTTACAGCCACATGAAGGTGATCTTGCCATTTACCTGCAAAAAAGCGGTTACGAAATCGAATTCAACAGGGAAAAATATGTCATCGTCCCCTATTCGGCTATCCTGATGCTTATACGCGATGAAGGGTTGTTTGAATAAACCGGGTGTATTGTCGTAATTGCAACACCTTTCTCTGCAGCCTGTTGGCGGGGTCAGGTGATTTGATCTCTCCGTCTCAGTTCATACAGATCCAGCCGCCTGTCCTTGAGGTTGCGAACACTTCCGTAATTATGCAGTTCTTTCAGCAGGTCCAGATCGGTATCTACAATCAGGGTCATTTCTGTGTTTGGGGTGGCTTCGGCTTTTAAACCGTTGGTGGGAAATGAAAAATCGGCTGGTGTAAAAACTGCTGCCTGAGCATACTGAATGTCCATATTGCTTACCTTGGGGAGGTTCCCGATACTGCCTGCAATGGCTACATAGCATTCGTTCTCGATAGCTCTGGCCCGGGCACAATATCTTACCCTTGAATATCCGTTCTGTGTGTCGGTCAGGAAGGGAACAAAGAGTATCTGCATACCCTCATCAGCCATCACCCGGCTCAGTTCGGGGAATTCCACATCATAGCAGATAAGCACCCCGATTTTTCCGCTGTCGGTATCGAAAACTCTGATTCTCGAACCGCCTGTCATTCCCCAGTATGCTTCCTCATTGGGCGTAATGTGCAGTTTTTCATAGTGATCCCACGAACCGTCACGCCGGCAAACATATCCAATGTTCAGCAGATTATTGTCTCTGATAAACGGCATACTGCCGGTGATGATATTGATATTATATGAAATGGCATACTCAATGAATTTGTCGCGCAGGGGTTCTGTGTATTTTGCCAGTTCCCTGATGGCCTCCGCTTCTGTCAGGTGGTTGTAATCGGCCATCAGGGGAGCGTTGAACAATTCGGGAAACAGTATGAAATCGCTGTTATATCCCGATACGGCATCTATGAAGAATTCAATCTGTTCATAGAGGCCGTCAAGATTTCTGAAATGACGCATCTGCCATTGTACCAGCCCCAGCCTGACGGTGGTTTTGGGAAGTTTGTACCATTTCTGCTTGCTGGTGTAATAGATATTGTTCCATTCCAGGAGGGTGGCATACTCTTTCGATTCCTCATCCCCCGACAGATACCCCCTGAGCACCTTTTTTACATGGAAATCGTTTGAAAGCTGAAAACTCAGTACCGGATCGTGGATTTCCTTCAGTTTGACCTTTTCAATGTATTCCTTCGGACTCAGAGTATCGGCATACTGGTGATACCCGGGAATGCGTCCTCCCATCAGGATGCCCTTGAGATTGAGCTGGTCACACAGTTCCTTGCGTGCTTCATACAGTCTTCTTCCCAGCCTTAGCCCCCGGTAGTCCGGATGGATAAATATATCAATACCATAAAGAATATCCCCCCGTGGATTATGCGTTGAGAATGTGTAGTTCCCGGTGATCTGCCGGTAGGTATGGTCATCGCCAAAATCATCATACCGTACAATGAGGGAAAGAGCACTGCCCACTACTTTACCGTCGGCAATGATGCAGATTTGACCTTCCGGGAAAATCTCCAGCAGCTTCCTGATATGATGTTCTTTCCAGTACGATCCCTCCCAGTTCCTGTAAGCTTCGATCATCGATTCCTTCAGCTCGTGGTAATCACCCAGCCGGAGGTTTCTCAGCTCGATTTTCGATATTTCCGTCATGCTGCAAATCTACTATTTTTCCCACGGGATAGACAACTTGCGGGTAGATTTGTATCCTAACTCAAATAATTTGTCAGCATGACCTGCTGCCAGGGTATGATAATCCCTGAGTCCTTCCGGTTCAATGAACAAATCGCATTGATCTTTCTTCTGCTCAATTTTTGAACCGATACTCAGATGAAAAATACGGGTGGCAATCTGCACGAGTCCGTCCAGCTCAACATTTTTTAATAACGGACTGATATTGGCAGCAATAATGTGTTCGCATTTTTTTTGCAGCGGCTTGATAGGCAGGTTGTCAAACAGTCCTCCGTCCACGTATAATTTTCCGTCAATTTCAACCGGTGCAAACAATATGGGGATGGAACAGGAAGCCAGGATGGTTTCTCCTACATTACCCCGGTCTATGTATTCAACCTTTCCGTCAGTAATATTGCTTACTGTCACTATCAAAGGGTGTTTCAGGTCTTGAATGTCCTTTGCTTCAATATGATTTTCAATAATTTCCTTCAGACCTTCCAGGCTCAGCAATCCGGTTTTGGGAATGTGTACCCTCGAATACTTGAAAAAACCGTTTTCCTTCAGAATATTGTGGGTTTCTTCCGGAGAAAACCCCGCCGCCAGGAATACTCCGGCAATGGCTCCGGCGCTCACTCCTGAATATATGTCAGGATAAACTCCTTTTTCATGCAGGGCCTTCATGATCCCCAGGTGGGCGAATCCTCTGGCTCCGCCTCCTCCTAGTGCAATACCTGTTGTATATTTTCCCATCCTTTTGTTTTTACTGTCAAAGAATACTGTGGAAGGAATGTGTTCAGGAACCTGTCACATCGATAATATAGATGATCACCCCGCTGATCCCCAGGATCAGCGATTTGATGATGGTTCCGAATCGGATGACTTTTTGCGCCGGGAACCGGGTTTTTCTGATCAACATGGCCAGTACGGCAATCAGAATTCCTACCGTGCCGATAATTAACAGGGGTCTGGCCAGCGGAAGGTTAATTAATGCAAAAATGATGCCTGCCAGAATAAGCACCACCAGGATGGCATTAACCCTGTACAGGAACCGGTCGGTTCCCTTTGCCGTTGATTCGGGCAAAGGAGCAAAAGCCGCCAGCAGGCTTAATAAGGCTGAAAGTCCCAGGCCTGCAAGGATCAAAAGGGTTCCGGATTTTTCCAGATAGATCAGTACACCTCCTGCTATGACCATCAGCAGGAAAAAGATATCATAAACCAACTGGTACCTGAACAGGTGGATACCTGCCCGGTTGACCTGATTTTCGGCTGATTGATTTTCCATGGAATGATGTTTTTGTATTACATGATTGTTCCTTACCCTGAAGGTACGATCAAAATTTATTATTTCCATGCCGGGAGTCAAAAAATGTTACTGAAAGTATGACTGTTGCAGATTGTACATAACGCCGGTAAACCTTTCATCAGGAAAATACAGGCGTGATCTTTGGCGGGAAAAGTTCAAAAAGAAATACCTGCTGAAAACCAGTGAACCACTGCCGCTGATCCAGATGATCCTGAAGATTGAATTTTGGAAGACCCTCTGTGGTGCTGGTTACCATGATAAGCCAGTACTGATTGAGGCGACGCTTTCGGTAGAGCCTGAGCTTGTGAGTCTTGCGTTGAAGGGTGTGTTCGATAAGACCGGGAATCCATCCTCCTGTTTCAGGCTCATCGTGTACCGACCAGTGTGAGAAACGAAGTCCGGGTATATACAGAACCCTGATGTGATCAAGAAACGGAAGGTCAACCGGCTGTTGTTCAATTAAACTGTATTCTGTTCCACCGTTTATTTCCTCTATCCGTTCACCCACCCATTCAGCCAGCAGGGTTGCCGTGTTTTGTGCGGAACCTGAACGGTGGTATGCATCATTACGGAAACCGGCCTGAACATACAAACTGATACCATATTTCATTTCAAATAAACTACAGGCTTCCTCCAGGATCCCTTTTACCTCTTCATGATGGGGCCCAGGCTGAAAATAATCTTGTGTGGCATAACTGCCGGTAAGACGTGTTATTTCAATACCAATTGCATACCGGCGGGAATGGCGAAGGATAAAATCGGGCGATTCCGACTTGATAATTCTTCCGCTGGGGAATTCGTGGCTCACATGCCTGAAGGCCTCCAGAAAAATCCATTCTTCCTGATCTTTTGCCGGTGGATCCATGATCATGAACCTGTTTTATGATTATCCTGCCTGATGATTCTTTTACAATTTATTTATTTCAGTATATCCCGAAACCCTGTGATGTCCGGTTATTTGCTCACAAGTCTTAGTCCAACAATGGCGACAATCAGCATAACCAGGAAAAACAGGCGCCGGAAATCGGCGGGCTCTCTGAACAGTAATATGCCCGCCAGAACCGTGCCAGCCGTTCCTATCCCTGTCCATACAGCATAAGCCGTGCCTATGGGAATGAATCGGGTGACTCTGTAAAGCAGCAACATGCTGATGACCAGACTGGCTGCAAATCCGCCCAGCCAGAGTAGGGATTCGTTTCCCGTGGTTTCCCTGGCCTTACCCAGGCAAATGGCAAATCCGGTTTCAAACATTCCTGCAACAATCAGCATCAACCAGTACATAGATAGGTTCCTCCTGTTTTTTTCCGTTTTTACAAATTCATTTTCCATTTATTTTCAGAAAAGGAAGCCTGCGGGTAAGTTACAAAAAAACAGGCGTGGCGACTGTCCCATCATAACTTCTGGTTCCGTTTCAGTTTGTCGGCGTTTGTATCCTACGATGTTATCCGAATCCAAAACTCCACCGATCTCTCAGGATTCGTTGACATCCAAGGGTATGCCTGTTCAGATTAAAGTTTTATAAATATTTTCTTTTTATAAAGCCACCAGGCGGGAATGAAAAGAATTCCCACATACAACAGGGCATATAACAGGCTCATAAATTCGGGTGAGAGCAGGGTATGTTTTGACAGATTAACAAAATAGGTGTTCAGCGTGGAACCACCTATCGGCGTTCCATAAAAAACAAACCCCAGGATATCGGCCAGTACATAGATGGTAATGGCGTTCGAGCCGAAAATGATCCCAATTCTGGCTATTCCTGTTTTGTTCTGCATATCTACCCGGAACAGGCTGGCGGCCAGCAGGATCATGGCAAGGCCCCCCGTTACCAGTACATAAGAACTGGTCCACAGGTTTTTATTAAGGGGGAAAAACCAGCTCCAGATATAACCGGCTATGGCCAGAATTGTTCCCAGAAAAAACATCCATATTACCTTTCGTTCTTCTCCCATTTCACTCAGGATCAATCTGCCTGTGAGCATACCCATTATTCCGGTAGCGATAGCCGGAAAAGTACTGAGAATCCCTTCCGGATCCCAGGTTCCCTGCCACATCTTCCCCGGCAGCAATTGACTGTCAACCCAGGCCGCCAGATTTATTCCCGGTTCAAGCATGGCTTTATCATTTCCGGGAGTGGGGATCAGCACCATGGCCAGCCAGTAAACAACCAGTATCAACCCGCCGGTGACCAGCTGGGTCTTCCAGCGGGTATGAAGGAATAGCAGGGAAACAGCCAGAAAGACGATGGCTATTCGTTGCAAAACTCCTGCATAACGCAATTGCGACAGATCAAAATGGTGAATGTAATTTAGCAGAAGTCCAACCAGAAAGATTTTGAATGTGCGAAACAGGATCTTTCGGTAAATAGCCCCGCGGCCAATACCCCTGTTTAAAAGTTTGGTGTAGGCCAGGGCGATGGATACTCCCACAATGAAAAGGAAAAACGGAAAAATCAAATCGGTGGGTGTCATTCCGTGCCAACTGGCATGCAACAAAGGGAGATAAACATGCGACCAGCTGCCGGGAAAATTTACCACAATCATGGCAGCAATGGTAAACCCGCGAAAAGCATCGAGCGATAACAGACGTTTGTTTTCCATAAGTAATAAGTTTCATTTCACCGGATACTGCCAAAGAGCCGTTAAAAGGTTCTGCACCATCGATCAGGCCTTTCCTTTCCGGTTCATAACTTCCATTGTTTCCTCCAGCCTTCTGGCATGTCCCAGAAATTCATCCACATTCATTTCTTTAAAGAACAGCAGACCGTGGGTGGCCCGTATACGCGGACTTTCATGCTGGTAGAAAAAATTCTTGCCCAGTACAAGCTGTGTCTGCCTGAGTTGATCCACCCATATTTGCCGGGTCAGTTCACTGAATTTCCCATCGTACTCATAGCTGGGGAAGGATGCTTCTACCTGGCTCAGATAACTGTTGGTAAAAGCATGATCCATCACACTCATGGCATTCAGGGAGACAGGAACAATCACATTCGCTTCCGCCGGATGGAAACGGTGCCATACATTGCGGTACCCCCAGATCCTCAAATCCGACAGGTCTTTTTCTTTTTGCCATAACCTGACGGCTTCAGCCAGAACCTGTAGTACTTTATAATGCGTGTCGGGGCCGCTTCCTTCAGGATCAAAAGCCAGACTGATCACCGAGGGATTAATCTCCCTCATCTGATCCAGTACCGGTTCCACATCTCTTTTCCGGTAGGGTTGTTCGGTAAAGATGTCCCCGGTATAAAATCCCAGTCGCATATGGTGCACATCTTTCACCTGGATACCGAACCGTGCCCATACCAGTTCTTCCTCAAATTCTCTGATCCTTCCTTTTAATTGCTGTATAGGTTCGGGATTCTTTTCACCGTCATAACTGTTGTAAAGAACCGTGAGAATTTCATTGATCTGCCCCTCCAGTTCCTTCACATCGTGTACCTGGTAAATTTCTACCAGCGAACGGACAATCCGGTGTGATAACCCGCGTCTTAACTCAAAAGGCTCTCCCGATGCCACCTTGATCAGATAATGGTAGACATCCTTATCCCATTTGTATCGATATCCCTTTTCAAAAAAATCGGGATATTCGGTCATCTGGATCAGTCCCGCATTCAGAAATTTTCTGGTGTCCTCCAGCGCTTCTGTTATGAAACGGTTGGTAACCGCCGTAAATCCTGAAGTTAGAATGGAAAAATGGGCTTTGTTGGTTTCGTTTCTGAGCAGACGGTGAATGTGGGGCAGCATGCCCAGCATGATATCGTCGTGGTGAGGGCCGGTATGGAAATATACCTGGTGACTTTCTCCTTTCATTCCCCGGTTGATCTTTTGCACTACCGAGTCTGTCACCTTTTGAACGGTCTTTTCATTCAGCCCGGGAATTTTTGAGCAGGTTGGATCGCTTTGCAGATCCTCGATGGACAGGTGGTGGGCATACTTGTCGAGTTTCCGGCACAGATCGATCACCGCCCGCTGGGTTTTTTCCTCGTTCCAATGCTGTGGATCATAATATTTTTCTATACTGTCACTCAATTTCGAGCCCGCTCCCCTGGTGAGGTAGAAACGGGCATTTTTCAGCCTGTGAAGGGACGAAGCGGGATATAGATTCGAAGGCATTTCCTCAAGAGCATTTTTTACTACCTGGGCCTTGGCTTCACCGGCAGCAAAAATAATGGCAGTGGTATCGGGATGGTAAGTAATGGTTTCCAGCCCTATGGTAATTACCAGCCGGTTCCGTGCAATTTCAATCCCCCCGAGATCGGAAGCCGCTACAGCCTGGGTCTCGAAATTGGTGGATGTTAATCGCGTGGTGGAATGATGATCGGAGCCCCGCGTATTGAAAGCAATATGCCCGTCAGGACCGATTCCCCCGAGAAAAAAACCCAGGCCTCCCATTTCACGGATGCGGGCTTCGTATTCCGAGCACCAGTTATCGATCATGAAGATGGATTGCTGCTGAAGCTGTTCGAATTTACTGGCTGGTTCACGGTAACGGAGCGATAAATCAACCACAGAATCCGGAAAAACTTCTGTGTAATGTTTTCCTTCTGCCAGTGGGATCTTTTCCGAATCGATCAGCATGGCATTCTGGCTTTTCAGTCCGAACCCTTTGAGGTAAAAATGCTTCACGTAATAACAGAAGCTGTTATGCTGGGATGAATCGATCGGGTAAAATTCATCGATCTGAACAAAACGCAGGCGGCTGAGATCGGGTCGTGAAAGCTTTCCCAGGCCATACTGGTTCCGCATCGTCCTCCCCTTTCCGGTATCCCACTGCTCAAGCAGGTACCTGGTCCATAATATGAAATACTCCGGCGTTTTTCCGGTTGGCAGGCTGATCACCCCTTCCGGGTTTTCGGCAATCCATTCAAGAAACCGCAACGACGTAAGAAGACCCAGCAGGGGAAAATTATCCACCACAATGAAGGGAACATTGGTTTTTTGCCGTGCGATGTTTCCTTCACCGGTGAAATGCCTCTCTACATTTGTGAAGTTGACTGAATGCATTGTTCCGATATTTTTATAACTTGAATTGTTTTTATCTGATTTCTGTCTCCCGGATTTGAAAAGCCAGTTTTAAGATACTAAATTCTTAAAGAAATAAACACTGCGATGAGAAATTATTTCATTTCTTTCCTTCTTATACTATTGATTATCAGTGTCCAATGTAAATTTTTGCCCGATGGTCCTGCTGTCGGGGAAATTCGGGTGGAATGGGAACTGGTAAGTAATGTTGACAACCCTGCTCCGGGTGCCCTGGCCTGTTTTACTCTTACCAATCCGGGTAAGACCATACTGGGATCTTCCGGATGGGCCCTGTATTTCAATATGGCTCCCCGCACGATTATTGCCGCTTCTGATACCGCACAGGCTGATGTGCAGCATATTAATGGCGACTGGTACAAACTTGTGCCACGCAAAGGGTTTCATCTTCCTCCCGGCGAAAGCATCGAACTTTACTATGCCTTCCGGGGATGTTATCTCAAGGAAAGCGATGCTCCGCAGGGGCTTTATTTTGTGTTGTTCAATGAAGAAGGAGAGCAGCAGGATATTACCGTTGTCAGCGATTACAGGGTGAAACCTTTTGTCAGGACCGGCCAGTTACGCTGCCACCCAAACGATCCTTCTCCTCTTCCCTGGGCATCGGCCACACTCAGGGAATATGCCGCGATGAAACCGGATTCTGCCATGGAACCCATGCCGCTGATTCCCTCACCTGTGAAATACAAAACCGGAGAGCATCATATAATACTGGATTCATCCTGGTCGATTTCTTTTGATGAAGGTCTGAATTTTGAAGCCCGGTACCTGAAGAAAAAATTAGCTGAATTGACCGGTATAGAACCGGGTGAAAACGGCCGTGAAGGAATTGCCGGCCAGCTGATAGAATTGAAAAACGTGCCGGTGATAGTGGGAGGGAAGACCGAAGAAAGCTACCGGCTTGAAATGGAAAGCGGAATGATCCGTATACAGGGCACTCCTGCCGGTGTGTTCTATGGAATACAGAGTCTGCTGGGGCTTATTCCCTTTTCAGCCTGCCGGGAAAAGGGGGGAGCCGTTTCCTTTGCTGAAACAACTGTCGAAGATGCTCCCCGCTTTGCGTACCGCGGTCTGCATATTGATGTATGCCGGAATTTTCAGACCAGCGACCAGCTGCTGAAAGTTATCGACCTGATGAGCCAGTACAAGCTAAACCGGATGCACCTGTACCTGACGGAAGATGAAGGATGGAGGATTCAGATCAAAGCGCTTCCCGAACTAACCGAAGTGGGTTCACGTCGGGGCCATCCCGCAAAGGAGCCTGAATGCCTCCCTCCGGCTTATGGGTCCGGGCCTTTCCCGGATGGCCCGGATAATTATGGAACAGGATATTATTCACAGGAAGAGTTTAAAGAGATCATTCGTTATGCCCATGACAGGCATATTCAGGTGATTCCCAGTATAAACCTTCCCGGTCATGCACGGGCGGCCATCAGGGCCATGGAGGTCCGCTACAGGCGCCTGATGGAAGAAGGGAAACCCGAAGAAGCAGAACAATACCGGCTGATCGACCCGGAGGAAAAATCGGTGTACCGGTCGGCACAATTTTATAACGATAATGTGGTGAATGTGGCAAGAGAATCGGTTTATCATTTTTTTGAAACCGTGGTTGATGAGGTTATTGCTATGTACAGGGAAGCAGGAGCCCCCCTGGATATGATCCATACCGGAGGTGACGAGGTGCCGGATGGGGTATGGACAGATTCACCACAATGTGATACGTTGCTTGCCCGCCTGCCAGGAGTCAGCGATCTCAAAAACCTTCAGAACTATTTTTTCCGGAGGATCGTTCGCATCCTGGAAGAAAGGGGGCTGAGAACCGGCGGCTGGGAAGAAGTAGCCCTTACCCGATGGGAAGATGAAACATACAGAGTAAATGAAGAATTCAACCGGGGGAATGTGGTTCCCTATATCTGGAATAACCTTCGTGGCTCGGAAGATCTTGGCTACAGGATGGCCAACAGGGGCTATCCGGTGGTGCTGTGTCCGGCCACCAATATTTATTTTGACCTGGCTTATGATTCCCATCCGAAAGAACCCGGTCTGTACTGGGCAGGATACAACAATGAGCGGGATGCCTGGGAACTGGCACCGTTTCACATGATTCCGGAAAATAATCCCGCCCCGGAGAAACTTGAAACACACGGCAGGTTGAATATTCTGGGCCTGCAGGCTGAGCTGTGGCATGAAACCATCAGGGGAGGGGAGATGATGGAATATTACCTCCTGCCCAAACTGATCGCTTTTTCAGAACGCTCCTGGGCACAAATGCCTGACTGGGAAATTCCCTTTGCAAACGAAAATACCCGGGCACTGAAAAAGACACAATGGCAAAAATTCCTGAGAACCCTTTATCTGGAAGAGCTCCCAAAACTGTCCATCCTGAACGGTGGGTATGTCTATCGCGTACCTCCTCCCGGCGCTGTGATACGGAACGGGTTTCTTCATGCCGGTATGCCCTGTGATGGATTCAGCATATGTTATACCACCGATGGTTCCGAACCTACCACGGCCTCAAAGAAATTCCTAGGGAAGATTCCCTTCAGAAATACCATCCTGTTGAAAGCATTCGACCGGGCCGGACGTGGCAGCCGAACGGTTAGGGTGAGCGCTGATCTTTATGATGACCGGGAATAAAAGCCGCTTCAATGATTTTCACGGCCTCATCTGACCATTCATAAGTGTGAACAGCATCCCTTTTACAGTGTCCCACCCACATAGGTATTTCTGCTACAATACTGTAACAGGTAATACCGTGGGTCATTTCAGCAATATGGAATATTGTTGCGAGCCGATAATGCAAAACCTCTGCCAGGCTCTGCGTGACGTTAGCCTCCCTTCTCAATACTGTGAGATAGATTCGTGCGGGACCCCCGGAATAATTTTCCACCAAATAATCCCGGATACCGTTAACAGAAGCCTACTGTTACCATTACCGCTCCCGGTATTTTTGCCGTATGGTTGTGTGGATGATTATTTCTTTTTGAATTCAATTAATTCAACGGGAACTCCGTTATGCTCAATCATCGCCACTCTTACTCCTTCTGAAGGTGGGTTTGGCTCAGTTATTATTTTTAAATTACGGCTTGCTAATTCGAAATCCAGATCATCCACTTCAAATGCCACATGAGGAACGGTTTGCACCAGATGATGAATGGGGCTGTCTTTCTCAAACCTCATCCATTCTATACCGAACGGGCTGGTTTCAAACCCGGAGACATAAAACCTGAACCGAGGTATGTATTTTTCATCCGGCAGTACTTTATCAGTGGGTATTCCCAGGTGATGGTATTTCCATCCCCATTTTTCAATTGCTTCCGGTAATTGATGGTCTTGTCTTGCTTTGTCTGACAGGATCTTGTTTTTCATTGAGATGAATGGAATTTGCAGCTTGCATACCGCTAAATTAGCTTTTTTATTGCGGGTCTCCATATCCGCAGAAAGAAAGATTATTCTTTTTCATTATTCTGCCTGTTTCTTTAACCATTCATAATATTTGTTCCGGATTTCCTGATTCATGCTGCCATGCCCTCCGCGGTCCGTTTCAAAAGTAACATTGCAACCGGCATGCCTTAGTTTTTTAACCATTTTTTCCGTTAGTTCAAACGGGCAATTCAAATCGTTTGTACCGTGAAAAATAAAGATGGGAACGTTTCTGAATTTTTTCAGGTATTTGTTTTCCAGGAAATTTGGCTCATCCGGATCGATCCAGCGCCTTGCCAGATCGGGATGGCCAGATAAGATGGCAATGGCCCTGTATCTTTCCGGATGCTCGTAATAGGTTCTGTAAACACCATATCCTCCCATGGAAAATCCGCTTAATATGATCTTTGTGGTATCAATGGAAAAGTTTTTTATTACGTCGGAAATAGAATATTCAATATCGGCCTGGGCTTTAGGAACAGCGAAACAGTTTGACGTGCCCCTTCCGTTAGGAGCCAGTACGATAAAGCCTGAGGGTTTTACTGGGGTTCTTGACAATACCCTGTCATCGTCCCCACTGCCATGGAGGTAAACAAGCAATGGAAATCGTTTCTCGCCTGTATAATCGTCAGGGATAAACAGGGAATAGGGATACAGATTCCCGTCTTTGTCCGACCGGTAAGCTCGCCTGTAAACGCCTTTTTTCCTCATTAGCGGGTCGGTTCCGGCCTTTAGTTGTTCCAGGTAATGATTGGCTTCTGCAAATTGTTTCCGCACGGTATATGAACTTTCGTAGTATTTGATCCTGTCCAGTGCAGAGTCTATTTCATTGATATAAAACATCAGGGTATTGTAGGTTCCGGCAGAAATGCAGGATTCGAATGAGCGAATAGCTGATCGGTATTCTTTTGCATTTGTTCCGGGGAAAACGCTGAAATAATGCCTGCCTGTTAACTTGCCTTCGCAAAAAACCTCTGCTTTGTATCCGCCTGATATCAGATCACTGTTTTCAACAGGAATTTCAACTACCGGGAATCCGTTACGAAATCTCATCAGGACATTCTTGCGGGCAACGGTGGAGTTTTCTCCCGATATAATGTTGATGGCAATTCGTATGGAGGTGTCGGCCGGGGCATAGCAGGCCAGTCTGACCACAGGATCTTCATTCTCCTGAATATGGTTTTTCAGAAGCGTGGATGAAAACCGGGCGATATTACCCCCGGGTTTTCCAAATGGGTAAACCCGGTATTTTTTCTCTGATTGTTCACTCTGCATGTTATTATCCTCAAGGATAAAATAGTCATTTTTTTCCCTGTTGCCCATTGCTTTGACAAAACAGAGATTAATGCCTATACTGTCTGAAAACCAGGGATGGTAAGGATGCACTTCTTCCCAGGGGAGAAGCAGCTCGAACGAAACCTTTCCGTTTTTACAACCGGTTTCAAATTTTGTATCCCGGCTTAAGGGGCTCATTATTAAGTCCATGTTGTAATACCAGATCATTTTACGCGACCATGAGTGACCGGCAGAAAAGCCCAGCACATAAAATTCATCAGTGGGTGCATTGTTTTCTTGGGGTTTCCCAATGAGAAGATGAAACCCATCACCGTTCTGGTATCCCCTGTCGCGTATAACGATACTGTTAGAATTTGCTTCAATGTACAGGTAGAGGATTTTTTCGTTATGCGCCAGGTAATACCCGGCCTCTGCATCAGGATTTTTCCGATGGCTTTTCGAAACAATTTGAAAATCAGTTAAGCGAAAGCCTGGAAGCCCCTCATCAGCATACCCGTCAATGACAGGTGCCTTGAAAAGGTAAGGAACGGTATCTTGTCCGGGGACAATGCGTGAATTAATTATTAGCAGAAAGATTAACAGATATTTCATTTTATTCCTTTTTTTTTCAATAAAAGACTACCTGTCCGGTGAATGGCTGCACTTTACAACACATGCTATCCGGCATATTATCCTGGGAGTTGCATAGGACCTCTTTTAATCAGACGGCGGAGTCTTATTGGAATATTTTTTTTATGATGAAAAACAACTAAATTTACCCGGCCAATAATACTGGATGTTTATATCTTATTCAGATTCGGTGAAGTAAATAACCTGTGGTGTTCTGCCCCGGGTTATCCCTTGATATAACGCTGGCAGTTTCCTGTCAGGGTTCATTTCATTTATGCAAAATAACAACATTGAATTCTTTACCGGAGTAATGCATTTTAATTACTTCATAGGAATACTAAAAATTGAAACATCATGACAAACGATAACCAATCCATTCACGAATTCGATTTTGATTTAATATGTGAATATTTTTCAGGGATGGAACGACAGGGGCCGGGGAGTCCTGAAGCGACCATTCAGGCGGTGAGCTTTATAGATAATCTATCAGATGAATCGCGTATTGCCGACCTGGGTTGCGGAACCGGAGGACAAACCATGGTCCTGGCACAGCATGCTCCGGGGGAAATCACCGGGATAGACCTATTTCCACAATTCATCGACTTATTTAACCGAAATGCCAAAAAATTCAATTTACAGGAAAGAGTGAAAGGAATGGTCGGTTCAATGGATTCTCTCCCTTTTCAGGCGGAAGAATTTGATTTGATCTGGTCAGAGGGAGCGATTTATAATATTGGTTTTGAACGTGGTATCAAAGAATGGAGGAAATTTTTGAAAGCAGGCGGTTACATTGCTGTTACCGAGGTGTCATGGTTTACTGCAGAACGACCTGACGAAATCTACAGATTCTGGTTGGATGCATATCCGGGGATAGACACTATTCCAGCAAAGGTTGCTCAATTGCAGAAGGCAGGATATATCCCGGTAGCCTCCTTTATTTTGCCTGAAAAATGTTGGATTGACAACTTTTATATCCCGCAGGTTAAGGCACAGGAGAATTTTTTAAGGAAACACCGGGGTAATAAAACAGCTGTCGGACTGATAAAAAATCAGCGTCATGAAGCCGAATTATATTCTAAGTATAAAGACTATTATGGTTATGTGTTCTATATCGGGAAGAAAAGATAAATACTTATTTTACGATATTGGCACAAACTTATAAAAGACATTTTTCAATAGTCCGAGCCCAAAATATTAATTGCAGGCAGTCTATTTTACAGGACAAGCTTGCTGTTTCTCAATAACCAAACAGTTATCTTCAAATTTGATTTCTTTCATATTCCAGGGATGCCCCTGACTGACACCTAGATATTGTCCTGTTCCTGTAGGTATTAAAACAAAAGTAGGCCATGGGCCGCTTCTGTTTTCTTTAAAGGTTTCATCACTGTTCCAAATCAGGTTCCAGTACTGATTCCAGTTTTCGAATTCGGCATAAACAAAGGTAGTCCACGGGCCGGATTCATAAAACCGGCTCCCAGGCTCATTTTTGAATGTGCCGACAACGTGCAGCTCAATCAGATTTCCAATTTGATTGATGCGGCGCAGAAAAGGTTCTGTATACTCAACAGGATTATCGTCATTACCTATCATTACTGAAAGGGCATCGCTCTGCCCCTTTTGTAGCTTATCCATGGCTATGCGGGTACGATTATTAAGTTTGGCAAACCTGGATTTTTGTTCTTCACTATGGTTAAACATTAAATCAAAAACGGATTGGCCTGTTAGCCTGGCAAAAAGCCTTGTATCATCAGCCGTTAACTCCAGAGAACCCTCTTTGAGGTGGTATATTCCTGCTCTTTGCCTGGCAGTTTCGGGTTTGGCAGTATCATTTTTTTGAACTATGGGCGGCATTACAAACGAGGTATCGAAAGCTGCTGTGAGAATATTCCTTCCCTGGTTTGCCGCAGGAAACATTGAGGTATTTCCCTGAATGTAATAAAAAAAATCATGTTCGGTTAACCACGAAAAATCGGCTTCAAAAATGCGGTTACTTCCGCTATGTGTAATTATCTTCCCCCATCTGTCGTGCTCATATACTACCCAGCCGTATCCATATTCAGAGAATCCATTGTTCTCCGGTACATAACCAGTTGTCCAGCGCTTTGCTACATCTTTTTTTAACACCCCTTTGCCCTGCACGGTTGCTAACCATTTGTGCATGTCTGTTACGTTAGTGTGCATGCCTCCGTTACCCCGAAGATGCCAGTTTGGCCCGTCTTCGATCCAGCCACGGTTATACACTTCTCCCCAAAGCTCGCCTTTACGGTAGCCAATCGCCATTTGGTTTCTGTTCCAGTTGGGCAAAAAGTATCCGGTCTGGGCCAGGCCGGCCGGTAGCAGAAGCTCTTTGCGCAAAAAGGTTTCGTAACTTTGGCCAGATACTTCTTCAATTATCATAGCCAGTAGGGAATACCCGGTGTTGGAATATCCGTAGCCGGAACCGGGGCTGAATTGTAACGATGACAACATGGCTCGGTCAAAGTATTCCTGGGCTTCAATGGGTTCGTCGTCAGGACCTATGCCTCCCGGTAGGCCGGAAGAATGTGTAAGAAGCTGGTGAATGGTGATGTTTTTTTTGTCTTCGGGAACTTCACTGAAGTATTTAGAAATTGTATCATTTACGGATAATTTTCCCTGGTTTTCGAGAAGAAGAATAGCCGCACCCGTGAACTGCTTGGTAATCGACCCGCAACTCTGAATGGTGTTTGAGGTATATGGGCGTCGTTTTTCGCGGTTGGCCAATCCGTAGCCTTTATTCAGTAATACTTTATCGTTTTTGCTAACGATAATAGAACCTGAAAAGCCAAGCGTTTCCATGCCTGATAAATAACGGTCAATATTCTTCCCAATTTCTGAAGTGATTTCAGTATCTGAATTGGATTTATCTTCTGAAACATGTATCGACCCCCAATAAACTGGACAGATTTTGGTTTTCAATTTAGTAATAAATCTTGATTTTTCTGATTCACAAATTTATCATTTCCCGGATTTTCGTCAAGAGCAAGGCAAGTAGCCCCACTATC
>Ga0209614_1000400_pt1 | contig 39354 bp, 50 predicted proteins | sample BlaSprsedimmetaG_FD_185484 | JGI IMG/M metagenome (GOLD analysis project Ga0209614, IMG submission 185484) | Hot spring sediment bacterial and archeal communities from California, USA to study Microbial Dark Matter (Phase II) - Blank Spring... ...
GAAGATCGCCGCGCTGCCGCTCAAGGAACCGGTCAAGATCGTCCCGCGCGTCACCGATGAGATCGTCTACCTCTCCGCCGACCGCGAAGAGCCTTACATTATCGCCCAGGCCAACGCCGAGCTCGATGAGCAAGGCCACTTTGCGCTGGATCGCATCACGGTGCGGCGTGGCAACGACTTCGACTTCGCCACGCCGGAGCGGGTGGACTTCATTGATGTCGCGCCCATCCAAATCGTGGGCATTTCAGCGGCGCTGATCCCCTTCCTCGAACACGATGACGCCAACCGCGCGCTGATGGGAGCGAACATGCAGCGGCAGTCGGTGCCGCTCATCCGCCCGGATGCACCCTACGTGGGCACTGGCGTCGAGCAACCTGCCGCCGCCAACTCCGGCCTTGTCCTCTTTGCGAAGGGGGACGGGGTGGTGATGAGTGTGACGGGCAACCAGGTCGTGGTGATGCGCGATGATGGCGAGCTGGAGATCTATGCGCTACGCAAGTACACGCGCTCCAACCAGAGCACCTACATTGATCAGCGCCCGGTGGTCATCAAGGGCCAGCGGGTGCAGGCCGGCGACGTGATCGCGGATAGCTCCTCGACCGAGAACGGCAACCTCGCGCTGGGACAGAACGTGCTCGTCGCCTTCCTTTCGTGGGAGGGCGGCAACTACGAGGACGCGATTTTGCTCGGTGAGCACGTGGTCCGCGATGATCGTTTCACCTCCATCCACATCGAAAAGCATGAGATCGCCGCTCGCGACACCAAACTGGGGCCGGAAGAGGTCACACGCGAGATTCCCAACGTCGCCGACGAGGCGCTACGGGACCTGGACGAAGAGGGCATCATCCGTGTGGGGGCCGAGGTTGGCCCGTTGGACATCCTGGTGGGCAAGATCACCCCCAAGGGGGAGAAAGAGCTCACCCCGGAGGAGAAGCTCCTACGCGCCATCTTCGGTGAGAAGTTACGCGATGTCAAGGATACCAGCCTGCGAATGCCGCATGGCGCGCACGGCAAAGTAGTGGATGTGAAGTCTTTCGACCGCGAGGAGTACCGCGACCTGCCCGCCGGGGTGGAGAAAGTCGTGCGGGTGAGCGTGGCGCAACGGCGCAAGATCACCGAGGGCGACAAGATGGCCGGGCGTCACGGCAACAAGGGCGTTATCTCCCAGGTGGTGCCCATTGAGGATATGCCCTTCCTCGCGGATGGCACGCCGGTTGATATCATCCTCAACCCCCTGAGTGTGCCGGGGCGCATGAACATCGGGCAGATCATGGAGACGCACCTGGGATGGGCGGCCCTGCAATTGGGGATGCGCACCATCACCCCCGTCTTCGATGGGGCCGATGAGGACGAGATCGCTGCAGAGTTGGCGCGCGCCTGGCTGATTGAGCGGGCCTGGGACGATGTGTTGGAGCGGGCGTGGAGCTGGTTCAAGGCGCAGGACTATCCATTGGAGATGTTGCGCGACGAGGAAGAGGCGCGCTTGCTCTACGTGGCGGCCTGGTTAGCCCCCAAGGGCTACGACGTCAACGAGCTGCGCGACGATACGATCTATGCACGCCGTGCCGTGTTGCGCGAGTGGCTGATCGAGTCGGGTTACGATCCCGACAGCATCTTGATCTTCGATAACCAGGGTGTTCCGCTGGCCGAGCGCAAGGCGCGCGATGTGCGGGCCTATCAGGCCGCGCTGCGCATCTGGTTGGCGGAGCACGGTCAGGAAGCTGCCGACCTGGAGGGCGAGGAACTGGCGCTCTTCGCGACCGCGTACAGTCGCCAGCACAACCTACCGTTGCCCACGCTGGGCAAGATGCGCCTGTATGACGGCAAGACGGGCGAACTCTTCCATCAGCCGGTGACAGTGGGCGTCATCTATATGCTCAAGCTGGCGCACTTGGTGGAGGACAAAGTCCACACGCGCTCCACGGGGCCGTACTCGTTGGTCACGCAGCAGCCCCTGGGCGGCAAGGCCCAGTTCGGCGGGCAGCGCTTCGGCGAGATGGAGGTGTGGGCGCTGGAGGCCTATGGCGCGGCCTACACCTTGCAGGAGATGCTGACGATCAAATCGGACGATGTGCAGGGGCGCGTCAAAGCCTACGAATCCATCGTTAAGGGCTTGCCCATCGAGGAACCGGGGATCCCAGCCTCGTTCAAGGTGCTGGTCAAAGAGCTGCAGAGCCTGGCGCTTTCCGTCGAGGTCGTCATGGATTCCGGCGAGGTCTTGCGCTTCGGGCGCGATGAGCGCCGCGCACAGCCCCCGCGCCTGGGCATGGGATTGTTGGGGCTGGCCCCAGAAAGGGACTAACCGGCAGGGTAATGGTTGACCTTTTCGCCCTTTGTGGTAGAATTTCCATTCGGCGGAGGGCAGCCAAATACCCTGCTCTCGTTAATAAGAAAATACTGGTCGATTAAAAACGCGGAAGAGGCCATCGCATTAACTGGATGGCCTTCTTCACTGGATTTTTTAGGAGTTTCAATGTGCCTAGGGCGCATCAGCGAGAAAATGTAGCGCGAACTGTCCGTTCGCGTGCGGAGCAGACGCTCCGCGTTACGCTTGTTTTTAGAGGAGGAAAAAGTGCCTACGATTAACCAATTGGTTCGTAAGGGACGCAAAGCTAAGCAGAAGAAGTCTAAGGCCCCGGCGTTGCAGATGAATCTGAACACGCTCCAGGGGAACCGACGGGTGCGCGCGAAGAAGGGGAATCCCCAGAAGCGCGGTGTATGCACCATCGTGCGTACCGCCACGCCTAAGAAACCCAATTCGGCGTTGCGCAAGATCGCGCGTGTCCGGCTCTCAAATCGTATCGAAGTGACGGCCTATATTCCGGGTGAGGGACACAACCTTCAGGAGCACTCTGAGGTGCTCGTCCGGGGTGGGCGTGTGAAGGACCTGCCTGGTGTGCGCTATCACATCGTGCGTGGTACGCTCCACACTAGCGGCGTTGAGGGGCGTCAGCAACAGCGCTCCAAATACGGCGCCAAGCGGCCCAAGAAATAAAGGAATGGAGTAAAGTTATGCCGAGACGGAATCGTCCCCCTAAGCGCGTAGTTGAGCCAGATAGTCGCTACAACAGCGTGTTGATCCAGAAGTTCATCAACCGCATGATGCAGCACGGCAAGAAGAGTGTCGCGGAGCGGATCATGTACGATGCGCTCGAGATCGCCGAGCAGCGGGCCAAGAAGCCCGGGCGCGAGATCTTCGATGCGGCCTTCCAGAACGTCGCCCCGACGCTCGAGGTGAAGCCTCGGCGTGTGGGCGGGGCTACGTATCAGATTCCGGTCGAGGTCCCGGAGCACCGTCGTGTCTCCCTGACCATTCGCTGGATTCTTGCGGCGGCTCAGAAGCGACACGGTCGCGGAATGGCGGAGAAACTTGCCGCTGAGCTGCTGGATGCTTCGCAGGGCGCGGGTTCTGCGGTCAAGAAGCGCGAGGACACGCACAAGATGGCTGAATCCAACCGCGCCTTTGCGCATCTGCGTTGGTAATTTTGAATTCGGACTGTCGCCGGGTACTATAGTACGCTGAGGTTGATGGCGATGGCCGAAGGTGTACCTTTACTTAACAAAATACGTAATATCGGCATCATTGCTCACATTGATGCGGGCAAGACGACGACGACAGAGCGTATCCTGTACTACACAGGGCGCACGCATCGCCTGGGCAATGTTGACGACGGCACCACCATCACCGACTGGATGGCCCAGGAGCGGGAGCGGGGGATCACAATTACCTCCGCGGCGGTGACGTGCTTCTGGCATAACCACCAGATCAACATCGTGGACACGCCGGGGCACATTGACTTCACCGCCGAGGTGCAGCGCAGTTTGCGCGTGCTGGATGGCGGCGTGGTCGTCTTTGATGGCACTGCCGGCGTCGAGCCGCAATCGGAGACGGTGTGGCGGCAGGCGCAGGCATTCGGGGTGCCCTTGATCGCGTTCATCAACAAGATGGACAAGCTTGGGGCCGACTTTGCGCACGCTGTGGAGACCATTCGCGAGCGGCTCAAGGCCAACCCCGTGCCGATCCAGTGGCCCATCGGCGCTGAGTCGAACTATCGGGGGCTGATTGACCTGCTCGAGTGGCGGGCCATCGTCTGGGATGACGAGCTGGGCGCGGAGCCGCAGATCGTCGAAATCCCGGAGGCACTGGAGGCGGAGGCCCGTGCAGCGCGTGAGGCGTTGTGGGAAGCGGTCGCCGAGGTGGATGACCGGCTGCTGGAGAAGTATTTGGAAGGGCAGCCTATCTCCGCTGAGGAGGTGCGCACAGCCTTGCGGCAGGCCACGCTTGCCGGAAAGGTGCAGCCTGTTCTCTGTGGCTCATCGCTGCGCAACAAGGGCGTGCAGCCCTTGCTGGATGCGGTGGTGGATTATTTGCCTTCGCCGATGGATGTGCCACCGGTGCGCGGGGAGAATCCCAAGAAAGAACGAATTGAGGAGCGCCCCGCTGACCCTGCGGCACCTATGGCCGCGTTGATCTTTAAGATAGCGACAGATCCCTATGCTGGACGCCTGGCTTACTTCCGGGTCTATTCCGGCGTGATCACGCGGGGCGATGTGTTTAACAACGCCACGCGCGGTGGTCGGGAGCGTGTCACCAAATTGCTGCGCATGTTTGCCAGCCATCGTGAAGAGGTGGACGCGATCAGCGCAGGCGACATCGGAGCGACGGTGGGCCTCAAGCACACCTCAACCGGTGATACGCTCTGCTCGCCGCACGCGCCCATTATTCTGGAGCAGATTCGCTTCCCGGAACCGGTCATCTCGGTGGCCGTGGAGCCTAAGACGGTGGCGGACCAGGCGCGTCTCAACGAGGCGCTTCAGCGGTTGGCGGATGAAGACCCGACCTTCCTCGTCCACATCGATGAGGGCACCGGCCAGACGATCATCTCTGGAATGGGCGAGTTGCATCTGGAAATCCTGGTGGATCGGATGCTGCGAGAGTTTCGGGTGCAGGCGAATGTCGGCAAGCAGCGGGTGGCTTACAAAGAGACGGTGCGTGAGAAAGCGCGCTATGAGATGGTTTTCGACCGGATGTTGGGGGGCAAGCCCCAATATGCACGGGTTGTCCTGGCAGTTGCCCCGACCAATCCGGGCGAGGGGACGCGATTTGAGTCACAGGTGTCCAGTGAAACCTTGCCGAGTCATTTTCTGGCCGCGGTCGAGTCGGGTATACAGGAATCGCTCGATACCGGTTTTCTGGCAGGCTATCCCTTGACCGGGCTGGTGGCGCGATTGTTGGAAGCGGAAATGGATGTGGAACTATCCACAGAGGTCGCTTTCAAGGCTGCCGCAGCCCAGGCCTTCCGCGAGGCGGTTGAGGCCGCTGATCCGGTGTTACTGGAGCCGGTAATGGATGTGGAAGTAGTCGTGCCCGAAGGTTTTGTGGGCGATGTGCTGGGGGATTTGAACGCACGCGGGGCAGACATCCAATTGATGGAGCCTCGGGCCGGGGGCGCGCAAGCCATACGGGCCTATGCGCCTTTGGCTAAAATGTTTGGGTATGCTACCGACCTGCGTAGTTTGACGCAAGGGCGCGGTACATTCACAATGGAATTCCACCACTATGCACCGGTGGATTCCCGGCAGATGGAAGCCATCTTGTATGGCGCGTGACCTGACAGGGCAATCAAAGAAGCTATTAAATAAGTAAGTAGTAAAAGGAGAGGGAAGTAATGGGTAAGGAGAAGTTTGCGCGCACTAAACCGCATGTAAACATTGGTACGATTGGTCACATTGACCACGGCAAGACGACGCTGACCGCGGCGATCACTCGCACATTAGCGACTAAGGGCTGGGCCGCTTTCAAAGGGTACGATGAAGTCGCCAAAGCGGACGCCAAGATGTTCCGCCGCGACGCAACGAAAATCTTGACCGTGGCTATCTCTCACGTCGAGTATCAGACGGAGAACCGTCACTACGCGCACGTGGACTGCCCCGGCCACCGGGACTACATCAAGAACATGATCACCGGTGCAGCGCAGATGGATGGCGCGATCCTGGTTGTCTCCGCGGTTGACGGCCCGATGCCGCAGACCCGCGAGCACATCCTCCTGGCGCGCCAGGTAGAAGTGCCCGCCATCGTGGTCTTCCTCAACAAGGTTGACCAGATGGATGACCCGGAACTCCTGGAGCTGGTGGAGATGGAGATCGCTGAGGTGCTCAGCACCTACGGGTTCCCCGGCGACGAGACGCCCATCGTGCGCGGTTCCGCGCTCGAGGCGCTCAACTGCCCGAACGATGACCCTTCGGACCCCGCCTACGCGCCCATCTGGGAGCTGATGCGGGTGGTGGATGAGTACATCCCCACGCCGGAGCGCGATGAGGACAAGCCGTTCCTCATGCACATCGAGGACGTCTTCTCCATCAAGGGGCGCGGTACCGTGGTCACCGGTCGTGTGGACCGGGGGACGATGGTTCCCAACACCGAGGTCGAGCTGGTGGGTCTGAGCGAACAGCCCCGCAAGACCGTGGTCACCTCCATGGAGATGTTCCACAAGATTTTGGAGAAGGTGCAGGCGGGCGACAACGCCGGTTTGCTATTGCGCGGTGTGGGCAAGGACGAGGTGGGCCGTGGTATCGTGGTCGCCAAGCCTGGCTCCATCAAGGCGCGCAATAAGTTCGAGGCCGAGGTCTACATCCTGCGCAAGGACGAGGGTGGCCGCCACAAGCCGTTCTTCACGGGCTACAAGCCACAGTTCTTCATCGGCACGATGGACGTGACCGGTGAGGTGACGCTGCCGCAGGACGTGGAGATGGTGATGCCCGGCGACCGCACCGACATGACCGTAGAGCTGATCTCTCCGGTGGCGATTGAGTCCGGTTCCCGCTTCGCAATCCGCGAGGGTGGCCTGACGGTTGGCGCTGGCGTGATCACCAAGGTTCTCGAGTAGAATCTGGTTACTTAACTAAGCATAGGTGGTTTATGGCTAAACAACGCATTCGCATTCGGTTGAAGGGATACGATCATCGGATTCTGGACGAGTCTGCCCGGCGCATTGTGGAGGCAGCGGAGCGCACAGGTGCCCGCATCGTGGGGCCGGTGCCGCTGCCCACCAAGCTCGAGCGGTTTACGGTGCGACGGTCTACCTTTATTGATAAAGATAGCCACGAGCACTTCGAAATCCGCACGCACAAACGCCTGATTGATATCGTTGAACCGGATTCGAAGACCATTGATACCCTGATGCGGCTGAACATGCCGGCCGGGGTCGATATCGAGATCAAACTCTAAGGCTGTTTTTGTACCACCGATTGCGCTCGTTCACCCCTCTGGTCCTAACTTCCCGTTGGGTTACAGGGCCGGAGGGGTGATGTGGGCAAAATTTAGGGATGATGCGGCGAATACCTGGCGCTGGCAGTCCCAGGAGGAAAAAGAATGAAGGGAATTTTGGGTAAAAAAGTTGGTATGACCCAGGTAATTAAAGAGAATGGGGAAGTTGTCCCGGTTACGGTTATTGAAGCCGGACCTTGCTATGTAACGCAGGTGCGCACACCGGAACGGGATGGCTATCGCGCTGTGCAACTGGGCTTCGCCCCGGTCGCAGAGCGCAAGTTGACTCAGGGTCAACGCGGCCATCTCAAGAAGAGTGGAGCGCCAACCTTGCGCTATCTGCGGGAGCTGCGCACGCGCGCCAATGAAGCTCACGAGATAGGTGAGGAAATTAAAGCGGATATCTTCCAGCCTGGGGAACGGGTAGATGTGGTGGGTACGTCCAAGGGGCGGGGCTTCGCCGGTGTGGTGAAGCGGCACGGCTTCGCTGGCGGCCCACGCACGCACGGTCAATCTGACCGCGAGCGGGCGCCCGGTTCGATTGGCGCTTGCGCCTCGCCCGGTCGCGTGTGGAAGGGCATGAAGATGCCCGGTCACATGGGATCGGAGCGCGTGACCTCCCAGAACATCGAGGTGGTGGTGGTTGATCCTGACCGCAACCTTCTCGCGGTAAAGGGGAGCGTCCCTGGCCCGACCGGAGGGCTGGTGTTGATCAAAGAAGCTCGTAAGCAGCGGGTTGTCAAAGGGGGTAGGTAAAGATGCGCGTTCCAGTGATGAACATGCAGGGAGAACAGATCAAGGAGATTGATCTGCGCCCCGAGATCTTTGAAGCGTCTGTCAACGTCCCCTTGATGCACCAGGCATTGGTGCGCCAGTTGGCGAATGCTCGCTTGGGAACCCATAAGACGAAGTCCCGTGGTGAAATCAATCGCACCAAGGCCAAGTGGTATCGTCAAAAGGGAACCGGACGCGCGCGGCATGGCAGCCGCAATGCCCCCATCTTTGTGGGTGGCGGGATTGCGCACGGCCCTACGCCGCGTTCATACGAGAAGAAGATGCCGCGCAAGATGCGCCGCGCCGCGTTGCGCTCGGCCTTGTCTGTCAAGGCTGAAGCCCAGGCGTTGATCTTCGTTGAGGCGTTGAAGATGGAGACCCCCAAGACCAAAGATTTGGTGGGGGTGCTGGAAAAGTTGGCCGTCAATGGACAGAAGGTGCTGTTATTGCTGCCAGAAGCGAATGAGAATGTGCAGCGCTCGGCGCGGAATCTGCCTACGGTTAGGACGTTGCGGGCGAGCTATCTCAACATTCGTGACTTGCTCGGCGCCGATCACATTGTAGTGCCGTTGGAAGCCCTGGCGGTTATCGAAGATATTTTGGGGTGAGATGATGCATATCTACGAAGTGATCATACGACCGTTGGAAACTGAGAAGAGCAGTGCGCAGATGGCTGAGGGGCAATATGTGTTCGAGGTAAACCGTCGGGCCAATAAAAGCCAAATTCGCGAGGCTGTGGAAGAGATCTATGGGGTGGATGTGGTGTCTGTGAATACCATGAACATGCCCGCTAAGGTCACGCGGATGCGCGGACGGCGCGCATCCAAGCGCCGCCCCGCGTGGAAGAAGGCGGTAGTCACAGTCGCCCCCGGAGAACGCATTGAGGCGTTGGAGGCGTAAATAGCATGGCTATTAAGAAATTCAAACCAACATCGCCCGGTCGTCGTGGGATGACAGGGCATACTTTTGAGGAAATTACTGCGACCAAGCCGGAGCGCAGTCTGGTGAAGCCGCTGCGCAAGCAGGGTGGGCGCAATGCTTATGGGCGCATCACCGTGCGCCATCGCGGAGGTGGTCACGCGCGCAAGTACCGCGTGATTGACTTCCAGCGTAACAAGATGGACGTTCCGGCGCGGGTGGCTACCATTGAGTACGATCCCAACCGCTCGGCGCGGATCGCGTTGCTGAACTATGCTGATGGCGAAAAGCGCTACATTCTGGCCCCGTTGGGCCTGAAGGTGGGCGACCGGGTCGTCAGTGGCAGCAAGGATGTGGAAGTGCGCGTGGGCAATGCTATGCCCTTGGAGCAGGTACCGCTCGGCACGGTCGTGCATAATGTGGAGCTCTATCCTGGACGCGGCGGCCAGTTGGTGCGCGCGGCAGGGGCATCGGCGCAGGTGTTGGCCAAAGAGGGTGACTATGTGACCTTGCGGATGCCCAGCGGCGAGATGCGTCTGATCCACAAGGCGTGCATGGCGACCATCGGGCAGGTGGGCAACGTGGAACATGCCAACGTCAAGTTGGGCAAGGCGGGGCGCAAGCGCTGGCGAGGCTATCGGCCTACCGTGCGCGGCTCGGTCATGAGTCCCCGTGACCATCCGCATGGCGGTGGCGAGGGCCGCTCCTCCATCGGGATGCCCGGGCCTAAGTCCCCCTGGGGTTGGCATACCCTGGGGCGCAAGACGCGCCGTAACAAGCGCACTGAGAAGTACATCATTCGCCGGCGCAAGTCAGGGCGTCGGCGTTAAGTGAAGGGGAGGTAGAGAAGTTATGTCACGGTCATTGAAGAAAGGGCCGTTTATCCAGCCGAAGTTGCTGAAGAAGATCGAGTCGCTGAACCGTGCCGGTGAAAAGCGCGTGATCCGCACCTGGTCTCGAGCTTCGGTGATCTTCCCCCAGATGGTGGGGCATACGATCGCTGTGCATGATGGGCGGCGCCATGTGCCGATCTACATCACCGAGAACATGGTGGGGCATCGCCTGGGCGAGTTTGCACCGACCAGAACCTTTCGCGGACACATCGTGAAAGAAAAGAAGGGGAGGGTGCGGTAATGGAAATGGAAATGCGGGATAGGGTTCGCGCTGTTGCCAAGCACATTCCTATGACGCCGTTGAAAGTGCGGCGGATTCTGGAGCCTTTCCGGGGCATGGCCGCGCAGCAAGCCTTGTATCAACTACAGGTATTGCCCCATGCGGCAGCCGTCCCGGTGGCTAAGGTTATCCGCTCGGCGATGGCAAATGCCGAAGAGCAGGGGCTAGACCCAGACAGTCTCTATATCGTGCAGTTGACCGCTGATGAAGGGCCAGGCGTGATGCCGGGCAAGGGGTGGCGCGCCCGTTGGGGCAGCCGTGGCCGCTATCGCCCGATCCGCAAACGCTCTTCGCACATTACCGTCGTCCTTGAAGAACGGTTTGCGTAAGAAGGAGGCGCATCTTGGGTCGTAAAGTTCATCCTTATGGTTTTCGTCTGAAGGTCATCCGGGATTGGAAGTCCCGCTGGTACGCAGAAGGTCGCGCTTATTCGGATCTGTTGGCAGAGGATCGCGCAATCCGGGCGCTGGTGTATCGGGATATGAAGAGCCGCTCCCGTGATGGTCAGAGTGGGATCTCGCGTGTGGAAATCGAACGTTTTCCGCCTAACCAGCTCTCAGTCATCATCTGGACCGCGCGTCCGGGTGTGGTGATCGGGCGCAAGGGCGAGAGTGTCAAGGCGCTGCGGCGTGAGGTCGAAGAGCTGACCGGGGGCAAGCGCGTTCACATTGACGTGCAAGAAGTCGAGCATCCAGACCTGGATGCGAAGTTGGTGGCCGAGAATATCGTCTCGCAGTTGGAACGGCGCATCTATCACAGCCGCGCTATGAAGCGCGCAGTGCGCCAGGCTATGCGCGCGGGTGCGCTAGGGATCAAGGTCATGTGCAGCGGGCGGCTCGCCGGGTCGGAGATGGCGCGGCGCGAGTGGCAGCGCGAGGGGCGGGTTCCGCTCCAGACGTTGCGCGCTGACATTGATTATGCGCAGGAAGAGGCCACGACCGCCTACGGGCGCATCGGCGTGAAGGTTTGGATCTACAAGGGCGACATCTTGCCGCAGAAGACAGCACCTGCCGCGCCGCGCGGGGCCTTCGTGGATGCCGAGTGAGCGTGGGTAGTTAAGGAGATGGAATTATGTTAATGCCAAAGCGCGTTAAATACCGCAAGCAGCAACGCGGTCGTATGAAGGGTAAGGCCCAGCGCGGCGCCGAGGTCCACTTCGGGGAAATCGGTCTGCAGGCGCTTGAGCCGGCCTGGATCACGGCGCGGCAGATCGAAGCGGCGCGCCGTGCGATTGTGCGGCACATGCGGCGACGCGGAAAGTACTGGGTACGCATCTTCCCCGATAAGCCGGTCACGGCTAAGCCAGCGGAGACCCGCATGGGCAAGGGGAAGGGCGCGGTGGATCATTGGGTAGCCGTCGTGCGCCCCGGACGGATTATGTTCGAGGTGGCGGGCGTGTCCGATGAGGTGGCGCGAGAGGCCTTACGCTTGGCCTCGTACAAGCTGCCGATCAAGACACAGGTTGTCACGCGGCTGGAGCCGGGTGAGACCACAGGGGAGTAGATTATGCGAGCAAGTGAACTTCGCGAACTAACTATCGAAGAATTGCAGGAGCGCCTGGAGCAGACTCGCAAAGAGCTCTTCAATCTGCGCCAGCAATGGTACGCGGGTAGCCTTGCGGATACCAATCGCCTGGGGGCGGTGCGCAAGGAGATTGCTCGGATCTTAACCATCACTCGTGAGCGGGAGCTCGCGGCGGAGCAGGAACAGAAAGGAGACGCGGCATGAATGAGCAGCGCAAGCGTCTGATTGGGGTAGTCACAAGTGATAAGATGGATAAGACCGTCGTGGTGCGGGTGGAGCGCCGTTATCGGCATCCATTGTACAAGAAGGTCGTCAACACGGCCAAGAAGTACCTGGCGCACGACGAGGAGAATGCTTGTCGAATGGGCGACCGCGTGCAGATCATGGAATCGCGCCCGCTGAGCCGTCGCAAGCGTTGGGTTGTGGAAGAGATCCTGGAGCGAGCTGCGTAAGGAGGCAGAGATGATTCAAAGTGAAACCCGCCTTAAAGTAGCTGACAATACGGGAGCTCAGGAGATACTCTGTATTCAGGTGACCGGAGGCTCGCGTCGCCGGTACGGCTCCATTGGCGACACCATCGTCGCGACGGTGAAAGAAGCCACCCCGACCTCTTCGGTCAAGAAGGGAGAGATTGTCCGCGCGGTGATCGTGCGGGTAGCACGAGAATATCGGCGTGTGGATGGTTCTTACATTTGCTTCGATGATAATGCCGCTGTGATCCTGGACAGCTCGGGGGTCAATCCACGGGGCACACGTATCTTTGGCCCGGTGGCGCGCGAATTGCGCGAGAAGGGCTACATGAAGATCGTCTCCCTGGCCCCAGAAGTGTTGTAAGCGAGATGTAGAGGTAGATGAGATGAATCGAATTAAAAAAGGTGATAAGGTGGAAGTCATCTCCGGGGATGATCGGGGCGTGCGCAGCAATGTCATGCGCTTAGTGCCGAAGGAGAACCGGGTGGTGGTTTCCAAGGTGAACATCATCACCAAGCACCAGGGCGCACAGCGCGCCGGGCGCTCGCAGATGCAGATGGGACGTATTCAGTATGAAGGGCCGATTCACATGTCCAATGTGATGTTGGTCTGCCCGCACTGTGACGAGGCCACGCGCGTGGGGTTCCAGGTCTTGGATGAGGGTGGTAAAGTACGCGTCTGCCGTAAGTGTGGCGCGGAGATTGATTAGGAGGGGTTTGATGCAACGATTGCAAGCTCTGTATCGCGAAGAGATCGTGCCGGCCCTGATGGAAGAGTTCAAGTACAGCAACGTGATGCAAGTGCCACGCATGCGCAAAATCGTGCTCAACATCGGCATGGGGGAAGCGATGGACAACCCCCGTGCGTTGGAGCACGCTGTGAATGATCTGCGCACTATCACGGGGCAGCAACCTGTCATCACCAAGGCCCGCAAGTCCATTGCGGCTTTCAAGTTGCGCGAGGGACGGGCCATCGGTGTGAAGGTGACGCTGCGCGGTGAGCGCATGTGGGCCTTCCTGGATCGGTTGATCAATGTAGCTTTGCCGCGCACCCGCGACTTCCGTGGCGTGCCGGACAAGCTGGATGGGCATGGGAACTATACCCTGGGCCTGCGGGAGCAACTGCTCTTCCCGGAGATTGATTACGATCAAATAGACAAGATCCGGGGGATGGAAATTTGCTTCAACACCACTGCCGAGACGGATGAGGAAGGCCGCCGGCTGTTGGAATTGCTGGGCCTGCCCTTCCGACATGCATAACGGGAGAGGATAAGGAGTCATTATGGCGAAGACGTCAATGCCCATTCGGGAAACGCGACGTAAGTACAAGGTGCGGGTGCGCAACCGCTGCACGCGCTGTGGACGTCCACGGGGGTACTACCGCCGCTTTGGCCTGTGTCGCATTTGTTTGCGAGAGATGGCCTTAGAGGGTAAGATCCCCGGCATGGTCAAGTCCAGTTGGTAAGGGAGAGTGTGGGATTATGGTGACAACAGACCCAATTGCTGATATGTTGACCCGCATTCGCAATGCGACGATGGTGCGACATACCTCGCTCTCGATGCCCAGTTCCAAGATCAAGGTAGCAATTGCCAAGATTCTCAAGGAAGAGGGGTACATCGAAGGCTATCAGGTGATTGAAAAGCACCCGCAAGCGGAGCTGGTGGTGCGTCTGAAGTATGCAGGCGATTTGAAGTACCAGCGTTCGGTAATCACCGGACTGAAGCGCGTGAGCAAGCCGGGGCGGCGTATCTACGCTGCTGCCGATGAGATCCCCTGGGTGCGGAGTGGGATGGGCATCGCCATCGTCTCCACCCCAAAGGGTGTGCTGACCGGGCAGCAGGCCCGCCGCCTGAACGTGGGCGGCGAAGTGCTTTGCTATGTCTGGTAGCAAAAGAGGAGGTTGAGGTGTCTCGGATTGGTAAAAAACCGATTCCGGTCCCGGATGGGGTCAAGGTACAGATCGAAGAGGCGCAGGTGACGGTGGAGGGGCCGAAGGGCACACTGACACAAGCGTTTGCGCCGGAGTTGCAAGTGCAACTGGTCGAGGGGCAACTGCTGGTTGAGCGCCCCAACGATGAGCGCCAGATGCGCTCGCTGCACGGTTTGACCCGCGCCCTGCTGAACAACATGGTGGTCGGCGTGACCGAAGGGTACGTGATCACTCTGGAAATCAGCGGGACTGGTTACAAAGCGGAGTTGCAGGAGCAAAAGCTGGTATTGAATCTGGGCTTCTCGCACCCGGTGGTGGTAGAGCCGCCTGCGGGGGTGGAGTTCGAGGTCAATACCCGAGCCAATACAGTTACAGTGCGGGGGATTGATAAGCAGGTGGTGGGGCAGGTTGCTGCTAACATCCGTGCTTGGCGCCCGGTGGAACCTTACTTGGGTAAGGGGATCCGCTATCAAGGAGAACGCGTCCGCCGTAAGGCCGGTAAAGCCGGTAAAGTTTAATTTCGTCACATACGTGGGACTGAGGGTGAATAAATCATGAAACCGGAAGTTAATCGTCATAAAGCCCGTGTGCGGCGTCACGTCCATGTCCGCAAAACGGTTGTGGGGACGCCAGAACGTCCACGTCTGAATGTGTTCCGCAGTCTGAATCATATTTATGCACAGGTCATAGATGATAGCATCGGCCACACGTTGGTATCTGCATCCACGGTGGATCAGGAGCTGCGCGCGCAGCTGACCGGCTTGAAGAAGACGGAACAGGCACAGATCGTGGGTAAGGCTGTCGCCGAACGTGCTCTGGCACAAGGGATAGACAAGGTTGTTTTCGACCGGGGTGGCAATCGTTACCACGGTCGCGTCAAGGCGTTGGCCGAGGCCGCTCGTGAGGCTGGCCTGGACTTCTAACCGGGGGAGGAGTAATGGAACGTAGAAATCGTCAGGCTCGTCGCGGAGCCTTCGAAGAAGAACAAGAACAGCTCGATGAGCGCGTAGTGGATATCACCCGGGTCGCCAAAGTGGTGAAGGGGGGGCGCACGTTCCACTTCCGCGTGGTAGCTGTGGTAGGGGATAACAAAGGCCAGGTGGGGCTGGGTATCGGTAAGGCTCGCACGGTGCCCGATGCCATTGGCAAGGCCACCGAGCGCGCTCGCCGTGACATGGCGCCCGTCTTTTTGGAAGGGACGACCGTCCCGCACGAGGTGTATGGGCGTTGTGGCGGCGCGCGGGTGATGGTGCGTCCCGCCTCCCCAGGCACCGGCGTCGTCGCTGGCGGCGGCGTCCGTGCCGTGTTGGAGGCCGCCGGGATTCGGGATGTATTGACCAAGTCCCTGGGCAGCGCGACGCAGGTGAATGTCGTGCAGGCCACCATGCAGGCGTTGCGTGATCTGCGGCGTGTCGAGGATGTGGCGCGGGAGCGCGGCGTTCCCGAGGCGCAGGTGATGCCCTTCTGGCAACGGAGGAAGGCATAATGACGGAAACCAAGCTGCGAATTAAGCTCGTGCGTAGCACGATTGGCTACTCCATTCGGCAGAAACGTACAGCAAAGGCGCTGGGTTTGAACCGACTCAACCAGGTGGTTGAGCGACCAGATAACAAGCCGGTGCGGGGCATGGTTGCCCGGATCGCGCATCTGGTCGAGGTCGAGGAAATCAAGGCTTAGCGGGGTTGGAGGCTAAATAATATGAAGTTGCATGATCTGCGACCCGCAGAGGGTGCTAAGAAGAAAAAGAAGCGTGTGGGCCGGGGTATCTCTGCCGGGCAGGGTAAGACTGCCGGGCGGGGGACCAAGGGCCAGAATGCTCGCAGCGGCGGCGGGGTCTCCCCTTACTTCGAGGGTGGGCAGCTGCCATTGGTACGGAAACTCCCGTTTGCGCGGGGTGTGGGCTTTTTCGATCCGTGGCGGGTCGAGTTCCAGCCGATCAATGTGGATCAGCTGGTGGAGCGCTTCGCCGCCGATGAGGAAGTGACCCCACAGACGTTGGTAGCCAAGGGCCTGTTGAAGAAGGAAAGTCAACTGGTCGCGTTGTTGGGTCGAGGCGAGCTGGATCGCGCGCTGACGGTGCGTGTCCATCGGATCTCGGCGAGTGCTCGCGCCAAGGTAGAGGCGGCGGGTGGCACGGTGGAATTGTTGCCCTGGCAGCGGGGCGGCTATCGCACCCGCTGATTCTCACTAACTTGACGGGAGGGAATAATGATTGAGGCCCTGCGCAATTCGCTGAAATTGCCCGAGCTAAGGCGGCGGTTGCTTTACACGATCTTGATTCTGATCATCTACCGCCTTGGATCCAACATCCCTGTACCGGGGGTCAACCGACAAGCTCTGGAGGCATTTCTGGCTACCGGCAGTGGTGCAAGTCAGCTCTTCAATTTGCTCGACTTGCTCTCTGGCGGCGCGGTTTCCAACTTCTCGGTGCTTGCTGCAGGGGTCTATCCGTATGTGACAGCACAGATTGTCTTGCAACTGCTGCTCCCCATCTTCCCCAAACTCGAGCAGATGATGCGCGAGGAGGGCGAGGAGGGGCAGCGCAAGATGAACCAGTGGACCTTCTACTTGACCGTGCCGCTGGCGATGTTGCAGGCGTTCGGTCAGGTCCGGGGGCTGACCTTTGCCGCCGGGGGGGCGCAAATTCTGCCCAACTTCGGCTTTGGCCCTGGGCAGGTCTTGCCCACGATCACCATCCTGATCACCATGACGGCGGGCACGATGTTCGCCGTGTGGCTGGGTGAGCTGATCACGGAGCAAGGCGTCGGCAATGGGCTGTCATTGATCATCTTCGGCGGCATCGTCTCGCGGATGCCGGCTAACTTGCAGAGCATCTGGACAACCGACTCCTGGATCGGATTACTGATCTTCTTGATCATTACGGTGATGATGGTCTTCTTCATCGTCTTCGTGCAGGAAGGTGAGCGCCGCATCAAGGTGCAATACGGGAAGCGGGTGCGCGGCATGAAGGTCTATGGCGGCGGCAGCACCTACATCCCGCTGAAGGTCAACACCGCGGGCATGATCCCGCTGATCTTCGCGCAGTCCATCCTGACGTTCCCGGCGGTCATCGCACAGTTCTTCGGGAACAGCGCAAACTTGACAGTGCAGAACGTCGCGATCTGGACCATTGACTTCTTCAGTGGGCAGAATGGCTGGTATGCTGTACCGTTCTTCCTGGCGGTGGTGGGTTTCACCTACTTCTACACCGATGTGATGGTGCAGCAGCAGAACCTGCCGGAGATGCTCCGAAAACAAGGGGGCTTCATCCCTGGTGTGCGCCCCGGCAAGAAGACCGAGGAGTTCATCAATGGCGTCTATCGTCGGATCACGCTGGCGGGCGCGCTGTTCTTGGGGTTGGTGGCGGTGATGCCCTACATCATCGGGCTGTTCATGACGACGCGCGTGATGTTGATCACCAGCTCCGGCTTGCTGATCGTGGTGGGTGTGGTCGTTGATACGATGCGGCAGCTCGAAGCGCAGCTGTTGATGCGCCACTACGAAGGTTTCCTGCGGTAGTTAAGGAAAAGTGTGGTATAATACACATTTGCGTGTGCTCCTTCCGCAAGAGAAGGGCGGCGCGCTATCTGAGAACGTAAACGCCATCAGCGATGGCCGGCCGGCATTACTAAACCGGTCACAGTGGTAGATTGGAGGCGGAATCATGAAGGTATCACCATCTGTAAAGCGGCGTTGCCCGAAGTGCAAGATCATTCGGCGGCGCGGTGTCGTGCGGGTGATTTGCGAAAATCCCAAGCACAAGCAACGGCAAGGGTAGTCCTAATTGGACTGCAATGTGTTAGCTAGGATAGCAGAGAGGTTGGAGGAGTAGTTATGGCACGTATCGCAGGGGTTGACTTACCCCGCAATAAGCGCGTAGAGATAGGCTTGACCTATATTTACGGCATCGGCTTGCACACGAGCCAGCAGATCCTGGAGCAGACCGGCATTGATCCGGACATTCGGGTGAATGAACTATCTGAAAGTCAGGTAGCCCTCTTGCGTGAAGTCATTGACCGTGACTGTCTCGTTGAGGGTGATCTGCGCCGTGAGGTGCAGATGAACATCAAGCGCCTGATCGAGATCGGGGCCTATCGGGGGCTACGCCATCGGCGTAACCTGCCGGTGCACGGACAGCGCACGCGCACAAACGCGCGCACCAAGCGCGGTCCTAAGAAGACAGTACCGGGGCGCGGTCGCCGTCGGGGCGCTAAGAAGAAGTAAGCCAGGCGCTCGGCTGAGTTCGCAAGCTAGGGAGAGAATTGAGGAGGTTTTATGGCTAAACGGTCTGCTAGTCGCCGCACGCGCACAGTGCGCCGGGTCAAGCGCAATGTGCCGTCAGGACGGGTATATATCCATTCGACGTTTAATAACACCATTATTACGGTGACGGATCCCAACGGGGACGTATTACGCTGGGCCAGTTCAGGCTCTTCGGGCTTCAAGGGGACGCGCAAGAGCACGCCCTTTGCCGCACGTCTGGCCGCCGAAAAAGTGGCCCAGGAAGCGATGTCCAACGATGGGATGCAGGAAGTTCACGTCTTCGTGAAGGGGGCAGGGCCTGGGCGTGAGGCATCGCTGCGCGCGTTGGCTGCGGTCGGTATGCGGGTGCGTTCTATCGTGGATGCCACCCCCATCCCCCATAATGGATGCCGTCCGCCTAAGAAACGGCGAGTCTAATCAGGTAAGGGAGGAAGTATGGCCAGGTATGTAGGCCCAGTATGTAAACTTTGCCGCCGAGAAGGCGAAAAATTGTATCTCAAGGGGGATAAGTGCTATTCCGAAAAGTGCCCCTTTGAAAAGCGCAGCTATCCCCCCGGACAGCATGGGCGGGAGACGTCATTTCGGCGTCGCAAGTCTTCGGATTACGCGATGCAGCTGCGGGAGAAGCAAAAGGTTCGCCGGATCTATGGCGTCCTGGAGCGTCAGTTCCGGCGCTATTTCCGCGATGCGGAGCGGCGTTCCGGTCTGACGGGCGAGAACTTGTTAGCGTTGTTGGAGCTGCGGCTGGATAACGTCGTGTATCGCCTGGGATTGGCGGACTCGCGCGCGCAGGCGCGGCAGCTGGTACAGCATGGGCACTTCACGGTCAATGGGCGCAGGACGAACATCCCTTCGTATTCCGTGCGCGTCAATGATGTCGTGGGGGTACGCCCTGAAAGCAGCCGCAATACCTACTTCAAGCTGCGGCGTGAAGCACTGGGGAAGCGCAGTATTCCCGCTTGGTTGAGTCTGGATGAAGAGGATTTAGTTGGTCGGGTGTTGACTGTGCCGACACGTGAAGAGATTGATGTGTCGGTGCAGGAGCGGCTCATTGTTGAATTTTACTCACGCTAAAGCAGAGGAGGCGACGTGCTAGCAGCGCCAGTTCTGCCTAAAGTTGAAGTTGATATTGATACCCAACAGTATGGCCGATATATTATCGGCCCGCTGGAGAGTGGGTATGGGGTGACTTTGGGGAATTCCCTGCGTCGGGTGTTGCTCTCTTCCCTGGAGGGGGCCAGCATCACCTCGGTGCGGATCACGGACATTCCTCACGAGTTCACGGTTATCCCTGGTGTGCGCGAGGATGTGATCCAGCTCATGCTGCGCCTCAAGCAGGTGCGCCTGTTGCTGGAAGGCGAAGGCCCGCAGTACATGACCTTGCGTGTTGAGGGCGAGGGCGTCGTTACCGCCGGAGACATTATCGCGCCACCGGAGATCACCATCATCAATCCGGATCTCTATCTGTTTACCGTAGATGCGGACGATGCGCATCTGGACTTTGAATTCTCGGTGGAGAAGGGGCGGGGCTACCTGCCGGCGGAAGGTCGGGGGCGGATGCCCATCGGCGTCTTGCCGGTGGATGCCATCTTCAGCCCGGTGCGGCGCATCAACCTGCGAGTTGATCAGGCCCGTGTCGGCCAGCTGACCGACTACGACCGCTTGACGATGGAGGTATGGACGGATGGGCGCATCAAGCCTTTGGATGCGTTGAAGAAATCCGCCAAAATCCTGGTGACGCACTTACGACTTGTCGCTGGTGCTGAAGTAGCGCCAGAGGAGCCTGAGGCTGAAGCCGAAGGCGTGCAGGATGGGATTCCGCATCGCGCTTACGCTACCCCTATCGAGGATTTAGGGTTGGGCGTGCGGGTTTACAATGCCCTCAAGCGCACAGGGATCTCAAATGTGGGCGAAGTCTTAGAGATGATGGTCAGGGGGCGAGATGCGCTCCTGTCCATCCGTAACTTCGGTGAGAAATCACTAGAAGAACTACAGGAACAATTGCTGGATCAGGGCTTCTTGGGCGCTGCCGTTGATGCTGATGCTGACACTGACATCGAAGATGATGATGAGATTGAGGCTGAGGTTGACGACGATATCGTGCTCGAAGAAGAAGGGGCCTGACCGCTATTTAGAGGAGGTTGAGGGATGCGACATCGTGTCGCTGGTAAGAAGCTAAATCGCTCTGCCGGGCATCGGACTGCGCTGCGTCGTAATCTGGTGCGTGCCCTGTTCCAACATGAACAGATTCGCACCACGCGCGCCAAGGCAGAGGCAATTCGAGGACAGGCAGAAAAGCTCATCACCCTGGCTAAGCGCGGGTTGGTCGCTGCGGAAGAGGACCCCACCAGGGGCGTCCATGCCCGCCGGCTGGCAGCGTCTCGGTTGAACAATGACCGGACCCTGGTGAAGAAGCTTTTCGATGAAATCGCGCCGCGTTACGCGGAGCGCCCCGGGGGATATACCCGGATGCTCAAACTGGGGCCGCGCAAGGGTGATGCTGCCCCGATGGTACTTTTAGAACTCGTTTCTGAGGAATAAGGTTTGCTGGCGTGCGGGTGAGAGCCGTCGTAGCTTACGACGGGACGGGGTACGGAGGTTTCCAGCGACAGGTCAACGCGCCCACGATTCAAGAGGCGTTAGAGCGCGCACTGTCCGAGATCTTACAGACCCCTACCCGCCTTCTGGCGGCGGGACGCACGGATGCTGGCGTCCACGCGGAGGGCCAGGTTATCGCATTCGATGCGGCATGGCAACATCCCGTGGAGAACTTGCAGCGGGCGCTCAATGCCTTGCTGCCCGCGCAGATTGCGGTGCTGTCACTGGCGGAAGCCACGGCGGGGTTCCATCCCCGTTACGATGCGCTCCGACGTTGGTATCGCTATACGCTTTACTGCGCGCCGGTGCGCAATCCGCTGGTCAGTCGGTACAGCTTGCACGTTCGAAAGCCGCTGGCGGTGGCGGACATGCAGCGCGCAGCCCGGCAACTTCTCGGCCAGCACGACTTTGCGGCCTTTGGTTCACCACCGCAAGGCGAGCGCACGGTGCGGGAGATCTTCCGCGCGGCATGGCAGGTGGAGGAGCCTTGGCTGACCTTCGATATCGAAGCGAATGCTTTCCTCTATCGGATGGTGCGCATGTTGGTCGGCACTATGTTGCGAGTTGGATTTGGGGCGCTCACGCCCGACGACTTCGGCGAGATTTTGCATTCGCGTGAACGTCGTCGCGCAGGCCCGGCTGTTGCGGCAGCGGGGTTGACGCTAAAGGCTGTGTACTATGCTGAAGAGCAGGCACAGTAACATGATAAGGCGAAGCACTCAGTTGTCATAGGAGTGAGTACAAAGTGAAACAAGCAAAAATGCATCGGACTTATATGGCGAAGCCAGACGAAGTGCAACGTGACTGGTATGTGGTTGACGCTACGGATCAGACGTTGGGTCGGCTGGCGACGAAGATCGCTACGGTGTTGCGGGGCAAGCACAAGCCCCAATACACGCCACATGTGGACGTGGGCGACTTTGTAGTGGTGGTCAATGCCGATAAGGTAGCGGTCACCGGACGGAAGTTGGATCAGAAGATGTATCATCGGCACTCCGGTTATCCGGGCGGGTTGCGGAGCATCACCTTGCGCCGCCAGTTGGAACTCCATCCGGAGCGGGTGATCGAATCCGCCGTGCGGGGGATGTTGCCTAAAGGGCCGCTGGGGCGCAAGATGTACAAGAAGCTCAAGGTCTATGCCAGTGCGGAACATCCGCACGAGGCGCAACAACCCCAACCGTTGGAACTGTAAGGAGGGAAGATGACAGAATACTTTGAAGGAATCGGCCGGCGCAAGACTTCTACCGCGCGGGTGCGCATCTATCCGGGCGGCACTGGGCAGTTTGTGATCAACGGCAAGCCCAGCAACGAATACTTTGGCCGCGCGAATGACTGGGCGCGCATCGTGGAGCCTTTTGAGGTGACCAATTTGACCGGCACGTTTGATGTGACTGTATTAGTGCGTGGCGGCGGGATCACCGGTCAGGCTGATGCGGTATGTATGGGAGCGGCGCGTGCTCTGCTCGAGACCAATCCCGACCTGCGCCCGGCGTTGCGCAAGGCGGGTCTGTTGACCCGTGATGCCCGCGCCAAGGAACGCAAAAAGCCGGGCCTCAAGCGCGCGCGCAAGGCGCCTCAGTACACCAAGCGTTAAAAGGCCAATCACGCGTGCGTGGCAAAGCGCCCGCCAGGGGCTTTGCTGAGACCTACGTAAGGAATAAATTTGCAGGTAGGCAGTGATCATCACCGCCTACCTGCTCCTTGTGCCAGGGAGGTGGCGATGGCTGGCATTACAATCGTGGGGTTAGGGCCGGGCGCGCCTGAACTGTTGACGCGCGCAGCCTGGCAGATCTTGTCAGATGCTTCGGAGATATGGCTGCGCACCTTGCATCATCCCGTGGTGGCTGCCTTGCCCCCGGATTTGACCCTCCATTCCTTCGATGCGCTCTATGAAAAGGCCGACACCTTCGCGGAGGTCTATGCCGGGATTGTGGCGCGCATCTTGGAGCTGGGCGCGCGGCCTGAGGGCGTGCTCTACGCCGTGCCGGGCCATCCCCTGGTGGGAGAAGCGGCGGCGCAGCAGTTGTTGACCGCTGCCCGCGAGCAGGGCTTACCCGTGCGGCTGGTGGCCGGACTGAGCTTCGTTGAGCCGTTGCTATCCGCATTGGGCGTGGATGCCCTGGATGGCTTGCAGCTGGTGGATGCGCTGGACTTGACGCTGGTTCACCATCCGCCCCTTGATCCGGATCTGCCGGCGATCATCGCCCAGGTCTATAGTCGCGGCGTGGCTTCGGATTTGAAGCTGACCTTGATGCATCAGTACGCAGATGAGCAGCCGGTCGCTCTGGTGGATGCGGCGGGAACCGCTGCGGAGCGGGTGGTCTGGCTGCCCCTCTACGAGCTGGATCGACATGATGTGGGGCCATTGACCTCGCTGTATGTGCCAGCCTTACCGCGCGTCAGCGGCTTTGCTGGCCTGCAGGAGACCATCGCGCGTTTGCGCGCCCCGGATGGCTGCCCCTGGGATCGTGAGCAGACCCATGAGAGCCTGCGTTCCAACTTGCTCGAAGAGACCTACGAGGTTCTGGATGCCATTGATGACGGCGATCCCGATCATCTCTGTGAGGAGCTGGGGGACTTGCTCCTGCAGATCGTGCTGCACACACAGATCGCCGTCGAGGATGAGCACTTCAGGATGGCGGATGTGATCGCCGGCATTGATGCGAAGCTGAAACATCGCCATCCGCACGTTTGGGGGAGCGTGGCCGTCGCCGATGCGGAAGAGGTCGGCCATAACTGGGAGACTATCAAGCACGAGGATCGCGTCGCCAATGGCGAGGCGCAGCGCTCGGTGCTGGCGAGCATCCCTTTGGCGCTACCGGCCCTGGCGCAGGCGGCGGCGTACAGCAGCCGCGCACAGCGTCTGGGTTTCGATTGGCCGGAGATATCTGGGGTGGTGGATAAGGTCCACGAGGAACTGGCGGAGTTGGCCGCCGCGCCGGATGCGCCGGCCCGTTTTGCGGAGCTGGGCGATTTGCTCTTTGCGGTGGTGAATTGGGCGCGCTGGTTGGATATTGATCCAGAAAGCGCGCTGCGCGAGGCAAATGCTCGTTTTGCGCGGCGCTTTGCCTATCTGGAGGCCCAGGCGCGGACACGCGGCACCCCCCTCAATGTGTTGAGCATCGAGGAGCTGGAGGCCTGGTGGGACGCGGCCAAAGCCACTGAGGGCTAATCTTGGCGCATTGGAAAAAGGTGCAGCGCAGCCCGTCGCAGAAAAGCGGCGGGCTGCTGGTATGAACGGGCGGGTTTACAGATAAGGCTCGATCTCGCGCAGAAGCGCCTTCTTGGAACGGTTGCCCACCATCCGGGTGACTTCCTCACCATTTTTGAACAGGATCAGGGTGGGGATGTTCATCACGCCGAACTGTGCGGGCAGGTCTTTGACCTTCTGAACGTTCACTTTGACGATGTGGAATTGATCCCCATATTCCTCCGCGACCTCTTCGAGGGTGGGGCCTAAGGCGCGGCAGGGGGGGCACCAATCGGCCCAGAAATCAACGAGCACCGGGAGTGTTGCCTGGAGTACCTGTTGTTCGAAATTACTGCTATCCACTGCTGGTAGGTTAGACATCGTTTCACCTCGCTTTTTAGGTTGTTACCTCGATTATCAGCTGATTGTGGGGGATTGTCAAGGCCACAACCTGGAGGCGGGGAGGGTATCAATAACCCTCCCCGCCCCCAGTCTTTTCATCCATGAAATCAGTCGCAGGTTAGGCGAGTTTTTTGCCCGTGAACGGCGGAAGTTTCGATTCGGGCGGGGCCAGGCTGTTACCACGGTCGCAGAGGATCGCAGTGCTGCCGCTGGCGTTGGTATGCACCTGATAAAGCTCGCCATTGTGAGCCAGCACCACCCGCGCGCCGGGCGTGATGACCATCAGGCAGACATCTCCTGGCGCTTCACAGCCCAGGCACGAGTTGCGCCATTCTACATATTCCACCGAACGCACCTCGATCTCCTCGCGGGCGAAGCCAAACCGCTCTGTCACCACACGAATCGCTGCTTCGACCACCGGGGGATTGACGCTCTCCTCTTCAGGGACGAGCGTTTCCCGCTCTGGCGCGTCGCAGATGACGAAGTGCTGCATGTTTTGGGGGGTATGCACCTCGTGCGCTTCGCCAGCGGCATCGCGGTAGACCAGACGCCATCCTGGGGTCACGACCTGGGCATACGAGCGTCCCGGCTCCGGGCAGCCCAGACTCGCATCCGGCCACTCCACCGCCTCGATGGAGATCATTGTCAATGCCTCGGCTTCCATATCCAGCGCCTCCGCCACCTGGGGTAGCAAATCTTCCGCGGCCTGCGCCCGTGCGGCGGGTGACGGGTAGGGCGAAACCTGACTTCGATCCGGGGCCAGGGGCGAACGCTCAGGCTCTGGCGATTGACAGGCCGATAGCAACAACGCTCCGGCCAGGACTAAAACTAACCAATCTCGCATAGTAACACCTCCTTGCGTGATGTTGTCTTCACCCTTTAGACGCTATCCCCCTCAAAAATGTTCCATTTGCCCCTCACGCGCCTGCCGGTATAATCGGGCGTGAGATACACGTTTGGAGAGATAATCCTATGAACCCGGTTTTGATCCGACATCTATATCAATACACGCGCAAGAACCGCTTTTTCTGGCTCTTGAGCCTCTACCTGCTGTTTGTGGCGCTTATTAGCGCGATTTTCATCACGCTCAGCGGCGCAACGTATTTCTTCAATAGCCAGATTAACCCTTCCATGCAGGACATCTACATGGCGGGTCGTATTCTCTATTGGTTTTCCAGCATTATTTTGATCTTTGCTGCCGCGTTGTTGGCCCCTACGAACGCGCTCAGTCTTCTCTCCAGCGAGCGCGAGAATCGCACGCTCGACCTGTTGCGCACGACATCACTCAACGCTTCCACTATCGTGTGGGGGAAGTTGCTTTCGGCGCTGTTGAGTGGCGGCGTTTACGTGCTCGCTCCGTTGCCGCTGCTGATGCTGGGTTTCTGGGTAGGGGGCGTCTCGCTCGCCGAGTTGCTGTTGCTGGCCGGTTTTCTTATCATCACCATGATCGCCAGTACCAGCGTCGCGCTCTATCTTTCTGCGCATAGCCGCAGGACGATCACGGCAGTGCTGATCTTCTACGGCGTTAATTTTGCCCTACTGCCTCTTGTCGGTATCCTCAGCGGCGTCATGGTGGTGCTCGTTGATCTCTGGCGCAATTCCAACGTGATGGCACAACCTTTCTGGATCGAGGCGGTGATCCAGTATGGCTGGGTGATTCTGGCGGGCTTTCATCCGCTGACGGCCAGTATCTCTTCCCAGGCTTTGTGGACGGAGCAGGGATCGTGGGGCCTGCTCGATTTTTCGGTGACGCGAGGCCGGTTGTTGGGGACGGTGGTGTTGCCCTCCCCCTGGATCACCTACACGGTGCTGTCGTTGCTCCTTGCCATTCTGTTGATGCGCAGGACGATCCGGCAGCTGGGGCGTCCGGAGAAGTGACGTGTCTTCCCTATTGACCGATGTGGATGTGAGCCGGTTGCTGCGCGCGCGGCAGCGTCATCGCAGCCTCCAGGGCGCGCTCTGGGGCCTGGGGATTGTGCTGGCGTTGGGGCTGAGCGTCGCGCTTGTGGGGCGTCTGTGGCCGCTCTGGTATCAGCAAACGCTCCTTCCTTACCTTGGCGGCGGCTTGCTGATGGGGACCTTGCTGGGCGCGGCTGTGGGGCGCTGGTGGCCGGAGCCGGTCTCGATGCGGTTGCAGCAGCTCGATCAGCGGCTAGAATTGGCGAACCGCCTGCGCACCGCCTGGGAGCTGGAGCGCGGGGAGATCACCGCGCCTATGCCACTCGTGCAGGCACAGGCCGTTGAGACCCGCGCGGCATTGCGCCGCGTTGATCCCCGTGCAGCCTTCCCGCTTTATCCGCGCCGCGCGCCGTTGCTCATCGTGTTGGGCTTGACCCTGCTGTTTCTGCCGGCGTTGTTGTTGCCCAATTCTCAGGAGCAGCCCTTGCGCGCCCGCGAGGCGCTGCAACAGGCTACCGCGCTCGTCGCTACGGAGCTCCAGGAGACCGCGCAGGAATTGCTCGCTGATGCGTCACTCGACCCTGAGACGCTCGCTGCTGCTCTGGAGGCCCTTGACGCCGCCCTGGAGGCCCTGGAAGACCCTCAGGCCACCCCTGAGGAGCAATTGGCCGCGTTGAACGCCGCAGAGCACGCTCTGGCGGAACTGCGCTCGCTCCAGGCCGAAGCGCGCCTGCAACATCTCAGCGAGGCCGTTCCCCTCAGCAGTGAGGCGATCGTCGCGCCGCTGGCGGCAGCATTGGAGGCCGGCGATCTGGAGGCCGCGGCGCGGTATCTGGAGGCCCTGGCGAAGCCGGGGTCACGTCCTCTCACACAGGAAGAGGTGTTGGCGCTGGCTGACGCCTTCAGGGAGATGTCCACCGCGCTGCAAGATGTCGAGCCGGAGCTGGCTCAGGCGCTCCAGACGCTGGTACAGGAGCTCTACACTGGCGATCTGGCGGGCAGCCAGCAGGCTTTGACCGAGGTGGCGCAGTCGCTTGATGAGATCGCGCAGGCCGCTGCATCCAGCCAGGCGCTAGAGGCAGCCCAGGCCCAGCTACAGGCCGCGCAACAGGCGCTAGGTCAGTCGCAAGCGGGACAAGGGCCGCCTCCTGCCAGCTTCAGCCCAACTACAGGGGGAGCGGCTGATAGCGGCGCGCCCCTCGGAGGTTTCCACAGCGAGGATAGCGGCGCGGGTGCGCCCTATGGCGAGACAGCGCACGATCGCACCGCAGAAACCGGCGGGCTGATCACCCTGCCGCGCGCGGAGGCCCTGGGGACGCCCCAGGAGACGTTGGGCCAACCAGGCCCGGCACAGATTTCCTACCGTGAGGTCTACGCTACCTACGCCGAAGCAGCCGAGGCCGAGCTCTCCCGGCGCGCGCTGCCGCCGGCCCTGCGCGCTTACCTCCACAGCTATTTCAGCGGTTTGGGGGAATAGGGATTTGACAATCTGCGGGGAATGTGCTGCACTCTTCACAGTTGAAGGAAGGAAGGAAATACCTGATATGAACCTGTATTTTGTGCGCAACCAGCAGCAACAGCAGCCGCACCCTAGAGAGGGGGCCGGATAGCTGTCGCTTGGGTATTTCCCAAATCATAACACAGCCAGCCTGACGGAACCCTCCGCAGGCTGGTTTTTTGGTGTCTATAAAGGGGGTGGTGCTTATTAAACGAGAGCCTATACGATCCGATGAAGCGATGTTATTTCTATTCAATTCATAAAAGCCAAGCCAAGGAAAGGGGATTGAGAAATGATGACCGAATTGCTTGCTCGCACAAAAGAGGATCAAGTTCACTTTGTAAGCCTTCAGTTTACGGATATTATGGGCGCGGTCAAGGGGGTGACCATTCCGGTGGATCAGCTGCCCCGCGCAGTGGAGGAGGGGATCTGGTTCGACGGCTCATCGGTGCAGGGCTTTGCTCGCATCTACGAGAGTGATCGCGTGTTGATCCCAGACCCCAGCACCTATCGCGTCCTGCCCTGGAGCGCGCCGGGCCGCCGCCGCGCGCGGCTCTTCTGCGATGTCTACGGCCCGGATGGGAAGCCTTCTCCTAGCGATCCGCGCACGGCCCTCAAGCAGATGTTGGCCCGGAGCGCGGCGTTGGGCTATACCTACAATACCGGGCCGGAGCTGGAGTTTTTCATCTTCGAGCGCGCCGACAACGCGCCGCTGCATCCGGTGCCCCACGATGTGGTGGGCTACTTCGATTTTTCGCCGCGCGACAAGGCGCAGCAGGTGCGCAGCGAAATTGTCCTGGCGTTGCAGGCGCTTGGCATCGAGGTGGAGATGAGCCACCACGAGGTCGCCACCGGCCAGCACGAGATAGACTTCCGCTACAACGATGCGCTCACTAGCGCCGACAATGCCATCACCTTCAAGTACACCGTCCGCGCCGTCGCTGCCAGCCACGATCTCTACGCCAGCTTCATGCCCAAGCCGATCTTCGGCATCAACGGCTCCGGGATGCACGTTCACCAGAGCTTCTCCGATGGCAATGGGCGCAATCTCTTCTACAGCGCCGAGACCGAGCACAACCTCTCCCCGCTGGCGGAGTCGTTCGTGGCCGGGCAGCTGGCGCACGCGCGGGCGCTCGCAGCGATTGTCGCGCCCACGGTGAACAGCTACAAGCGGCTCACGCCTGGCTACGAAGCGCCGGTCTACATCTGCTGGGCGCATCGCAACCGCTCGGCGCTGATCCGCGTACCCTCTACCGGCAACGGGCATAAATCCGCCGCGCGGGTGGAGCTCCGCTGCCCTGATCCTAGCGCCAATCCTTATCTCGCCTTCGCTGCGATGCTCGCCGCCGGGTTGGATGGGGTTGAAAGGGGCCTCAAGCCTGCGGAGATGGTCAACGAAGACATCTATCACCTCAAGAAGGCCGATCTCAAGGAGCGCCACATCGGGACGCTGCCGGGGACCCTGGCTGAGGCTTTGGAGGCGCTTGAAGGGGATGAGGTCATCCGCGAAGCGTTGGGCGATACGATCTTTGAGACCTTCATTCGCGCCAAGTGGGCCGAGTGGGATGCTTACCGCATCCAGGTGACGCCCTGGGAGCTGGAACGTTACTTGGAGACGGCGTAGCGCGCTACCCAGCTGTGAAAATTCATCTATAATAGACGTAGAGAGTCGCGGCAGGGGGTGGCGTCGCGCTCTCTACGTCTAATCTCTACATCACAGCGGGAGGTCGGCATGGCAAATCAGCGCATACCCGTCATCTATTCGGCAGCCGGTGGCGTCGTCTTGCATCCTACCCGCGATGAAATCCTGTTGCTGATCCGCCCTTCGCGTGATGAGGTGCGCTTGCCCAAGGGACACATTGACCCCGCTGAGGATGCGCTCTCTGCGGCCTTCCGCGAGACCGCCGAGGAAGCCGGGTATGACGATTTGGAGCTGGTGGCCGACTTGGGCGAGCAGCTGGTGGCCTTCACGCTGGGGCGACGCCAGATCCAGCGGACGGAGCACTACTTCCTCATGCGGCTGCGCTCGTTGCGAGAGTGTGAGCGCCCGGCCCTCGATGCGGAACAGTTCTTTGCCATCTGGGTTTCGTGGGATGAGGCGCTCGAGCATCTCACCTTCGAGGCCGAGCGCGAATGGGTGCGCCGCGCTCGCAAGGTCTGGCATCAGGAGGGCTGCTAGAGATGGCCTCTATCGAAAGGCTGACTGAGATTCACCAACGGTTGTTGACCCACTATGGCGATCACCTCTTGGAGCCGCACCAGGATGCCCTGGGCGAGTTGGTCAACACGATCCTTAGCCAGAACACCAACGATCGCAATCGCGATCTGGCTTACGCGCGTTTGCGCGAGCGCTTCCCTACCTGGGCGCAGGTGCGCGATGCGCCAGCGGACGAGGTGATCGAAGCTATCCGGCCGGCGGGGCTGGCTCCTAGCAAAGGGCCGCGCATCCAGGCCGCGCTGCAACGCATTACTTCGGAGCAGGGATCGCTCACGCTCGACTTTCTGGCGGATTTGCCCGTTACGGAGGCGCGGGACTGGCTTCAGAGCCTGGACGGCGTCGGCCCGAAGACGGCGGCGATTGTGTTGCTCTTCGCGTTAGGCAAGCCGGCCTTCCCCGTTGATACGCACGTCCATCGTGTGAGCTCGCGGTTGGGGCTGCTGCCTCCCCGTACCTCGCGCGAGAAGGCCCACGTGCTGCTGGAAGCGGCGGTTCCGCCGGATTGGTACTATGCCTTCCATATCAATCTGATCGAGCACGGGCGACAGATCTGCCACGCGCGGAGTCCGGCCTGCGAGGATTGTTTCTTGCAGCAGCTGTGTGATTATTACCAACGGGAGGTGCGCTTGTAATGGCTACGCAAAAGACTACGCGATTTCCTCTTTTAGTCTACCCGGCGCTGGCCCGACGCTGGGGGGCGCTGTCTATCTGGCTGATCATCGCCGGTTCGATTCTCACAGGGGTCGCCTATTGGTATCCCGAATATGCCGATGCTTTTTATCCGGCGCTGCTCCTGGCGATCATCGGTGGCGTGCTATTTTGTTATACGCAGTTAGCCAAGAGCGCGCACGTTCGTTGCGCCAAGAGCCATTTTGTCGTGCGCGCCCCCTTCTATCAGATGGGCATCTCGTATCTGCGCATTTATGAGATGCGTCCTACCGATTTCCATCGAATCTTCCCGCCAGATCAAGAGAAACCCTTCCGCCGAGGCCAGCTCCACAACCTTTGGGCCAAGACCGCCATCGTGGTGGAGCTAAAGAGCTACCCTGTGCCAGAGTGGTGGCTGCGGTTCTCTTTGGGGAAATACGTTATGTTGCCCAAGGGCAAAGGGCTGGTATTGGTCACAGAAGACTGGATGGGCCTCTCGCGTCAGATTGACACCGCGCGCGTGGAGTGGGCCGATGAGCTGCGGGCGCGTCGCCAGGCAAAACATCGCCGTTAAGTATGCAATCAGATTGCAGGGGTACCCTCAAAAACGCTAAATGTCTTGGTGAGGAAGATTTTTACCGAACTTTCCAGAGGGTTGTCCACAGCCCTAAACGGTAGATGTAGGGGGCGGAGGTGTATAAACCCCTACCCCTACCGGGTAAAAAAGTTGTTACTCACACCCGATTTGGCAACCTTAAAACTAATAGTATTTTAACATTAAATCCCCTCTAGGGGATTGTCACATCCCGGCTTTTCTGGTACAATGAGGACGTACACAGAAGAGCGCAGATCTCCTGAACAATCCGCCTCTAAGAAGGTTGCCCGCGAGGTGGATTGCCTGGGCTGGCAGAGCCTACCAAACAGGCAAGCCAAAAGATGCTAATTTTTTATGTCGGGGGATTCTTGCGTGTCTAGCGAAATCAATGGAGATTCACATGAATCAACCGAGCCCTCAAAGATTGTGGCAAGCAGCATTGGGAGAACTTGAGCTTCAGATGACGCGCGCCACCTTCGATACCTGGTTACGTGACACCCGCTGTTTAGGTCTGGAAGCGGAGAATATCATTGTCGTTGGGGTCAAAAATGGCTATGCTGTGGCCTGGCTCCAGAATCGCCTCTATCCGGTGATTAAGCGCACCCTGCAACGCCTGGCTGGCGCGGAATTGGATGCCCGCTTTGTCGTGTGGGAAGGGCGGCGTCCGGCGGCGGAGGAGCCGCCGCCCCCGCTGCTACAGACCGAGGCGTTCTTGCAACCATTACCGCTCATTGATCCGGGGCTGAATCCCGACTACACCTTTGATTCGTTCGTCATCGGGACGGGCAATCGCCTGGCCCAGGCCGCATCCCAGGCGGTCGCGGAGTCTCCGGCGCGCGCTTACAATCCGTTGTTCGTGCATGGTGGGGTGGGGCTGGGCAAGACGCACCTCTTGCACGCGATAGGGCACGTCTGCTATCTGCAAGGGATGCAGGTTGTCTACATCACCTCCGAGACCTTCACCAACGAGCTGATCGAATCCATCCGCACCAAGACCACCGATGCCTTCCGTGATAAGTATCGCAACACCGATGTGCTCCTCGTTGATGATATTCAGTTCATCGCGGGCAAGGAGAGCACCCAGGAGGAGTTCTTTCACACCTTCAATGCCTTGCGCGACAATGGGCGGCAGATCGTCCTGAGCAGCGATCGCGCGCCCAAGGCGATGGCGACGTTGGAGGAGCGGCTTCGCTCGCGCTTTGAATGGGGGTTGATTGTGGACATTCAGCCGCCGAACTTCGAGACGCGCGTGGCGATTCTCAAAGAGAAGTTGCAGCAGATAGGCTCGCAGGTTCCTGATGAGGTGCTGAACTACATCGCCACCCACATCGAAAGCAATATCCGCGAGCTGGAAGGGGCGCTCAACCGCGTGCTCGCCGTCACCCAATTGACCGGGCTGCCCCTCAACATCGAGGTGGTGAAAAATACCCTCTCCGATCTGCTGCCCAATCGACGCGAGGTCTCCAGCCAGGAGATTATTGACACAGTGGCGACTTACTACGGCGTCACGGTGGATGAATTGCGCGGCGCGCGCCGCACGCAGCGGATCGCCCGCCCCCGCCAGGTGGCGATGTACCTGTTGCGTGAGGAGACCGAACATTCGTTGCCCCAGATTGGCGCTCGTCTGGGGGGACGCGATCACACGACCGTGATCTACGGCTACGAGCGCATCCGCAGCCAGATCGACGAGGATGAGGGGCTGCGCCGTGACATCATGGTCCTGCGCAGTCAACTCTACGAAAGCAATTAAGGCCCGTTTATCGTATCTACTCAGGCTCTAGCCGGATCGCCAGATCCGGCGTGGAGGCACAAGCAAATTCCAGGCTGCTATACAATGTAGTCCTAGATAATTCTGACTTGACGGGGATCTGACGATCCCCTCGGAGCCAGGGTGAGTAGTTACCGTTTATCTAGCATAACGGCCCCCGGCGTAGACACGCTGGGGGCCGTGGCTTTGTTTCAGGTGACAAAGCCCTCAATCGCGGTATAATGCAGCCGGAGTACAACAAGCTCGTAACCACCTTGTAACATCCTACAGCGGTTGCGTGGTGTATAATCAAAGTGGATGGCGTAGCAAGCAGCATGAAACCACGAATTCTAATTGTAGATGATGATATTCAAGCCCTGCGTATGGTGGGGATGATGTTGGAGCGCCAGGGATATGAAATCGCGGTGGCGACCTCCGGCGAGAAAGCGCTGCAGAAGGTCTCTCAAAACGCTCCCGATCTCATCATCATGGATGTGATGATGCCCCAACTCGATGGGTTTGAGGTCACGCGGCGGCTCAAGGCGAACCCGGACACACTGCAGATTCCCGTCTTGCTCTTCACCGCCAAGAATACCATTGTGGATAAGGTGACGGGCTTTCAGTGTGGCGCGGACGATTATCTTACCAAGCCCATCTACCGCCGCGAGCTGCTGGATTGTGTCGAAGAATTGCTGCAACAGCAGTGCTCCACCGATGTCAGCCGAGGGCCTTCGGGGCGGGTCATTGGCTTCCTGCCGGCCCAGGGGGGCGTGGGAAATACGACCTTGACGCTCAATGCCGCGATTGCGCTCAGTCAGCTGGAGCCGGAGAAAAAGATCATCATTGTGGAACTGTCACGCAGACGTGAGACCCTGGCGTTGCAGATGAATCTGGATTCCTGCCCCGCGCTGCAGAAGTTGCTCGACTATAACCTCGCCAACTTGACGCTTGATGTGATCGAGCCGGAGCTGCAACAACACTTTTCCGGCGTTTATTGTTTACTCAGCGCCTCTCCACGGGAGACGGCCCAATTGCAACTGCTGACCCCCGAATTTGTCACACAGCTCTTGCACGAGTTGCGCCACGGCTATGATTACATCCTTCTCGACCTGGCTTCCTTGCTGGATGATGTCAATGTGGTCGCGCTTCATCAGGCTGACTTCATCGCAATGACGTTGGAGGCGGGGCGCATTGGGCGGCAGCTGGCCGGCGAGATGCTGGATGGTTTTGAGGAGCTGGATGTCGAACGCCGTAAAGTGGGCCTGATCAATATCCAGCGTGCGCCTACGACCACCGCCCCCCTGGCCCGCGATATTTTGGAGCAAAGTTTGAACTACAAGGCGCTCAGTACGATCCCCTCCGCGCCGGAGCTGGCCTACGAGAGCGTCGAGACTGGGATGCCGATGGTATTGATGCAGCCTCAGGGCCTTATCGCCCAACAGGTGCGGCAGGTCGTTGACGCGATTCTCAATCTCATTTGAGCGCGGCGCTTGTTGCGCGTAACGTCCCCCGTTTTGCAGACTCCAGTGGCTTCTGGTGCAAATTCGGGTACAATGAAAGATGTTCGGTAACTACTCACCCTGGCTCCGAGGGGATCGTCAGATCCCCGTCAAGTCGAAATTATCTAGGACTACATTGTATAGCAGCCTGGAATTTGCTTGTGCCTCCACGCCGGGTCTGGCGATCCGGCTAGAGCCTAAGTAGATACGACGCCCGAACACAAGCGGAGGAATACACATGAACGAGCAACGTCAAAATTTGGCCGCGCGCATCAGGATCTTGGAGCAGCTGCTGGCGATTAGTCGTGAGCTCAACTCCACTCACGAGATGCGGCGTCTGCTTATCCGGATCGTCGAGGCCGCCCGCGACCTCACCGCCGCCGATGGCGCCTCCATTCTGCTCGCTGAGGAGAGCGAAGGCGTCTTGCGCTTTGCCGCGTCCAGCGGGCCGGAGTCCAGCCAGCTCGAATCTACTCTCGTGCCGCTTGCCAACAGTCTGGCCGGATGGGTCGTGGAAAACCGTGAGATTGCTATCGTCGAGGATGCATTCACCGATCCGCGCATGTATGTCATTCAAGATGTTGATGCCACCCGCTCCATCGTCGCTGTGCCGATGCTTTTCAATGAAGCGGTCATCGGGGTGCTCGAGGCCGTCACGCTCAAAGATACGCACCACTTTCAGCCGCAAGATATCGAGATGTTGGAGACGATGGCGGGCATTGCGGCTGTGGCGGTTAAGAATACCCAACTCTTTCATCAAAGCGACTGGATCGCCCAGGTCGTTCATGAGATTCGCACCCCTCTTACCGCGATCCTCTCCTATGCTGATTTGCTCCAACGCCCCGACATTGACGATACGATGTCTCACGAGTTCGTGCAGATCATCAGCCGTGAAGCCGAGCGGCTCAGCGCGATGGTGAGCCAATTCCTCGATTTGGCGCGACTGGAATCGGGGCGTGTGACTATGTCGCTCGAGCCTTTGCAGTTATTTCCGCTGGTCGCCCATGCGGTCAACGTAATTCAACCGCTGGCAAACGAGTGTCGGGCGACCATTATCACCAACGTGCCTGCTGATTTGCCGCTTCTCTGCGGCGATTCGCAACGGTTGCACCAGGTCTTGCTCAATCTGCTCTCCAATGCGCTCAAATACTCCGGCGATGATGCGCAGATCACTGTCACGGGACGGCAAGAGGGCGAGATGCTCGTGTTGGGCGTGACCGACACCGGGCCAGGGATCCCCCAGGAGCAGTTGTCCCAGCTCTTCCAGAAGTTCGTGCGGCTCCCCGGCAGCGAGCAGCGCGCCGTGGGTGCGGGGCTGGGCCTGGTGATCACGCAGCAGATTATCGAAGCGCATCAGGGCCGCATCTGGGTCGAGAGTACGGTCGGCAGTGGCAGCACCTTCTACATCGCCTTACCGCTTGCGCCCTGTGATTAGTTCGCAAATGCCCTTTACAAATTCCAATAGTGTGGTATTATCTTGCCGCCTGTGAGCGCGTGCGCTCTCGGGTTTTTGTTTATAGTTTATGATCTCAACAACAATGCCTAAAAACATACAAGATGGGTCAGGTTCCCCGGCAATAGATGTGCAAACGAGCCTCATGCTGGCTGCCCTGTTTCAGGGCAGCCAGAGTATATAAGCAATTAGTGGGTGGCGGGAGCAATGGCGGAGTCCTGCTGACGCCCACTATTGCTTTTTTGTGGGGCAACTTCGGGAACAACCTACAACGCTACCAACAGACCAGGAGGTTACATGGCTGAACGACCCGTATATGTGACTGCGGAGGGGTATCAACAACTTGAGCGGGAACTCGACGAGCTCAAAACTTATCGTCGCGACGTTGTGGCGCGGCGTTTACACGACGCCCTCAAAGAGGGCGAACTGATCGAAAATGCCGAACTTGAGGATGCCCGGCGAGAGCAATCTTTCGTCGAGGGGCGCATCTACACGTTGGAACAGACCTTGCGCAATGCCCAGATCATCGAGAAGAACGCCGATGCTGCTGCCGATACTGTGACCCTGGGCAGCCACGTCACCGTCAGCGAGAAGGATTTCCCCGGAAACGAGGAATATCAGCTGGTCGGCTCGGCTGAGGCCGATCCCGCACGAGGTAAGATTTCCAATGAATCGCCGTTGGGCAAGGCTTTGCTGGGCAAGAAGGTGGGCGAATTGGCAACCTTCAGCGCACCTGGCGGCGACATCACTTTCGAAATCATCTCCATTCGTTAGCCAACTCGAATTGGAGTCTGTCGCCAGCCCATACGTGCGTATCGTATGGGCTGGTGTTGTAGGGTGATTGACAAGAGGAGAAACCGATGGAACTTAATGATCTGGAACAGCAACGCGCCGAGAAGCTCGCGCGCTTGATCGCCGCTGGACACGACCCCTACCCGGCCCGTGTGACCCGCACCCACACCAATGCCGCTGCCTTCGCTGCTTTTGAAGCCGCCGAGAGCGCGGAGAGCGATCCCCCCACCGTCACCGTGACGGGGCGGCTGGTCGGCCTGCGCGTGATGGGGAAGGCCTCCTTCGCTCACATCGAGGATGGCTCTGCCCGGCTCCAGCTCTTCATCCGCCAGAACGAGCTGGATGATGAGACGTACGCGCTCTTCAAAAAGGAGTTCGACTTGGGCGATTTCGTCCAGGCCAGCGGCCCGCTGATGCGTACCCGCTCCGGTGAGATCAGTGTGCAGGTGCAGGCATTGCAACTGCTCGCCAAGGCCATCACCCCGCTGCCGATCCCCAAGGAGTACACCGACGAACAGGGGCAGCGCACGCGCTACAGCGCCTTCTCCGATGTGGAGGAGCGCTATCGCCAGCGCTATGCCGATCTGGCCGTCAACCCTGAAGTGCGCGAGGTCTTCCGCACGCGCGCGCGCATGATCAGCGCCCTGCGCGGCTGGCTCGATAGCCAGGGCTATCTGGAGGTGGAGACCCCGGTACTCCAGCCCATCTACGGCGGGGCAGCGGCGCGGCCCTTCGTCACCTACCACAATCAGCTCAAGCAGGAGCTCTATCTGCGCATCTCCTTCGAGCTCTACCTCAAGCGCCTGCTGGTGGGGATGTACGAGCGCGTCTATGAGATCGGGCGCGATTTCCGCAACGAGGGCGTCTCTCACAAGCACAATCCTGAGTTCACCCAATTGGAGCTCTACTGCGCCTATACCGATCTGGAAGGGATGATGGACACCGCCGAGCAGCTCATCGTCTACACGGCCCAGACGGCGCTAGGAACCCAGCAGCTCACCTATCAGGGCCAGGAGATTGATCTGACCCCGCCGTGGCCGCGACGCACCCTCCAGGAGATCATCGAGACCGGCACGGGCATTGATTACACCGCTTACCCCGATGCTGATGCGCTGCGCGCCGAGATGCGTCGTCGTGGCTATCAGGCCGCCACGAACGCCACTTGGGGCCATCTGGTTGATAATCTCCTCTCCGAGGTGGAGCCGACGCTCTTGCAGCCGACCTTTGTCTACCGTTATCCGGTGGAGATTTCGCCGCTGGCGAAGCAGTGCGCCGACGATCCCACACACGTGGAGCGGTTCGAGCTCTTTGTGGCCGGGATGGAGATGGGCAACGCTTTTACCGAGCTCAACGACCCCTTCGAGCAGGAGCGACGCTTCGAGCAGCAGGGGCGCGCCGAAGCCGCCGGCGACGAGGAGGCGCATCCCATGGATGAGGATTACCTGCGCGCGCTCAAATACGGGATGCCGCCCAATGGGGGCTTCGGGCTGGGCGTTGACCGGCTCGCCATGCTCTTCACCGACCGCCACACCATCCGCGAGGTGCTGCTCTATCCGCACCTGCGTTCCAAAGACAAAGAGTCGGTATAGCCGGTGTACAGAAAACCGACGCGGCGCGGACTGAGCAAGTCCGCGCCGCGTCTTTGTTCCCCAACGTATCTACTCACCCTGGCTCCGAGGGGATCGTCAGATCTCCGTCAAGTCAGAATTATCTAGGACTACATTGCGTAGCAGCCTGGAATTTGCTTATGCATCCACGCCGGATCTGGCGATCCGGCTAGAGCCTGAGTAGATACTCCCCAACAAACTAAAGGCTGCCCTGCACCTCGGCGTCCAGGCGGCGGTAGAAAGCCTCCATGTAGGCGTGACGTTCTGCCGCGATCTGGCGACCCGTCTCTGTGTAGAGCTGCTCCTTGAGGCGCGAGAGCTTCACCACGAACTCGTGGACGGGCGTGTGCTCAGCGGCGTTGTCGCCCTCCGCGTCCCATTGCGCCCGGCTGATCTCTTCCAAAGGCGCCCAGAGCCGCTGTTGATGTGCGCCGCCATAGGCGAACGCGCGCGCGATCCCAATCGCGCCGATGGCGTCCAGCTTATCCGCGTCAAAGAGCACCTGCGCTTCCAGCGTCGCTGGCGCGGGCGCGGTGCGGAACCGATGCGCGGCAATCGCGTGGCAGACAGCCTCCAACCAGGCCGTGGGCGCGTCGTGCAACCGTGCTCGCGCCCGCTCTGCGGCCACCGCCGCGTGATCGCGTCCCTCTGCATCGGCTTCAGCGCGTCCCCAGTCATGTAACAGGGCCGCCGTCCGCACGATGGTCAAATCGGCGCCCTCGGCCTGAGCGATGCGTTCCGCCAGCTGCAGTACCCGCAGAATATGATCGAAGTCGTGGACGCTATCGGCGGCCTCGTAGAGCTGCCGCGCATCCGCGATGGTGATTGCAACCATAAGCCCTCCGCAAATTGCATCAAAAAAGCGGGCTGGTGCTCAGCCCGCGGCTT
>Ga0209614_1000401_pt1 | contig 39282 bp, 28 predicted proteins | sample BlaSprsedimmetaG_FD_185484 | JGI IMG/M metagenome (GOLD analysis project Ga0209614, IMG submission 185484) | Hot spring sediment bacterial and archeal communities from California, USA to study Microbial Dark Matter (Phase II) - Blank Spring... ...
GGGGCGGCAGTTGCCCGACGGGTGTCGCATCACGGAGGTTCGACTGTCGGATCACAAATCGCCTCCGCGGCCGGTGGGGGCGAGTTTTGTGATTCCGCTTGGCTGTTCTTCGTCGCCAACCGACCGGCGGTCGGCGATTGTGGACCTAATGGAAGGCGAGGACATCATCGTCAACCGACGGTCGGATCGTGCCGACAGGAGTAAGCAAACCAACATACGCCCGTTTCTCGAATCCTTTGAGTTCGGGCCCGATAGCGTTACCGTGCGGTACGCTATTACGGGGGCCGGAACCGTGCGGCTTGAGGAGGTTCTCGAGTTGCTCGCCATGGCCCCCGAAACGTTCGCCGGGCCGGTTGTTCGGAAAAACATCCGATGGAATTGAAGGTCCGGCGACGGCAAAGAAATTCACTGGCAAGGAATGAATAAGGAGCATAGAAGACGCCTATGGCGAGAGAGATGTTAATCAATGTGGCCCAGGACGAAGAATGTCGAGTGGCCGTTGTCGAGAAGGGTGTGCTGGAAGAGCTGTATATCGAACGCGCCAGCCTGAACAGCCGAGCCGGCAACATTTACAAGGGCAAGGTGGTCAATATCGAATCGGCGATTCAGGCCGTATTCATCGAACTGGGCACCGAGCGAAACGGCTTTCTGCATATCAGCGATCTGCACCCGAAGTACTTCCCCGGGGGCAAGAACGAGCCGGCCGAGAGCATCGGTCGGCGCAAGGCTCTCAAGGACCGCCCCCTGATACAGAACTGCCTCAAGAAGGGCCAGCAACTGGTGGTGCAGGTCACCAAAGAGGGCATCAAGACCAAGGGGCCGACGCTCAGCACCTACATGGCGCTGCCCGGAAAGTACCTGGTGATGATGCCCTGGATGCGCAAGAATGGTGTCTCGCAGAAGATCGAGGATGAGGAGGAACGGACGCGCCTGCGGCAACTGCTGGATGAGATCAAGCCCCCGAAGGGCCATGGATTCATCATCCGGACGGCGGGGGAAAACTGCTCGAAGAAGGAGATCGAGAGCGATCTGAAGTATCTGCTTCGGCTCTGGAGCGCCATCGAGAAACGCATTGAATCGGAGAAGGCGCCGGCGGAGTTGTTTCAGGAGTCGGACCTTGTGATTCGGGCGATGCGGGACGTGTTCAACAACCAGATTACGAGCATTATCTGCGACTCCGAGCCGGTGATGCGGAAGATCAAGGACTTCCTGTCGATCGCGTCGCCGCGGTTGAAGCGGCGGGTGAGTTACTACGACGGCAAGATTCCCCTGTTCCACAAGTATCGGATCGAAGAGGAGATCGAGAAGATCCAATCCCGCAGCGTGCCGTTGAAGGGCGGGGGCTCCATTGTGATTGAACAGACGGAGGCGCTGGTGGCCATTGATGTCAACAGCGGACGGCACCGCAACGTGCAGAATGCCGAACAGACCGCCTACGAGAGCAACATGGAGGCGGCCGTGGAGATCGCAAGGCAGTTGCGTCTGCGGGACCTGGGGGGATTGATCGTCTGCGACTTTATCGACATGCGGTCGGCGCGTCATCGCAAAGATGTGGAGCGGGCCTTCCGGGAGGCGGTCAAGCCGGACCGCGCCAGGTCGAAGATACTGAGCATCAGCCGATTCGGCGTCGTGGAGATGACGCGGCAGCGGATGCGGCCGTCGCTGCATCTGAGCACGTATCTGGCGTGCCCGCACTGCGGGGGAGCCGGCACGGTCAAGAGCCACGAGTCTTTGGCGCTGGAATTGATCCGTCGGCTGAGCTACTCAGCGGCCCAGGACAAGATCAAGCGGATCGAGCTGTTTGTTTCGCCGGATGTGGCGGACTACCTGCAGAACCAGAAGCGGGCGACGATCAGCCGCTTTGAGCAGGAGAATGAGAAGCGCGTGATTATCCACGCGGCCGCCGATTATATCGGCGAACGCCATGAGATCGTCTGCTACGATGACCGGGGCGGCACCGTGAAGGTCTGACGGGCGGCCAGCGATGGGGTTGGCCGGTTAAGGTCCGCTGTGGCGGTGCTTGACAGTTGGAGTGTGTCTGTGCGTTTTGATCTGGACTATGCAAGGCAGGTGATCATCGGCGAAGCCGATGCGATTGCGTCCATGACGCCGGTGGTCGATGAGGCGTTCGAGCAGGCCGCGGAGATGATCTATCAATGCCCGGGTTCCGTGACGGTCAGTGGGATCGGCAAGGCCGGGATCATCGGCCGTAAGATCAGCGCGACGCTGGCGTCCACGGGAACGCCGAGCCATTTTCTGCATCCGGCCGAGGCGGTTCACGGCGATCTGGGGCGGCTGCGGGCGAATGATGTCATGATCGTTCTGAGCTACGGGGGCGAGACCGATGAAATCGTGCGGCTGATCAATCTTGTCAAGCGCCTCGATGTGAGGTTGATCGCCATTACGGGCAATAGCGATTCGACGCTCAGCAAGTACAGCGATGTAACGCTCTGTATCGGGAAGATGCCGGAGGCCTGTCCGCTGGGCGTGGCGCCAAGCGTCTCGACCACGTGCATGTTGGCCTTGGGCGACGCTCTGGCCTTCACGGTGATGAAGGCCAGGAATTTCAGCGTGGAGGATTACGTGCGTTTCCATCCCGGCGGTTCACTGGGAGCGCGTCTGATGACGGTGGACCAGTCGATGATGTTCAAGCGGGGCGAGAAACTGCCGATTGCGCACGTGGGCGACACCGTGAGCGGACTGCTGAAGAAAACCGGAGATGTGAAACGCCACGGCGCGGTGATGGTGGTCGACGATAAGGGCCGGCTGGCAGGAATCGTGACCGACGCGGACCTGCGGCGACTGATGACGGCCAAGGGCCCCAAGACCTTCGATCTGAAGGCCGGCGAGGTCATGACGGCCGATTGCAAACGCATCCGGGCCGACGCCCTGGCGACCGAAGCGATGGCTCTCTTTCACAAGTTCCGGATTGATGAACTACCCGTGGTGGATGATGACGACAGGCCCGTCGGGCTAATCGATGTACAGGATATTGTGATGATCAAGGTCGTCGGTTAAAATGGGAATCTATGGCCGACGTATTGAAGGATAAACTCGCCAAGATAGAGTTGCTGGTGCTGGACGTCGATGGCGTCCTGACGGACGGAACCATCATCATCCATGGCGACGGCAGCGAGACCAAGAGTTTTCACACGCTCGACGGCCACGGGATCCGGCTGTGGCAGCGGGCCGGCGGCAGGACGGCGCTGTTGAGCGGGCGGATGTCGGACCCGACGGCGATTCGCGCCGCGGCGCTCGATATTGAACACGTGTTTCAGAATATGCATCACAAACTGCCGAAGATGCAGGAGTTTCTCGCGGAGATCGGCCTGGAGCCCGACCGTGTGGCGTACGTCGGCGACGACCTGCCGGATCTGCCCGTGATGCGGTATGTGGGTCTGGGCGTGGCGGTGGCCGATGCCGTGCCGGAGGTCCGCCGGTATGCCGACTATGTGACGGCCCATCCGGGCGGTCGCGGGGCGGTGCGGGAGGTCATTGAGATGCTCCTGCGGGCATCGGGGCGATGGGATGCACTAATGGAGCGGTACCTGACCTGAGATTCGGATGGAGTCTGCGTGGCTGCTTTCTTGAGACGAGTTGTTGTGGGCGTGATCGCGGTGGCGGTCGTTCTGGCGGCCTTCTGGTTATACGGCCGGTGGACGGGAACGCCAAAACTGGACTCCTATCGGGATGAAGCGTTCTCGCCGATAAAAGCCGACAGCAATTCAGCAGCCGGGGAGGTGGGCAAGATCGGCGGCGTGGGCATTGAGGATGTCGGAGGCGCCCGCTACTATCACCGCGACCGCAACAAGCGGATCGACCGGGAGTTCGGGTTTGCCAAGCTGCTGCACAAGGTCCGCGATCAACTGGAGATCGAAGGGCCTTACATGAAGGTCTTCCAGCGGAACTTCAACTGTTCCATTACCGCCGACCGCGGGACTGTTGAGATTGAGACGGCGGCGGGCCGTCCAAGCCCGTCGGATGCGGCGTTCACGGGCAACGTGGTGATACACCTGCTGCCCCAGGGCGACAGCGATTTCTCGGAGTCCTGGGTCTATCTCGATGACGTGACATTTATCAGCGAGCGGTCGGTCTTCTCGACGGCCGGGCCGGTGCGTTTTCTCTCGGCGGATGCGGAGATGCTGGGGCGGGGCATGGAGCTGGTGTACAACGAGCAGTTGGAGCGGCTGGAGTTTTTCCGGATCGTCAAGCTTCAGTCGCTGCGACTCAGCAGCGGCAAGACCGATTCGCTGTCGAAGTCGTCGGACAAGTCGGGCAGGGATCGATCGGGGGGGGCGGCTTCAGGAGGGTCTGAACCCGGTAAAGCCGCGGCCGGAGACTACTACCGGTGCGTCCTTGGGGGCAACGCCACGATCCACGGACCTGATCAGCTCGTCGTAGCTCAGGACCGGCTGGTCATCAGCGACATCTTCTGGGCCCGCGCCGACGCCAATGAGCCCGCGGATGCGAACGCCGCGGCGGTTGGAGCCGGTGCTATCGGGCGCGACAGCATCCCTGGGCCCGCCGAGCCCAACACCGTTGTCCAGAGTCCGCTGGATGTGATGGTCACATGCGACCGGGGCATTCTGTTGGCCCCGGTGGACTCCATGCTGGGCCGCGAGATGCTCACCGACAGCAACATGCCCGTGGATACGAACGCGTGGCCGGCCGCGGCGCAGGACAAACCCTCTTTTTACACCGGCCGGATTGACTACAGTGTCATCACCGGGGACACGATCGCCTCGGGTCTGTCTCAACTGACCTTCTTCGCCGATTCCAACAGCGCCGATCCGAACAGCCGAAAAACGCCCGTCACCATCACGGCCCGGCGGGAGACCCGGTTTGTGGCCGATTCCAACCAGGTGATTTTCGACGGCAACTGCGTCTGTGTCATGCCTCCGAAGGATCCGAACCTGGGTAAAGACTACATCTTCCAGTCGCCTCGGATCATCGTGAACCTGCTGGGTGATTCGAACGACCTGTTCAGCGCGGCGGACATCAACGCGGTCGGGCCGGTGCGGCTGGATTTCGCCACCGAGAACATGGCCGACGCCACGGCGGCGCCCATGCCGGTTTCGGTTACGGCCCGCAAGAACGCCACCGTCCTGGCGGCCGCGAACCAGGTGGTCTTCGACGGGGATTGCGTCGCCACCATGCTCAAGGACGACCCGAATGTTCTGGAGACGTACATTCTCAAGTCGCCTGTGATTACGATGGACCTGCCCGATAAGACAAAGGGTTCATCGGGCGGGTCGGACTTCAAGCATATCGCCGCCCACGGGGGGCTGGTTGATATGGCTTCCGTGCGGACGGCCAAGACGGCGGCCGGGCAGCTCATGCAGGGTGATGGGGCGAATCTGGGCGGCATTGAGTTGAAGTGCCGCCGGTTCGATTTTGATCCGAACGAGGAGGTATTCATCGCGACCGGTCCGGGCATTATCCAGCTCGACAACAGCAAGATCGCCGAGCCGAATGAGCGGAAGGTGGGCATGAGCCTCCGACGGCCGTGTTACGCCTTCGTCCGAAACTTCGACAACCTCCGTTACTATCTCAAGGACAACAAAGTCATCGCGGACGCCGAATCCCAAGGGACGCTTCGCGTCGATTACATCCCCGTTCGCCAGGGCCGGTACGGCGAGCATGTGATTGCCACAGCCAGCCATGTCGAGGCGTTCTTCGCCAAGACGCTCGCCGGGGACAACGAGTTGTCCACGCTGCACGCCACCGGCGGAATCACCTATGAGGACGCGAAGAACCAGTTTGTGGGCAGCGAGTTGTTCTACAACCATGCCGAGTCGCTCATGACGGTCAAGGGCGACCGGACTCAGCCGTGCTACTTCAACGGGGCCCTGGTCAAGGGGATCGAGTACGACCTGAATACCGGGCGTGTGCGGGCGGAGCTGGCCGGGCCGGGGCTCATGCAGTTGAAGTAGCGTGTCCGCGACCGACTGCAAACATACCGGCTTTTGTTGAAACCAAGCATCAGAACAGTCGCCCATTATAAGGATACCTTAAGATGAAACGTCCACGTCCCCGCCTGTTGCCTTTGGCCATGATTCTGGCAATACCTCTGGTCTGCATGGCCGACGTCCGGGTCTCCGGTGAACTGAGGCAATGGCACCGCGTTACCCTCACCTTTGACGGCCCCGACACGGCCGAAGACGCCCCGATCAACCCGTTCACCGACTACCGGCTGAACGTAGCCTTCGTCAAAGGCCGGCGCAAGGTCGTGGTTCCCGGGTTCTACGCCGCCGACGGCAACGCCGGACAAACCAGCACCACCTCCGGCAACAAGTGGCGCATGCACTTCGCGCCCGATGAGTCAGGCACATGGACCTGGACCGCGTCTTTCCGCACCGGCAAGGACATCGCCATGAGCCTCGACCCCGACGTCGGCGAACCTGCCGCGTTTGACGCCGCCAAAGGCACGTTGGATATCGCCCCCACCGACAAGACCGGCCGCGACTTCCGCGGCAAGGGCCTTCTGCGGTATGTCGGCAAACGCTATCTCCAGTTTGCCGGGGATAAGACGTACTTTATCAAAGGCGGCGCCGACAGTCCGGAGAACTTCCTAGCGTACGCCGACTTTGACGACACCTATGACTCCGAAGACCTCAAACGCACCGGCGAGGCCGCCGGCGGCATCTTCATCCACCGATACGAGCCCCACATCAGGGACCACCAGCCGGGCAACCCCACCTGGAAAGACGGCAAGGGCAAGGGCATCATCGGGGCCATCAATTATCTCGCCTCCACCGGCATGAACAGCGTCTACTTCATCCCCTACAACATCGACGGCGGCGACGGCAAGGATGTCTGGCCCTGGACCAGCCCCGCTGAACGCATGCGGTTCGACTGTTCCAAACTCGACCAGTGGGAGATTGTCTTTTCCCACATGGACCACCTCGGCCTGATGATGCACATCATCCTGCAGGAGACCGAGAACGACCAGGGCCTCGACAATGGAGAACTGGGCCCCCAGCGGAAGCTCTATTTCCGTGAACTGATCGCCCGCTTCTCCCATCATCTCGCCATCGTATGGAACCTCGGCGAGGAAAATACCAACACCGACCAGCAGCGCAAGGATTTCTGCCGGTACTTCGAAGATCTGGACCCCTACAATCACCCCATCGTCTGCCACACCTTCCCCGGCCAGTATGACAAGGTCTACACCCCCCTTCTCGGTTTTGAGTTCTTCGAAGGCGCATCGCTCCAGACCACGGACACGCATAAGCAGACCATCAAGTGGATCGACGCCTCCGCCAGGGCCGGTCGCCCATGGTTCGTCTGCCTGGACGAAGTGGCCCAGGCCGACGTCGGCGTCAAGCCCGACGCCGATGACCCCGACCACAACGAGATCCGCGACAAGCACTTATGGGGCTGCCTCATGGCCGGAGGCGCCGGCGTCGAGTGGTACTTCGGTTACAAGTTCGCCCACAACGACCTCAACTGCGAGGACTGGCGAAGCCGCGCCCGGATGTGGGACCAGACCCGACACGCCTTGGAGTTCTTCGGCCGTCACCTGCCGTTCACCGAGATGGAACATGCCGACGAACTGACCGCCGCGGAAAACGACTACTGCTTTGCCAAACGCGGCCAGGTCTATGCGATCTATCTGCCCCAAGGCCGGTCCACCACCCTGGACCTTCAGGAGAGCGACAGGACATTCAACGTCCTCTGGTACAATCCCCGCACGGGAGGCGCACTGGCCGCCGGATCGGTTCGGCAGGTCAAGGGGCCGGGCGTCGTCAACATCGGCCTGCCCCCGGCCAACGACGGCAAGGACTGGGTCGCCCTTGTCAGGTACTGACAGGCCGCCGGCCGGTCTGGCGTCGCCCGAACCGCCTCTGGCTGCCTGAAAATAGATATTGCAAACCCCTGAGGCGGCGCGTATAATCCGCTCCTTCACTGGGATCAGTGCAAAACCGTATATGTGGCAATGACACCGTAGGAGAGTCATTCTATGGAACAAGTAGCATCGCCCGGCCTTGACCTGTTTGCCGGCACGACGCCGTCCATGGCGGACGTCCGCCAACTGACGCATTCTGTCAACAGCACCGACCGCAGCCGCATGGCCTTCGCACAGCAGCTTGAGGGCCATCTGGCCGATACGTCCGCCAAGACGCTGCTGGCCACCGGAATTGGGCTATGCGTGCTCGGCCGGTACCGTGAGGCCGCCGACAAACTGAAGAAGGCCCACGACTGCGCCGAGAAATACCTCTGTCTGGCCCAGGCGCTCGAGCGCACCGGACGCTACGCCGACGCCGTCGCCGCCTTGGACAAGTGCCTCCAGTTCAACGCCGACACCCTTGCCGTCAACATGGAGAAGGCGGCTGCCTATCGCAAGGCCGGGGATTTCGACGCCGCCGCCAAACAACTCAAGGCCTGCGCCAATTTCGCCAAGGTCAGCGCCGAGTACCACTATCAGCTTGGACGCCTCCAAGAGGCCCAGGGCCTCTACACTGAGGCCGTCGGCAGTTACAAGGCGGCCCTGGAACTGTCTGCCGACCATCAGAAGGCCCGATTCCACCTGGCCTACCGTTATGACCTCTCCGGGGATGAACAGGCCGCACTTGACCAGTATCGGCAGATTGCCACCAAGGGGCCGCTCTATGTCAGTGCCTTGCTGAACATGGCCGTCATCTATGAGGACCTGGGCAGGTTCGCCAAGGCCGCACAATGCGTTGACGCGGTTCTCGAATCCCATCCCACACACCGCCGCGCCATCCTCTTCAAGAAGGACATCGAGAGTTCCAAAACGATGTATTACGACGAAGAGAAGGAGAAACGCCGCAGCCGGAAGAATCAGATCCTCGAAACGCCCATCACCGACTTCGAGTTATCCGTCCGCAGTCGCAATTGTCTCAAGAAGATGAACATCCGCACGATCGGCGATCTGCTTAACATCACCGAAACCGAACTGCTGTCCTACAAGAACTTCGGCGAGACCTCGCTGAAGGAAATCAAGACCGTCCTCGAAGCCAAGGGGCTCTACTTGGGCATGGCCCTGGAGGACAAGGCTTTCGCCATGGAGCCGGAAGTCGAAGAAACACCCAGCGAGACCGACGCCCTGATGCATAAACCCGTCGAGGACCTCCAACTGTCGGTTCGCGCACGCAAGTGTCTGCAAACGCTGAACTTGAATACGCTTGGCGACCTGGTGCGCCGCACCGACGCCGAACTGTTGGGTTGCAAGAACTTCGGCGTTACCAGCCTCAATGAGATCAAGAAGGCGCTGGCCGGGTTGGGATTATCCCTGCGGAGTCTGGACTGACGGCTTCCATGGGGCGGCTTGCGACGCATATATCCGCCCCGATGCGCCGGGAAAGGCGAACGCTACGTGTCATGCTAAGTACAGGTGCGCATCCGGGCCGCCGGTATCGACCCCTCTCCGATTCGAGCCCCAGGTGCGCCCGGGCTGCTGTGGCGGCCACAGCCTCAATAAGCGGGCTGGCCCCACACCCCAAGAGGAGCCCGGCCCCCGCGGCGGGTTGGTTCTTGGCGGCATCGACGCTGATCCTGATGCTCCCGACCATCGCCGGTTGCAAGCCGCGAAACACCCCGGCCACGACACCCCAGATGGATACAGCCCCAGGATACTGGGTCCGCGTCCTGTTGATCAACGATGCCCACGGGTTTGACCTCTCGCTCGAGACCGGCTTCGCGGTGGCCGCCACCGGCGCCGAAAGTCCGCCGCAGGCATTCGCCCGCCAGGATGGGCCCATGAGGGTCTCGGTGGTCGCAGGTCGCATCAGCATCGCCGACCTGCCCGTTCACGCCTTCGAGGTGGACATCCTGCCGGATCCGCCTCATATCATTGGGATCGACGGCAGCGGTCATCGCGGCCAGTTGCGGATATGCGTCAACCCCGACGGCCGCACCCTCGATGCCATCAATATGGTCCCCCTTGAGCCCTACCTCGCCGGCGTCGTCGGTGCCGAAATGCCCCAATACTGGGAACCTGCTGCTCTCCAGGCCCAAGCCATCGCCGCCAGAACGTATTGCCTGTACACCAAACGACGTTTCGGCAAGGGACGAACCTGGGACCTCAGCCGGACCCAGGCCAGCCAGGTCTATAAGGGCGTTGACGGCGAGACCGAAAGGGTCTGGGATGCCGTCAATCAGACACGCGGAATGGTCCTGACGACCCCCAACAGGGACGGCCAAACCGACCTGTTCCCCGCGTACTACAGTTCGACCTGCGGTGGCCATACGGAAAACTGCGAAAACGTCTTCGGCGAGGCCTTCTCCGCCCTTATGGGCGTACCCTGTCCCTACTGTAAGGACGTCGCCAGACCCGGGTCCTTCTTCTGGCCCGTCGTTCGCATGGACAAGGCCCGCGTCGCCGAACTGCTGGCCGCGCGATATCCGAGGCTCCGTCGTCTCGGCCAGGTCGCGGCAATCGCCCCGGCCGATGTGAGCCGTTATGACAAGTTCTCGCGCATTACCCGTTTGGAACTGAGGGGCGAAAACGGCGTTGACTACCTGCGTGGGGAGGATTTCAGGCTTACGCTGGACCCGTCAGGTCGGCAGTTGCGCAGCGCCGCCTGCGAGATACACGAAAACGCCGACCAGTGGGAGTTCCAGGCGGGCCGCGGCTGGGGGCACGGCGTGGGCATGTGCCAGTGCGGCGCACAGGGCATGGCCCGCCAGGGCAAGACCGCCGAGCAGATCCTGCTGCACTACTACTCAAACGCCAAGCTCGTCAGGCTCTACTGAAAATGGGGCTCTTCGAGGTTCTCAATGCCGACTCAACGACGCCCGCCCGCCTCGGACGCCTCACAACCGGCCACGGAGCGGTCGAGACGCCCGTCTTCATGCCCGTCGGCACATGCGGCACGGTCAAGGGCATCACCCCCGAACAACTGCAATCCACCGGCGCGTCCGTCATGCTCGCCAACACCTACCATCTGATGCTCCGACCCGGTGTTGAGGTCGTCGAGCGGCTGGGCGGCTTGCACGCGATGTCGGCTTGGCCCGGTCCTATCCTGACCGACAGTGGCGGCTACCAAGTCTTCTCCCTCAATAGCCTCGTCCGCATCGACGATGAGGGCGTGGAGTTCGCCAGCCATGTCGATGGGTCCAGGGTCTATCTCGACGCGGCCGCGGCCACAGGCATCCAGAACCGCCTTGGGGCCGATATCATCATGTGTTTCGACCAATGCACGCCCTTTCCGGCCGAACCGTCTCTGCTGGAGACGGCGGTTCGTAGGACTCTGCGCTGGGCCGAACAGTGCAAACAGTCCCACAACCGGCCTGAACAGATGCTCTTTGCTATCGTCCAGGGGGGTATCGATCCGGACCTGCGGACCCGCTGTGCCTCGCAGCTTGTCGAAATCGGTTTCGACGGCTACGCCATCGGGGGCCTGAGTGTCGGCGAGGGCCACCAGTACATGATCGACACCGTCCATCATACAACACCCCTGCTGCCCGCGGACCGTCCGAGGTATCTCATGGGTGTGGGCAATCCGTCCGATATTATCGCCTCTGTCATGGCTGGAATCGACATGTTTGACTGCGTCCTGCCCACCCGCAACGGGCGCAACGCCTACGCCTTCACCGCTGACGGTCCGCTTCGCCTGCGAAACAGTGCCCACGCCTGCGACGGCGGCCCGATTGAGGCCGACTGCGACTGTTACTGCTGCCGGACATTCAGCCGCGGGGCCATCCGGCACTTTTTCAACGTGTCGGAGATGCTTGGGCCCATCCTCTTGTCATTGCACAACCTGCGCTTCTACCAGCGTCTGATGGCCGCGATTCGAGAGCGCCTGAGCGCCGGCAGGTTCGCCGAGTGGGCCCTGGGGCGTCTGGACGAGTACCTGCGGCTCGGCATGTAGTCGCCCGGTGCGAAAAAGGCCCTTTTTCGGCGTCATTGTCAGGCATTTGGAGTTTGACAACAAACCGCATGTCGTGTAGTTTACTTTGTTTACGCCAAAGACCCTTGAAAGGCTAACGCCCATGAAGAATCTGTGGATACTCGCCGCGGCCGCCGATGATGCGGCCGATGTCGTCGAAGCGGTTCCCGCCGGTCAGGAATCCGGCCAGTCCGGAACGCTCGTACCAGCCGGCCCCACCGACGTTAACGATGCCGGCGCCGACCGGGCCGTCAACAAGCCCGGCTGGCTTGGGTACCTGCCTTTTATCTTCCTGTTCGTTATTATGTACATGCTGTTGTTTCGCGGTCCGCGAAAGCAGCAGCAGAAGCATAAGGAAATGGTCCAGACACTGGCCAAGAATGACAAGGTCAGGACTATCGGGGGCATCATCGGAACCGTCGTGGACATCAAGGATGACGAAGTCGTCCTCAAGGTGGACGAATCGAGCAATACGAAGATACGCGTTGTCGCCAGTGCTATCGGAAAGAACCTGTCAAAGGAGTAGCCGCCTTCCTGCCGCTCCTGCGACCGCCTTTTGCCATAACCAGAGGACGTGCACATGAACAAAAATCTGACGTGGAAGTTGGTCCTGATCATATTCGTTACGGCGCTGGCGGCACTGAAGTTGTATCCGCCGGACAAGAAACTCAAGCCCGGCATCGACTTGGCCGGCGGCACCAGCCTCATCTACGAAATCGACGCCCAGGGTCTCGATGATGATCAGCGGGATGGTCTGGCCGCGAGAATGATCACCGTCCTTCGCCGCCGCGTCGACCCGACGGACATCCAGAACCTCATCTGGCGTCCTCAGGGCGACACTCGCTTCGAGATTCAGATGCCCCTGGCCAGCACCGACACCCGGGAGAAGCGTCAGGCCTACGAGAACGCCCTCAACGAACTGCTCGAAAAGAATGTCAACCCCGCCCGGATATTGCGGTCCCTGCAGAAACCCGCCGACGAGCGCTCGGCTGAACTGGAGCAACTTGCCGGCGGTGACCCGAACCGCGCCGACATACTCAACACCCTGGCGAAGGTCCATGACGAGCGAAAGATACTCCAGGACCTGCGCGACCGCCTGGACGAGGAGTTGGCCGAGGCCGCCCGCCGCATCACCGACGCCAATATCGACGTTTCCCGCATAGACGGCCACCGGGGCGAGTGGGCCAATCTTGACGACGAAAAGCTCCGCACAACCGTCCAGACCTTCCTCGGCGACCCCAACGCCGCCGACGCTGATCCAAACAAGGCCGTGCTCATCGTCGAATACGTCAGGACTTATGCCCAGCGGACCTCCGCCGTCGACCAGTTGACGGACACACAGACCGGCAAGAACCGTCAGTACCGCGAGGCCCGGCAGAAACTCGACAACCTTATCCTCAGCGAGGATCAGATTGAGAGCGTCCTGGAACTCGACGCCAAAGACCCTCTCCGGCGACAGGGCATTGAGAAGCTGATGGCCCAGTTCCCGGAACGCAGGGACGTCATCCAGAAGGTCGTCGTTGCCTATGATGCATACCGTCCCTACCAGGGCCGCCTCGACGACCCCCGCGACCTGCAGCGTATGCTCAAGGGCGCCGGAATCCTGGAATTCCGCATCCTTCCCACCCAGGGGCACCCGGATGTGGATATGGACGCCATGCGACGCTATCAGGAACTTCTGAAGGAAAAGGGACCCACCTACGCATCGGACAGCAAATACGTCTGGTGTGAGATCGAGAAGCCCGGCGAAGGCGGCCGCGGCTGGCGGGCGCGCGACGCCCAGGAGAACGAGACCATCACCGGCGAGTTCGGCGGCAAATGGTATGTCCTGGCCTCCAACAGTCCGAAAGAGTGCCTGCTCCACGGCGCCGGCACACAACCGTGGAAGCTCGAGAAGGCCCATCCGTCGAACGACCAGATGGGCCGCCGCGCCATCTCCTTCTACCTTGATCCCCGCGGCGGCAGGCTCTTCTCGGCCGTCACCGGAGAGAACATCGGACGGCCCCTCTGCATCCTCCTGGACAACCTGGCCATCTCCGCACCGACCGTCCAGTCCAAGATTTCCCAGGACGGTCAGATCACCGGCGCCTTCTCGCAGGAAGAAGTTGACGACATGGTCAACAAGCTCAACGCCGGCTCCCTGCCCGCCCGGTTGATTGAGCAGCCCATCTCGGTCAACACCATCGGCCCGTCCATCGGCGCCGACAACGCCCGACAGGGCATCCGGGCCGGCTACATCGGCCTTGCCGTTGTGGTCGCGATCATGCTGGGATACTACCTGCTGGCGGGCGGTGTCGCCGACGTCGCGCTGCTGCTGAACGTCTTGTTCATCCTGGCGGTTATGGCGGGATTGCGGGCCACGTTCACCCTGCCGGGCATCGCCGGTATCATCCTGACCATCGGTATGAGCGTCGACGCCAACGTCCTGATCTTCGAACGCATCCGCGAGGAGCAGATGAAGGGTTCGTCCCTGCGAGTCGCCATAGGCAACGGCTATCAGCGGGCGCTCTGGACGATTATCGACGCCAACGTCACCACCTTCCTCACCGCTGCCATCCTGTATTTCGTGGCCTCCGAAGAAATCAAAGGCTTCGCCATCGTGCTCATGATCGGTATCGCGTCGAGCATGGTCACGGCCCTGTTCGTCACGCGCGTCATCTTTGACGTGCTGCTGTCTCGGGGTATCGTCAAGGATCGACTGCTCATGCTCCAGCTCATCCACAGGCCCAATATCAACTGGATGGGTCTGCGACCCCTTTTCCTGACGGTCTCGCTGACTCTTGTGGCCGCCGGCCTGTTTACGTTCTTCACCCGCGACGATACCCGCAACAGCAAGTACGACATCGAGTTCACCGGCGGCACCAGCGTTCAGATCACCCTCAAGGAAGGCGTCGGTCTGAACCGCGAAGACGTCGAGAAACGCATTCAGAAAGTCGGCATAGACCAGAAGAACGCGCTGGCCTCGGCCAACGTCTACAGCGTCGGCAAGACCGGCCGGCAATTCGAAATCAACACAACCGAGACGAACAAGATACGGCTCACGACGACACTGGGACCCGGCGTCGCCATGACCGCCAGCGACGTGACGGCCGCCATTGTCAAGGCCCAGACCGACCTCAAAACCAACCTGGGCAAACTCGTTGTCACGCAGGATCCCGCCAATCCAAGGGCCTTCACCATCGAGACCAGCCAGATGAGCCAGTCCGCCGTGCAGGCCGTCCTCGCCGCCGCCCTGCCGGGGGCCGAGGTCTCCGATCCCGAAGTCAACGAGGTCGTCAACGACGCCATTCGCGGCGCCTTTGCCGATGAACTCGAGGTCCAGCAGGACCTCCAGCCACGGATTGTCTCCGCCGAGAGGATCTCCGGAGAAATCGTCGACACCTATCCCGAACTGGCCGACTACCTCAGCGGCGTCAAGATTCTCTGCGAGCTCGGACGCCCCGCCTCCGCCGATGAGATTCAGCGGCGGTTCAAAGACCTGCACTTCAAGCCCGACACAAGGAACCTCAAATGGTATACTTATGAGATCGTCGACGACCGCTTCAATCCCATTGTCGACCCCAACCGCAACCTCAGCACTTTTGGGTACGTCAGCGTCGAGCCGGAAGCGGCCTTCCGGGAGTTGACGCCCGACGAATGGAGCCGCTTCGTCGAAAACGAGAAGACCAAAGTCGTCGCCGCCGCGGAACTCGAGGCAACGCTGCCGCGCGTCCGACAGTTCGACCCATCCATCGGCTCCGAGCAGAAGACCCGTGCCTTGATCGCCATCTTCCTGTCCCTGGTGGTCATCGTCGGCTACATCTGGGTCCGCTTCGGTAACGTCCGCTACGGACTGGCCGCCATCGTCGCCCTCGTCCATGATGTTTCTATTACGCTGGGCGTCATTGTCGCCTGCACGTACATAGCCAGCGGGCCCGTCGGAAAGATGCTGCTCATCGGCGACTTCAAGATCAATCTGGCCATCGTTGCGGCTTTTCTGACACTCATCGGCTACTCCCTGAACGACACCATTATCGTCTTCGACCGAATCCGTGAGAACCGCCGAAAGGCCCAGCTCAATCCGCAGACGATCACCAACAGCATCAACCAGACGATCTCTCGAACCATCATGACGTCGTTCACGACATTCATTGTGGTCCTGATTATGTACATCTTCGGCGGCGACAACCTTCGGGGCTTCACGTTTGCCATCGGCTTCGGCGTTATTATTGGAACGTACTCGTCCATCGCTATCGCCTCTCCGATCCTGCTGATCGGGACCGGCGGCTCGGCAACGGCCAAGACCGCCAAGTCCTGACCGCGGCCGGGCGGAACCGGCGGCTTCGAACCGGCGGATGGCTCCGGTGGATGTGATGCGCCCATCCGCAACAGGCAAGCCATGCACAGAGACTTCAAGATAGGAATGGCTGTCGGGCTGGTTTGCGTCGGCGGTATGGTTGTCTGGATCACCACGCGACCCAGCCTCAGCGCCCGTAACCTCGCCGGCCGGGCCGCTGAATCCCGCATTTCAACCACACCGGATCGGCCAATACAGCCGCCACCTGGGCAGACGTCTCGAACGCCCCCTACCCAGACAACAACGCCCTCCTCAACTGCGCAACCGCCTGCGCAGACGCCTGTCCGCACTCATATCGTTCGAAACAACGAGACCCTCTCGCAGATCGCTACCCAGTACTACGGCTCGCCCACCAAGTGGCGTCAGATATTTGACGCCAATCGCGATGTCGTCAAGAACCCCGACAGCGTCAAACCGGGCACACGGCTGGTCATTCCCTGAGCATCCGACCTTCAGGAATCAAGCCGGCTTGCCGCCTGTCGGTCGATAAGCCAGACAACCCGTTCCAGCACCGGCCACACCACGGCAATAGGGTATTGTTGCTCGTCCGCCGGACCATTCAGCACTCTCGCCAGGGTCGTCGCCTTTTCGGCACCCGTAATCATGACGATGATCGACCCGCCGGCCCGCAGGACCGGCCCGGTCAGTGTAATCCGCCGAAATCCCGCCGCTTCCGGGACGGCACGGACCCATGCCTCGCCATGCAGCGACTGAACATCGCCGGGAAAGATTGAAGATGTGTGGCCTTCGGCACCCATACCAAGCAGAATCAGGTCAAATTGCGGCGTCCGGTCGGGTCCTACGGCGAACTCCCCGCGCAACACCCTCTCGTACTCTGCCGCGCCAGCCTCGGGAGTCGTGCCGCTGGTCGGAATCGGATGCACATTGCCCGGCGGAACCGGCACCCGACCCAGAAGGCCCTCTACGGCAAGCCGGTAGTTGCTGTGGGGCGAGTCGTGCGGCGCCCATCGCTCGTCCGCCCAGAATAGATGGGTCCGCTTCCACGGCAGCGCCGCGCCCGTCTGCGACTGCCCCAACGACGCGAAAAACCGCCCTCCGGCCCGTCCTCCGGAGACGGCCGCCCGAAATACCCCCCTATCGCGGACGGCGTCTTCGCAACACACCGCAAACATCTCCACCGCCCGATGCGCCACGGCATCGGCATCGGCCAGTATCTCTATATGGGCCTGCTGGCGACTCATCCTGACATGGCTCCGGAATCAGGCGTCATGCGGATAGTCTATCGCAGGCAGCTCGGCAGGCACAGACAATTCACCTTACCCCCCAGCGCAAAGCCGTGTTTTCCGGGTTGACCGTGCCGTCGCCCACATCTATAATCCCACCGATTCATGCAATGGCTTGCCGCGAGACTGTCGGCAGGCGTTGCTGAGTCGCCGAACAACGACTGACCGCGACTGTGGCCGGTCGAATGGAAGCACCGTCCCCAAGGACTGATACGATGCGGGCAATAATGACAATGGCCGACCTCTGGCGGCCGTGTGTGAAGACGCGATCCCTGTTCTATGACCTCTGCGCCGTGGTGGGTGGATCGGCCTTAATCGCGTTGTCCGCCCAGTTGGTCGTTCACCTGCCGTTTAGCCCCGTGCCGATTACGGGCCAGACGTTCGCCGTCCTGTTGCTTGCCGCCCTGCTGGGCTCGGCGCGGGGCGTTTTGTGCGTGCTGACGTACCTGGCTGAAGGTCTTTCGGGCCTACCCGTATTCGCGGGCGCCGGTAGCGGCCCGGCGTGGCTGCTCGGCGCCACGGGTGGCTATCTGGTCGGCTTCGTGCCGGCGGCGTGGCTGGTCGGCCGACTCGCACAGATGGGCTGGGACCGGCGTTTCCGTACGACCGTTGCCGCCATGCTCTTCGGTAATACGGCCATATACGCCTGTGGACTTGCATGGCTGGCTTGCCTGAATACCGTTGGGCGGGTCAATTTGGGCCTCAACAGCCTATTGACAGTCGGCCTGTATCCGTATATTCTGGGTGATATCCTGAAGGCCGTGCTTGCCGGAATGCTCCTTCCCGGCCTCTGGCAGGCGCTGGGGCGATCCGGCCGATCTCCCGAACAGGGCTGACAGGACCGGCTTGCGGCCGCCTGCGTGGCGGTGATGGTAAGACCTATTGGGGAATAGTGTAACGGCAGCACAACTGACTCTGGATCAGTTAGTTCAGGTTCGAATCCTGGTTCCCCAGTTTCCCTCCTTATAAGCGCAGGCGCACGGTGCATCCCCTTACAGGCTGCCGTCAGAGCCCCCGATACATGTCCACATGACTGTGACGACGGGGGCTTCCGTCAAAAGCAAGCGTGGCCAATGCCGCTGGATGCGACATTGGCCACGCGTTCAGATTCCACTTCACAGCACGCCGACGATATTACCGAGGCCAGAGCTGCTGCTCGAGCCAGTAACCCGCCAGAACTGCAAAATCCTTGAAATCGATCTTGCGACCGGCCGGGTCATGCAGGTCCGCCGGAGAGCCGTTGTACAGCTCCCCATCGCCGGGCGTCTTATCCGCAAGGTACGCCACCTCAGCCGCCGAAAGGGCCCGGCTGAAGATGTACACCTCGTCAATGACGCCGTTGAACGGGTTGTTGCCGTTGCCGTCGATGGCACCGATGACGAGGTGGGCCCCCGTGGCCGGGCCGAACGAGAATACGTCGCTGGTCCCGACGGACTGCCCGTCGATGTACATCGTCGTAATCGCCCCGTCGAACGTCACGGCCACATGCTGCCAGAGACCGACCGGCGGAACATTGGACCCAAATCCGGGGTAACTGTCATACCGCAGGAAGCCGATGTTGCCGGTGGTGTTGTTCAGCTCGATGGACCACATCGTGGCCGTATCGCTCCAGTCGTCGCGCTTGCTGATCATGCCCTGGTAGCCGTTGTTCAGGCCGGACCACTTGATCCACGCGGCCGCGGTCAACTGGCCCGTGGTCGCCGACGGATTCCACGTCCCCGTGTCAACCACGTCGCCTCCGGTCCCGGTGAACTGCAGCGCCTTGCCGAAGCCCGCCATGCCGTCGACCCACGTCGGATTGCCGAGAATGGTGCCCGTACGGCCGTTGCCGGAGGCATCGGCGGTGGTCGTCCCGGTCCCTTCGCTGAGCGGGTACCTTGCCGCCAGACCGTTGGTCCCCGGATTGACCGTGGCAATGCCCTGTCCCTCGAACAACCACTGGCTCACGAGCACCTCCAATTCCTTGCCGTCCACGCGACAGTCGCCTGATACCTCGCCGATCGGCATGAAGTCGACCTTGGCGAAATCAGCATCTCGCTGCGCCAGAACACACTCGGCCGGAAGCAAACGGATGTCATCGAAATACATGGTGCCGACACTCCCGGGCACCGAGGGCGAACCGATGGTGCCAAAGCCGATCGACATCCTGGCGACATTCGTCAGATTGACGCCGGTGAATTGCGTCAGCGTAATCGTCCAGTTTTGCCACTCCGCCACCGTCACGGCGTTCATGCCGCTCGGATGGACGATCACGGCGCTGTGGCTGGGCGTATCACCGTCCTCCAGCTTGATGAACATCTGCTCGGGGCCGTTGAGGGCGTGGCCAAGGAACCACAAGGACATGACCCGGACCCCATCGGCCGTCCAGTCATTGGTGATGCCCAGGCTCAGAGGACCGGAGACGGTCGCGGTGGCCTCCGCATGTCCGGCGCTCGTATTATAGAGATAGGGCAAGGACTGACGGCCTCCATGCACAAGCGTTTGCTCGGCGAAAGGCGCCTGAGCATTGCCGACGATCGATCCCGTGCCGTTGCCGCCGTAGGCATCCACGCCGCACGGGAGATTCCCGCCGTATCCCAGTCCGTCCTTCCAGATATAGAAGATACGTTTGCAGACGTCGTCATAGTCCTCAAAGTCGTCGACCACGCGGAAATGACCCGTCGTGAAACGCCATACCGCGCCCTTCCACAGATCGACACCGTTGACCTCATCCACGCGCCAGTAATACGTCGTGCCCATCTCGAGCGTGCCCGGATCGAAGGCGCTGACACCGACGTTCTGATACACGAGGCCCGGGTAGGTCCCGGCGGTGGCCGGCGTGGCGTCGCGAACCGCCGCCTTTTCCGTGCCGAAATACAAATCATGAGTGACCGCCGCCACACCCGGCGTCCAGTACAGATTCGTGGTGGGCGAGACCTGTGTAGCCGCGTCCGCCGGCGACGGTTGAGATGCGCCTCTATCCAGGACAATCTCGAAATTGTCATAGTACAGGACAATCGGGCTGCCCTGGGCCGGTCCGCTGTTGCTGAGGATCAGAATCTGCAGCCACCACAGGTTATCCCACTGAATCTTGGCCTTCTGAGCTGTATAGTCCCATTCGAGCGTCCGGCTGTCGTCGCCCTGGGAGGGATTCCAGCCCGCCATCATGGCCGTGTCGTAGAAGCTCCAGCCGTCGCCGCCGGTGTTGACGATAAAGGTCAACTCGGACCAGCCGATGCCCTCGGTCCACTCGGCCGCCAGCCGGGTCACATCCACGCGCATCCTGGACCCCTTGCGCCACAGATCCATAATGCCGGGGTTCGCCATAAGGTCCAGCGAGATGCCTTGCCAGCCCGTATCAGGGTAAGTCACTTTCAGGCTGTATGTATTAGACGTTACGCCCGTCGTAGTGCTGTAGGCCATCGTCGCCTCGGCCGGCGTACCATCGGGAAATACCCACCCGTCCGTGGAGTTCTCCCAATCGGAGACCTGGACGCCGTAGGTGTGGTCCACAACGTCGTCGGCCGTCGTAAGCTGCACGTTGTCAATGTAGAACCTCGTTACGGATGCGGCATCGACATTCGAGGTCAGACCCAGCTCGTACCACCCGATGGCATCCGTCACACCTGCGAGCTTGGCGATCAGCGCCTGGGACAGCGGAAACGTCAGCGTATGGGGCTGCCCGTCCAGAGCCACGGGCTGTTGGCCCAGGTCGTTCCATCCGATGTTGTTGTTGGCGCCGTAGTCGTTGTTGCCGGGTGCATTGATGACCAGGCCGACGTTCAGCCATGTCGTGGTCATGTCGGCCGCGAACGCCGTCACATCGAGCGAGAACGTGGCTCCATCCTGCCCCAGTGTAGTCCGTATTGGCTTGAGATTGTAATAACAGGCCAGCTTCCACTCGCCGCCGGTATCGACCCGCAGCGCCCCGGAGCCTTCCGAAGCCCCAATCGTGCTCTGCGATATCGTACCGTTGGTCCAGTCGTTGGTATACCAACCGCCCTGGTTGCCCTCAAAATCGCTGAGCACCATCGCCCGAGCCGAGACGCCGAGCCCCAGCACCAGGATGCCACATAACAGAGATCTGAGTTTTCCCATCATAGGGTCCTCCTTTTCAAATATGGAACTGAACTTGACATGATGTGTCTATCCATCCACAAGGGTGCGGCTCCACGCACATGCACCCCTGCACGTACCAGGTTATCGCTCTGGAGACCCAATCCCACGCATCCGCCAGACTCAACATCACCACCGGTCCACCTGCCACACACCCTTCCTTCCAAACTCAACGTGCGAAAGCCTGTTTGCAGCGCCGCGTCGCCGCGATGTAATTACAATAGACGCTCGGCGCCTCTATTATATTTACCAAAATGCCCAATCTGACTGCAAGAAAAAAAACCGTTGGGCAAGACTCGGCTTGAACTAGGGGCGGTGCGTCTTTCCCCGGTCTGTCCCGGCAGCCGGCGGCGTGGGCCGGGGATCTCACGGCCGCCAGACGGATCAGCGTCCCCCCGTCTGATGAACGGGTCCTGCCAACGCCGGGGGCAGCAGTTCCCGACGGTAGCCCAACGGCCTGCTCCAGGCTGTGCCCAGGATCTCATAAGTGCTTAAATAGAAAGAGTTTGCGCTCAGAGAACGCAGATACGATAGCCAAGGTGTGTCCCACACCTCGCAAGCCATCCGGCCCTTCTGCGCTGCAGTAGCCCTTTTTTTGCCATCAGGCGTGTTTTTTTTCGAACCAAGGGGTCTGTTCGCCTATACTATGTGCCCTGCATAGCCCGGCAGAGGCGTTTTGTGTACCCTGAACGCCGGTCATCATACAAATGATGGAAGGAACAGAAGCAGAAATGGCCAGCAAGAAAGCATGTCAGCACGGCAAACGGCGGTACCTTTCCGGCAAGCGCATCCTGCCGGAACCTATCTCCGCATCCACCGACATCGTCGCCCTGATCGACGGCATGGACGCCTACAACGGAGGGCGGCTGCGAGCCGCCTGCCAGCTCCTGCGCGATAGGTACGCCAAACAAAATGTGACCGTGGGCATGAGCCTCGCCGGGGCCCTGACGCCGGCCGGGATGGGCCCCAGCGCCATCATCCCCCTGATGAATCACGGTTTTGTGGACTGGATCAGCGCCACCGGCGCCAACATGTACCACGATATCCACTACCCATTCAACCTGCCCCTGTATCGCGGCAGCCACCTCGTTGACGACGCGGACCTTCGCGACAAGGGAGTCACCCGCATCTATGACATCCTGTTCGACTACGAAGACGTGCTCATGGAGACCGACCGGCGTCTGCGCAAGATACTCCTGCGGCCGGAGTTTCAGAAGGAAATGGGCACCCGGGAGTTCTACCACCACTTGGGAAAGGTCCTGGACGAACAAGAACGCAAGAACAAGCTCGGACAGGTCAGCATCCTGGCCGCCGCCTATCGCAACGGCATTCCCGTGTTCACGTCTTCGCCCGGCGACTCGACCATCGGCATGAACGTGGCGGGGCTGGAGCTGCTGGCCGAAGCTTCGGACCTCCAGGACCGATTCAAGCTCAAGATCAACCCCAGTATCGACGTCAACGACAGCACCGCCATCATCCTCAACGCCAAGAAGTACGAAAAGGGCAAGACCGGCGTCATCCTCATCGGCGGGGGCAGCCCCAAGAACTTCATGCTCCAGACCGAGCCGCAGATTCAGGAAGTTCTCATGATCCCCGAGGCCGGGCAGGACTACGACATCAACATCACCGACGCCAGGCCCGACACCGGCGGGCTGTCCGGCGCCCCGCCGAGCGAGGCCGCCAGTTGGGGCAAGATCGACCCGACCCAACTCGACGAGACGGTGACGGCCTATCTCGATGTGACGGTGGCGCTGCCGATCATGGCCGCCTACGTCCTGAGGGCCACGGCGTCCAAGAAGTTCAAGCGATTGTACGACCGAGGGCCGGAACTGCGGGCCAAGCTGGTCGAATCGTACCTCCGGAACAACAAAGAAGTCGAGCAACTGCGGCGTCTCATGCGGAGGCTCGTTGTCTGATGGCGGCCCCGAAGCACCTCCTCGAACGGGCGCGCCAACACGGCACCCCCCTGCTGGTCATCGATCACGATGTCCTGCGGGCCAATTACCGCCGCTTCAGAAAGCATCTGCCGCGAATCCAGGCCTACTACGCGGTCAAGGCCAATTCCGACCCCGAGGTGGTCAAGACGCTCTTTAACGAAGGCGCCAGCTTCGACGTCGCCTCGTACAATGAGTTCATGCTCGTCTACGAACACATTCACGGCCTCGATGAGCCGACGAAGGAGCACTACATCTGGGACAAGATCATCTTCGCCAACACGATCAAGGACCGCGAGACGCTCCGCAAGATCCGTCGTTACAGGCCGCTTGTCACCTACGACAACGAAGACGAACTGGGGAAGATCAAGGATTGCTGCGACACTGCCGGCCTGGTCCTGCGACTGAAGGTCCCCGACATCGGCTCCATCGTCGAGCTCAGTTCCAAGTTCGGCGCCGATCCCGCCGACGCCTGCGGCCTGGTGGCCAGGGCGTTCGACCTGGGTCTGGTGGTCGAGGGCCTGAGTTTTCACGTCGGAAGCCAGTGCACGAATCCCGGCAACTACATCGAGGCGATAGAGATCGCCGCCCACGTCTTCGCCGACTGCCGGAGGAAGGGCTACGAACTGAAGATCATCGACATCGGGGGCGGTTTTCCCGTGCCGTACCATCCTGATGTCCCCCAATTCGAGAAGATGGCTCAGGCCATCAACGCCGAGTGCGAGCGGCTGTTCGCGTCCGATGTCGAAATCATCGCCGAGCCCGGCCGGTTCATCGCCGCCACATCGGCCGTGCTCGTCAGCGAAATCATCGGCCGAGCGCGCCGCGACGGCAAGACCTTCTACTACATCAACGACGGCGTCTACCATACCTTCTCCGGCGTCGTCTTCGACCACTGGGTGCCCAATTTCCAGGCGTTTCGCGACGGCCCGGCCCAGGTGTGTGCGGTGGTCGGCCCCACCTGCGACAGTTTCGACAAGATCACGCTATCAGCCCAGTTGCCCGGAGACCTCGACATCGGCGAGTGCCTGCTGACCGAGAACATCGGCGCCTACAGTATCGCCTCATCGACGCGGTTTAATGGCTTTGAAGGCGCGCACATCCTGCATGTGAACCGATAGCCATCGAGAGGCGCATGGATAGGCTTCAAAGGTCAAATTCGGCGACCAAAGGCGTGTGATCGCTGGGCCTTTCGGCGGCCCGGGGGCCTTTGTCGATGTAGCAGGCCGTGCACCGCTGCGCCAGTGGCGGCGTGCCCATGATGTGGTCCAGCCGCCAGCCGCGGTTCTGCTTGAGGGCGTCCCTCATGCGATAGTCCCAGAACGTGTACTGGCCGGGCTGCCCGCAGTGCATCCGGAACAGATCGGTAAACCCCCACGCCCGAACATCCGACAGCCGCATCGAGACCTCCGGGTTGAAGCAGACGTGCCCGAGCAACGCCACCGGATCGTACACATCGATCGCCTCCGGCGCGACATTCAAGTCACCGCCCCAGAGGATCGGCTGGTCCGGCCGGAAACGCGCCTCGAAGAACTCCCGCAACCGCACAAACCATGCAAGTTTGTAGGCGTATTTCGGAGACGCCGGAGAATCCCCCTGTGGAACGTAGGTGTTGACGATGTGCACACCGCAAGTCTCGGCCGCAACCAGCCGCGGCTCGTCACGAGACTCGTCCAGCAGGCCGAATCGCACGTTGGAAATCGCCGAGCGGCTGAAAACGGCCACGCCGTTGTACGACTTCTGTCCGCGAAAAACATATCGGTATCCAATGGCATCGAAGTCCGCCCCGGGGAAATCCGCGTCCTGAACCTTGGTCTCCTGAACCGCGAGAATATCGGGCCTATTGACTTGCAGCCAGTCGTAGACCACGTTCAGTCTGGCCCGAAGCGAATTCACATTGAATGTAGCGACCTTCAGCATAGTGGTCAGGCGTCGTCATCGCAGCCGGCCGTCTGGCGAATCATCTCCAATTCCTGCGCCGTCGTCAGGTCGGCAATCCGCGGCGCACTCTCAAGCACGGTCAGAAGGCCAATCATAAAGCTCAACACGCTCTCAGCACCCTGATTGAGGTTGACGCCCTCCGGCGTCAGGCCGTCGCAGCAGCCCCCCGTGCGAAAATCGTACAAGGCCGCGTCCATATCGTTGCGGCCGAGGAACCAGTCGAATGCATTCCTCTGCAAGACCAGGAATCGCTTGTCCGATGTGGCCTGATAGGCACTGTCCAGCATCATGATGGTCGAAGCCGCTTCGAGCGGCTGCTGGTCGAATTTCGCCTTGACCCGGCCCCGATGATACCAGCCGTTGCAGCCAACGAAACTGAATCTCCCGTTCTCGAACGTGTTGCGCAGCAGAAAATCCCCCGTCCGCCGGGCGACTTCCAGATACTGCCGATTGCCGAACACCGTGCCCGCCACATAAAGCGCCTGGGGCAGCACCGCATTGTCATACGCCAACAGGTCCTCAAACCAATCCCAGTCGGAATGACGGTTTTCCTCGTACTGATCGACCAACTGGTCAGCCGCGGTCGCCATGTGCCGCTTGATGTCGCTGGCCCCGGGAAACTGCCTCAGGTACTCGGCCATGCCCAGTATGGAATACGCCATACCCCTGGGGTATTGCCTCTCGACCAGGTGAACCGACAGATCGAACCGGTCTTTGACGATGGACACATACTCGGCGCTCGGCGGATGGGCCATCACCGTCCCATAGGCCCACAGCATCCGCCCTAATCCGTCGTGGGGCGGCTCATCCTGCCGCCAGGTGCGATCGTAATTCATGAAATTGCGGACAGACCCGTCCGGCTGTTGAGCATACGTGACAAACGACAGATACCGGGTCAGCAGGTCAAACGCCCTCGGCTCCGGAGATTGGGCGCAGTAGTGCGCCATGCAGATCAACGCCCGCGCATTGTCATCCGTGCAGTAGCCGTGGGCCCGGTTGGGAATCGTGTAGATGGCGTGCTGAAACAGGCCGGTGTCGTCGGTGAGCCGGACCAGGTAATCCAGCGATGGCTCCGGCATCTCGACATGAGATACCCCCGGCCCCGGGGCCTTGATCAAGGCGACCGCCCGGCGAACCGGCAGTTGCCTGCCATTGAACAGCTCCCAATACCGCCGCCCGATGACCGGCCACGTCCTTGACCGCCCGTAGTCGTAGGCGTTGCGCCGAAGGCTATGGAAAAGGAAATCGTCCGATAATATCTCGATCACCGCCTCCGCCATCGCGTCAGAATCGCCGAATCCCACCAGGCGACCCCGACCATCGGCCAGTAGTTCCTCAGCCGCCCAGTAGGGCGACGAGACCACGGCTTTGCCCGTGCCCACGGCAAAGGAGAGCGTGCCGCTGGTCAACTGTTCGCCGTTGCGATAGGGCGTTACATACACGTCCGCCGCACAGAGGAAATTGTGCAACTCCTCATCACTGACGAAGCGGTTGTGGAAAATCACATGCTCCTGCAACCCCAGGTCTCGGACCATCTGCTGGAGCATGAACCGGTAGGATTCTCCATCATGCCTCAGAACGTTCGGGTGGGTCGCGCCGAGGATGATATACAGCACCGACGGATGCGCCCTGATGACGGCCGGCATGGCCTCAAGCATCACCTCAATGCCCTTGTTCGGCCCCAGAAGCCCGAAGGTCAGGATCGTGCGGCGTCCTTCGATGTCAAACTTGTGCTTGTAGTAGCTGCTATCCACAAAGGGCAGGCCGGGAATGCCATGCGGGATCAGGTCGATCTTCTTGTCGCTGATGCCATAGATGCCCTTGAGCATGTCCACGCCCCGGGTGTTCATCGTAACGACCCGCTCGGAAGCATCGCAAACATCCACCAGCGTCCTGTGGTGCGCCGGGTCCGGCCGGTCGAGCAAGGTGTGAAGGGTCGTGATGACCGGCACCTTCAGACGGTCCAGCAGTCCCGTGAGATAGGCCCCTGCCTGGCCGCCGAACAGTCCGAACTCATGCTGCACGGACACCACGTCCACATGGCTGAAATTGATGTAGTCGGCGGCCGAGGCGTAGTCTCGCTTGACATTCTGACGGACCTCAAACTTGACGGGGTCGCTATACGTCAGGTCGTCCTCTGACCGCAACGCCACCCCCAGCGGCTCGAACCCTCCCTGGGCCGCCACGGCCGCGGCGGCGATTAGATCCGCCGTGAAAGTCGCGATCCCGCACTTGCGGGGCCGAAACGAGGAGATGAAAGCCACTTTTCTGAATGGCCCTTGTGCCATTATGACCTCCCAGAGGGCATGGGCATGGTTCGATTCTTGGGCAATTCTAGGATTCCTGGTCCGGCCCGTCAACCCAGTGGGCTCGACAAAGAGGCCGAGAAATCAGCGAAACCCCGGCACATCCATAGGTTTTTCCCCAAAAGCGTTGACAGGACGCCACAAATTCCTAGTATTCTGTTGGTGGTTGAGCACCGGCCACTGCCCAAAACGTATAATGCACTACTGTTGTAGTAGGATATCAGGAGGTTCTATGAAACTGTCGACAAGAACCCGATATGGCACGCGAGCGATCCTGGAGCTGGCCCAGTATGCCACCGAGCAGCCCATGCAGCTCAAGAACATCGCCAAGAACCAGGACATATCGCTCAAATACCTTGAGCAATTGATCGCCGTGCTCAAATCGGCCGGTTATGTACGGAGCGTCAGGGGCTCCAAGGGCGGCTACATGCTCGCCAAGCCGCCGGACCAGATCAAGCTCAGCGAGGTTTTTGCCTGCCTGGAGGGGCCCATCACCACGACCGAGTGCGTGGACAGCAAGGAGATCTGCGATCGCTACCCGGATTGTGCGATCCGGCAGGTCTGGGCCGAGGTCCGGGCCGCCATCTTCAAGGTCCTGGACGCCCTGACACTACAGGACATGGTTAATCGAGCCAAAGAAAAGGCAGACGCAGACTATCAGATTTAACGAGCCGGACTTGCTCATGAGCGCCATCTTCGAAGACATCACGGCCGCCGTCGGGTATACCCCCTTGGTGCGGATTAACAAGCTTGGATCGCCTGCCGCGACGATTCTGGCCAAGTTGGAGTCCTACAACCCATGTGGCAGCGTCAAGGACCGGATCGCCCTGGCCATGATCGAGGCGGGCGAGAAGTCCGGCGACATCAGGCCCGGTACGCTTATCGTGGAGCCCACCAGCGGCAACACGGGTATCGGACTGGCTTGCATTTGCGCAGCCCGGGGATACAGGCTGGTCCTGACCATGCCGGAATCCATGAGCATGGAGCGACGGAAACTGCTACGCATATTTGGGGCCGAGTTGGTGCTGACCCCGGCCGAGTCAGGCATGACCGGCGCCGTCGCCAAGGCCTGCGAGATCGTCGAGGAACATGCCGACGCCTTCATGCCGCAACAGTTTCAGAACCCGGCTAATCCACGGATTCACAGCGAGACCACCGCCCAGGAGATATGGAACGACACAGACGGACGGATCGACGTATTTGTCTGCGGCATTGGAACCGGCGGAACGTTCACCGGTTGCACCGAGGTCTTCAAGCAGCGAAACCCACAATTGCTGGCCGTGGCCGTCGAGCCGACGGATTCGCCTGTTCTGGCCGGGGGCCGGCCCGGGATGCACAAGATACAGGGCATCGGCGCGGGCTTCGTGCCGGCCGTACTCAAACGCGAATTGATCGACGAGATCATCGCCGTCTCCAACCATGACGCCATGCAGACCGCCCGGCGCCTCGTGCGGGAGGAAGGCGTGCTCGTGGGGATCAGTTCCGGGGCCGCGATGTGGGCCGCCATGCAGATTTCCCACCGGCCCACCGCCCAGGGCAAAACCATCGTCGTGGTGCTCCTGGACACCGGAGAACGCTACCTCTCCACGGAAATGTTCGACCAGCCTTAAAGGTCCGGCCGGTCAACCGGCCCGGTAAGAAACATGAAAGAGAAGAAACTCACAGCCAAACGTATTGAGAAGCTCGTCGAGGGCATCGTCGAGACGTATCACGGGGACAGCGGAATCAATTTCATCGACGCCACCCAACTGCCGGTGCGAGGCGAGATACTCCAGATTCTCGACTTGCTCTTCGAGGTGCTCTTCCCCGGGCACACGGGCAACCGGACCATCGCGCAGGCGAACATCAAGTTCATCATCGGCGACCTGCTCTGCCAGATTCACAACGAGCTGGCCGAGCAGATTCGGCGGGCCTACCGGTATCAGTGCCGCATTGACAACTGCGGCGACTGCGACTGCGAGACCCGGGCCCAGAACGTGACGATTGAACTGTTGGAGCAGATCCCGCGGGTTCGCAACCTGCTCAAGGGGGATGTCAAGGCGGCGTTCGACGGAGACCCGGCGGCCAAGAGCTACGAAGAGATCGTTATCAGCTACCCGTGCATTACGGCCATCACCACGTACCGCATCGCGCATGAACTGTTTGTCCGCAGCGTACCGCTGATCCCGCGGATCATGTCCGAGTGCGCCCACGCCCGCACGGGCATCGACATCCACCCGGGGGCGACCATCGGCGAGAACTTCTTCATCGACCACGGGACGGGGGTCGTCATCGGCGAGACCTCGGTTATCGGCAGGAACGTGAAGATCTACCAGGGGGCCACACTGGGCGCATTGAGCTTCCGCAAGGACGAGCGGGGGCGCATCATCAGGGGCGGCAAACGCCACCCGACCATCGAGGACAATGTAACAATCTATGCCGAGGCGACCATCCTGGGCGACGTGGTCATCGGCGAAGGAGCGACCATCGGCGGAAACGTCTGGGTCAAGCAGTCGGTTCCCCGCGGCGTTGTCGTGACGACCGCGAACCCCGATCTGATCTACCGCAAGCCTGAAATCGACCCAGGAAAGGCGGGACTGGAGTAAATGAAATCACTTGAGCGTTTGGACAAGCCGGTGATTGAGAGAATCGAACGCCTGAAGAAACAACGAAACGCCGTCATCCTGGCGCACAACTATCAGCGAGGCGAGATTCAGGACCTGGCGGATTTCTGCGGAGACTCGCTGGGCCTGAGCATCGAGGCCTCGAGGACGGATGCGGAGGTCATTGTGTTCTGCGGGGTGCGGTTCATGGCGGAGACGGCCGCGATCCTCTCGCCGGACAAGACGGTGCTCCTGCCCGACAAGTCCGCGGGCTGCCCCATGGCCGACATGATTGACGCCGAGCAACTGCGAGGCCTCAAGGCCGAGCACCCGGAGGCGCTGGTCGTCTGCTATGTGAACAGTTCGGCCGAGGTCAAAGCCGAGAGCGACTACTGCTGCACCAGTTCCAACGCGGTGGAAGTGGTTCGTTCGCTGCCGGCGGACCGTGAAATCATCTTTATTCCCGACCAGCACCTGGGTCAATTCGTCGTCGAGCGCACCGGCCGGAAGATGGTGCTATGGCCCGGCTACTGCACCACGCATATCACTATCACGGATGACGACGTCCATCGAGCCAGGCAGCAACATCCGGATGCCGTCGTTCTCATGCACCCGGAGTGCTCCGAACCCAGCAAGAAGCTGGCCGATCAATTGCTGAGCACCGGACAGATGCTTAGCTTCGTCAGGAACAGCGCGGCCCGCCGATTCATCGTCGCCACTGAAAACGGCATCATCCACGCCTTGAAGAAACAGAATCCGCGGGCCGAGTTCTTCCCCGTAACCGAGCGCGCAGTTTGTCCCAACATGAAACGCATCACCGTCGATAAACTGATTGCCTCGCTGGAGGACATGCGGTACGTCATCACGGTGCCGCCGGATATTGCATCGAAGGCCCGCCGGGCGCTTGACCGGATGGTCGAGGTCCTCCCGGAAAAATAGCAGCCCAGAAAGGACTTTCTACGATGACACAGCAGACCACGCATCATCTGGAGACGCTGGCCTTGCACGCCGGGCAGGAGCCGGATCCGACCACCGGCAGCCGTGCCGTGCCGATCTACCAGACGACCAGTTATTGCTTCCACGACACGGATCATGCGGCCAGCCTCTTCGCCTTGAAGCAGTTCGGCAACATCTACACGCGCCTGATGAATCCCACAACGGACGTGCTGGAGAAACGGTTGGCCGCGATGGAGGGCGGCGCCGCGGGCCTGGCGCTGAGTTCCGGGCAGTCGGCCATCTATGTGAGTATCTTCAACATCTGTGGGGCCGGCGGGCATGTCGTGTCGTCGAATTCGCTCTACGGCGGTACGGCGACGCTGTTCAGCCAGACCTTCCGCAAGTTCGGCATTGAGGTGACGTTCGTCGATCCGCGCGATCCGGCCAACTTCGCCGGAGCCATACGGGGCAACACGCGCCTGCTCTACATCGAGAGCCTGGGCAATCCCAAGAACGATGTGCTGCAATATGACAAGATCGCCCAGGTCGCCCATGAACACGGCATGCCGGTGATCTGCGACAATACGGTGATGACGCCGATCCTGCTGCGGCCTATCGAACATGGGATCGATATCGTGGTGCACAGTTGCACAAAGTTTATCGGCGGCCACGGCAATAGTATCGGCGGGGCCATCGTCGATTCAGGCCGGTTCGACTGGGCCAACGGGCGCTATCCGGAACTGACCGAACCGGACCCCAGCTACCATGGTCTGAGATACGTCGAGAGCTTCGGCAACCTGGCCTATATCATCAAGGCCCGCACGCAGTTGCTGCGGGATATGGGAAGCTGCATGTCGCCGTTCAATGCCTTTTTGTTCCTGCAGGGGCTTGAGACCGTGCATTTAAGGATGGCCCGCCACAGCGAGAACGCGCTGAAACTGGCCCGGTGGCTCGAGAAGCGGCCGGAGGTGGCGTGGGTGAACTACCCGGGCCTGCCCTCGCACCCCGACCACGCTCTGGCGAAGAAGTTCCTGCCAAACGGCCAGGGCGCGATCGTCGGCTTTGGCATCAAGGGCGGCCGTGACGCGGGCGTCAAGTTCATCGACAGCGTTCGGCTGGCGAGTCACCTGGCGAATATCGGCGACAGCAAGACCCTGGTGATTCACCCGGCCAGCACAACGCACCAGCAACTGAGTCCCGCCGAGCAACTGGCGGCCGGCGTTACGCCGGATTACGTGCGCATCTCGGTTGGAACCGAGTACATTGACGACATCACGGCCGATGTCGAACAGGCCCTTGTGGCAAGTCAGAGATAGAGCTATGTGGGATTACACGGACAAGGTCAGAGACCACTTCTTCAACCCGCACAACGTCGGCGAGATCGAGGATGCCGACGGCGTCGGCGAGGTCGGTTCGCTGGCCTGCGGCGACGCCCTGAAGCTGACATTCAAGCTGGACAAGAACGGCCGAATCGCGGACGCCAGGTTCAAGACCTTCGGCTGCGCCAGCGCCATCGCCAGTAGCTCGGTCCTGACCGACCTGATTCGCGGCAAGACGCTGGAAGAGGCCCTGAAGGTGACCAACAAAGACATCGCCGAAGAACTCGGCGGGCTGCCGGAGCAGAAGATGCACTGCTCGGTGATGGGCCGCGAGGCCCTGGAGGCGGCGATTGAGAACTACCGCAGCGGCGGGACCCGCAAGCACGAACTGGAAGGCCACGTGGTGTGTACCTGTTTCGGCGTCACAGACAAAGAGATTGAACGGGTCGTCGAGGAGAACGACCTGACAACGGTCGAGGAGGTGACCAACTACTGCAAGGCCGGCGGCGGGTGCGGCGGGTGCCACGGGGAAATCGAAAGAATCATCCAGAGGGTGCAGGGCGCCAGGATGGCCCGTCCGCACGGCGCGCCCGCGAAACGTCCGGCCAAACTGACCAACATCCAGAAGATCCGGCTGGTCGAACAGACCATCGATGAACAGGTGCGCCCGGCGCTTCGCGCCCACGGCGGAAACATCGAACTGGTGGACGTCATCGGCGACAAGGTCATCGTCGCCTTCCGCGGAATGTGCGCGCAGTGCCGTCTGACGGAGTTCACGATGAAGGACGTCGTCGAAGCGAAGCTTCGGGAGTTCGTCAGCGAAGAACTCTACGTGGAAGAAGACGCCGATTCGGCCGGCGAACCGCATGCACATCGGGAATAAGTCATGAAGACCATCTACCTTGACAACAACGCCACCACACAGGTCGCCGACGAAGTCTTCGAGGTGATGAAGCCGTTTCTATGTGAACTGTACGGCAATCCTTCGAGCATGCATACCTTCGGCGGCCAGGTTGCTCACAGCATCCGCACGGCCCGCGAACAGGTCGCCTCGCTGCTGGGATGCGATCCTTCGGAAATCGTCTTCACAAGCTGCGGGACAGAGAGCGACAACGCCGCCATCAAGGGCGCCCTCGCCGCCGTACCGCACAAACGCAAGGTCATCACCAGCCGCGTGGAGCACCCGGCCGTCCTGAGCGTCTGCCGCGACCTGGAGCATCACGGCTATCTCGTGTTGGAAATCGGCGTCGATAAGGACGGGCGGCTCCACATGGATGAGCTTCGCAGAGAAGCCGATGACAACACCGCCCTGATCACGATCATGTACGCCAACAACGAGACCGGCGTCGTCTTTCCGGTTGAGGAGATCGCCGACCTGGCGGCCGAACGCGATATTGTCTTTCACACCGACGCCGTCCAGGCCGTCGGCAAGATCCCGCTGAATCTGGCCCGGACCCGCATCGACATGCTCAGCCTCTCCGGGCACAAGCTCCATGCCCCCAAGGGCGTCGGCGCGATGTTCGTCCGCAAGGGTACGCGGGTGTCGCCGTTTATGCTGGGCGGCCATCAGGAGGGCGGGCGGCGCGCCGGCACTGAGAACGTCGCCGGGATTGTCGCCATTGGCAAGGCCTGCGAACTGGCGGCCACCAACATCGCCGACGAGAATGAACGGGTCCGCCGGTTGCGGGATCGGCTGGAGGACGCCATCCTGGCGACCTGTCCCGACTGCCGCGTCAACGGCGACCGCGTCAATCGCCTGCCCAACACGACCAACATCAGCTTCGAGTATATCGAGGGCGAGGCCATCCTGCTGATGCTGGACCGCTACGGCATCTGCGCCAGCAGCGGCTCGGCGTGCACCAGTGGTTCGCTGGAGCCCAGCCACGTCCTGCGGGCCATGGGCGTGCCCTTCACCGCCGCCCACGGCTCCATCCGATTCAGCCTCAGCCGCTACAACACGCAGGATGAAATGGACTTCGTGGCCGAGAAGCTGCCGCCTGTAATCCATCATCTGCGAGAGCTGTCGCCGTTCGTAACGAAGTAGTACGACAGAAAACTCCAAACTCCGCACACGCTGTGTCCGTGGATCGGCTTTGGGTTTTGCGTTGTGCCTTTGGGTCTTCGCTCTTCAGTTCGCCGTTTTGTATCAGGCGGCGTTTTTTTCTGCGGGGACTCCCTTGTTTGTCGCGCGCGGGCGACTGTAGAATGGCCGTCGTTGTGCAGGCACGATGAGAATGCACCCTTTTTAGGAGCACACGCCATGTATAAGACCTATTCAGTCACACGCCGACAGTTGCTCAAGGGCGCGGCCGCGGTGGCCGCCTTCACGATTGTGCCCAGGCGGGTCCTTGGCGGGGCCGGCAACACGCCGCCGAGTGAGACCTTCGGAGCGGCCCTGATCGGCTGCGGCGGCCGTGGCAACGGCACGTTTGAAGGACTTGGCAAAGGCGTCGAAAAACGGGCCATCTGCGACGTGCGGTTCGTCGGCAAGGTGGACAACAAGATGGTCTACACCGATTTTCGCCGCGTCCTGGAGCGCAAGGACATCGACCTGGTGGCCATCGCCACGCCACCGCACTGGCATGCGCTGATTTCCATCGCCGCCATGGAGGCGGGCAAGGACGTCCTCTGCGAGAAGCCCATGACCCGGTTCATCGCCGAGGGCCGGGCCGTGGTCGAGGCCGCCAAGCGCTACAAGCGGATATTCCAAATCGGTACGTACGGCCGATTCGGAAGCAGCAAGAACCCCGGCAACATCCTGACGCATAAGATTATGCGGAGCGGCCTGCTCAAGGACTGTAAGGGCGTGCACATCAAGCGCGGGGGCCTGAAGGTGCGGGAGTGGAGCGGGATGGTCAACGCGCAGCCGCAGCCGGTGCCGAATTGGCTGGACTGGGATATGTACTGCGGGCCGTCGCCGCTGCGGCCGTTCCATCCGCATCGCTTCGGCGGTTCGCACCGCGGGTACTGGGACTACGAGGGCGGCGGACTGTCGGATATGGGCCAGCACCATTTCGACCCGATCGTCTGGACGTTCGGCAAGGACGACACAAGCCCCGTGGAGATTGAGCCTTATGCTCCACCGGCGCATCCGGAGGCGTGCGGTATGTGGGGTTGGGTGGAGATGAAATACGCCGACGGGTTGACGTTCGTGGTCGAGAGCCAGGAATGGGGCGATCCCTACACACGCAAGCAGGACCGCGGAGTCAGCCTTGGCGACCTGGGCGAGGAGGACCAGAAGAAGGTGCGCGAGATGCCCGATCCGCAGCCGCTGGTGGACTTCCCGACGGCCATACGGACGCGACAGCAGCCCGGCGGACATGCCGAGGCCGCGCATCGGACAATGACCCTGATGCACCTGGCGAACATCGCCATCCGCACCGGCCGCAAGCTGCGGTACGACCCAGTGCAGGAGCGGTTCATCGGCGATGAGGAGGCGAACCATCTGGCCTATCAGCCGATGCGGGCGCCGTGGCACCTCTAGCCGTGTCGGTCGAACCCATTGCGAAATCAACCCATTGTGATAAGGGATACAACCATGGCAGATGTGAAATCCGATGTCGAGCGTCTCGTCGGACAGCTTCCGAATCCGGATGAGAAGGGAATGCTCAGCAGTATTGACAAGAAAGCGGTCGATGAGATCACGCAGGCCCTGTGGGCCGGCGGGCGGGAATCGATCCTGGCGTTGATGGATAGGCTCGTCGAGCCCGGCAAGGGCGACGACCACAAGGCCCATTATGCGTTTCATTGCCTCGTGCTGCACGCTTGCAGGCAGCAGCGCCCTCAGCGTCGCCAGTTCACGCAGATTGTAGCCGAGCAGATTGGAGGCGGCCGGCCGAAGGCGGTGCGCGGGTATCTGATCCGCGAGCTGCAATTCTGTGGCGGCCGCGGGGCGGTAGAGGCCCTGGGCAAGGCGCTGGCCGATGCCGACCTGGTGGATGATGCGGCCGCAACGCTGACGGCCATCAGGGGCCGTCCCGCGATTGAACAACTGCGTGCGGCCTTGCCGAATGCCGCGGGCCGGGCGAAGCTCGTGATCCTGCAGAGTCTGTGCGTCCTAGCCGATGCAGAGTCGGCCGCCGTCATGAAGCAGGCATTGGCGGATGAGGACCGCGAGGTGCGGCTGACGGCCGCCTGGGGTCTGGCCAATATCGCCGATGCAGGGGCCGTTGAGGCCGTGCTCAAGGCCGCCGATACAGATGCGGTCTACGAGCGGATCAAGGCAACACAGGCATGCATAGTGATGGCCGAGAAGCTGGCGGACAAGGGCAACAAGGCCTCCGCGGCGAAGGTCTATAAACACCTGGTTCAGACGCGAACCGGCAACGGCGAGGCCTACGTCCGGGATGCCGCTCAAGAGGCTCTGGCATCCCTCGATGCCTGATCGACGCCCGGCATCCATAGCTTCTGTAATTGCGTAATTGCGAACAAGACCGTACCCGACCACTCGTCGTGCGTCGCGCAGAGTCTGTCGCAATCACAACCGACAGCTTTCGGAGGCCCTGTTATGCGGACAATCGCAGTGGCAGTGATTTCGGTGGCGTGCATGAGGGCCCTGGCATTCGGGCAGCAGCGGGACTTTTCGCCGGGGCCGACGGAGCAGCAGTTGCCCCGGGCGATGCACTCGCAGATGGCCCAGCGCCCGGTCGTGCGGGTGGGGATCGACGATGGGGACCTGCGGGGCAGTGATAACCGGGTCTTGCAGGCGGCAGTCGACTACGTGGCGGCTCTGGGCGGCGGGACGGTGGAGATCGGGGCCGGCCGTTTCGTCATGTACGATTCGCTGCATCTGCGAAGCGGGGTGACGGTTCGCGGCGTCAAGGGCAAGACCCTCCTGGCAAAGGCCAATTCCGTGGTATCAAAGCTGGGCCTCGACGGGGATTTCGGAGAGCAACAGGTTACCGTACAGGACGCCAAGGGTTTCGAAGTCGGATACGGCGTGGCCGTGTGGGACGATGGGGCCGGGGGCTTTCATACGACGGTGGCGCGGATTACGGGCAAAGGGGGCAATACCTTCTCCATCGACAAGCCCCTGATGGCGGACTGCATGGTCGCCAACAACGCCCGGGCGGCGACGGTCTTTCCGGTGGTCAGCGGTTATGATACGGAGGCAGCGCGGCTCGAAAACCTCACGATCGAGGGCAACAAGGCGGGCAACGCACCGTTGAACGGCTGCCGTGGGGCGGGCATCTTCCTCTATCGCGGATTCGGGACGGTGATTGAGGGCTGCGAGGTGCGCGGGTACAACGGCGATGGAATCAGCTTCCAGCAATCCAACGACGTGCAGGTCATCAACTGCGTAAGCGAAGGTAACGCGGGCCTGGGACTGCACCCCGGCAGCGGCTCGCAGCGGCCGGTGATCCGCGGGTGTACCGCGAGGGGCAATGATACGGATGGGCTGTTTCTGTGCTGGCGCGTGCGGCATGGCCTGTTTGAGGACAATCGACTGGAGGGCAACGGGCGGTTCGGCATCAGCATCGGGCACAAGGACTCGGACAATCTGCTGCGTCGCAACACGGTGCGGCTCAACGGGCAAAATGGCGTGTTCTTCCGCAATGAGTCGCTGGGGATGGCCGCCCATCGCAACCGCCTGGAGGACAACGTGATCGAGGACAACGGCATCGGCGGCAAGTACGCGGGCATTCGCATTCGCGGATTCACGAACGACCTGGTGTTCAAGGGCAATGTGATCCGCGATACCCGTCCGGCCGGGCAGCGGACCCAGGTCATTGGCATTGAGATCGAGGAGAACGTCGGGGAGGTGGTGATGAGTGGGAACAAGATCGAGGCGGAAACGGAAATCAAGGATAGTCGTTAGTCGTCAGTGGGCGGCCGGCGCCCCATACGGGACGCTGAATACCAAATACTGAATACTGGAAAGCAAAAATGAACCGGCGCGAATTTGTAAAGACCCTTGTGGGAGCGGCGGCGTTTGCGGGTATGCGGGCGCGGCGTGGGTATGCGGCGAATGAGAGGATCATCATCGGCGCGATGGGCCTGGGCGGACGCGGAACGTACCTGGCGCAGGCGTTCGCGGGGCGGGCCGACTGCGAGCTGCGATGGCTGTGCGACGCCGACGGGCGGTGGCTGACGCGAGCCGTCTCGTCCGTCGGGCAGGTCCAGAAGGCCGCTGCCAGGACAACGCAGGACTTCCGGGAGATTCTGGCGGACAAGGACGTGGACGTCCTGATCAACGCGACCCCGGACCACTGGCATGCCCTGGGTACGATCATGGCCTGCCAGGCGGGCAAGGACGTGTACGTGGAAAAACCCATGGCGCACAACGTCTGGGAGGGCCGCAAGATGGTCGAGGCGGCGGCGAAATACGAGCGGGTGGTGCAGGTGGGGATGCAGACCCGAAGCGCCCCGTACGCGCAGGCGGTGAAGGACTACATCGCCGGAGGAAAGATCGGCAAGATGCACATGGTGCGGGTGTATAACATGATGCAGCACCCGCGAATGAGGCCGCCCAGCCCGGGGCCGGAGCCCGACGGCCTGGCCTACGATATGTGGTGCGGGCCGGCCGCCAAGCCGCCCTATGACCCGAACCGCTACTGGCTGGCGATGCGGGAGTATAGCTGCGGACCCATTCCCGGCGACGCCGTGCATCAATTGGACCTGGCCAGGTTCATCATGGGCGACCCGGCATGGCCGAAGGCGGTCTCGGCGACGGGGGGTATCGTGTCGCTCAAGGATGGACGCGACACGCCCGACACGCAGGCGGCGATCTACGA
>Ga0209614_1000402_pt1 | contig 39215 bp, 26 predicted proteins | sample BlaSprsedimmetaG_FD_185484 | JGI IMG/M metagenome (GOLD analysis project Ga0209614, IMG submission 185484) | Hot spring sediment bacterial and archeal communities from California, USA to study Microbial Dark Matter (Phase II) - Blank Spring... ...
GCAAAATTACCTGTATTGGTTTATCGCTATGAGCGATCAAATCAAAGAAAGCGAGAAGGTTAAATTATGGTTCTGGCTGTCATTAAGTGTTGTAAATGCACTTGCTGAATTGAAAAAATTAAAAATGGGCACACCATATATTAGTACATAGTCAGTTAACTACGTAGTTTCCAACGTATTCACCTACGTAGTACACCCCGCCCTCATATTCACAAGTTTATTTAATACTATAATAGACCTGAACGGGAGTTGTTTAAGAAGCCAGGAATAATTTAACCACGAAGGACCCGAAGGGAATCACAAAGAACACGCCGGACAGGTAGTCAGTAATATATACTCAGCATTTTTCGTACATACCCTGTATCCTTTGCGGTTGAGAATTTTCTTAGACAGCTTCTTCCTTCCTGATAAATTATAAAAATAAGCCTCTGAGGGTTTTATGAGAAAAACAAGGCGGGGGGCAATGCGCCATGGCCTGTGCAGCGATCCTGTCTGAGTCCCTGGCAAGCGAAGCGCTGTCAGGGCGAGTTTGGATCGCGGCAGGCTTTCCCCCGCCGTAGTTTTTCCATAAAAGCATCAGCAGCCGGAGGTTTTTTTCATGCTTTTTTGCCCCCAAAAAAGCATGTCGCTCCGTTCCAGGAACGGAGCGAAACAGTGGCCGGCGGGATGATTCTAAAAAGAAAAATACGAAAGGTGATCATTTCAATCCACTCCTCATCTCCATTACTCCATCACCCGATGACTCATTGAAGTGATTCAAGCCGCTTCCCTCACGCACATACGACCCCTCCGGGGTCGATCAGTTACTGCTGACAGGATGCAAACAGTGCCATTTCATCCGCCCTTTTTCCCCTCCCCCTCCCCGGATGATTTGGAAAAATCATGAATAATTATCATTTTAGCAATCACTTAATATTTATTAAGTAATCACTAAAATATGACGGAAGCCGAAGTCATTGAAATATTCAAGGCATTGTCAGTCACCTCCCGGGTGCGGATCATCAGACTCATCCGTGAGCGCCAACTCTGTGTCAATGCCCTGGCCATCAGGCTGGGAATCAGCCCGTCGGCTGTTTCACAACATCTGAAAGTCCTGAAAAAATGCCATCTGGTGTATGCGGAACGTTACGGATCGATCATGCATTACAGGGTAAACAATCAGGTCATGCACGACTTTTCCGTTGCCGTGGAAGATATGTTGACCGGAAATCAGAAACCATGGAAACCATCATTGAAGTCAAAAATCTGAAGAAATCCTACAACGGACTGATTGCTGTGAACCGGATCCATTTCAGGGTATACCGGGGAGAGATATTCGGTTTTCTCGGACCGAACGGAGCCGGAAAAACCACCACCATCAACATGCTGACCGGACTGGCCCGAATCACAGAAGGGCAGATATTCCTGAAAGGGAAAGATGTTACCCGCAATATCAAATCGGTTCAGAAAATAATCGGTGTGGTTCCCGATGAAAACAACCTGTACGAAGAGCTGAGCGGGTTTGACAACCTTTGTTTCTGCGGCGCCCTGTATGGCATGAGAAAGAAAGACAGGGAAAAGAGAGCCCGCGAACTGCTGAACCTGTTTGGACTGGATAATGCCGGCCGGAGGAAATTTTCGGAATATTCCAAAGGGATGAAACGGAAACTGACCCTGGCCGCCGCTCTGATGCACGAACCTGAAATCCTGTTCCTGGATGAACCGACCACAGGCATCGATGTGGCCAGTGTGCGGCAAATCCGGAAGTTGATCAGGGAGCTGAACCGGAAGGGAGCCACCGTTTTCCTTACAACCCATTATATCGAAGAAGCTGAACGCCTGTGCCACCGGGTGGCATTTATTGACAGGGGAAAGATCATCACCACCGATACGGTTGAAAAATTACTGGATGCGAACCGGGATACCCATCTGGTAGACATCCGCTTCAAGCCCGTATCGAATGATGTTTCACAACTTCCGGAAAAGTTGCACAGGCGGTTTCCGGATATTTCCTGCACACTGAAGGATTCCGGAACGATCCGGCTCACCAGCCGCCAGGTACCGGATATTGCGCCTGTGGTAAACTATCTGGCATCGGAAGGATTTTTCGTGCTGGAAGCCAGATTGATCAAACCCACCCTGGAGGAAGCTTTCGTAAAAGCCACAGGAATTGAAGTGGATCTGATGAATAAATAGGAAAAAAATGAAACCTGCCATCGCCTTTTGGAACATCCTGTACAAGGATATGAAAAATTACTACCTGAAGCCCCCGAATATCAGCTGGGGGTTGATATTCCCCTTTGCCTGGATGGGCATGCTTCTGATAAAATCAGGAACGGCTTTCAGCATTTCAGAAGTATTTCCGGGAATCGTAGCCCTTTCCATCCTGTTCGGAACCACTTCCATGCTTTCGGTCACGATTACCTTTGAAAGAAAATCCCGCTCTTTCGAACGCCTGCTGCTGGCTCCCCTTAAAACCGAATTACTGATCCTGGGGAAAATTACCGGAGCCATTCTGTTCGGTTTATTCAACAGCATCATTCCCATACTTCTCTGCGCAGGTATTCTGAAAGCCCCTGTCAGCAACTGGTTTCTACTTGCAGCCGGTGTGATCCTGCTTTCCGTCATCTCCACCCTGCTGGGGCTTTTTATATCCGTGGCCGCCACAGAAGTATTTGAAGCACAGACTTATTCGAATTTTTTTCGTTTTCCCATGATCTTCCTTTGCGGGCTTTTCATTCCCGTCACGGCCCTTCCCCAGCTATTGAGGCCTCTTTCCTATATCCTGCCGGTAACTTACGGCGTGGATGTTTTGCATTACTCCATTTCGGAGAGCCATTTCCTGCCTCCGGTTACCGATCTGCTCATCCTTGCCGCTTTCAGCATGGTACTTTTCTACTTCAGTATTTACAACATCCGCAGAAAATGGATAAAATAAAATGGTCTGCGGTTTTTCATCATACGATGAACCTTAATTAATTAGAAATCAATATGAAGAAGTCTTTCAACATGGTCCGCTACCTGCTACATCCTTTCAAAATACCGGTTATTTTTCTAATAATCCGGTTTCTCACCATGAGTCCGGCTGATGCGCAGGATGGGGCACCTCTCTCTTTATCACAGCTTCTCGACAGTGCCCTGCAAAACAATTATGTGCTGAAGGCATACCGAAAAAACACACTTATCAAGAAAGCGGAAATTGATCTGCTGAAAACCAATTACCAGCCCGATATTTCCCTTTCGGCCGACATATCCTACTGGAAGTTCCTGATGCCTAATAAACAAAAACTGCTGGGCAGTTCTCTTTCCGATGTATATACCGATATTTCGGTCCGTCAGACCATTTATGACTGGGGCGAGAACAAAGCCAGAAAATCGTTAGTGGAAGAAGAGATTCTTCTCAACGACGAAATGATCCGGCAGATCCGCCATACGATTATGTGGGGTGTGGCCGACACGTACTTTGAAGTTCTGAAAGTCCGTTCGGAAGCAGAAATTCACCGGAACACACTGTCGCAGCTTCATTCCCAGTTACAGTTTGCCGAACACCGGTTTGAAATAGGCAAAGCCTCTTCTCTCGATCTACTAAAGATCAGGGTGCAGATATTCGTGGAAGAAAAAAACCTCCAGCAGGCCATGCATGCTATCAAAGCCGAGGAAGTAAAGATCAGGCGGCTGTGTTACCTCCGTGATACCATCAGCATACATCTGGCAGGGACAGCCAGGGATTTGTATGAACATATGGAAAAACCAGGTGCCCGTTCCCGACACCCTGTACCGGCAGGTTTACCTGCACCACCCAGCCCTGCTGGAAACCGACAGGAAAATCAGCCTAGTGGCAGGGCAAAAGGAAATATACCGTCTGGAAAGCCTGCCGGAAATATTCTCCTATGGTATTGGAAGCTGGGAGCACGGTTATATTCCCTTTGGTGGCAATTTCAATTACAACATCGGGGTAGGAATAAGATTCACCATCCCCTTCTGGGGAGGAAGCGACCATAAAACAAAGATGCATCAGAGCGAGCTGCGTATTCAGCAGATGGCTGAGGAAAAATCCCAGGTATTTATGGACATGAAACAGGAAATTGATATTTCCCTGAATGAAATCAGTACACTGAAAAATGATATTGAGAACCAGGAAAAAATTGCCCGGCTTGCTCAGGAAACACTGAACAATGCCTATGTAAAATACCAGGCCGGTCAGGGGCCCATCATCGATGTGCTCGATGCCCAGTCAATATTTACAGAAGCTGCCATTGCTCAAAGGAAATCCATGCTGGCATATCTCCAGGCCATTGCCAGGCTTCATTATATTACCGGAAACGATAATTATCCATTTTAAGTAAGAAAAGGAACCATGAGAAAAACACGACTCATTATCTTATCTTGTGAAGCGAAGACAATAATTCGCAGAGGCAGTGCAACATACAACAGAAACACCAGGTTTCGTACAATCAGAAATTGCTTCCCGTTACTGGGTATGGTACTGCTTCTTATGCATGCTTGCCAGCAGAAAGAAAAATCACCGGAACCCCGACTGGCTGCAGGTACTCCTGTGAGGACACAACAGGTCCTGAGAACGACTATGACTTCTACGCTGGAATTAACCGGAACGGTACAGGCGAACCTGTTTTCCGAAATTCAGTCACCCGCCGATGGGGCCATCGAAATATTGAAAGCGCGGGAAAGCCAGTGGGTTGAAAAAGGGGAAATCATTGCCACCATAAATCCCCTCGACAGGCTCTCCCTGGTTTCCGAATACCGTCTGAAAATACAGCATCTGGAGAAACAGCTTGGAACAACCGACCAGACCACAGAGGATTACAATGCCCTGGTACAGGAACTGGAAACTCAAAGGAAAAATCTGGAATATGCCGGGGAAATGTACCAAACGATCCCCGTGGTATGCCCGATTCAGGGCATGGTGACAGAACGCTACCTGGATGAAGGAAGCCAGGTATCTGCCAGAGACAGGATCCTGACTGTCAGCGACATGAGTTCTCTGGTGATCAAAGCAGAAATCAACGAAAAATACCTGGAAGCAATCCAACAGGGAAAAACCCTCGCGCTGATCCTGAACGCATACCCTGCCGACACCCTGACCGGAGTGATCGAAAGGGTATATCCTTCCGTAGATGCAGCTACCAGAAACATTTTGTTTGACATCAGGATAAAGAATTTCCGCAAAAAGCTCCTGCCTGGCATGATGGCATCCGTGATCCTTCCGGTTGTCAAAAAGGAAAATACCCTTTCGGTACCCGAACAGGCCATCATGGTTTCTTCAAAGGATAAAAAATTTCTGTTCATTGTCGACAACAACCTCACCGCCCGTCGCCGGGTAGTTGAAACAGGGATTATTTCGGGAAATCAGACCGAGATTGTCAAGGGACTGAATGAAAATGAGAAGGTGGTGGTCATGGGTCAGGAAATTCTTCAGGATGGGATGAAGGTCACCATTCAGGAACCCTCAAAAGGAATATCAAAATGAAATTAACCACCCAGTCAATCAGGCGACCGGCAGGGACCATCATGCTGATGATCGTTATCATGGTAGTGGGTATGGCAGGTTTTACGATCCTTCCGGTAAACATGTTGCCCGATGTTACCTACCCGGTTGTCAAAGTATTCGTTCACTGGCCAGGTGCCTCTCCGGAACAGGTAGAAAACGAAGTGGCCGCCGTAATTGAAAGAAAAATGGCCACAGTGGATAACCTCGATTATATGGAATCCACATGCCAGGAAGGAGTCTATACCCTGACCATAAATTTTGATTTCAACGTAAACCGCGATGCCGCCTATCAGGATGTTCTCGCAAAACTGGGCCTGGTAAAAAAAGAACTGCCCGGGGATATTCTCGAACCTTTTGTTTTCAAAGCCGATCCCTCCCAACTCCCGGTGGTGGAGTTACTAGTCTCATCCGACAATATGAGCCTTACCCGCCTACGCACCTGGGTGGAAAATGAGTTCCAGGAAGAATTTGCGTCAGTAAAGGGATCGGCAGGAACAGCCTTGTCGGGGGGAATGCTGCGTGAGATCAGGGTACATATTGATCCCATCGCCATGCAGGGATACCGGCTTACCCTGCAGGACCTGCACAACCGGTTAGAAAAGGAAAATATTGATATGACGGCGGGTCGATTGCTGACCGGCCCTCGTGATTACCTGATCCGTATCAGCGGAGAATACCAGTCTCTGGAGGAAATTGAAAACCTGGTTATCGTAAAACCCGATGGCATCAGCCCGATCTTACTGAAAGATATTGCCCGTGTGGAAGACCACCATGAATTGCAACGCATCCGCACAAGATACAACGGAAGAGAGGGTGTAAGGATTTCCATATTCAAGCAGGATGAAGCCAATGCTGTGAGCGTTTCCGATTTGATTGCCCGGCGTATGGAAACCCTACGGGATGAACTGCCTGCCACAACCAGGGTGGATATGATCTACGACCAGGCAGAATATGTAAGAATGGCCACCCACGGTGTGAGAAACGCTATGCTCCTGGCAGCCCTCATCGTGACCCTGGTGACTGCCTTTTTCCTGTCGGGATGGAGAAGAGTAGTATCATTGTTTTTAAGTCTACCTGTAACCGTACTGGGCACATTCTTCCTGATGCAGCTTCTGGGGTTTTCAGTGAATATCTTCACCCTGGGCGGCCTGGTGGTGGCCATGACCGTTGTCCTCGACAACAGTGTGGTTATGCTCGAAAACATTACCCGCATCCAGGAAACCGAACGAGACACTCCCGATCCTGTGACAAGGGGCGCCCTGCAAATCAGTGGGGCCATCCTGACAGCCACCATCACCTTTTTGTCACTTTTCCTGCCGTTTTTACTTGTTCCGGGCATGGTTTCCCTGTTATTCCGTGAACTGGTAATTACCGTAGCCATTATCATTTTCCTGTCGATGATGGTGTCCCTCACGGTCACCCCCATGCTCATGTCCCTCTTTTATCCAGAAGGAAAGCCCTATACAGGAAAACATACTTTCATTGCCCGTATTTCCGACTGGTTTATCCGGGGTGTGATCAGTATCTACCGACCTGTTCTGAACTGGTCGCTGAAGTGGCGGTGGCCGGTGGTAATCGCCTTCTTTCTGCTGCTTATTCCCGGCTACAGGTTTCTCAAAGAAACCGGCTCGGAATTTCTTCCCCGCGCGGATGACGGATTGATCACCCTGAATGTTACCATGCCTGTTGGAACTTCCATGGAGGAAACCGACCGGGTTTTGTTACAGATCGAAAATCTCATTAAGAATCCGGAAAACCTCCCTTTCACCCGATTGCCCCGGGGAGGAATTCACGGGTACGCTTCGCTGGCGGGAGGAAAAATACAGGGACTGGAAACCATTGACAACAGTTACCGGGGAGAGATAAATATACAGCTTGTACCGCCCGATGAAAGGCCCATGACAACCGACGAATATGTTGAGATGTTACGCCCGTTGATCATGAAAAATGTAAGGATCCCGGGAGCGGTGATCAAGGTGATGCATACCAAAATGAAGGGGGTCAGGCAAACAGGTCAGTTCGATATCGAACTTGAGGTCACGGCACCACGCAACGAACCCATGGAAAATATATATGAGCAGGCCGGTATCATACATGGGAGGCTGAAGGAAACGGATTTTCTTTCGGGACTGGATATCTCCATTCAGTTGAACAAGCCGGAATATCAGATTGAGATAGACCGGCAGAAAGCTGCTGACCTGGGAATCAGCCTGGAGGAAACAGGAACCATATTGAGGACCCTCTTTGGTGGCAGTGTACCGACACGATACAAAGAGGGCCCCTATTATTATCCCCTGCGGATGATTATTGATGAAAGAGAGGTTACCTCTGTTTCTTTCATTAATAACATTTCCCTGAAAACAACCGATGGAAGAACGATTCCCCTGGGTGCAGTGGCCAGGGTAGAAAAAAAAGCAGGTCCTCTGCAAATCGACCGGAAAAACCAAGACCGCCTGATCAAGGTAACTGCCAACGTAACGGGGACCACCATTGGCAATGCCACGGCAATTATCCGGGAAAAGCTTGATAATCTGACGCTTCCTCCGGGATACCGATTGAATTACGGAGGACAATCGCAGATGCTTTCAGAGAACATGCAGCAGATGATCATGATCTTGCTTTTCTCCCTTTTTCTCGGATATGCGGTTATGGTAATTTACTTCGAAAGTTTCCTGAAACCCCTGATCATTCTGATCAGGATTCCCCTGTCGCTGGCCGGGATATCCTATGCCCTGTATATCACCGGTACTCCCGTCAGCGTCACCGCCCTGATCGGTGTGGTGATGCTAACCGGTATTGAAATAAATAACGGGGTGCTCCTGCTTACCTTTATTGATGAACTGCGGCAACAGCGCCTGGAGATAGCAGCGGCCATCAAAGAAGCAGCCATAGCAAGGTTGCGCCCCATTCTCATAACAGATATCAACAGCATTTTCGGGCTGCTTCCCCTTGCGCTGACCATGGGTAACGGGACAGAAATGTTAAAACCCATGGCCATTGTGGTGATCGGCGGAATTATCTTCGGAATGCTGCTGGTTTTTTTATTCATTCCCGCGGTATACATGATCCTGTACAGCAGAAGGCCGTTACCGGCAGATTAAAAGATACGTGCGCTCAGGTGGTTTTCCGCCTGATCTGCCGGTATCATACCATCCTTTATAACCGGAATCGCCGGACATATCCCAATGTCCGGCGACCGGCGGCCTCCTCCCCTTCACCATAACCCCCAAAAACGAAGGGAGGAAGCCATAAACCATTCTGATCTTATCTCCTGAATTTTTTCAGCCACACAGTAAAGGTGCTGCCTTTGTCGGGTTCGCTTTCTACTGTAATCTCCCCGTTGTACAGCTCAACGAATTTTTTCGTTATGGATAAGCCCAGTCCGCTGCCACTGATATGACGGGTTTTTCCGTTCCTGATCCGCACGAACTCGTGGAACAGTTTTTCCGTATCTTCTTTCTTCATGCCGATGCCCGTATCTTCCACAACGATCCTGATCCGGTCATTTTCCTCCTTCAGGGTAAAAAATACTTCTCCCCCGTCTTTGTTGTATTTCACGGCATTGGAAAGCAGGTTATTGAAAATGATCTCAATCTCTCCGGCATCGGCCTCCATGTACAGGTTTTCCGGTGCATCGAAATGCACCGACACTTTTTTCTGCCGGGCAAGAGGCTCCACGGTATCCAGGGATGTTCTGGCCATCTCGTGCAGGTCTACCTTTCTGATCTGCCGTGGCCTGTCTCCCGATTCATACCGGGTCAGGTCAAGCAGATCCTTGATCAGCATCCGCATGCCGCGCAACCGCTCAACCGACCGTTCGATCATGGTGCGGTAATCGTCTATGTTATCGCCCGCCTGCTTTTCGAGCATAATATTGAGGTATCCCTCCACGGCATTGATGGGTGATTTCAGCTCGTGCGAAAGAACCGACAGAAACTGAAAACGCTCTTCGCGTCCCCCGTCCTGCATCTTTTTTGTCATGCGTTTCAGATACAGGTGCTTGGTAATATTTTCGACAGAGGTTTTCAGTTCCTGGGGTGTAAAAGGCTTGGGCACGAAATTATAGGCTCCGTTGCCGGTAGCCTTGACCGCCAGATCGAGCGAGGCATAGGAAGTGATCATCATCACCAGGGTGTCGTACTTCTTTTGTTTCATCACTTCGAGCACCTCCACCCCGTCCATGCCCGGCAGCTTGTTATCGAGCAGTACGATATCCACCGGTTCGCGCTCCATGATCTCCAGCGCTTTTTCGCCGGTCTCTGCTTCGAGAATCCGAAAATCGAAATCTTCCTCCATAAAGGGGAATCCTACGGTATAATTCCGGAGGATCCGTCCGATACCCGAACGGATACCCGGTTCATCGTCTACTACCAGAACACGTAAGGTTTCCATGGCGTTGTTTTTTTTGGTTCATTATCCTGTTGAAGCAACCGGGCAGGATCACCTGCCTGCCTGTTTCAGCAGGCGGGTGATCTCCCGGTGCAACTGGTCTTCTCTCAGCCCCTTTTCCAGGTAGAGGTCGGCTTTTATCCATTGCTTTTCTTCCTCCGTATCCAGTCCGAAGATCATGCCGGTTTCGGAAGTCACCGCCGTAGCAATCACCACCGGCACCTCCGGATACCTCTGCTTGATCTTCCGGCTCAGGATAAACCCGCTGTCCATATTCTCCATCATCAGGTCGACAATGGCCAGGTCGGGTTTCACCTTCTCCAGCTTGTCCTCACCCTCTTTCTGGCTTTCTGCCGTTTCCACCCGGAATCCCATCTTCTTCAGCATGGTTTCCAGTTGCAACAGGTAATCCATATCGTCGTCCACCACAAGAATGGTTTGTTGTTTTGTTGACATGGTTTTTGTTTTATTTAGTGTTGGTTCACTCATTTTGCTGATCCATTAAATCTTTTCTCCTGGGCAGGGTGATGGTAAAGGTGGTGCCGGTAGGACCTTTTGCAGGGTCGCTGTTCGATTCCACATCGATCTTTCCCCGATGCATTTTCACAATACCGTACACCAGCGGCAATCCCAGGCCGGTTCCCTTGCCCAGGGCTTTGGTTGTGAAGAACGGGGTGAATATTTTTTCCATATTTTCAGGCGATATTCCCGTTCCCGTGTCCTTTATTTTAAGGTTAACCCATTCCATATCCCCGCTCAGTTCAATCTTCATTATACCGCCCCCTGGCATGGCCTCGATGGCGTTTTTCTCCAGATTGGTCAGCACCTGCATCATCTGGTCATTGTCAATCATCACCCAGGGATTGTCAAGGTTTGCTTCCATTTCCACCTTCACATTGTCCGGGCATACAATGGAACCGAGCGAATGCTGTACAAAATCGACCATATTTGTCTGCGACAGCTGTACCTGGTTCTTGCGGGCAAAATTCAGCAATCCGCCCACAATTTTCCTGCACCGTTCAGTCTGTTCCACAATTAGCTGAAGATCTCTGGATATAGGAGCATCCGGAGGGGTTTCTTCCTTCAGAATATTGGCATACATGGTGATTACCCCCAGGGGGTTGTTCAGTTCGTGGGCAATTCCTGCCGAGAGCTGACCCATACTGGCCAGTTTTTCCGATTGTTTCAATGCCTTCCGGGTTTTGGCCAGCCGCCCGTTGGTTTCGTTCAGTTCTTCAATGAAACGGTGCAGCTTCATGATGGTATAGGGCAGGCACATCTCGATCTCGGCCAGTCCCTTGGCAATGGCCACCGCATGTTCATAGCAGGTATCGTACCCGCAGGCCCCGCAATTTAGGTGGTCGGAAGGTTTCAGTTTTCCCATGGAGCGCAGCACCTCGTTCACCTTTTCATCGGTGGCAGTCAGCTTCTTTCGCTCACGGGGTTCAAAATGTTGGGAATATTCCAGTGATCCGTATTTTTTCACTTCCTGCTCCCATTCCTTTGGATCCATGGTATCCAGCCGCTCCTTCACGTACTTCGAAATACAGGTACGCCGGGCGTACCGTTTCCCGGGATTGGTCATGCCGGGGCCCATAATGCATCCTTCGCAGCACAGGAGCTCCAGGTGCTGGGTGCCCAGGGTGCCCGATTCGAACTCGGCCACCGCATCCCTGAAATTGTTCTTTCCTTCGGCCACCACAAAATCGCCGTCGGCAATATCGTCGTTCCGGTTCACATTCTGCAGCAAGCCCCTGCTCACCGGGAAAATAGCGCCTTTCCCCGCCCGGGGCGGATCGAAATCGGAGGCCAGTTTTTCATCGGGAATAATGCGGTTCTCCAGGAACATTTCCCGCAGTTCGCGGAAAGTGAGCGCGGCATCCACTTCTTCCGACTCGGTTTTTTTTGCCACACAGGGCCCGATGAAAACCACTTTTATCCCGTTCCTGGATTTTTTTCTCACCACGCGTGCCATGGCCACCATGGGACTTGCGATCGGTGCCAGCGAATTGATCAACCCGTGTTTGTACAATTCCACGTAATTCACCAGGGCAGGGCAGTCGGAAGTAATATATCCTTTGTTTTTACCGCTGTTTAATAATTTCCGATACTCACGGCTTACCATATCTGCTCCGAAAGCCACTTCCACCACAGAATGAAATCCCAGTTCCCGGATCATGCCCACCAGCACCCGGTAATGGCTGATATCGGTAAACTCGGCCGGAAAGCTGGGAGCCACCATGGCCACTACGGGGGAACCCGACTGCAGGAGGGCATACACATCCTGTTTACTGTCGAGAAAGGTCTTGGCACCCTGGCTGCATACTTTCACACAGTTCCCGCAACCGATGCAACGCTCGCTGATCACCTCGGCCTGGCCGTTCCTGATGCGGATGGCTTTTACCGGACATTCCCGCACACAGGTGTAGCACATTTTGCACCGGTCTTTAACCGTATACACCAGCCGTTTTTCTTTCAGAGCATTCATGGGGGTTCTGGTATTTTTGCTTATTTTAAAACATGTCTTTCCTGATAGGATGTATGCAGCAGCCTGTGGCTGAGCTCACCCAGCGGACTGCCCAGGAACCGGTTGTACAGGCTCACCACATCGGGGTTTTTGTGGGAAACCTTGATTGGTTCACGATCGTCAATCTCATAGAGGGCGCTTGAGCGGGCCTGTATGGCACCGGTATCGGCACCGATATGCTGACCGCCGCCGTTGATGCATCCGCCGGGGCAGGCCATGATCTCAATGAAATGGATATCATCCCGTCCGTTCCGGATCTCATCCAGCAGTTCGCGGGCATTGCCCAGTCCGCTAACCACCGCCACACCCAGGTCCAGTCCGTTAATATGGATACGGGTTTCCTTTCTTCCCATAAATCCTCTCACCGCCGGTATGCGGAACTGGGCCAGTTCTTTGCCGGTAATCTTATAATAGGCCGTGCGGATGGCAGCTTCAGCCACTCCACCCGAGGCCCCGAAAATTTTACCGGCAGTGCTTCTTGCTCCCAGGGGTGAATCGGTCATTTCTGGCTCCAGCCGGTGCATATCCACGCCGTACATGTGGATAAAGGAGGCTAGTTCACGGGTAGTAATCACCGCATCCACGTTGGGCAGGTCTTTCTGCATCATTTCCTCGCGATGCCCCTCGAACTTTTTGGCCGTACAGGGCATAATGCTCACCGAAAAAATGTTTTCTGGAGCGATGCCGGTGTGTTCAGCCCAGTAGCTTTTGATAACGGCTCCCATCATTTGCTGGGGAGATTTGCAGGTGGATATTCGGGGCAGAAAATCGGGGTAAAATTCTTCGGCAAACTTGATCCAGGCCGGGCAACAGCTGGTGATGAGCGGCAGGTTTTCGCCTTTCTTCACCCGTTCGATCAGCTCGGCCGATTCTTCCATAATGGTAAGGTCGGCCGACATACTGGTATCGAACACATAATCGAACCCGATTTTTCTGAGGGCTGCATTGAGGATTCCGTTCACATCCTTACCGGGTTCCATGCCGATCTCTTCGGCCAGGGAAACTGAAATGGCCGGGGCATACTGCACAACCACCGTTTTTTCGGGGTCGTCCAGGGCCTGCCTGATCTCACCGAACTGGTTCTTTTCCGAGAGGGCGCCGGTGGGACAAACCAGGATGCACTGGCCGCAGTTTACGCAACTGCTGGTGTTCAGTCCCATGTTGTAGGCCGTACCGATCACCGTATTGCTTCCCCGGTTAATGAAATCGATGGCCGATACGCCCATCACTTCCTCACACATTCGTACACAACGGCCGCACAGGATGCATTTGGCCGGGTCGCGTACAATGCTTACGGAGGAACGGTCGAGGTACAACTCCTTTTTTTGCCCCCGGATCTTCCTTTCCCTTACGCCCAGCCTGGACGACAATTTCTGCAGCTCGCAGTTCCCGTTCCGCCCACAGTACAGGCAATCGTCGGGATGATTGGCCAGCAAAAGTTCCAGAATGGTTTTGCGGGCCTCTACTACCTTCGGCGAGTGGGTCAGCACCTTCATCCCTTCTTCCACGGGATAGGAACAGGAAGTAATGAGCCGCCCGCTTCCTTCCAGTTCCACCAGGCACATGCGGCAGGCTCCGCTGGGGAACCGGTCTTTCATGTGGCACAGGGTGGGAACATGGATCCCGTTCCTTTTCAGTACATCCAGAATGTATTCCCCTTTACGGGCTTCTACGGGTTGATGGTTCACTTCAATGGTCATGGCTACTGTTTGTTTCTTTTGTTATGATACAAGCTCAATGGCCTGGAACTTGCAGGTTTCCTGGCACGATCCGCAGCCGATGCATTTCTCCTCCACAATGAAATGGGGACTTTTCCTTGACCCGATGATAGCCCCCGTGGGGCATTTTTTCACACAGGCCGTACAACCGGTGCACCGGTCCACATTGATACGGAAGGTGCGCAGGCCGGTGCATACCCCGGCCGGGCAAACCCGGTCGAAAATATGGGCCTCGTATTCGTTTCTGAACCATTTCAGGGTACTCAGCACCGGATTGGGAGCCGATTTGCCCAAGCCGCACAGGGAAGTTTCTTTGATCACCCTGCCCAGTTTTTCGAGCTGAAGCACCCCTTTGAACCGTTCCAGGGCACCGGCGCCTCCGTTGGCCGGTTTTTCTGTAATACTTTTCAGTATTTCGAGCATTCTGCGGGTTCCTTCCCGGCAGGGAATGCATTTCCCGCAGCTTTCACGCTGGATAAAGTCCATAAAAAACATGGCCACATCCACCATACAGGTATCCTCATCCATCACCACCAGTCCGCCGGAACCCATCATAGCCCCTACCTGCAGGAGGGAATCATAATCCACTTCAATATCGAGGTTCTGTTCGGTGATACAGCCACCCGACGGGCCTCCGATCTGCACCGCTTTGAAATTTTTCCCGTTCCGGATACCTCCACCAATGGTAAAAATGATATCACGGATTGTGGTTCCCATCGGGATTTCGATCAGGCCTGTGCGGGCAATTTTCCCCGAAAGGGCAAACACCTTGGTTCCCTTGCTTTTTTCCGTTCCCAGGGAGGCGAACCAGCCGGCTCCTTTCTCGAAAATGCCGGGCACATTGGCCAGGGTTTCCACGTTGTTGATCACGGTAGGTTTACCAAACAGCCCACTGGTGGTAGGAAACGGAGGCCGTGGACGGGGCATGCCGCGTTTTCCTTCGATGCTGTACATCAGGGCGGTTTCTTCTCCACATACAAAAGCGCCGGCTCCCATTTTCAGGGTAATATCGAACGAAACGCCGGTACCCAGGATATTTTCTCCCAACAAACCGTAATCCCTGGCCCGGGCAAGGGCGGTTTTCAGCCTTTCGATGGCCAGGGGGTATTCGGCCCGGATGTACACATACGCTTTGGTGGCTCCCATGGCATAACCGGCAATGGCCATCCCTTCGATCAGCCGGTGCGGATCACCCTCCACCACGGCCCGGTCCATGAAAGCCCCGGGATCTCCTTCATCGGCATTGCATATCAGGTATTTCTGATCAGCCTGTTCCTTTGCCGCCAGTTTCCATTTCATGGCGGTGGGGAACCCCCCTCCACCGCGGCCACGCAAGCCGGCCTTTTCCACCTCAGCGATCACTTCCGCCGGCGTCATTTCCCTGAGTGCCCTGACCAGGCCGGCGTATCCGCCCGAAGCAATGTATTCTTCGATGCTGTCCGGGCTGATCACCCCGCAATTCTTCAGCACCACTCTTTTCTGGGGCGCAAAGAAAGGATGCTCATCGAGGTAGCTGACCCCTTCCCAGGCTTTCGCCCCGGCGGTGCGGTACTGGCCCAGCACGCCGCTTTGGGGTAGTTCCCGGGCAAATACCTGGTTCAGAAGGTCCGGTATGCGATCGGCCGTCACCTGTTCAAATGACACCCGGTTGAACCCCGGGATCAACACGTCCACAATGGGTTCGGAAGAACACAGTCCGATACATCCCACACTCACTACGGAAGCTTTCAGTCCGTTCCCGTCAAGGTATTCTTCAATGGCATCTCTGGTTTTCCCTGCACCGGCTCCCAGACCACAGGTGCCTGCCCCCACGAAAATAACAGGGGACTCCGTTTTTTCATACCGCAGTCCGGAAAGGACCCCGGCAACCGTTTGTTCCGTTTTGTTTTTGTCCGAAAGAAGCGATGAGATCAGGATTTCACTGACTTCATTTCTTGCCTGGCTGCTCATGACTGCACCTCCCTGTTTTTGAGCTGTTCAATGATCTGGTGAATGGATGCCGCAGTTACCCGGGCATGGAATTCCCCGTTGATGCTGATCACGGGAGCCAGACCGCATGCTCCGATACAGGCCACCACTTCCAGGCTGAACAATCCGTCGCGGGTGGTCTGGCCAGCCTTGATCTTCAGGGTTTTCTCCAGCTCTTCAAGCACGGTGGCCGATCCCAGCACATGGCAGGCCGTTCCGCGGCAAACCTGGATATGGTATTTTCCTTTGGGCTCGAAGCGGAACTGGTTATAAAATGTGGCCACACCGAAAATTTTGCTGGTGGGAAGGGAGAGATATTCACCCACCTCTTTCACAGCCTCGGGGGAAAGGTATCCCTGTCGCTCCTGGATTTCCTGCAGGATAGGGATCAGGTTCGACCTGCCGTTTTCCGGGTATTCCCTGAGTATTTCCTTGACGTCCATTCCTCTTTTTGTTAATCATTTTACACTTAATCTGAAAATTTTTTCAGTTCCCCAGGATCCGCTTAATTTCCTGAAGCACCCGCTCGGGATCAATGGGTTTGCGCAGGAATCCGTTCACCGGAAACCAGATATTCCTGCCGTCTTCCGAACGGTAATCGATACCGGCTTCGCCCGTATTGATATTCTTGACCAGGATCACCTGCAGCTCTTTGTAGGAAGGATCCTGACGGTACTGACGGGCCATTTCCTGCACACTGGTGCGGGTGGTGGTCAGCACATCGATACTGGTTTGCATCAGGAAAGGGATCTTTTTCAGTCCGGGATCGTTCAGAATGGCCTGCGCCATTTCAAATCCCTCGTAATGGGTGGTCATCATCACATCGAGAACGGCCAGATCGGGCTTTTCATTCCTTGCCTTTTCCAGGCCTTCTTCCTTGTTTGTGGCCGTGATCATGTCGTACCCGTTTTTCTTCAGAATGGTTTCCATTACGGTCAGTACATCGGGATCATCGTCCACTACCAGAATTTTCTTTTTTGCGTTCATGGCATTTGGTTTTTAGGGGTTACCACTGTCCTGCCAAGGGCAGGTTTTGTTTACTCATGCATTTTTTGTTGAATGCATGAGCAAAAGTAAAACTGCCCAGCCCCGCAGAAAAGAGAGTATTTTACGGTTTTCAAACCGTAACAGAAGGAAGGTTCCCGGCACAAAAACCAGTACTTTCAGGAAGGGTTTTTTCCTGAAAGTATGGCAAGGCAGGGGTAATCAGATTACAACCAGCTTATTTTTAATGGCATACGAAAGGAGGGAAAGGGTGTTCTTACACCCGGTTTTTGACAGAAGGTTGGATTTGTGTCCCACCACGGTACGTTCGCTCACACAGAGCACATCGGCAATTTCCTTGTTGCTGAGTCCCTCGCAGAGGAGCTGCAGGATTTCTTTTTCGCGGCGTGTCAGATGCAGGTTGGGTTCATCGGTTCGGGGTTCCCGTGACAGCTGGCGGGTAAAAAACCGGAACAGCTCTTCGGAGTAATAATTGCCCCCTCCGTGAACGGTTTCAATGGCCTTCTTCAGGGTTTCCCTGCTCACGTTCTTGATCAGGAAGCCCATCACACCGGCGTCCATCATGCTCTGGATGTATTCATCATCGTTGAACATGGTCAGCGCGATAATTTTCCGTTCGGGATCTTCTTCCATGGCCCGGGCGGTGGCTTCTATGCCGTTCATCACCGGCATCTCGATGTCCATCAGAATAACATCGGCTTCGGTATGTTCTATCTTCTCAAGAAATTCCTTCCCGTTCCCCGCTTCACCCACCACAGTCATCCCGCCCAGTTTTCCGATCACCATTTTCAGGCCGTTACGGAAAATTTCATGATCGTCAACAATAAATACCCTGATATCCTGGCTCATGTATTTTCATTTATACTGTTCAACATTTATTGACCCGGCTGGCGGGGAACATGATTTACAGAGAAATTTCAATGTCAAAAGTGCTTCCTTTACCCGGTTCGCTCCGGATACGGCAGGTACCGTTAATCGATTTGACCCGGCTTACAATATTCTTCAACCCCATGCCTGCCCTTGACTCATCCATCAAATTATCCGCATCGAAACCCTGTCCGTTGTCGCGGTAAACGAGTTTTACCACATTGTCTTTCTTTTCCAGGAAAATATCGGCCCCATCAGCCCCCGAATGGCGGATGGTATTGTTGATCAGTTCCGATATGACCCGGAACAGGATGAGCTGAATATTTTTTTCCAGGGGTTCGAACATATTTTTTGTTTCCAGCCTCACTTCGATTTGCTGTGTCAGGTTCACTTTTTTGCAAAAGGCTTCGAGGGCTGTGACCAGGCCGTAATCGTGTATAATCCTGGGAACCAGGTTGTTTGATATATCACGGGTATTGGAAATGGCTTCATCCACCAGTTCCGAGGTATACTTCACATAATTTTCCCTGTCTTCCCTGCCGATGGAAGGATTTCCCAGTTCGTTCACATACAGTTTAATGGTTGAGAGCAGAGGGCCCAGCCCGTCGTGCACATCCCGCGAAAACCTTTCCCGTTCCTTTTCCTCGGCCTGTATCACGGCGCTCAGGATCCTGCGTTCCAGTTCCTTCCGTTCGGACACATTCCGGGCAGCCGACAGGATATATCGGCTTCCGCCCATATCGATCAACCGGCTCTTCATTTCTACCGGGAAAATTTTTCCATCACAAGCAACATGTTCCGATTCATAAGTAAGCTGCCCTTCCCTCATGATCTTTTCCCGGTTTTTCTTTACCTGTTCCCTGAACCGGTCGGTTTTGATTTCTTCCATGCTCATTTTCAGCAATTCTTCCTTTTCATAGCCCAGGTTCTCACAGGCCGACCGGTTCACTTCCACAAATTTCCCCTCCATATCGGTTACAAAAATATCGTCGGTGGTACTGTTAAACAGGAAGCTGAAACGGCTTTCCGTTTCTTTCAGGGCTGTCCGGGCAGAAGACAATTTCCGGTCGCGGGCTTCCATTTCCCTGAAAAAATCACGAACTTTTTCTGTAGTAAAATAATAAACAAAAACAGAAAACAGGAAAACAATGATCAGGCCAACCAGTCCCGATGAAATGATGGTTTTCCTGATCAGTCCGCTGAATTCTGCCTGAGGGATTATCCCGGCAGCCACATACAGTTCAAAAGGCTCGAAATACTCCCATGCCAGCATCAACGATTTTGCTGAACCTTCCGGACGGAAAACCAGGCTCCTTTTTCCGCTCTCCAGCATGGATTTTACATGCGTGAAATGCTCCCATTTTTCCCCTTCCTGCTCCGGATGCATTACCAGCGTTCCTTCCCGGTCGAAAACGAAAGGATAGCCGGTTTCACCGATTCGGAGGCGGTAGATGATTTCCCTGAGCCGCGTAAGATCCTTCTCCTGATCACCCACATACAGAATCCCTTTGATCTCCCCATCCAGGTACAACGGTTCATAGGCGGTAATGTACCAGTCGTTTACCACATAAGCCCTTCCGTAATAGGTTTCGCCCTGTTCAATGGCCCGGATCACGGGTGAATCGTTCGGGATATAGGTTCCGGTGGCCCGGTGCCCCTTCTCATCAGGAACGTTGGTTGAAACGCGTACATACCCGCTGTCGGATTTCTGGAACACCGTAACGGTACCCCCGAACATATTTTTCAGCGAATCTACCAGCGCGTGGCTTTCGTGCAGAATGACACTCCCCCATTTCCATTCCTTCAGTCTTACGGAATGGGTGTTCCTTGTGATCTGGTGGGTCACCTCCATTTGTTTCTCCTCAGAAAGCTCTGTCAGGGGCATGGAATGGAACACCGCATGGGCCACGGCCAGGTTGGTTTTTACACGATCAAGCTTCAGACTTCGTTCGCGTTCGAACATGCTGACCAAGGTATTCACCTCCAGCCTCAGGTTTTGCTCCAGCTGTTCCTGCATGGTAATCCGGGAAATCCGGATATGATACAGGGTTGACAGCAGAATGGACAGGACAATCCCGAAGAATATCGGAATAAAAAGAGTCAATCTCACGGAAAGTTTGTTTCCCCGGTTTCCCATGCCAGAAAATTTCAGTAAAAATAGAAAATCATCCCGTCATGTCATACGGAAACAGCCTGTAAGGCGGAAAGAAAACTTTTCCATTCCAATTACTGATCATACCGGCCGATTCCCCTGGCTATGTTAAACAACATGTTTTGTACTAAATTATGTTACCTTTGTGCGGGAATAAATCTCCCGTATACCTTGTCAAATGCAAATAGGTTATTCTGAATGCCTGAAATACAGAAACCCACGGGGAAGAAATTTGCAGATAATCCGAAAAACAACAGGAAGATATTTTGCAACAGGAAGGATCGCGCCTATCTTTGCCTTTTCTTATCAAACATTGTTATTACTGAAGAAACATGATCACCAGACCGAAGGGAATTTTTTTATTCATTGGATGTGGCCTGATGACATTCATGACCGCTACGGCCCAGGAAACGCACGACACATTGAGGAAAAATGCCATTAACGTGTTTATTGACTGTTTTCGCTGTGACATGAATTATATCAGGGAAGAAATTCCTTATGTCAATTACGTCCGCGATGTGAAGGAAGCAGATGTGTACATTCTGGAAACCAGCCAGAGCACAGGATCGGGAGGATTGGCCTACAATTACATATTCACCGGAAGGGGGAAATATGCCGGCATGAATGATACCCTGGTCTATTCAAGCCGTCCCGACGATACCTCTGACCATACCCGCCGCAGGCGCACAGAAACCATGAAAATGGGACTGATACGGTATGTGGCCAGAACACCCCTGGCAGGGGAGATCGATATACGGCATTCGGGAAAAATGGAACAGGAGGAAGTGGTGGACAAATGGAACAACTGGGTTTTCGAAATTGAAACCCGACCACGTTTTGAGTGGGAAGAACTATCAAAAGAACTCAGCATAAGAAATTCCCTGGAAGCCAGCAAAGTTACTCCCGACTGGAAAATTGAATTTGATTTTCGTCATGATTATAACCAGAACAAATATACTTATTCCGATACCACCTATACCCGGGAAAGAAGCTCAGCCAGGTTTAACAACCTGGTGGTAAAAAGCATCACCGACCACTGGTCGGCCGGCTTACGGATGGATGTTTCCCGGTCTACTTTCAGCAACTACCTGTTGAATTATAATATCTATCCGTCCATAGAGTACAATATTTATCCCTATTCCGAAGCCACCCACCGGCAACTTCGTTTTCTTTACGGACTTGGCCACACCTACGCTCACTACATCGATACCACCATTTACAATCTGATCAGTGAAAGCAGGTTGAGACAGGAGCTAAGGATTGCCTATGAGGTACAGGACCAGTGGGGATCGGTCAATGTTTCCTTTGAAGCATCCAATTACATGCATGATTTTTCCAAGAACCGGATCGAACTGGGTGCCCGCATCTACATCAGAATCGCCAAAGGTTTATCATTCAGCTTGTTTGGGGGTGTAGCGCGCATACGTGACCAGATCTCCCTGGCCAGAGGGGAGCTTTCGGAAGCCGACATCCTGCTCCGTCTCCAGGAGCTGGCTACCGGGTACCGCATTGACGGAGGCCTCGGTATAACATATACCTTCGGTTCCATTTACAACAACGTGGTGAACCCCCGATTTGGCGACCGCTTTTGATCCCCGGTTCATTTACCGCCGCAGTTTTTCCTGCAAAATGCCGTTTAAAAAAAAAAATGTAAATTAAGCACCTGTACAGGCTATCCGGTATTTTCAGGCCAGCAATAAAACACCATGCCTGCAGGAAATTGGAAACATATCGTCAGGACGGCGCTGCCGGTGGCAATTTTTCTTTTCGTTACCGCTGAGCTCCTTGCACAGGCTGCCGGGAAGCCCTATGTGATCAATTTCAGCAAAAGCACTTACGGCGGGGAGAACCAGAACTGGTCAGTGGATATTGACCGGGAAGGAATGGTTTATGTAGGAAACAATGCCGGCATGCTGGAGTTCGACGGGGCCAACTGGTACCTTCACCGGATCCGGGAAAACATGGTTGTCCGATCGGTAGCCGTGGGAGAAGATAACAGAATCTATACCGGATCATATGAAGAATTCGGATACTGGACAAGGAATCAAAAAGGCCTGCTGAGCTACCGCTCGCTGAGCGATTCGCTGGACCCCGCACTGCTTTACAATGATGAGATATGGAGGATTATCCCTCTGAACGGACTGGTGTATTTTCAGTCATTCTCAAAAATATACGTATACAACGGAAAAGATATCCGTATTCTCTGGCCGCCTTCCTCCCTGGTCCTTTTGCAACGCGCCGGTGACCGATTGTTTGTTCATGTCAATGCCTACGGATTGTACGAAGTGTTCCCCGACAGCATGGCCTATGTTCCCGGAAGCGGTTTTCTGGCCCATGATGAAATCAAGATGGTTTTGCCTGCCGGAAGAAATGAACTGCTGGTTGGAGCGGCAGAAAGCGGACTTTTCTGGTTAAAAGGAGAGGTATGGAGAAAATGGAATTTCCCTGCGGCAGAGATCATCAGGAACGCAGAGATCAACGGAGGCCTCAGCCTGAATGACCGCTTCTTTATCGGGACCATTGTGGACGGGTTATTCATTCTGGACCGCGAGGGGAACATCCTGCACCACCTTCACACGGAAAACCAGCTCCAGAACAATACTATCCTGGCTCTTCGGGCAGACAGGGATCAGAACCTCTGGGTGTGTCTGGACAGAGGCGTGGACCTGGTGCAGATGAACAGCCTGATCGACCTATACCCTGACCGCACGGGCAGGCTGGGGTCGGTGTATGCGGCTGCCATGCACAACCATGCGCTCTGGATAGGAACCAACCACGGTCTGTTCCGGTCTGATTATATCCCCGGGCGCGGATTCACCGACCCGGTTATGATCCCCGGATCGAACGGGCAGGTGTGGGACCTGGGAGTGTTTGACGGAGAACTTTTTATGGGGCATACCCGGGGAACCTTCCGGGTTTATTCCAACAACCAGATAGAACAGATTTCGGACATTAACGGGGGATTTGACCTGAAAAAAATCACCCGCGGAGACCGGGAATACCTGCTGCAAACCACTTACAGCCATCCGGTAGTATACACAAAAAAAGACGGGAACTGGTCGTTTTCACACCGAGTGGAAGGCCTACTTGAACCCCTGCCCCGTTTTGAGATCGACCATCTGGGATACATCTGGGCAGTACATAACCAGCGTGGGGTGTTCCGCATCCGGTTAAATGACAGCCTCACCCGGCCTGAATCGGTAAAATTCTACGACCGGAAAAACGGGCTGTCGGCCGACTGGAAAGTACACGTGGGAAAAATAAACAACCGGGTCATTTTCCTGACCGGTCATGATATCCAGACATACGATGATTTACAGGACACCATAGTGGCGCATGAGGGGCTGAACAGCCGGCTGGCCGATTACAGCCATTCCCGCCAGGTAATCCCGGCCGGTGAAAACCGTTACTGGTTCATGAGAGATCAGCACGCGGCTCTTTTTCATATCAATGACAGGGAATGCCGGAAAATATTTGAGTACCGCCCGGGGCTCCGGGATATGTACTTTGTATCCGGGTATTCAGGAATAGAAATTGCAGCCGACAGTCTTTTCCTGTTTTGTTTTGACAACGGGTTCGCTGTGATGCACAGAACATCCTTTTCCCGGGTTCCTCCTCCCCCCGAACCTGCCCTGCGACGAGCCCATGCGGGCTCAGACCGGGGAGAACGTCTTTCTCTTAATCTGAAAGGAACAAACGAACCCGTGATCTTACCCCATGCCATGCGGAATCTTTTCTTTCAATTCTCCTCAACACAAACCACCCTCTTCCCCCAGTACCGAACGCGTTTGCTCGGGCTGCAGAAAGAATGGACCCGGTGGAGTAATGCCTCATCGGCCACCTATACCCGGCTGCAGAGCGGACATTATGTATTCCAGGTCCAGGCCCGGGGGATCAGCGGAGAGGAAAGCAACCTGACCGAATTCCCCTTTATCATACGCCCCCCCTGGTACCGCTCCAACCTTGCCTTCCTTCTTTACGGAGTTCTGCTGGTAACCGGGATCATTGCCCTCAGGCTTTTGTTTCTGCACAGGCTCAGACAGCATGCCCTAGAACTGGAAAGGACCGACAGGGAAAAAAGAGAACAGGAAAAAATACTTGCAGAACAGCGTTATATGAAACTGAAAAACGAGAGCCTAGAAAAAGAGATCCATTTCAAGAACATGCAACTGACCAATTATACCTATAACATCATTAACCGGAATAAAACCCTGATCCGCATCAAGGAGGAAATTCTGAAAATGCAGAAAGAAAAGGGAGAAAAACATTCCCATGCCCCCTACTACGGCAGAATCCTGAAACTGGTGGAAAGAAACCTTTCTTCCGAAGACGACTGGAAAATATTCGAATCGCATTTCGATGAAGCCCATCAGGATTTCTTCAAGCGCCTCATCGAAGCATATCCCGAGCTGACTCCCAGCGACCTGAAACTCTGTGCATACCTTCGCCTGAACCTATCTTCAAAGGAAATTGCCCCCCTGCTGAATATTACGGTACGGGGAGTGGAAATACGACGTTACAGGCTCAGAAAAAGACTGAAACTACCCAAGGAGGAAAATCTGGTAGAGTTCACTATCCGGTTCTGAGAAACCGGACTGAGATGAACTTCACTTTATCTCCTTTATTTACATTCACTTAGGTATCATATATCCCGGGAATGATGTAGTAATGATGTAGTCGCCGGTTCCGGCAAACCAGCCGGGTGTAGAAAAATTGTGAAAGTATTAATTTTCAATAAGATACAATTATATTGTAATTTAGTCTTTTTAAACCGGAGGCTTTATGAAACCAGGAAACCGAATATCCCTGACGCTGATCTTTCCCCTGCTGATCCTGATATTCACCGCATGCCACCGGGGAGAAGGAACGGGTAGCGAAGCCGGTATGGGCACCTTTACAGAAGATCTGAAACAAAGAACATTCCGGTTCTTCTGGGAACAGGCCGATTCGACTACCTTCCAGATACCCGACCGTTATCCCACCCGTACCTTCACCAGCATTGCCGCCACAGGTTTCGGCCTGGCATCCTACCTGGTGGGCATAGAGAACGGATACATCACCCGCCGGGAAGGATCAGAGCGGGTATTAGGCACCCTGGAATGGCTGTGGAATGCTCCTCAGGGTGAAAATGCCTCCGGAGTCAGCGGTTACCGTGGCTTTTTCTATCATTTTCTGCAATACGGCTCAGGAACACGCTACCGTCAGGTGGAACTGTCAACCATCGATACGGGGTTGCTCATGGCCGGGATCCTGGCCTGCCAGTCGTATTTTAACGGTAACAACCCCACCGAGCAGGCCATCAGAAGGCTGGCCGATTCCTTGTTCCTCAGGGTGGAATGGGACTGGGCCATGAACGGACAAAACCACATGTCCATGGGATGGCATCCCGAAACGGGTTTCATTGAAGCCAGATGGACCGGTTACAACGAAGCCATGATCCTTCTGATCATGGCTCTGGGCTCACCAACCCATCCCGTAAACAATTCAGCCTGGGTACACTGGTGCGAGGGATACAAATGGGAAGAATTTTATGGCCGTAAGCACGTAAATTTCAGCCCCCTGTTCGGCCACCAGTACTCACATATGTTCGTCGACTTCAGAGGGATACATGATCAGTACATGCGTATGAAAGGCATCGATTATTTTGAAAACGCCCGCCGGGCAACCCTTTCCAACAGGGATTACTGTATTGACAATCCAAATAACTTCAAAGGATACGGAGAAAATATCTGGGGGCTGACCGCCTGTGACGGACCTGCTCATCAAACCCTGGTTACTGAAAACAGGGATACCGTGCAATTCTGGGACTACCGGGCCAGGGGAGCCAGCGCCCTGGGAATCATCGACGACGGGACCATTGCTCCCACCGCCGCCGGAGGCTCCATTCCCTATGCTCCCGATCTATGCATGAATGCCTTATACCATATAAAACAGCAGTTCGGTGAACAAATCTATGGAGAATATGGTTTCCGGGATGCATTCAATCTCACTTTTCCGGTGCAAACTGAAAACAATCCGGGTTGGTTTGATGTTGATTACCTGGGGATTGACCAGGGGCCCATTCTTATACAATTGGAAAACCACCATACCGGCCTGATATGGGAACTCATGAAGAAAAACAGGTACATAATAAACGGATTGAAAAAAGCGGGATTTTCAGGTGGTTGGCTTGACAATGAGGACAATATTTTGTAAATTATTGAAAAATAATTGTTTTATGCAAAAACCTTCCTTTCGCAACAAAATCCTTCTACCGGGTTTGGCCTGGTTGCTATTACTTGTAACTACAGGTAATGTCTCCGGCCAGAATGTGGTTACGGGAAAAATCACCGGGTCAGATACGGGAGAAGGACTTCCCAATGCCACGGTAGTGGTAAAGGGAACAACCCGTGGATCCATTTCCGATCTGGACGGCAACTACCGCATTGAACTGCAGGAAGGCGACGAGATACTGGTTTTCACCTACCTGGGGTATGAAGAGCAGCAGGTGGAGGTAGGCAGCCGCAGCCAGATCAATGTGGAACTGCAACTTTCCAGCACCGCACTGGATGAGGTGGTGGTGGTGGGATACGGCTCACAGAAAAGCAGGGACCTGACCGCGCCCATTTCCACCGTTAAGGGAAATGAACTCTCCAAACAGGTGGCGGCCGGAGCCATGAATGCCATGCAGGGAAAGGTGGCCGGTGTACAGATCATCAACAGCGGAATCCCGGGAAGGGGGCCCTCGGTGAAGGTGCGTGGCGTGGGATCCATTGGTGATTATGCCAATCCCCTGTATGTTGTTGACGGAGTATTTGTGGATAATATAGATTTTCTGAGTGCAAACGATATTGAAGACCTTACGGTTCTGAAAGATGCATCGGCAGCAGCCATATACGGAGTGCGTGCCGCCAACGGCGTGATCCTGGTCACTACCAAAAAAGGCATTACAGAAAAACCCAATATAAGCTATGAAGGGTACTGGGGAATGCAGGTTCCCGTGAACATTCTGGACATGGCTACCCGTGAACAGTACGTTACCCTGATGAACGAAGCCAATGTCAACACCCCCGACTATGTCCCGAGAGACCCATCGGATTATCCGGCCAGTACCGACTGGTATGAAGAGCTGGTACGATATGCACATATGACAAACCATACCCTGGATATATCCGGTTCGGGTGAAGCAACCAGTTACTCGCTGGGAGGAAGTTTCCTTTCCCAGGACGGGATTATGGACGCAAAGAACAATTACCAGCGGTTCAATATCCGGGGCCGGCTGGATCAAACCGTAAACGAGTACATCAAAATCGGGATCAATACCATCTATTCCCGGCATAATAAATATGTGCCGAACGAAGGGGCATTTTTCAGTGCATACGTGAACCCACCCGTTTACCCGGTATATGATGAAAACAATACGGAAGCCTATCCGGTACTTTTCGCTTCGCCCCAGACCTACGGCTTCGGGAATCAGTACGGCAATCCGGTGGCCGCCGCCTATTATGTAGACAATTATGAAAAAGGCGACAAGCTGGTTTTCAGCGCCTACGCAGAAATCAGCCTCATTGAAGATCACCTGACTTTCCGCTCCTCATTCAATCAGGACCAGGGCCATTACACCCTGCGGAATTATACCCCGGCCTTTTACGTGGGGGGATCACAGGGAGTAAGAAAATCCAACCTCACAAAAACATTCGGAAGCTCCTCCAAACAGATTATCGATAACCTGCTCACCTATAACAACCGTTCCGGTATTCACACCTATTCCGTTATGCTGGGACAGTCCACCCGCATCGAGAAGTGGGAAAATATGTCGGGGTACGCCCTTGACGTGCCGGGATTGGACGATCAGGCAAAATACCTGGTTAACGGTTCGTTCAACGACCGGAATGCCTGGGACGATGCAGCCCGTTACCATGGCCTTTCCTTCTTTTCACGAGGGACATATAATTACGACGGCAGGTTCCTGGCTACTCTTACATTCCGGGCCGATGCCAGCTCCAAATACCAGAAAAAATGGGGATTCTTCCCCTCCATCGGTCTGGGATGGATCCTGACCAGAGAAGATTTCATGCAGAACCAAAACTGGTTTAACTTCCTGAAAGCCAGGGTTAGCTGGGGTATGCTGGGAAACGACAATGTTCCCGCCAATTCAACCGTCATCCTGGGCCAGACAGGAGCCGGCAGTTCTGCCGTTTTCGGCGACCGCCTGGTTGACGGGATCGGAGCCCAGACCGTATTGCAAAATTATCTGCGCTGGGAAGTGGTGAATGAATTTAACGTGGGATTCGATTTCAATTCGAAAAATGATAAATTATCAGGAGAGATCGACTTTTACCACAGGGTTACAGACAACGTCGTGTTCTACGCGCCCATCGCTACAGGAGGAGGAGTGGCCGAACTTCTGGGTAATAACGGAAAAGTGCTGAACATGGGAGTGGAACTGGGTCTGCGCTGGAACGGAAAATTCAGCGACCGGATCGGCTACAACATCGGAATGAATGCCACTACAGTGCACAACAGGGTTCTGGAGCTGGAAGGCCGTGATTACATTCCCAGCGGCCTGATAAGGGGGAATTATACCACCCGCACGGAAGTGGGTCATCCCATCGGTTCATTCTACGGATATGAGGTAGAATCGGTATATGAAAGCGAAAGCCAGGCCCTTCAGGATCCGGTTAGCCAGACCATCAAGGGAGCCGGCTTCTTCAAATACCGGGATCAGAACGGAGACGAAGTCATTGATGCGAATGACAAGGTGTACCTGGGCAGCGCCATCCCCTGGCTCATGACCGGCCTGGATTTTGGAATGAACTATAACAAACTGGATATCAGCGTATCCCTGTTCGGACAGTTCGGGAACAAGATCCTGAATGCCAAACGAATGAACCGGGATGTCTTTACTGACGGGAACTATGATCAGGATTTCTACGAGAACCGGTGGACCCCCGACAGCAAATCAACGGATTATCCCTCTGCCGAAGCTTATAATTATTCATATATACAACAGGCCAACGACTTTTTCGTGGAAGACGGGTCCTTTATCCGTATCCAGAATGTGCAGATCGGGTATACCGCCGAACCGGCCGGGTTCATCCCACGGTTGCGGATCTACCTGTCGGCACAACGCCCTTATACCTTCTTCACCTATAAGGGCTTCACTCCGGAAATTGGCGGATCACCCATCAGCAGCGGGATAGACAATTCTGTGTATCCCCTGCAGGCGATATACACCATTGGGCTGAACATGAACTTTTAAACAGGATGACCATGAAAAAATACAGAATCATACCTTTCCTGCTCGCTTTCCTGCTGCTGGTACAATGTGAGGATTTTCTGGATATTCGTCCCGAAGCTTCCCTGCCCGGAGTTGGTACGGATTATACCAAATCGGAAAACATTTTCCTTTCCGTCAGTGCCGCTTACGCCAAACTCAGAAGCTGGGGAGCACACGTATTTCCCTACATAGGAGCTTTTGAGATTGCCTCTGACAATGCCGACAAGGGAAGCACCCCCGAAGACAACCCCACCATGCTGGAGCTGGATCAGTTTACCTTCGATGCAGGCAACAGTTTGTTAAATGACCTGTGGAACTCTTACTATGACATTGTAAGCGGAGCCAACTACTCCATTCACCAGATGCCCCTGTTTGTGGAGGCGCTGCTGGCCGCCGAGGACCGTGAGTATGCCCTGCAATGCCAGGGAGAAGGAAAAACCATCCGGGCTTATGCCTATTTCAACCTTACCCGGCTTTTCGGCAGGGTTCCCCTGGTAGATACCACCTTCACTTCAGAACAACTGGCATCCATTCCGCAATCGTCTACGGAAGCATTGTACGATTTTATTGAAAACGACCTGGAGGAAGCCATCGAAGTGCTTCCCGAAAGCTACAGCAGTGAGTGGGCAGGCAGAATTACCCGTTACACCGCCATGGCCATCAAAGCCAAAGTACACCTTTACCAGGAAGAATGGGATTCTGTGGCATCTCTCACCGACCGCATCATTGCTTCGGGCCGGTACGGCCTGCTCGACGATTTCAGGGAAGTATTCAGTATAGACGGGGAAAACAGCCGGGAATCGCTTTTTGAGATACAGAGTTCCACCCTGGGCAGGGCCACCGGCCCCATGACCTATATTGAATACGCCTATGTGCAGGGTCCCCGGGGGAATTCACCCAGCAACATGCAGGGATGGGGATTCTGCACTCCGAGCCAGGATCTGATCGATTTCTTCAGCACACGCGGAGAGGTCATACGCCCTGCTACCACCCTGCTTTACCGGGGCACTGTTACCCCCGAAGGCGACAGTATCAAAGTGGCCTGCAGCAATCCGGTATACAACGGGAAGGTATACACCCCTTCCTATTACAATAACTGGAACTTCAACGGCTACGGGTTCGACCACAATGTAAGGATCCTGCGCTATTCCGATGTATTGCTTATGTTTGCCGAAGCCCTGGTCAGGGGCGCCACGGTACCCATCACCTGCGGACTGGATGCCGATGCCGCTGTAAACCTGGTAAGGGAACGGGCAGGCCTGGTGCCTCTGTCAGGGGTTACTCTGCAGCAAGTATTCGACGAGCGACGGGCCGAGCTGGCGCTGGAAGAAGACCGGTACTTTGACCTGATCAGAACCGGTCAGGCTGCAGCCGCCCTGGGTAGCAAGGGCTTTACCCCCGGAAAGCACGAGGTGTATCCCATTCCGGCCGCCCAGATGCAGCTGAATCCAAACCTTACACAGAATAACGGATATAATTGATAAGAATCCTTTTAATGTTTAACCAAACACTTGTAAGTTATGAAAAGATTAATCATGTTAGGAACATCCCTGTTGAGCATTCTGCTCATTTCAGGACTGATGTTGTCATCCTGCTCAAAAGATGACGATGATGACAACGGAAACGGAAAAGTAGATCCCAGCACCATTGCTGCCGACAATCTGGTGGCCTATTTCCCCTTTGACGGGGACGCCACCGAAGAAATCGCCTCACTGACACCTACGATGAGCCCGAATGTCACTTACGTGACCGGCCGCCGCGGACAGGCATACCAGGGAGCCAATGAGGCCCACCTGCTGTATGATCTGCCGGCAAACAGCCCGATGAAATCGCTCACATCGTTCGCTGTCGCTATGTGGTTCAGATCACCCCTGGTAACCGGCGATCCCGAACCCACCATTTTCGAGATCGGAAAATCGGATGATCTTTTCTGGGGTAACCTCAAGCTTGCGCTGAACCGGCTGGATGCAACGGCCGACTCCCTGCAGATAAAGGCCTTCTTCCTGAAAACGGGAGCAGAATGGTCGGGCCAGCATGTAAGCTACTCCGATCCCGCCTTCCAGATCAATATGTGGATGCACCTGGTGATCCAGTACGATGAGGTAACATCGAAGTATACCATTTATAAAGACGGGGTCAAGATAGAAACCAACGAAGGAGTGGAAGACAGAAAAGACGGACCCGACGGGGATCCGCTGGGACCCCTGTCATTTGCAAACGCCGATGTGATCAATATCGGAGCCTGGCGGCCCAAATCGGAAGGCACCGCCGAGGATGCCTGGATGGGCTGGTTCCTTGGAAATCTTGACGAGCTGCGTGTATACGACAGGGCCCTTACTGCCGACGAGATCAAGGATCTCTACGATGCAGAGGTTTCCCAGATGGACTTTTAACAGCACACCGCCGGTACGAATGAACATATCCGGTTGAATGACCAGGGTGACGAACCGGATGTTTCCGGTTCGTCATCTTTTTTTATCTTTATCATGTATGATATGAAAAGTCTGTCCCTGATCTTCCTCTGCATTTTTGCCCTGTGTTCCTGCCGCAAGGATGAGGACCCCGGCCTGAACATCGGAGAAATATTCATTGATTCGGTCTTCATTAACGGTACACATGTACCCAGTCAGGAATCGGTTAGCCAGGTCGATTACCTGGACGTAGAGATCAGGGTGATGTTCCGGTCGCGCGTGGATACCATGCAATTGAACAGGAAGAAAATTTTCTTCACCGGAACACTGGACACTTTCTATACCTGTCGATTCGAAGATAATGCCACCGAACTCTTTATTTATCCCCAAACCCCTCTTGCCCCTTACTCCACCTACCGCCTGGTATTTGACGTGGGAGAAAACCTGGGGGGAACACTGAAAACCCCTCACTACTATACATTTCATACCCGCCTCGACACCACACCCAAATTCCCGGCCATCAGCAACGATTCCCTCCTTACCCTGGTGCAATACCGCACTTTTCAGTATTTCTGGGATTATGCATATCCCGTGTCGGGGCTGGCCAGAGAAAGGCTGGGTTCAGGCGATGTAGTAACTTCGGGCGGCAGCGGTTTCGGACTGATGGCTATTCTGGCAGGCATCGAAAGAGGATTCATTACCCGTGAGCAGGGGCTGGAACGGTTCTCCCGCATTGTCAACTTCCTCATCGATCCGGAAACCGACACCTTCCATGGGGCTTTCCCTCACTGGATGAACGGATCCAACGGCAAGGTCATTCCCTTCAGTACCAAAGACAACGGGGGCGACCTGGTAGAAACGGCTTTCCTGATGCAGGGGCTGCTTACCGTAAGGGAATATTTCAGAAACGGAACCGCCCCGGAGCAGGCCCTGTGCGATTCCATTACCAGGCTATGGGAAAATGTGGAATGGTCGTGGTACAGGAAAAACAATGAAAACGTCCTGTACTGGCACTGGTCGCCCAATTATGGCTGGGATATGAACATGACCATATCGGGGTGGAACGAAGCCCTCATTGTGTATGTACTGGCCGCCTCATCCCCTACCTACCCCATTCCCAGAGAGGTATACGACAACGGATGGGCCAGGAACGGGGCCTATCCCATGGTCAACGGCAAAACGTTTTACGATGTCACCCTGCCCCTGGGAGAAGACCGGGGAGGCCCGCTGTTCTTTGCCCATTATTCCTTTCTGGGGCTCGATCCACGCAATCTGAGCGATGCCTGGGCTCACTACCTGGAACAGAACGTGGCCCATACCCGGATCAATTACGAATATTGTAAGCAGAACCCGAAGAATTACATGGGCTACGGCCCCGATTGCTGGGGACTCACTGCCAGTGATATTCCCGGTGGTTACAGCGCCAGTTCCCCGAACAACGACCTGGGCGTGATCGCCCCCACAGCCGCTCTTTCCTCCTTTCCCTATACACCGGAAGAAAGCATGGATGCCCTGCATTTTTTCTATTATATCGTGGGCGATAAACTATGGGGCACTTATGGATTCCACGACGCCTTCAGCCTCTCTTCCCGCTGGTTTGCCGATTCGTATATCGCCATTGACCAGGGTCCCATTGCGGTGATGATAGAGAATTACCGAACCGGCCTGCTATGGGACCTGTTTATGGCAGCGCCGGAAATCAGGCAGGGATTGAAAAACCTGGGATTCTCCTACCCGGGAATACTCGACTGAAACAACAACATCAAACTCATACATACCATCATCCAAATCATGAAAAACTGTTGGCTGATTACCGGGGCTTCCTTATGGGCGGCTGCCTCGTGCACAGGTCACCGCGAAGCCGGCCTTCAGGAACCGGAGCCGGTGGAGGATGCGCAACCACGCAATATTATCTTTATCCTGAGCGACGATCACCGGTATGATTTCATGGGGTTTACCGGAAAAGTCCCGTGGCTGGAAACCCCCAACATGGACCGTCTGGCCCTTAACGGGGCACACCTGCGCAATGCCTTTGTCACCACCTCATTGAGTTCACCCAGCCGGGCATCCATCCTTACCGGCCTGTATTCCCACACCCACAAGGTGGTCGACAACCAGGCACCCCTCCCCGGCAATCTGATCTTCTTCCCCCAGTACCTGCAACAGGCAGGATATGAAACCGCCTTTTTCGGCAAATGGCACATGGGAAATACCGACGACCGGCCCCAGCCAGGATTCGACCACTGGGAAAGCTTCCGGGGGCAGGGAGTGTATTACAATCCCACACTCAACATCAACGGGAAAAGAACCCAATACAGCGACAGCACCTACATCACCGACCTGCTGACGGATCATGCCATCCAATGGCTTGAAGGCAGAAAGGGCAACCAGCCTTTTTTCCTTTATCTTTCACACAAAGCCGTGCATTCCGAATTTATCCCGGCACGGCGCCACAGGGGAATGTATGCCGGGAAGGAGATCATCTATCCCCCGTCATACCATATTCCGGAATACGAAATAACCACGCCCCCAACCCTCGATCCTGAAACAGGCAAAGCCGCAGAAGGAAAGGATTTTTACGGGGAAAGACGCCTGCCCGACTGGCTGAAGCACCAGAGGGAAAGCTGGCACGGAGTGGATTATATGTACCATGGCGCCACCGGCTTTGAAAAGTTCTTTGTCGACTATTGCGAAACCCTCATGGCGGTTGATGAAAGCATCGGGAGGGTCATGGAATATCTGAAAGAAAATGATCTTCTCAACTCCACCCTCATCGTATACATGGGCGATAACGGCTTTTCGTTCGGGGAACATGGGCTTATCGACAAACGGCAGTTTTATGAGGAATCGGCCAGGGTGCCCCTGCTGGCCCATTGCCCCGATCTGATAAAAAAGAATACGGAGGTAAATCAGCTGGTTCAGAATACCGATATCGCCCCCACCCTGCTGGAAGCAGCCGGACTCAATCCACCGGAATACATGCAGGGGGCTTCCTTCCTGCCCCTGCTGGAGGGGAAAGAAACGGCATGGAGGGACAAAATCTTCTACGAATACTACTGGGAATTTCATTTCCCGCAAACCCCCACCATGCATGGTGTGAGATCGGAAAGGTACAAATACATCCGGTACCATGGTATCTGGGATACGAATGAATTCTATGACCTGGCCGAAGATCCCTTTGAAACCAACAACCTGATCGACAGTCCGGAACACCAGAACATCATCCAGGAATTTCTGGATGACCTCTACACCTGGCTTGAAGAAACCAACGGCATGCAGATTCCCCTAAAACGCACCATGGGAACACACATCGATCACCGGAATGCCGGAACTTATTGACGGCTTGCATTATAAACCCAATTCCCAGGCCGGTTAGTGTGGCCAGAATTTATTATATTTACAGGTACTTTTACCGTTAACAGGAAAGGGGAAATCAGACCTTGCTGATCATCAACCAATTTTTCATAATAAGCTTTTTACCATGAAAACCTATTCCTTACTAACCCTGGCTCTGATGGGGGTGTTTGTTTCCTGCCGTCAGGAAACCGGTTCCGATACCGAAATGAAACAGAAAGTAGACTCCCTGCTTTCGGTAATGACCCTGGAAGAAAAAGCCGGGCAGCTTACCCTGTTCACCTCAGGGTGGGACGTAACCGGACCCGTCATGCGCGAGGAGTACCGGCAGGATATTGCTTCGGGCCGTTGCGGAAACCTGCTGAATGCACACGGTGTTTCCTATAACCGGGAACTTCAGAAACTGGCCGTGGAGGAAAGCCGGCTGGGCATCCCCCTTTTGTTCGGATACGATGTGATCCACGGATTCAAAACCATATTTCCCATTCCCCTGGCCGAAGCCTGCAGCTGGGATACCGCACTGGTGAGAAAGACCGCCGCCTTATCGGCCCGGGAAGCTGCAGCAGCAGGCCTGAACTGGACCTTCAATCCCATGGTCGATCTGTGCCGTGATCCCCGATGGGGGCGGATTGCCGAAGGATCAGGGGAAGATCCTTTGCTGGGAAGTATGATGGCCGCCGCCAGAGTAAAGGGTTACCAGGGAACCGACCTGAGCGATCCTTTCACCCTGGCCGCCTGCGTGAAACATTTTGCCGCTTACGGAGCTCCGGAAGGCGGGCGTGACTACAATACAGTGGACATGTCGGAGCGTGTCCTGCGGGAAATTTACCTGCCTCCCTACAAAGCGGCCGTCGATGCCGGCGTGGCCAGCCTGATGACCTCTTTCAACGAACTGGACGGTATTCCGGCCACCGGGAACCGATTTCTGCTGACCGAGATCCTGCGGGAAGAATGGGGATTCGAAGGAATGGTGGTAACCGATTACACTTCCATTAATGAAATGATCCCCCACGGATATGCCCGCAATCTGAAACATGCCGGAGAACTGGCCCTGTCGGCCGGAGTGGACATGGATATGGTGGGAGCCGTGTTTTACAACCACCTGGAGGAATCACTGGAAGAAGGAAAGATCACGGAAGAAATGATCAACCGTTCGGTACGAAGGGTACTGGAAATGAAATACAAGCTCGGTCTGTTTGATGATCCTTTCCGGTATCTGGATGAAGAACGGGAAGACAGCATCCTGTTCGCTCCCGGGTTGATGGAACATGCCCTGGAATCGGCCAGGAAATCCATCGTACTGTTAGAGAACAAACCATTCGGTGGCAAACCGGTGCTTCCCCTTCCGGAAAATCTCAACAGGATTGCCCTGATAGGGCCCCTGGCCCACAGCCGGATCGATATGCTGGGAACCTGGCATGCCTCGGGCGATACAACAAAAGTCGTCACCCTGAAGGAAGGCCTGGAAAATCAGTTCCCCAACACGCAGATCCTCCATGCGAGGGGGTGTTCGGTAAACGGAACCGACCGGAGCGGTTTCGGAGATGCCCTTTCGGCGGCCATGCGAAGCGATGTGGTGGTGGTGGCTGTCGGTGAATATTTCATGCAGAGCGGAGAAGCCGCCAGCCGCGCCATGCCCGTGATTCCCGGCATCCAGGAAGAGCTTGTCGACATGCTCCTGAACACCGGTAAACCGGTGGTGGTGGTAGTCATGGCCGGCAGGCCGCTGATCCTGACCGAACTGGCAGCCAAAACCCCCGCCCTGGTTTATGCCTGGCACTTGGGAACCCGTGCCGGCGACGCCATAGCCGACATTCTTTCGGGGGAATACAATCCTTCCGGGAAACTGGTGGTCAGCTTCCCCTGGTCCGCCGGCCAGATCCCCGTGTATTACAACCACAAAAACACCGGAAGGCCTATGCATCCCTTACAGAAATACACCAGCAAATACCTCGATATTCCGAACAACCCGAGATATCCATTCGGATACGGGCTAAGCTATACCACCTTTGAATACAGTGGACTTCAGCTCAGCGACACCCTGATGACCATGAATGGGTCGCTCAAAGTATCGGTGCAGGTTAAAAATACCGGGGAATATGCCGGGGAAGAAACCGTACAGCTATATGTCCGCGACCTGGTTGGCAGCGTAACCCGTCCGGTAAAGGAACTGAAAGGATTCAGGAAAGTATGGCTGGAACCCGGTGAGGAAACCACGGTAACCTTCACCCTCAGCCCGGATGATCTGAAATTTTACACGGTGGATATGCAGTTTGCCGCCGAACCGGGGGAATTCAAAGTGTTTGCAGGGGGTAGCAGCGTGGATGTGCTGGAAGCAGGTTTTACCCTGAAATGATGGTTCCGTTCTTCCGAATCAAGGCCCAGGGAAAATAACGGCTTTTTAACCCGCCACCGGCAGAAAGGCAAGCCTCCTGTGTCCTGGAATCTGTATCACCGGGCTGGTAAAAAAATTCAGGGTTTTTTAACCTGTTTTTTCCGAATAATTCAAATTATTCATTACATTTACATTGTCTACGTAGCTGGCTACGTAGACAACTACGTAGCCAGCTACGTAGAACAAACATTTTGATCATGGAAAAGATTGAAAAACAACAAATCCGGAAGCTGACCAAAGTGGCCGGCGGCAGCAGTTATGCAGTGGTAATTCCCCGGGAATTCATCGAAAAGCTTGGCTGGAAAGCGCGTCAGAAGCTGGATATCAAGCTGTACGGCGACCGAATCATCATCAGAGACTGGGAACCCGGCACAAAATAGCCGGGAAAACAGAAATCAACGCCTGGATCAGCGGGAAAATACTTTTCCCGGCATGATTTCGTTGTTCTTTTGGTGAATTAACAGAAAGGAGGAAGGATATGCAACTGCGCATCTTAAAAACATGGTTCGTGCTGTGCTTAGGTTGCTGGCTGGCTCTGCCGGGCAGCAGTGCGGGGCAGGGCACCATGCCCCAGGTACTGGATACAGCCCTTCTGCAGGAACAGTGGAACTATCTGCAGGAAAGAACACGTATCTACAACGATTACCGGGCTATACGCGAAGACATGTTCCAGAAGGTAAAGAGGAACACCATGGATTCGCTGAACTTTCAGAAAGGAAAGGTCAGGGATCTGACCGGCCGGCTCATGTCAACGAGGGAAGAAGGCGACTCGCTGATGGCGCTGCTGGAACAAGCCAGGAAAGAGCGTGACGATGCCATCCGGAACAGGGACCGGTTATCCCTGCTGGGTATAGGCATGCATAAAACCCTTTACAATACGATCCTCTGGGCCATTATTGCCGGACTTGCCTTTCTGGTGATTTTGCTGTTCACCATGTTCCGAACCACTCGCCATTCCACAGTCCGCACCCGGAAAGATCTGGAGGAATTGAAGGAAGAATATGAAAATTACCGGAAGCAATCGCGTGAGCGCTATGAAAAACTGGTGGTAAGCCATCACCATGAAATCAAGAAGCTGAAAGAAGGAAGAGGATTGTAAAAGGGAAAATAAAACAAAAAAGGCCGGGTGCTTAAGCTTCCGGCCTTTTTTTCAAGAAGAGCACAGGACTGAAAATCCTTATAAAACAAAAAGCCCCGGATTTCCCGGGGCGCGTGGTGCCATCCCGTGGTTCTTAATCAACCTCCGGTTGATGATAGAGCCACGTGGATCCTCGACACGCTTAGCGTGTCGGGACTCGGAATCGAATCCCGAAAAACCGGACAAATCCGGTCCACGGATTTGCCCTGTTTTCCGAGGATCCTCGAAATGGTTGCCATCCGCCTGACGCGGATGGACCATTTCGGGACCAAAGACACCAGAACAGCAAGCAAGTAATGCAGAGTAGAGCACAGGACTGAAATTCCTTATAAAACAAAAAGCCCCGGATTTCCCGGGGCGCGTGGTGCCACTCGGAATCGAACCAAGGACACCAGGATTTTCAGTCCTGTGCTCTACCAACTGAGCTATGGCACCAAATTTATTTTTAAAGAACTACCCTAATATTACGCCGTCTGTGCTCTACTCCCGAAAAACTGCCTGTCCGCTCCGCGGATGGGCTTAGTTTTTCGTGGATCCTCGAATT
>Ga0209614_1000403_pt1 | contig 39215 bp, 26 predicted proteins | sample BlaSprsedimmetaG_FD_185484 | JGI IMG/M metagenome (GOLD analysis project Ga0209614, IMG submission 185484) | Hot spring sediment bacterial and archeal communities from California, USA to study Microbial Dark Matter (Phase II) - Blank Spring... ...
ATTAACCGGTCTCGCGTGTCGCCTCTTTGCGCCTGTGCAGCCGTCTCCAGAGACTCTGTCTACGGAGCCTCCGTCTCCCGTACCATCTTCCACACCGGCACCTGTTCCAACATCGACGCCGCTGCCCACATCGACACCGCTGCCTACAGCGTCGCTCACCCCATCTCCTGTTCCTACGCCACGCCCTGTCGGGCCGGGTCTGGAACTCGATAGCGTGCAGTTCTTCCCGTGGCCGCTGTATCCCGGGGATTGGGTAAGTGTGTCCGTCAATCCTCGGCTGCCGGCGGACGTCACCGGTCCGCTGACGCTCACGTGGACACTGGACAACAGTGATGTTTTGACGACGCCAATCGTGCTTGAGGGACTTGACGCGCGATTGCGGGCGCGCTTTTACTGGGCCTGGCAGGTCCCCGAGACGACGGCTGCTGTCCCGCTAACGTTCACATTGCTCCTGCCGCCGGATGCTTTCGATCCTGACCTGGCAGATAACACGCTGGTTGTGCCCGTTGCACCGCTTCCCGTCGAGGCATTCCACGCCCCCGAGCCGGAGGCCACGTGGGCGTCCACGGAATTGCCTGGCGTGCGCTTGCACTATCTCACGGGAACGGCTGCCGAGCGTGACCTGGATACCATTGCTGGCGCAGTTGCCACAGCCTATGCGATGTTGGGGCGCGTTTCGGCTTTAGTGCGACGGGCGATTTGTTGGATATCTACCTGTTGGATCGGGTCATCGGGCACGGTGGCTATGCGTCGCATGATTGGGTCGCCATCACCTATACGGACCGGCAATACGCACCGGACAACCTGGGCATGGTGTTACGTCATGAGTTGACGCATCGGCTGGATGCGGCGTTGGGCTGTCACGCTGCGCCTTCGGTCGTGCGTGAGGGATTGGCGGTCTACGTTGCCGGTGGACATTATTGGCTGGGGTCGCCGGTCCAAGAAGCGGCCGCCTTGCGTGCTTCCACGCATTACATCCCACTCTCGCAGCTTGCCGACGATTTCTACACGCACCAGCACGAGGTTAGTTATCGTGAGGCCGGCGCTTTCATTGGATACATCGTCGAGCACTTCGGTTGGGAGGGCATGGAAACGTTCTGCCGCGCCACGCTGTCGGGTGAATGGGAGGATACCGCTGCGCAACTCAGCGCCGGGCTTCTCGCGCTGGGAGAGCCAGACTGGCGGGCGTTCGAGAAGCCGTGGGAGGCCTGGTTGGGCGCGCAGCCATCGTCGCCTGAAACACTGGCGCGTCTAGAGGTGGAGCTGCGTTTGATGGAGACATTGCGCGCTTACCAGCACGTCTACGATCCCGGTGCGCATTTCCTGGAAGGGATTCTGTTGAGTCCTCAGGCTGGCGCGCAATGGAACATCACGGCGGATTTTGTACGCCGGCCGCGCGAAGCCGAATCGGTAGCACTGGAATTGTTGCTGGCGATGGCGCAAGAGGCAGCATCATCTGGCGGTGTCGAGGCGATCGAAAGGCCGCTGGCGGCTGCGGAGGGCGCACTGGCGAACGGCTTCCCACAAACAGGATTGGCTGCCGACGCGCGTGCGATCGTCGCGGCGGCGTTGGCGCAGGGCTACGAGCCTTATCGCCTGGTCCCCTATTTTGATGGCAGCTACGAGGTTCACGCGCTGGTACAATCAGCGTGGCCGGCCCAGCGCGTGCTGACGGCGGTGCAGGTGGGGATCGCGTGGTCGGTGACGGTACTGCCGTTGAGTGATTGATAGCTTGACGTCGAGGTGAGTTATGGAACACTGTGAGTGTACAATGACGACGAGTCTGCTAGGGCCGCTGTGGATTTGCGCGACTGCGGCGGGCGTTTGCGGGCTGGGTTTCGGCGAGCATCCAAGCGATGCGGAGGTGCGACGCATGGCGCGTTACGGGATCGCGTGTGATAGTATCACCCGGCCGGAACCGGCAAGCAGCCCCGTTCTGGAAGCCGCCGTCGCACAACTGGCAGATTACTTCGACCGGCGTTTGAAAGTGTTCGACGTCCCCCTCGATCTGCGTGGCACGCCGTTCCAGAAGGCGGTGTGGGAGGAACTGTTGACCATCCCTTACGGCAAAACGTTGACCTATGGCGAGGTGGCCATGGAAGTTGAACGCCCGCGCGCGTTCCAGGCGGTGGGGCAAGCAAACGGCGCGAATCCGGTTGCGATCATCGTCCCCTGCCATCGTGTGGTGGGGCGGAACGGCGCGCTCACCGGTTACGCTGCTGGTGTGGAACGCAAAGCGGCGCTGTTGCAATTGGAGCAGGCCGGATTACAATTACGTCTTTGAACGAAAGACTACTGGATAGGGACGATTAGGAGACTTATGGGAGATTGGATTGCACCCCCTGTGTTGTCGGTTGTGTCGGTAGCGCTCAATATGGTTTTGGGATTGGTTCTATGCCTGTGCGTCGCCTGGTACTATGAGCATTATGGGCAGTCGCTGGCCAACCGGCGCAAATTCGCTTACCTGCTGCCCGTGCTGACGCTTACGACGACGCTGGTGATCACGATCATCAAGTCGTCGTTGGCGCTGTCTTTGGGGATGGTGGGTGCGCTGTCGATTGTGCGCTTTCGTACTGCTGTCAAGGAGCAGGAGGAACTGCTGTTTTTGTTCATCGCCATTGCGATTGGTCTGGGAATGGGCGCCGAGCAACGCTGGCCCACAGCGATTGGCGTGGCGTTATTGTTAGGTTACATGGCAGTGCGGATGCTGTTGACGAGCAAACGGCAGGATAGCAACCTCTACCTGAATGTTTTCGTAGAAGAGGCCGGCCCGTCGCTTTTTGAGCAGGTCAACGCCTGCTTGTTGGAACACGTGAATGCGGCGGATTTCCGCCGTTTGGACAGCCGCGATGGGACTTTGCAGTTGACGTATTTCATCGATTGTGGCGATCCTCGTGCGCTCAATGGATTGGTCGATGCCCTCAAGACGAACTTTTCCGTCACCGAAATCAGTTTCTTGCAGCCGGAGCAGGTACTCGGAGGCTGAGTTACGTTGTGAAGCTGCGACCTTTAGCAAGAAGCAAGGGGCAAGATGCAGGAGACAGGCCGCAAGTATCTTGTGTCTTGCATCCTGCACCTTGCATCCTGACGCCTCCCCGCTACGAAGTTAAAATTCCGCTGCCCGTGCACTGGTTCGCTGACGTGGAGATGTGGGTGCGGCTGCATCCGGCGCAGTGGCGTGTGACCTATCCGCCCCGTCAGGTGAACAACGTCTACTTTGACACGGCACGCTACGACGGCCTCAACGCGAACCTCAGCGGCGTCGGTCAACGGGAGAAACTGCGGCTGCGCTGGTATGGCCCGCACATCGATCTCATCTCAGGCGGTAATCTCGAGCGCAAGCGCAAACAGGGTATGGCCGGTTGGAAGGAGATTGTTCCCCTTGAAAGTGAGTTTGATCTTGCCGGAACGACGTGGCGTGCCATGATGCGTGATCTGCGTGCCGCCGTAGCGCCAGAAGCGCGCCAATGGCTCGACGTGTTCGCCGTCCCGACGCTCATCAACCATTATTGGCGTGTCTATTATGCCACGCCGGATGATGCGGTACGGCTGACGATTGATACGGCGCTATGCGCCTACGATCAACGCGCAGTGGCCCGTCCGAACTTGACGCGCCGGGCACACATGAGCGCCGCTATCGTCGTTGAATTGAAATCGACCCCTGATGACACAAACTACCGGCGGCTTTCGAGTGCGCTGGCAGGTTTCCCTGCGCCGGTGGACCGTTTCTCGAAGTATGTCCGGGGGATGATGGCATGAAAAGTCGGACTCAGCTTCGGGGAAGCGGCGGACGCACGTCCGGAGGAGCTTTCACGCGCCCGCCGGTGTTGTTGACGTTGCTATTGCTTGCGTTTGCTGCCGGAGTTTTGACGACGGTGTTGGTCTTGCCGTCGCTCGTTCCTGCTTCTCCTCCGGCACAGGCGACTGTTGCGCCCGCTACGCCTGCGCCGCTTGTGCCTACGTCCACGCCGCCTCCCACGCCCACACCGACCGCACCCGATCTCGGCGACATGTTGGAAACGCTCTACATCGACATCGCCCCCGATGACTTTGCGCAGATCGAAGCCAAACGCCAGGAGGCGTTGGAGCGCTGGATTCTACTGGCGGACGACACCGACTTCGTGCCGGCGACATTGCGTTGGCGCGGTGACGTGATCCCCGTAGAGCTGCGTCTCAAAGGTGACTGGGCCGATCACTTTGCCCGCGAGAAATGGTCGTTTCGCATCCGCACCAAAAGCGGGACGTATTTCGAAGGGATGCGCATCTTCTCATTACAAGACCCTTCGACGCGCACGTACCTCAATGAGTGGCTCTATATGGAAAACCTGCGCGCCGAGGGGGTGCTCAGCGTGCGCTACTGGTTTGTGCGCGGTGTTGTCAATGGCGAATACAAAGGCATTTATGCCGTCGAAGAGAGCTTTGCCAAAGAACTGCTCGAATCGCAACAACGGCGTGAGGGCGTTATCATCCGTTATGACGAGGATTTGTTGTGGGAGTCTTGGGCAGTCTATGACAACGATCTGATGACGCCGCGCGGTGTGATGAATTTTCACATCATCGATGAGTTTGAAACAGGGCGGGTCGAGGATAGCCCGGGGCTTTCTGCACAACGGGATGCTGCCGCGGGCAAGTTGCAAGCCCTGGAGATGGGGGCGCGAACGGCTTCAGAGGTCTTCGACATCGAGACGTTCGCCAAATTTCTGGCGTTGAGTGACGTGTGGGGCGCGCAGCACGCACTGATCTGGCACAATCTGCGCTTCTACTACAACCCGGTCACGGCGCGGCTGGAACCGATCGGTTTTGATGCGCAGCCGCTTGCTGAGGTTGGCGCCATCGACGTGAATTTGCTCAGGGGACTGCGGCAGGCCGTTGCCTACGATGACGTCGCTTTGCAGCAGGCCTACGCGCGCTATCTGTGGCAATTCAGCCAGCCCGCGTATCTGGAATCTTTGGGACAACGCTTCGGCGCGGAGTTGGAAACCTTGCGCGCAGCGTTGTTTCCGGAGTTCGGCGAACAACAGATGGCGGATGGGCGTGGCGTACTCGATCCGCCGTGGGAACACCTGGCGCAGCGGCAGGCCTCGCTGCGGGAATTGCTCTCGCCGGTGCAGATGGTCTACGTCCACGTGCCTGCCGGCGCACCCACGGACACATTGACGCTAGATGTGGGGAACCTGCTTGATGTATCAGTCGAAGTGGTGGGATTGCGTGTCGGCGACACACTACTTCCCGCGCGCGAGTGGGATGTGTTGGACTCTGAGCGCGCGGCAGAGGCTGCTGATGTTGTCGCGTTGCGCCCCCTGCCGCTGGATGCTACGTTCATGCCCTACGCGCGTTTCGAGATTCCGGCGATAGTCTGGGATCCTACTATGGTGAAAACGCAGACTCTGTCCCTGGAAACCCGGTTGCTCGGGCTGACGCAGACCGTCACGCAGCCTGTCATCCTGGCTTATCCTCCGCCACTCGCTTCTGGGTCACGCCCCGCGCAGCCAACGTTAGCCGAGGCACTGGCGCAGCACACCTACCTGCAAGAGACCGGCGACGCCTCGCTGCTCACCATCCCGCCCGGAGAATGGGAGATCGTGGGCGACTTGTTGTTGCCGGAGGGCTACGGCCTGCGCCTTGCAGCGGGAACGACGCTTGCCTTTGCCCCCGAAAATTTCCTGCTGGCGAACGGCCCGTTGATTTTCGAGGGGCGCGAGGATGCGCCGGTCGTTTTGCGTCCACAAGAGGAAAAATGGCATGGGATCGTCGTCGTCGATGCCGGACAGCCCTCGTTGTGGCACTACGTCACCGTCGAAGACACCGATGCACTTGACCGAGATGGCTGGGTGATGACCGGCGGGATCACCTTCTATCGCAGCCCCATTCGATTGGATCACAGCCGCATCCTGCGCACGTGGGCCGAAGACGGCCTCAACGTCATCCGCGCGCCCTTCGAGTTCGTGGATTCCGAGTTCTCCGGCACGTCCTCCGACGCGTTCGACGGCGATTTCACGCAAGGTGTCATCGAACGCTGTGCCTTTTACGACATCGGTGCGGATGCGATTGACGTGAGCGGCTCCGATATCCAGGTGCGCGACGTGCGGATGGTCAACCTGGGAGACAAGGGCTTGTCGGTGGGCGAGATGAGCCGGCTGACCGCCGAGCGCATCTCTATCGCGAACGCCGACTTCGGCGTAGCGAGCAAAGACCTGTCGCAGGCGCATATTTCAGACGCAACCCTAGAAGGTGTCCGCATTGCTGGTTTGGCCGCCTACATCAAGAAGCTTTCCTATGGCCCGGCATCGATCACGGCGGAACGCATCGCCTTCGTTGATTTGCCGGCTGAACGGCGTACGCTGGTACAAACCGGCAGTTGGATCGACCTGGACGGCGTGCGTATCTGGGGCGTTGACGTGGACGTTGAGACGCTATACGAGAAGTGGCGATAATGCGAGTTGTGAGTTGCGAGTTGCGAGTTGTGCGTCACGCGTCACGCATCACGTTTTATGCTTTGCTATTGTTCCTCGTTGGCTGTGGCTCGCAGTACAAGACTGACGCTTACGCTGCGGCGATGAGCTGGCTGGATGCGCACGCGTTGCCGGTGGAGCGGGTGGCAATGGCGGAGACGCTGGCGCAGCACGGTACCGATCGTCCGACACTGACGTTGCCGGAGGACGACGATGCGGCGACATTGTTGGCGACGCTGCGTGCCGAGTCTCCCGATTACGTCGTTGCCTGGCCTGGCGTAGCCTGGGATGGTGCGCGAGCGCATCCCTGGTTTCAGGAGCATTACCGTTTTCTCGATGCCCTTTCCGGTTCCGGCGACGGTTTGACGCCGTTGCGCATTTACAGTTATACTCCCTCGCCTTTCGATCTGGGTGAATGGCAGCCGGTACAGCAATTCCTCGGCGGAACAGCGTTGGAACTGCGCGCGGTGCGTCTCAACCGCCAGCGATTGATACCGGGTGAACCCCTCTACATCACACTGGCCTGGCGCGGCGACCTCTTCGCGCTCCCGGACGCGCAGCGGCTCGTGTTTCGCTTATTGGACGCCCCCCGTAACGCGGGCGTCTCGTCCGCGCTCGACACCGACCTGTACGCACAGGTTGAGCATGAGATGGTCGCTGGCCTTCCGCCCGACCTGCGCCGCGATGGCGAAGATCTGACCTCGCGCCACACCCTGACCCTGCCGGATGACCTCCCGTATGGCGACTACGCTTTGACGTTGACGCTCTACCAGCGCAGCGGCGAACCGGTCGGTGACGAGAACCTACCGTTGCTCACATTGTCGCGTCCCCCAGATGTGACGCGCGAGCGCCCCGTGCCGGAGATCGAAGGTATGTGGTCACTCGGCGAGGCCATCGCATTGATCGGCTACGACGCGCCGGAGCGTGTCGCGCCGGGCGATACATTCCGTGTGATGCTTTATTGGCACGCGCGCACCGCAGTCTCTGACGATTACACGGTCTTTGTTCACCTGCTGGATGCCGGTGGCGCGGCTGTGGTCCAGGGCGATGGCAAACCGGTCTGGTGGACGTTCCCCACGACGCAGTGGGAAGCGGACCAGTACATCCGCGATGAGCACATTCTGGAACTCGATGCTGGCACGCCGCGCGGCGACTACACGCTTGCGGTGGGGCTTTACGATGCTGTGACGGGCACGCGATTGGACGTGACAGACGCGCAGGGCGTGCTCTTGCCCGGTGGGCGCATCGAACTTCGCATAGTGAAGGTGCGTTAGCCGATGGGCAGTCGTAACATGCGCAGATTCTTGCCACTGACGGCGTTGTTTGTGGTGGCGGCTTTGTTGTTAGCGGTGACGGAATGGTTGCCCGGGCGTCTCACCGACAATCTCTCCGCCATATCCGGTGAAAACGTGCCGGAGTTCTCGCCGTCGCCGGGCATTTATCGCCACAGCATCCGCGTCACGCTGCGCGCGTCGCATCCGCGCGGGCAGATTGTCTACACGACCGACGGGACGTTGCCCACAGCGGAAGTTGGCCTGCTGTACGAGTATCCCCTGCACCTCGATGCTGCATCGCCGCGCCTGACGGTGATTCGCGCCGTGGAAATCGTGGATGGCGTCCCCGGTCCTGCGATCAGCGCAACCTACGTGATGGGTGTCCAGAGCAGTCTCCCCATTGTTTCGCTCATCGCTGATCCCGCCGATTTGTGGGATGCCGGGCAAGGCATTTTCGCGAACACCTGGGGGCGCGGCGACGACTGGGAGCGCCCGGTAACGGTGCATTACATTGCTCCTGGCGGCACAGCGCAGGGCTTTGCGATGCCCGCCGGTTTGCGCATCCACGGCTCGGACCCCGCCGCTGCGGCGAAGCAATCGCTGCGGTTGTACTTCCGCAGCGAGTACAATGCTGCGCGGTTGACGTTCCAACTTTTTGCACTGCATCCCCAACAGCCTGACAGCCAACAGACGTACAAACGCTTGCTTTTGCAAACCGGCGACCGTGCCGGACGCTGGACGTTCTTCCGCGATCAACTGGTGGCGGACGTGGCGACCGACATGGGTCTGCATGCGGCGCAGGGCCGGTTCGTGCACCTCTTCCTCAACGGCGAGAGCTGGGGCCTGTACCGGCTGAGTGAGCGCATCGACCGCTTTTTCCTCGATCTCAACTTGGGCTTGACCGAGGCCGATCTCGTGCAGGATGGTCGCCAGCGCGAGGGCGACGATGAGGCGTGGGACGATCTGGTGGATTGGGCCGCGGACCACGATCTGGCAGACCCGGACAATTTCGCCTTTATCGCCACGCAGGTCGATCTGCGGAGCTTGACCGATTGGGCCGTGCTGCAGATGTATTTCGGCTTTCCTGCATCCGAGCTGTACGCCGCGCACCCACAGGGTGGGGCGTGGTTTTTCCTGTACGGCGGGGGCAGCCAGGATTTTGCTTCACGGACCGACGCATCGTTATTTCAGGAGACTAATGCCGATTTCACGCTCCTACTGAGCGCGCTGCTCCGCAACACGGACTTTCGCGCGCAGTTCGGCCGGCGATTGACGACGCTGCTCAACACAACGCTCAATGAGCGCGTCATCCGGGGGCGGGCGGAGGCACTTGCTGCGATGTTGCGTGATGACATCAAGTACGAGGCCGCGCGCTGGCCTTCACCGTTTTTGTGGGAAGAGAACGTGGAGGCTTTCCTCGCCGATTTTACCGTCAACCGGCCTGGACAGGTGATGCAGCACTTCGCCGCGTTGCTGCCGGTGGGCGAAGTGACAACGTTACAGGTGGAAGTATCGTCGCCGGGAGCCGGATACGTGTATATGGAAGACACGCGCTTGGCGACTGACGATAGCGTGTGGCAAGGCAACCTCTTTTCCGGCGCGCCGGTGTGCTTCACGGCAGTTCCCGCACCCGGGTTTGGCTTCACGGGATGGACGTTCGCGCCGGACGACGGTGAACCGTCCACTTCGACGAGTATCACTATGACCGTGACTGCGCCGCAGCATATCGTCGCGCATTTTGCGCCTTCCCCCCCCTCTGTCTCCCCCCCACTGGGGGGGACTAAGGGGGGGAGACCGCTTCCTGGTGATGTCGTCATCAACGAATTCTGGATCAACGACAACGGCACGTACTACGCCAGTGTCGGCAACCGGCCCATCGAGGGCGATTGGATCGAGTTGCTCGTGCAGCGCGACGGCGTCGATTTACGCGGCTGGCGGCTTACCGACAACGATACGAAGACGGGGATGACTGAGGGTTCGATTATCTTTCCGCAGATCGACGCGCTGGCGGCGGTGCCGCGCAATACTGTCATCCTCATTCTGGCGACGGAGAGTGAAAATAACGCCCGCTATTTCCCGGCGGATGACGTAAGTCTGCGCAACCGGCGGATGTTGTTCTACGTGGGTAACGGCACGCTCGACGTGACGACGGACCCGGGGTTCAACCTGGGGACGGACGATGATAACCTTGCGTTGTTGGCACCCGGTCCTATGGTTGTCTTCGACGACGATGTTGGCGTCGATTTTGTGGCCGAGGGCTATACGGTGACGTCATACTCGTTCGGTATCCTCGCGGATGGGGTGACGTTCGACCGACCTTTCCGCAAGCTTGGCAGCGACGACGGCGCGCTCTTCACCGGGACGAGGAGCAACGACGCGCTGGAAGATTGGATCGTCGATCCGCCCGCGCCGCTCTCCGGCGACGAAGTGCGCGCGGATTCGCCTAACATCGTCACGCCGGGGACGCGCAATTTCCGACAGCGGTTTCCGTTGTTCCCGTGGTGAGATATTTCTCCAGCACCAGTTTCCCCAACGGCTCATCAGCCCGAATGTGGCTGACATCGGCCATAACGGTCTCTATCCCCTCGGCAGCGATGCGGCGTTGCAGTTCGACGGCCAGCGGATCATCGGCGTTGTCGTAGCGGTACGCAGCGGCGATGGCGAGGCTTAGCGCATCCGGCGTGACGCCGGCCTTTTCGACCAGGCGTGCCGCGCCCACCAGTCGCTCCTTGGGACCGAGTTTGCGCAATGGATCGCGTGCCAGGCGGACCACGGTATCGGCCAGCGCGCGGTTGGCGAAGTTCTCGAATAATTCGGCGATGTAGTCATCGAGTTCGGCGGTGTCCATAGCGTACACGCCTATGAATCCCGCGCGGACTTCAGCGAAAGCGCGCGTCAACACATCGTAGATAACCGGATCCTCTAGCGCCTGCCAACTCAGAACATGGCCGCGCCGGTAGCCCAGATAGCTGAGGATGGCGTGACCACAGTTGTGCAAGTACAGCTTGCGTTCGATGTAGGCGGTGAAGTTATCGCTGGGGAGCAGTCCCACGATCTCCGGCAACGGGCCGACAAAGCGGCGACGGTTCACCGGCAGCTTTTTGTACGCGTCGGCGATGATGAAGCTGCAGTCTGCGCGCGAATCTTCGCGCGCACGCATTTCCGGCGTTGGTTTGGGGATGGTGCGCCCGATGACGACGTCTACGAAGCCGACGTGGGTATTGGCATAGGCGTGCAGCGGTGTGGGGACGTGGGCCATGACCATGCCACGGAACGTCGCGGACGCATCCTGCATATTCTCGCAGATCAGCACGTTGAGCGGCGCAGCTACGTCGCGTTCGGCGCGGCGGACGATGCCTGCCGCGATGATTGGCGCGATGTCGGGCAGCGAGCGCACGCCTACCGCCGTCGTCACCAATGAGGTTTCGGCTAACGCCGTCACCAGTGTCTCATCCGCCCGTGAGTAAAGCGTTCGCGCTACCGGAATGACGAGATCCTCGCTCCAATTGTTCTCCACCAGCCGCAGCGTATACGCCCGGCGTGCGTTCAGCGCCGCGATTAGTGGTTCGTCGATTTCCACGAAGGTGAGCGTGTAGCCGGATTCGCTGAGGAGCTGCCCCAGGAACCCTCGTCCCACGCATCCCGCGCCGAACATCACTACGGTTTTTTCTGTCATCATTACGCCATTCCGTGTCTTTGCGACATTCAGGGGCGGAAAAGATAATTCCCCACGCTCGGGCCGGTCTCCGACCACAGCCTTTTTGGGGAGGTGTACATTTATAAACTCTTACGGAGATTATAGCACGATTGCGGACTTGCAGAATCATTGACTTGAAGATGAAGTATGATAGACTGCCCTGGTCATCGGTGTGCTGGTGCTTTTCATCAGATTGCTCAACGACACGCTTGCGCCAGATCATAATCCGGCGCTTTTGGAAAGGCAGACAACGAATTTGATTTTTGGATTTGCTGATTTACAGATTTAAGGATTTTTAAGGGAGACGGCCACGACGAAGTTTCTGCGCAGGGTAAAAATTCCGCTTTTTCTGGCGGGCGCGACACTGCTCTTCTTCTGGCCGGTGTGGGTGGCGGGGTATCGCTTCCCCATCGGCGGCGGAGACTTGTGGGGGCAGATCCATCCCGTCTGGTCTTACGTGGCGCAGTGGTTGCGACGCGGCGTCATTCCCCTATGGCACACGGGGATGATGGCGGGCGATCCTATCGTAGCCGAAGGGCAGTACGGGCTGTTCAATCCACTCAACTGGCCGTTGTTTTTGCTGCATCCCATCCCGGCGTGGGCCATCTCGCTGCGCGGGATGGCGACGCTGTGGCTGGCGGGTCTGGGGATGTACGGTTATCTGCACCGTTCTCCGGTATGGCGATTGCGGGAGATGGCAGCGCTCGTCGGGGCATTGGCCTACATGTTCGCCGATCCGTTTGTGGCGCATTTAGGCCATCCACAATTCAACGATGCGATGGCCTGGCTGCCGTGGTCACTGTGGATGGTGGATGGTGCGATGCGGCGCAGACGTGCGATTCCGCTTGCAGCACTGGCGCTGGCGTGTCTGGCGCTTTCGGGACACGGGCAGGCGACGCTCTACGGCGCGCTGACCGTCGCCGGATATGCGCTGTGGCAGGCGTTTGCTGGCGGGCTACGGCACGCACCGCGCCGGATCGGGCGTCTGGCGTTGGTGGGACTGCTTGCCATGGCGCTGACGATGCCGGCTATGTTGCCCGGATTTGAGCGCTTGCCCTACACCGAGCGCGCCAACGTCCCGCCGACGCCCGGAGAATACGAATTCCACCTCGGCATGTGGCCCGACTTCATCACCCCACTTTTCCACGGGCGCAGCAGCAAAACCTTCTGGGGGCCGTGGCAGCGGGTGGAGACCGGATCGGTTGGTGTGGTGGCCCTGGGATTAGCGTTGCTGGGTCTGCTGGCCCGTCCGCGCTGGCGCACGGCGTTTTTGTGGACGATAGTCGCGCTTGCTATCTTGCTGGCACTCGGCACACAGGGGCCGTTGTATCCGCTGCTGTCGTCGTTACCGTTGTTCGACGCAACCTGGAAGACCGGGCGCGCCCTCTATGTGCTTTCCTTTGTTCTGGCGATTGCAGCGGCGGAAGGGGCTGAGCGGTTGTTGTGCAAGTCCCGTCCGGTTTGGAGCGCCGGGATGTTGGTCGCCGCCGTGTCGATTGCTCTACGTGCGTCCACATGGGCGGCGCTCGCGCCAGATCCTGCCGCCGTTAGGCGTGCGTCACTTGGGCTGTACGTGGCTGCCGCTGCCTTGGCCTCTGTCGCGCTACTCGGCGTGGGCGTCCGGCGTTCTCGTCTTTGCCGTGCGGCGCTGCTTTCGCTGGCGTTGGTCGAATTGATCTTCACCGGTGCGCTGGCGGACGTGGAACCAGCGCCAAATGTCGCCGAAGACCCACACCAGGCAGCCGTAGCTTATCTGCAGGCGGACGAGGGATGGTTCCGCGTGGATGTCGACACTGCGGCACGTGGGCTGTGGTCACCGGCGGCGCTGATGGCGGCGGGATTCGCGGTTCCACAAGGGACCGGTAACCCGATGGAGATCATCGTCTACAATCAGTTCTATTGGGGCATCCCGTACAAGGGGATGCCGGCCTACCAACTCTTAGGCGCGAAGTACGTCGTCGTTCCCAAGGATGCGCAGCCGGGCGCGGACGGTATCTGGCCCGTGTTCTTCGAGGATGCGCTGATCGACGTTCACCTGAACACCAACGCCCTGCAGCGTGTCTGGCTGGTCTATCGCACGCTGCCGGTGGACACACTGGAGGCAGCCTACGCCCACATCTATGCCGACGATTTCGAGCCGGCGTTAACCGCGACCGTGATGCGAGGCCCGTTGTTGGAAACGCAAGGCGCCGGGCGCATCGAGGTACTCGCCTACGGCCCCAATCGCGCGGTCTTCTACGTCGAAACGAGCGAACAGGCGCTCCTGGTGCTGAGCGATTTGCTCTATCCAGGCTGGCGCGCGACGGTGGATGGCGAGACCGCGCCGCTCTACGCGACGGATGGGGTGTTTCGCGGCGTGGTCGTCTCCGCCGGAGCGCATCGTGTGGAGATGCGCTTCTTTCCCCAATCCCTGCGCTGGGGCATAGGGTTGATGGGGATGGCGCTGCTGATGATCGTGTGGATCCTGACCACGAATCTTCACGAATTTACACGAATGTCAATATTCTCAAATCAGAAATGACTATGCGATTGGTCACTGACAAACAACGTAGGGCCACTTCCCGGACCGTTTTGGGGATGGCGCTGCTCCTGCTGCTGGCATTTGCGTTGCGCGTCTGGAAAGTAGGGACGGCTGACCTTACTTTCGATGAAGTGGCGACGTTTTTCGTGGCGCACCGTCCCGTGGGGGAGATGCTGCGCTATGTGATGGGCGCTGCCCGTGAACATCCGCCATTCTATTACCTGATCATATCCCTGTGGATGCGCTTAGCCGGGACGAGCGAGTTTGCCCTGCGTTATCCCTCTGTGTTGATCGGCGTGTTGACCGTGGTGTGGAGTTTCCACGTGGGACGCAGGTTGGGACCGCGTGGCGATTGGTGGAGCGCCGTGCTCAGTGCCGTCTTGCCGTTCAGTCTGTGGGCGGGACGCACCGGGCGCATGTACGGGCTGGTGCTGTTGCTCTCGCTGCTGGTGATGGAGAGCTGGCTGTGCTGGCTGGAGCGTCCGGGGGGGCGACGTTGGCTCGGATTCGTTGTGCTGTCACTCATCGCGGCGATGACGCATTATTACCTCGTGCTTTTGTGGCCGGTGCAAGGGGTATTGCTCATTCTCCTGCCGCGCGCTACGCGCTCCATTCGCAAGCCTTGGCTGGCGACGGCGCTGGGTATCGGCGCGGTGGTGCTGGCCTTCATCACTGTTTCGCCGGGCATTCGCACGATGGTGTTGGAAGTTGCGCGGCGGTTTCCCGGTCAGTTTTGGCGCGTTCAGTCGTGGGGTTTCGTTTTCGCCGATTTCTACTTCTGGGGATACCGTCCGGAACTGGTGTGGCTCGTGTGGACAGGACTGGGCCTGACGCTGGTGGGGTGGATCGTATGTGCGCGCTGCAATCCCTTAATCGGCGTGTTGTTGGTTGCCTGGGGGGTGATCCCGTTGTTGCTCGCATCTTTCGTCCCTGAAAGCCTGGAGACGCGCTACCTGACGCCGATTTTTCCGGCGTTCGTGTTCGGTCTGGCGGCGTTGCTGACGCGCTTGCGAGGACGCGTGCTGCCTTTGCTCGCGGTTGGCGGCGTGTGGGCTTTTGCGCTGTGGCGCGTCCCATTACTCTACGATAATCTCAACACGGATTTCTCCACGCGGATGCAGACCTTGCACGTCGCGGCGCAGCCCGGCGACGCGCTGGTGATGAACGGTCCGTGGCCCACGCTGTTGTTGCGCTACTATCCACAGCCTGATTCTCTCCGCGTGTATGCCGTGCCGCCTGCCGCGCCACCCGGCTTTTCCGCCGCAACCGACATTCCTAAACTGGAGCAGATCGTCCACGCGCATCCACGGGTCTGGGTCTCCTACGGCGCGATCCAGTGGGCCGACCCGCACTACAGCGTGAGTCGCTGGCTGGCGGAGCACACGTACCGCGTATACGAGCGCGCGGGGATAGCGCTGTACCTTCCGCCGGTTGATGACATTGTTGAGGTACGGGCGGATATCGATCTTGGGCCACGTTTGGTGCTGCGCCGGGCGACAGTCGACCGGCAGACTGGGCAGGTCGGCGACATGGTGCGGGTCGGGTTGGCGCTGGAAGGGCAATCGCTGGATCGTTACATCTACATTATAGTGGGGCTGCTGGATGACCGCGGCACGATCTGGCAACAGCGCAAAGTCAATCTTGGCCCGTTGCACCAACCTGCCCAAGGAATGCTGCCGGACCAGTGGAACGAGCAACTGGGGTTGTGGCTGTTGCCCGGCCTGCCTCCAGGTGAGTACACCCTGGCCTTGCAGATCGAAGGGGAGGATGTCGCTATGGGAGAGGCTGCCAGTCACCATGGCTGGATTCCCCTCACGCCCTTCCACGTCACGGCGGGTGTTGCACAAGCCGGACTGGAGGGACTGCTCCCCAACGCCGATGGAGTGACGCCGGTTTTTGATGGAACGCTCTCTGTGGTCGGCGTGGAACCGTATACTGCGAAGTCGATGCAGGGCTATCAGACAGGATTCGCGTTGTGGTGGCAGGCGAATGGACCGACGGCTGTATCGCAGGTGCAGGTGCAACTCGTCGGGCCGCAGCATTGGGACGCGGGTGTCTTCGTACTCGGTCCGGACTTTTATCCGCCAACGGCTTGGCAGCCGGGGGAGATCATCCGGCAGAACGTGGCTTTCCGGCTTCCGGATGATCTGGCTGCAGGACGTTACCGGGTGTTGGTGCAGGCGCAGACTGGGGATGGTGTCGCGCTTCCGCTTGAGGGAGCCGCTGGTGACGGGTGGGCGGAGCTGTTCACGTTCGTCGTCGAGGCGCGGACACGGTCCTATATGCCGCCGCTCTCGATCACGTGGCAGGATGTGCGTTTTGGCGGGATGCTGCGGTTGCGTGGCTACCGCTTGGAGCAGCAGACCGTGCAGCCTGGCGAGCACGTCGATTTGACCGTCTACTGGCAGGCGCTGGAGAAGCCACCACAGATGTATGCGGTCTTCAATCACCTGCGCAAGCCGGATAATACGCCGTTATGGCACGGTGATTCGTGGCCGCAGGCAGGTTTGTACACGACCGAGCACTGGCGCAAGAATGAAGTGGTGGCCGAGGACTATATCATCGTCATCCCTGAAGACGCGCCGGCGGGCGATTATCCGTTGTATACCGGGGTCTATAATCCATTTACCGGCGAGCGACTTCCGGCGACAACGTCGCGTGGTGAGCGCCTGCTTAACGACGAATTCGTCTTGCTCACGCTTACTGTATCACCGTGATGGGCAAGGAATCCATCCGCCAGGGTTCCGAATTTATCGAATTTTCGACTATCCGACATAGGACTAGAGACTACCTGACTCTTATTACAGGAATGTGTATGTCCAAGATTCTCCACATCGGTTTGCCGTTGCTGCTCATCCTCGCCTATTTTGCGTTGGGGATGGCGCAGGTGACGCACGCCTCACTTACGTTCGACGAGGGACCGCACCTGGCGGTGGGGTATACCACGCTGCGCACCGGCGATCTGCGGCTCCAGCCGGTTCACATCCACCCGCCGCTGGCGAACGTGCTCGCGGCGGCCCCTCTGCTTTTGCAATCCGATCTGCCCGATCCCCGCGCCGTGGACGGTTGGGAGATTGCCAGTCTTTCGGCCATCACCGACGTGGTGGTGTGGCGTTATCCAGAACCGGCGCGTATCGCTGTAGCGGGACGGTTGCCCATTCTGTGGCTCGGTGTGCTGTTGGGGGCGTTGATCTATCGCTGGGCGAAAGATCTGGGCAGGTGGCATGCCGGGCTGCTGGCGCTGGCGCTTTACGCTTTCGACCCCAACTGCATTGCGCACGGTTCGCTGATCACGACGGATATGGCGGCGGTGTTTTTCATCGTGGCGACGTTATATGTGGTGAATGGCAAATGGCAAATGACAAATGGCGAATGGCGAATGGCGGTCATTGGGGCTTTGCTGGGCCTGGCGCAGTTGGCGAAGGTGTCGGCGTTGATGCTCGTGCCGGTGGTGGGAGTGCTGTTGCTGGTCCAGGCTGTGGTGGAGCAGAATCGGCGAGTCGAAAATCAGCGAATGAGCGAATCACGAATCATGAATCATGAATCACGAATCACGAATTACGCATCACGCATCACGCATCAGCTCTTACGTGCCTGGGCTATTGTGTTTGGCGTTGCGACGCTGGTGGTGTGGGCGGGGTATGGCTTCGAGGTTGGGGCCGTACCGGGGTTGCCGTTTCCGCTGCCGGCGGGAACACACCTGCGCATTTTTCAGTCCTTACGGGAGCACTACGATTTGGGACACCCTACTTTCTTGATGGGGCGGGTCAGCAGTCACGGGTGGTGGTGGTATTTCCCGGTGGCCTTTATACTGAAGACGCCGTTGCCGGTGTTAATTCTTGCAGTATGGGCGGTTTGGTCGAAAGTCAAAAGTCGAAAGTCAAAAGTCGAAAACGGTATGGAGCACTGTAGCTGGGTAGGGACGCTTTCTTTGGCCTTGTTTCCATTGCTGTACGTTGTTTCTAGTCTGTTTAGCTCGGTCAATATCGGATACCGGCATTTGCTGCCGTTGTTGCCGTTTCTGTATGTGGGGATAGGAATCGCGAGTAGGAAAGGCGAGTTACGAATTGCGACTCATGAATCTCGAATCATGATTCATGAGTCACGAATATCGAATGATAAGTCACGCATCACGCATTTCCCCTTACTCCTTACTTCTTACTCCTTACTCCTTACTTCTTACTCCTTACTCCTTATCTGGCTTATCACCGGCACGCTCTCCATCGCGCCGCATTTCCTGACGTTCTTCAACGAGCTTGCGGGCGGGACGCGGGGCGGGTATCGCTATTTGGTGGATTCCAACCTGGATTGGGGGCAGAATTTGTGGGATCTGCGGCAATGGATGTCCGAACATGGTGAGGATCACGTTTATTACGCGCACTATAGCCCAGCGCGGCTGGATGTGTATGGTATCAATGCTACATTCTTGCCACCCGATCCACGCGCGGGCGATTTTGTACCGTGGAATCCTGAGCCGGGACTGTACGCTATCGGTGCGACGGTGCTGCAGGGACCTTACGCACCGGACGTGAATACCTACGCTTGGTTCAGAGGGCGAGAACCCGAGGGGCGCCTGGGGAACGCGTTGTGGCTGTATCGCGTCCCGGCGCGCGAGGCACCGGGCTGGGCGGTACTCTGCGCGGACGTGCCGCTCTCACCGGAGACTGTGACGCGGCAGGTGGGTGTGGCCGACCTACGTATCCTCTGGTCGGATTGCGCGCACACGTCCGTCTACCCGGCGGGACAGCGACCGGGGCTGCTCATCGCATTGCCAGATGTTGCCGCGCCGCCCGCAGCGGAAGTAGATGCGATGCTACGGTCATCAGCCGGGGAGACCGAGTACGTGGTGTATCGTCTATCTGAACCGGTTCCGACGCCTGAAACAGAGCTATCGGAAATTGCCATCGATGGTCCATTGAACTTCTTGGGCTACACGCTTGACGCAGATGACATTGCACCCGGAGATGAAATTGTTCTCCAAACGTATTGGCGTGTGCGCGAGCTGCAGGGACGGCCGCTTTCGTTGATGGCGCATCTACTTGGTCCAGACGGGACCGGCGTCGCAGTGGGGGATGGGCTGGGCTTCTCGATTGAGCAATGGCAACCGGGCGACGTGATCGTGCAGCAGCACGTTTTGTCGATTCCGGCGGATGCACGTCCCGGTGTGTATACTGTCATCACTGGGGCCTACTGGCTGGACACGATGGAACGGTGGATCGTAGGAGCAGGAGAGACATACATCGTGTTGGAGGCGATTGCCATTGGCGATTAACCCCGAGTATATAGGTGGCGTGGCGCGCTGGCGCATCCAATGGAGCGTTCCGGGGCTGTTGTTGGTGCTGTTCGCTCTGCTGCTGAACGGTGTGCAGCCGCTCGCCTTCACCGCCGACGAACCGGCATATATTACTGCCGGGTATATGTTCCTGGCACGTGGAACAGAAGCCCTCAATGTGATGGCGCAGCGCGGGTATACGCCTCTGTTGGCGGTCTTGGAAGCGGCGCTGTTCTACGTCACCGAACCTGATATCCCACTGGAAACCCTGGCAGCGTGGCCGCCGAACTTCGACCCGTTTGTTCACACTATGGAGTCCTACCTTGAGCCTCGGGCACGCGTTAAGCTCGGCGCGCGTATCCCTACCATCTGGATGACCGTGCTGTTGGCCGCGTTGGTTTTCCGCTGGGGAAGGGATTTGTGGGATGCGCGTGCCGGATTGCTGGCGCTCGCGGTTTTGACCTTCGATCCGACGCTCTTGGCCCATGGCCGGCTGGCGACGACGGGCGTCGGCGTTATGATGCTGGGGACTACTGCTATGTATGCCGCGTGGCGTTGGTTGCAATCGCCCTCATGGGCTTGGGCGCTGGGAGTGGGAACGCTCGTGGGATTGGCGGCGCTGGCAAAGGTTTCCGGCCCTTTGTGGGGCGTGGCGGTGGCGCTGATTATGGTCGTCGCACTGTTCCGGGCACGGCATCGACGTGACATAAAGGCTTTGTGGTTCCAGGCACTGGCGGCAGGCGTGTGGAGTCTGCTACTGTTCTGGGCCGTGTACGGGTTTACGTGGGGGAAAATCGACGCGCTACCTTTTGGCGTCCCTGCACCGGCGTATTGGAAAAGCGCGCTGTATTTGGTAAATTATCGCTCAGAGATTTTTGCGCTGGGGCAAAGACAGTATGGCCGTTGGTGGTGGTATTTTCCACTTGCTTTTATGTTAAAGAATCCTCTGCCGTTGCTGACCGGGTGCGCCATAGGGCTGGTAGCATTGTGGCGCAAGCATAGGGCACCGACACGATTTCTCATCCTACTGGCTTTCTTCAACGAACTGATTGGCGAATCAGATAACGCTTATCACTATTTGTCCGGGTCCAATCTTGATTGGGGAGAGTCTGCTGAGATGTTCGTCGCCTACACCGAAGAACATCCAAAGGTCATTACCGAGCCGCCTGCGACCAAGTTTCGTCCTGAACCAGGACAGTACGCCGTGGGCGCTTCGTATCTGCAAGGCCTGGGTATCGGCGATCCATATGCCTATGCATGGTTCAGGCTGTGGGAGCCTCACGATGTGATCAATGATAACATCCTCATTTATGATGTGCCTGCGTTTGCGGTGCGTTGGATCGCACAGTGCGGCGCGCCGGCCCCGCCTTTGGACGAGGCGACGTTGCTCGCGGGTTTCGGCGATGACGATTTCCGCCGCACGAGTTTCGATGTAAGGACTTCTCCGCTTGTTTTCTCCTGGTGGCCCTCATTGCGGAATTTCAAGATTCTGCTATGCTGCTAATTTAGCTTTGACAAGACGAAACCTCTGTCTGAACCAGAGATACTGACAACGACAATCAAAGTTTTTAGCCAGGAGGATGACAAGAAAATGGTACGCCGTCGGTATATTTTATTTTTTTTGGTTTTGTGTGGCTTACTTGTGTCGCTAGGGATAGGTTACAGCGTTATCCAGCCTGCCGAGGCGCTTTCCGACAATCTTTTGGTCAACGGCAACTTCGATGAATTGCCTTTTTATTGGGCCTATCCCAATCACTTTGTTGCCGGTGGCTGGGACCGGTGGTGGATCCACGGCACGGTTCTACCTGAATATGATGACGTCAAGGGTGTTCGGGCGAATTATTACATTGATGGAGGACACGCACAGGTTTATTTCAAATGGGGCAATACCTACACTGCCGGCATTTTCCAGGTGGTAGATAGCCTCACACCCTGTCGCCTTTACGAACTCACGATGTACGCGCGCACGAACAGCTTGGACCAGGCACATCCAGGCACGCGCATCGGGCTTGACCCCTTGGGGGAGCAATTGACAGACGATGGCGCTGTTCACCCTGATGAGCAAGTGCGGCTACAGCGAGCAGTCTGGTCGCGCGAACAGACGGCGATTGGCGTTTGGGAAGAGTTATCTGTAACGGCGGAGCCTCTTGGAACCAGTCTCACGGCTATTCTTTATGCTTCACCGTCTCCGGGTAGTCCCGACATTCATTATTACGACACTTTCTGGGATGCCGGTGCGCTTCGTCTATCTTCATATCCAGATGGGCGTTTGCCAGGTCCAACACAACTCACGACCAGCTTCATCTACGATATTACTCCTATTACGTCCTCTACCAGCCTTACGATCAACTGGAATTTGGGCGATATTGCCGGAACTCAGGTCTGGTACAATGTTGTCCCGCCTCCTACGCCGCCTGCCCCCATTACTGCTACGTTCCAGATCAACTTTTCGGCCTATCTACCGTTGGTGTCGCGGGGTATACCGTTCGATTTCCCGCAGCAAACGACGCTGGAGTATGCGACCGGCACGGCGTACTCGGCGACGATTGCAGGTTTATCCCCCGATGATACGGTTTTCTACATCGTCGTGGCGCGCCGGTTGGTGGGCAATACGTGTGTCACCGAGTATGCCGGGCCTTATATGGCTAAACTGCAGCCTTGATGGATACAAACCTTTCGATTATCATTCCTTGTTATAACGAGGCGGAGAACGTTGCCCGGATGGCGGAAACGTTGTTTCCCGTCGTGGATGCGTTGGCAGCTACGCAGACGGTCGAGGTTGTTCTCGTGGATGATGGCAGCCGCGACGACACGCTGGCGCGGCTCCAATCCTTAGCCGACCAACGTCCGGGCGTGCGTGTCGTGCGTCACGAACAGAATCGCGGCCTGGGTGCAGCGATGCGCACCAGCTACGCCCACGCTCAAGGGGACGTGTTGGTGACAACCGACAGCGACGGGACTTATCCTTTTACCGAGATTCCGAAAATGCTGGCGCTGCTCACGCCGGATGTGGATATTGTTGTGGCTTCGCCGTATCATCCGCAGGGCGGAGTGGAGGGTGTGCCACGTTACCGACTCATCCTGAGCCAGGGCGCGTCGTTGCTCTATCGCGTGCTGCTCAAGTGGGATGTTCACACGTACACGGCGATGTTCCGCGCAGTACGGCGCGAGGTTGCCGTGCGCACACCTTCGGAAGCGACCGGCTTTCTCATGCCCGCCGAATTTCTGGCGAACGCGCTGTTGCTCGGCTATCGCGTGGCCGAATTCCCCACCGTGCTGCACGTCCGCCGTTACGGGCAATCGAAAGCGCGCGTGGCGCGCATCATCCTGGCGCACCTGCGCTTCCAAATGCGTTTGATCGGCTACCGCCTCACCGGGCGTAAACCACGTTCCAAGGGGGATTGAGTGCCGCGTTACAAAGTCATCACCGTCGTTGGCACGCGTCCAGAACTGATTAAGTTCTCGCCCGTGATTCCTCTGCTGGTCGAGACTTTCGAGCACCGGCTGGTTCACTCCGGGCAGCATTACAGCTACGCGATGGACGCGCTTTTCTTCGAGGAACTGCGCTTGCCTGCCCCTGACTACCGCCTGGAGGTCGGTTCTGCTTCGCACGGTGTGCAGACGGCCCGTATCCTGGAGCGTATCGAGCCGGTACTGCTCGCCGAAGCGCCGTCCGCTGTTCTGGCGTTGGGGGACACCAACACCGTCCTCGCCGCGATGCTCGCGGCGGCCAAGGTGCATGTCCCCGCCGTTCACCTGGAAGCCGGCTGCCGTTCCTTCAACCGGGATATGCCGGAAGAGATCAACCGCGTTGTGGCAGATCACGTCGCCGCGTGCTGTTTTGCGCCTGGCGAGAGAGAACGCGCGCACCTGCGTGAAGAGGGGATCGCCGAATCACACATTCACGTGGTTGGCTCGACGGCTATCGATGCGTGCCTGCGCAATGCACCGTTGTCTGCTGGACGAACGCTCGTGCAGCAGCTTGGAGTTGCCCCGGGCGAATACGTGCTCCTCACCCTCCACCGCGCCGAGAACACCGTCCCGGAGACGCTGCGGGGTATTCTGGAAGCTATCAACGTGCTGGCGGAGACGTGGCCCTTTGTCTTCCCGATCCATCCCCGCACGCGTGCCGTCCTGGAGGCGCTTACGCCACCGTTGACGCTGCATCCTCACATCCATGTCATCGATCCGGTGGGCTATCTCGACATTCTGCACCTGATCGGCCACGCCCGCGCCGTGGTGACCGACTCCGGCGGTCTGCAAGAGGAGGCGGCGATGCTCGGAGTGCCGCTTTTGATCGCGCGGCAAGAAACGGAGTGGGCGTATCTGGTCGATGCCGGGGCCGCTGTCATCATCGGCAATACCCGTACCACGATTCTGGAGACGACGCCGACTCTATTGCAACAGGGGCGGTCTGCTTTCAATCCTATCGATGTGACGCCGCAACGTGGCGCAGCCGAGCGCATCGTCACCACGCTGTTGCGCATTCTGGGCACCAGCCTTTAGCATTTGGGGATAAGATCAATGGGCGGCGTGGTTAAGCCAAAAACGTGCGATTGGTTGGTTTTGCTCCTGCTGCTGGTGTTCTTTGCGCAGGTGGTCAACGCCGCGACGCAACTGTCTCTGACCAGTGACGAAGGCCCCCAACTGACCAGCGCCTACGCTTATCTCGTCGAGGGTGATTCGTTGTTGGTGGAATATGATGGACATCCGCCCGGCGCTAAAATCTGGAACGCGCTGCCGCTTTTGTTCGTCCCGGACTTGGGCTCACCCGCCGAGACACCCTCGTGGCATTCCCCCGACCCCATCAGTTTGTTATGGGTCACGCAAGAGTTCTTTTATCCCTACCAGCCGTTGGACCGTATTGTCCTCTCGCCACGGATGATGGCGGCGCTACTGGGCATTCTGCTTCTTGCCGTTATCTATCGTTGGGCGGCGGATTTGTTCGGCGCGCGGGCCGGGTTGCTCGCGCTCTTCCTGGCGACCTTCGATCCCAACCTGCTGGCGCACGCCGGCCTGGCGACCAACGATCTCGCCGTTACCCTGGCGTGTACCGCGATGCTCTTCATGCTCAGTCGGTTTCTGCGCCGGCCCAATTTGCGCCGGGCGCTGGCTGCGGGAATCGTGTTAGGACTTTCCCAGAGTGCCAAGCTAAATGCGGTGTTGCTGTTGCCCGTTGTGGGGATGTTCCTGCTGGTACGTGCCTGGCAGTTGTATCACGGCCAACAGCGCTTTAAACTATCGGGCTTTATCGGTCAGGGTGGTGTCATTTTCGCTGTGGCCTTTCTCACGCTTTGGGCCACGTACGGGTTCGAGTTGCGGCACATCCCCGGGCTGCCCTTCGCCATACCGGCCGGAAGCCATCTGCTCTTGTGGGAACGGGTGCTCAAAGCGACCGGCGGCGGTCATCCTGCTTTCCTCATGGGCGAATTTTCCACCGAGGGATGGTGGTATTATTTCCCTGTCGCTTTCCTTAGCAAGACGCCGTTGGCCACGCTGCTCATCTTGTTGGTGGGTGTAGTGCGGCGTATCCTCGTGCGCCGTCGCCTCGCGCTGGATGCGTTGACGCTGTGGGCCTTCGTCCTGCTCTATGGCGCTTTTATCGTCTACAGCCGCCTCAACATCGGCTACCGGCATATGTTACCGGTGTTGCCGTTGCTGTACGTGGGAATAGGGAGTAGGGAGTATGGAGTAGGGAGTAGGGAGCGTGAATGGCGAATAACCACGCATCATGCATCGCGAATTACCCCTTATTCCTCACTTCTTACTCCTTACTCCTTACTCCTTACTTCTTACTCCTTACTCCTTGTGTGGCTTGCCCTTGGCACCTTACACATCGCGCCGCATTATCTCGCGTATTTCAACGAACTCGTTGGCGGGCCGGACGAGGGATATCGCTATCTGGTGGATTCCAATCTGGACTGGGGGCAGTCGTTCAAAGAACTGGCGTGGTATCAAGAAGAGCACGAGACGGGACCGGTTTTTCTCTCCACGTACATCGAGTACGCTGCGGCGCTGCGGAGCTATGGGGTAGATTTCGTTCCCCTACCGCCGCTCAACGCGGCGCCGGGCATGTTGCCGCGCCGCTTCAATCCAGCGCCGGGCGTGTATGCCATCAGCGCGACGACGCTTCAGGGCGTTCTCACCGCCGACTCGGAGATGTACGATTGGTTTCGTCATCGCGAACCGGATGCAAAGTTGGGTCACGGATTGTTCGTCTATCACGTGAGCGAACCGGAGACATCCCCCGGGTGGATCGCACAATGTACCGTTCCGGTAACGCCGTTACCCCTGGCGGTGATCGCTGAAGGGTTTGGGCAAACCGATTTGCGCCAGGTCGTGTTCGACTGTACACAGAGCTGGTTCGTGCCTGGTGGTGGGTCGGTTCCCGGTTGGTACGCGCTCTTCCGCGAGACGGCGCGTGGCGACGATACTTTCATTGGTGCTCAGTTGCGCCGATCGCGATTGAGTTTCGAACAGACGTATAGTGGTTTGCAGCCGCCCTTTGCCATCTATGAACGCGACATAGCCAGTGTTACACCTGAGATTCCGACTCTGGATGACATTTACGTTGGGGATCTGCGCTTCCTGGGCCATATGACGCGCCAATCCAGCGTGGAAATCGAGGTTTGGACGTACTGGCAAGTTATGTCTGTTCCGGTGACGCCGGTCTCGCTGATGCTGCACCTGGTTGGGCCTGGCGGCGCGCCGGTCGTCGTGGCTGACGGTGTGGGGATTCCGCAGGCGCAATGGCAACCCGGCGACGTGCTGGTCCAACGCCATCGCCTGCCGTTGCCATCCGATGTACCCAGCGGGGAGTATGTGCCACAAACTGGCGTCTACACGTTGGAAACCCTGGAGCGTTTCCCGGTGCTGGTAAATGGGCAAAGCGCCGGTGATGTGCTGACTTTGTCACCGGTGACATTTGGCCGGTAATTGCGTATCAAAAAAAAGCCCCCAGAAACAGCACACTGTTTCTGGGGGCTTGGTTTATAAGGATCGCGTTATGGCGTTGTGGTGAACTGTTGAGGTGCGGAGACCCAGGTTGTGCAAGCGCCGCCACTGAGACCGCGTGAGACGGCGATGTAGTCATACGTTCGTCCTGGGAGCAACCCTGACAGAGTCACCGAATGTACACTTGCCGGCGTTTTGTTGATGGGCGAAGCCGTCCACACTGGCGGGGTACCGCCCATCACCAGCGGCAAATATATCTTGTGTGGATAATCCGGTGGCGTTCCGCCATTTGCCGGGCGCAGGGCGTAATAAACCTGGCTCACTGCGTTATAAGGTTCGGTTGTCCAGGAGATTTGGGCCAAACTCTGTCCAGGTGTTGCTGAAGCACTGAGTGAGGGTGTGGGCAAGGCGTTCGGATCGTGCAACATCGCAGGCGTCACTTCCTGGAATGTGCCGCTATCCCAGACAATCGCGTGCTTGGTGCCGCCGTAGGCCAGCGCTCGTGAGTAGGCCGTGACTTTGTCGGAACGTGCTTCCGCCGTCACTTGCAACAGGCCGAAATTGGGATACTTGAAGTCCTGTGGTTCACTCCAGATGATGCTCTCGGGATAATACCCGGGCAGAGCTGGATCCGTTGCCGGGTCGGTGTGCCAACCGGTAGGATCGAGGCCTACCCGCAACTGGGCGGTAGGATTGGATAAGCCATCGTCAGGGCGCGAGAGGCCATACATCTGGAACTGGTATTGTAGACAGGGCGTTACGTTGTAGATGACTTGATACAACCCGCCTTCTTGCACATCGCCACTGTAGCTGCGCAATACTACCGATTCCACGCCGGCTTGGATGATACTACTCTCGGCAAATGACTTCACCAAGGGGGTGTCGCGCATATACCATAGGCGCCAATCTTGCAGACGCTGCCCATCATCGTCATCCGGCACCCACGAGCCGACGAGCCACGTGCCGTACCGGTCGTTGAACTCGTACCAGCGATGGTTGTCGAAGCCGGGGTTTTGCAGGGTTGGCGTTGCCGCCCTGGCCATGCCCTCTGCCTCCCCGCCCAATTGTGCGATCACGCCATCGCTATGTCCCAGCCCCAACAGCAAAACCGTCAGGGTCAGACAGATTGCCAAACTACGTCCGAATGTTTTCATCGGTCCTCCCTCTTTCGTGAAGTGATAGTACGGGAACAGTATACCCAATAAACGCCGGTGCGCCAATTTGTCAGGATGCTATCCGAGATTATAATGCAGGGATATGGAAATGCGACGTTCGTCTGGCTGGCGCTATGGGGCGCTGCTGTTACTGTGTCTGCTGTTCGCACAAGCTACCCTGTCAATGCGGGCGACTTCGCTTACCATTGACGAGGGATTGCACATCGCCAGCGGGTACACCATCCTCCGCACGGGAGATTATCGCCTGGTGGAGGAACATCCCCCCCTGATCAAGCTGTGGTTAGCTTTGCCACTCCTGCCTTTGCGCGACATGGTCGATCCGGCCACGTTATCCGCCTGGGAAGAGGCTGCGCATCCCACGACTGAGAGTTTACCACTTCTCAATATGGCGCAGCAATTGCTTTATCCGCACGTCCCTTTCGACCGGTGGCTCTTACCGGCCCGGATGATGTCGGCGTTGCTGGCCGTGTTGTTAGGGGCGGTGGTGTGGCGCTGGGCCGCAGATTTTCGTGGTGCTCTCGCCGGGCTTCTTGCGCTAACGTTGCTGGTTTTCGATCCGAACGTCATCGCGCACGCGGCGGTTGCGGGCACGGATTTGGGGGCAACCTTCGCGATGGCCTTGGCACTTTTTTGCCTGACCCGGTTTACACACCGCCGGACCAATGCGCGGCTGTTCCTGGCGGGGATTACTTTGGGACTGGCACAGGGTGCGAAATTGTCGGCGTTGTTGCTTGTCCCTGTCAGCGTCGTGGTCTTATGGTTCGCTTTGTCTGAAAACAGGCTGCGTACTATCGTCCTTTATCTGACCTGCGCCGCACTGACGTTGTGGGCATTGTATGGTTTCCAAATCGGCACTGTGCCGGGCTTGCCGTTTCCTGTACCGGCGTCCAGCCACGCTATTCCCTTGTTGCGTCTGCGACAGCATGCCGTCGAGGGGCACGCCGCTTTCTTGCTAGGGCAGAACAGTCACCACGGCTGGTGGTACTATTTTCCTGTGGCCTTTGCTCTCAAGACGCCTCTTCCGATATTGATTTTCTGTGCCTTGGCATTTCTGACAGGGGCGTGGCACATGCGAGATAAGGAGACTAACATTCCGGTGTCGTATTGGCTTCCTCTAGCGCTTTTTCTTCTCCTTTACACCGGCGCCAGTCTCATTAGCTCCCTCAACATCGGCTACCGGCATCTGCTGCCCATGTTGCCATTGCTCTACGTGGGAATAGGGAGTGCGAATTACAAATTGCGAGGTCTCCCTTACTCCTTACTCCTTACTGCTTACTCCTTACTTTTCGCCTGGCTCATTCTGGGGACGTTCCACATCGCGCCGCACTACCTGGCCTTCTTCAACGAATTTGCGGGAGGTACGGATAATGGATGGCGTTATCTGGCCGATTCCAATATGGATTGGGGACAGGGGTACAAAGCGCTGGCGCGTTTTCAGGAAGAGCACGGCTTGGGAACGATACGACTTTCCGCTTTCATCTTTTACGATCCGGCAGTTTATGGCGTCGAGTACAAAGCGCTAACGCCACTGCGCGGTGATACACCGGCGGTCTTCCCCTCGCGGTTCAACCCGCCACCTGGCGATTACGTCATCAGTGCCACTACACTCGATGGCATCCCGTTGGTGGACCCGGAGATGTATGACTGGTTCCGCAAGCGTGAGCCTGATGCGCGTATCGGGCATGTCTTGTTTTATTATCACGTCCCAGCCCCTGCTGATCCCGGCGAATGGCTGGCGCAATGTGTCGTTCCTGTAGCGCCGCTTTCTCCTACGGCTGCTGCTGAGGGACTGGGCGTTCCTGAGCTACATATGCGCTACTTCGATTGTACGCAGACCTGGCTTTATCCCGGCGGTGGGAACAGTGCCGGATGGTATGCGCATTACCGGGATGAAGAGGCCGTGAACACTTTTGCTCAGGCGCACCTTGCGCCCGCACGCCTGTCCTACGAGCAGCGCATTCCGCGTGACATCCCGCCTTTCGCTTTGTACGAATGGGAACCGCAGCCTTCGTCTACGTTGTTACAGGCCATGCGAAGTGAAGCCGTCGGCTTCCTGCCGGACGGACATCCATCCACGAACACTGAGTTTGTTTATGCACCACCCCTCACGCTCGAAGGGCCGCTTACGTTCCTGGGCTATCGGCTTGAAGATGCCTCGGCCAATGTATTCCCCGCGCTGTGGACGTATTGGAAGGTGGAAACATTCAACGCGCGCCCTTTCTCCATCATGGCGCATATGTTGAACGATGCGGGGCAATTCCTGGCTGCGGGAGATGGGTTGGGCGTCGCGCCCGATGCTCTGATGCCGGGTGATTTCATCGTGCAACGACACACATTCACGCCGGAAACGTTTCTCGATGAAGAGGCGGTGTGGTTTCAGGTTGGCGTTTATTGGTTGGATACGATGGAGCGCTGGCCGGTTGTTATCGATAGTGACACGCGCATCACGCAATGGCTGCTCAAGCCATTTGAGTAAATTCTGTGGGTAGGAGAGTAGGTAGTATGAATAAAAGTGTTCGCTATCTGGGTTTTTCCATTGGATTCGTGCTGTTGTTTCTTGTGACACACACTGCGCATTTCGGCGCAGCGCGTGGGATGCCATCTACCTCCGTTGCCGTGCCAGTTGATGAAGTCTATGTGCCTGCCGGCACATTTGGTATGGGGTGTGCGCAAGATTATACGGGCATCCACTGCGATGGTGACGCGTCGCCTATCCATCTGGTCTATCTGGACGCTTTTTACATCGACGAGCTGCAAGTTACGAACGCGCAATATGCGGCTTGCGAGGCGGCCGGTGTCTGTCCGCACCCGCTTTCTGACGCTTCGGTAACCCGCCCTGATTATTACACGAATCCCAAGTACGCTTCGTATCCCGTGATCAACGTGCGGTGGAGTTATGCCAATGCTTACTGTGCCTGGGTAAGAAAACGCCTTCCCTCGGAGGCGGAGTGGGAGAAGGCCGCGCGGGGGACCGATTTGCGCCCTTTCCCCTGGGGCCATGAGGTGCCAACCTGCGAACGCACCAACACCTCCATTCTGCGCCCTGGCAGTATACTGCCCGATCCTTGCGTGGGCGATACCGTTGCTGTGGGATTGTATCCGCAAAACGCCAGTCCCTACGGCGTGTTGGACATGGTGGGCAATGTCAGGGAGTTTGTCAATGATTTTTACCAAAAGTCTTACTACGCCACTTCCCCCTACTACAACCCCACTGGGCCGGAGACGGACCTGGGCAAATATCATCTGGCTCGCGGCGGTGGATGGTACGATCATTTGATTCTTTCAACAAACTGGGTGCGTCACGACGAAGCCTCGGCGGAAGTTTTCGAGCACATCGGCTTCCGCTGCGCGCGTAGTACGCCTGATGAACCACCGGTCACACCTACGCCCAGCCCTACTCCGGCCCCTTCGGATAGCGGGTATTTTGGTGAAGATGGTGGGGTGCTGTGGATAGCGTATCCTGAGCACTTGACGGCAGTACATATTCCCCCAGAAACCCTGACCGAGACCATGACTTCGGAGCTGAAGATCAGTGTCGCCTATACTCAGCCACGTTCAGTGGGCGACCTCTATGGCATAGACCACTTCTTCACTGTGGATGGCGTTCAATCAATCAGACCCGTGGAGATGCTGCTAGGTTTCAAGAACACCGGCGGTATGGTTGCTGGCACCGAAGGTCTCTATCGGTTGGATACCAATACTTGGGTAACAGATAGTATCACCACCACGGAGCGCAGTAACGGGCACATCCTGGCGTGGATCGACCGGCCAGGGATGTACGGAATTCTTGGACAGACCAACCGGATCTATCTTCCCTTGATTATACGACATTGACATGATGAAACAGCGCTCACGTTCATGCCACCCCTTGCCGATCCTGCTCATTGCTTTCGTGGGGTTGGTCCTGCTGCACAACTGGGCAACGCCGCTCTACGAGGCCCCTGACGAGGTCTGGCATGACGCTTATGTGCGCTGGCTGGCGCAGGGCAACGGGCTGCCCTCGCTGGCCGACGATGCCAGTGGCGCTGGTCAGGAGGCGGCGCAACCGCCGCTCTACTATGCGGTGGCTACGTTGCTGCGCGTCCCTTTCGATGACGGTGACTGGCACACCCATCTGTGGCACAATCCTCACTTTGGGTATCAGGCACTTGGTAACGCGCTGGATAACAAGAACATGCTCATTCACACGGAGGCGGAACGCTTCCCCTGGCGCGGCGCTGCACTGGCCATTCACATAACACGGTTCACCTCGCTGCTGTTCGGTATCCTGACGGTGCTCGCGGCTTGGGGCCTGGGCTACGAGGCTTTCCAGACCCGCAAGGGGGCGCTGCTGACCGCCGCGCTGGTGGCGTTTCAGCCGCAATTCGTCTTTATGTGCGGTGTGATCAATAACGATAGCGCCGCCGCCGCTCTGGCCACGGCTACTTTGTGGATGACTGCCCGCGTGTTCCGGCGCGGGCTCACGGTGCAACGTACTGTCTTACTCGGTGTCCTGGTGGGGATGGCAATACTGTCCAAAACGAGCGCGCTGGCACTGCTATTTGCGGTTGGGGCAGCGTTGTGCTGGCAGGCCTGGCGTGAACGATTATCCTGGAAAACGCTGGCGACAGCGCTATGCTTGTATCTCGTGCTGGCTTTAGGCGTAGGGGGCTGGTGGTACGCTCGCAATTTGTGGCTTTACGGCGACCTGCTGGGGACGAGCCGCCACTTTGACACGCTCTGGCGGAACCCACAACCCAAGTCCATCCCCGAGTTGGTGGGCGACATCCCCTTGCTCGTCCGCTCGTTCTGGGGTGCGTATGGGTGGGGCCACATCTTTTGGCCCGATTGGGTGTATGTGCTGCTGGCAATTGGCGCTGCTATTTGTGTCATTTATGGAGCCTGGCGCGCATTCAGCCGCATACGTGCGTGCTTTTCTCGCGCCGCGTTGCGTGAAGCTGTGGACGCGACCAACGGCATCTACCTGATCGGTGCGGCGTGGTGTGTGACGATCGGCGCGGCGTTGCTATATTGGATGCGGGAAGTCGATGCGCCGCACGGACGCTTGTTCTTCCCGGCAATTGGCGCGTGGGCGCTGCTGGTGGCTTACGGTGTGGCCCAAAAATCGGCGCACTCTGTGTGGCGTGGTCTGGGACGGGGCTTGCTGCTCGGTATGGCCTTGTTAGCTGTACTTGCGCCGGGCGCGCGCATTCTGGCTGCTTTTGCTCCTCCACGGCTTTATGTCCCGCAACAGGTGGAGAACGCAGTTGCGCCGGTTAATTTCTGTTACGATGAGGTTGGAGAGACCAACCTAGGCATCCGGCTCATCGGCGTCGAGATCGAACCGGAGCGGGTGGTGCCAGGAGACACGGTCGCGGTCAAAGCCTGTTGGGAGGCGTTGACGCCGGTCGCGGAGGATTACACGGTGTACGTCCAATTGCTCGGGCAGAACTACACCCGCGCCGGAGAGCGTCACACCTATGCTGGATTGGGCCGTTATCCCACCTCGCTGTGGACGCCGGGTACGGCCTTCTGCGATGTCTATCGCATCGCCGTGGAACCCTGGGTTCCCACGCTGGAACGCTACCAAGTGCTCATTGGGCTGTACCTCGACGATTCACGCAATCAATTAGCGGCTTTCAACAGCGTCGGGCAGCCAGTCGCTCCGCCGGTCGTTGGTGCTGTCACCGTGGCTCCCAAGACGCCCCAGACCGTCGCGCCGGAGTATCCGGTGCAGTATACCCTGGGCGAGCGCATTCTGTTGCGAGGATACGATCTATCCGGCACTTTGCAAAGCAATACCTCGGTGACCTTGACCCTATACTGGCAGGCACAGAAGGCGCTGTCCCGCGATTACACGGTTTTCGTGCATCTGTTCGACGAAGCCGGCGAGATGCTCGCCCAGGACGACGGCCCGCCGTGCGCAGGCTGGTATCCCACTTCTGCGTGGGAGCCCGGCGACGTAGTCGTCGACGTGCGTCGTCTGGAAGTACCCGAACTCCCGGCGGAGCAAACAGTACACGTGCTTGTTGGGATGTACCTACCCGAGGATCTGACACGCCTACCGGTTACCAATGGCGCCGGTGAGCCGTTGCCCGATGGTATCGTTCCGCTGTTTGCGACGCAGGTAGACGGTAGCCGGTAGACAGGGAGCAGGCCGGTGCGCATATTTGCCATAGGGACTATACGAACGAGAGCTTTCCCGCTCGGGCCGGTCTCTGACCCTGCCCGCATACCCCTGGTGCTGCGGTGGCGCGGTCGGAGACCGGGCACAGCTCTTGGGAAGTTTTACTTTTACGGACGTTAAGGACTACCGGACTAAAGACTACAGGACTAACAGGAGGTTTTCGATGCAATTCCCAACCCTTTCCGAAGCTGAACGCATTTCCCGCCTGGAACCGCCTTCCGGCAAGGTGCAGATGGTGCTCGACACCGACACCTACAACGAAGTGGACGACCAGTTCGCCGTCGTGCAGGCGTTGCTTTCGCCGGACAAGCTGGACGTGCTGGCGCTCTATGCCGCGCCGTTCCACAACAACCGCTCCACTGGCCCCGCCGACGGGATGGAGAAGAGCTACCAGGAGATTCTGGCTCTGCTGAAACGGCTGGACGTGCCGTCCGAAGGCTTTGTCTTCCGCGGCTCCGACCGCTATTTGCCCGACTGGGAGCATCCCGTGGATAGCGACGCCGCCCGCGACCTCATCGCCAAAGCGATGGCGCGCAGTACGGAGGACGATCCCTTGTACGTCGTCGCTATCGGCGCGATTACCAACGTCGCTTCGGCCATTTTGCTGGAGCCGGAGATCATCCGGCGTATCGTCGTGGTGTGGCTCGGTGGACATGCGTTCCACTGGCCCAATACGAAAGAATTCAACTTGTGGCAAGATGTCCACTCGGCGCGTGTGATCTTCGATTGTGGCGTGCCGGTGGTGCAAATCCAGGTAATGGGCGTGTGCTCGCACCTGCACACGACGATCCCCGAGATTGAGCGCTACGTCGCCGGGCAGGGCGCGATTGGCGATTACCTGGCGGAGACCGTCAAGGGCTACCACGCTGACCATTTCGGCTGGTCGAAGGTGATTTGGGACATCGCGGCGATTTCGTATCTGCTGGATGCCTCCTGGACGCCCAGCACGCTCGTCCATAGCCCCATCGTCACCGACCAGGGCACGTGGAGCTTCGACAACAGCCGCCATCTGATCCGTACCGTCTATCACGTGCATCGCGATCCGATTTTTAGGGATGTGTTCAAGAAATTAGAAATTAGAAATGGGTAAAGAGAAATGAGAAACGAGAAATGAGAAACGAGAAATGAGAAATGCGTAAAAAGAAATGAGTGAACCCTGACTTAGGCTTTTTACTCTTTACCCATTACTCTTCACTGTTTCTCCCGAAAGGGTTTTGACGATGAAGCTCACAGGCACTTTCCTCGACGAAATCAGCCACGACATCCCGCACCAGAACTGGGGACGAGCGGAGTGGGCGCGCGATTTCGCGGCAATGCAGGCGATTGGCATCGACACGGTCATCCTCATCCGCAGCGGGCACAAGCAGTGGATGACGTATCCGTCGGATGTGCTCCACAGGCGCGAAGGGTGTTTCATCCCGCCGGTGGATTTGGTGGACATGTTTCTCGATCTGGCGGAAGCGCACGGCATGGCTTTCTACTTCGGCACGTATGACTCCGGGCGTTACTGGCACGAAGGCGAGTTCCGCAAAGAGGTGGACCTCAACAAGGCCGTGGTGGATGAAGTCTGGGCGCGCTATGGCCACAAGCCGGCCTTCAAGGGCTGGTATCTCACGCAGGAAGTGAGCCGGCGCGTCAAGGGCATCATCGAAATCTACGCGGAGATGGGCCGCCACTGCAAAGCGCTGGCCGATCTGCCGGTGCTGATCTCTCCGTGGATGGATGGCATCAAGGCGCAGGCGTCGTCTGCGACGCCCGGGATCACGCCGGAAGAGCATGCGCGCGAGTGGGGCGAGATTATGGCGGGGATCAGCGGCGCGGTGGACATCGTCGCCTTCCAGGATGGGCACGTGGACTTCCACGAGCTGCCGACCTATCTGGCGATTAACAAGGAATTGGCCGACCGTCACGGCTTGCGCTGCTGGACGAACAGCGAAACCTTCGACCGCGATATGCCGATCAAGTTCCTGCCGATCAAGTGGGAGAAGCTGCTGCTCAAGCTCCAGGCTGCCGCGCAGGTGGGCGTGGAGAAGGCGATAACCTTCGAATTCAGCCATTTTATGAGTCCCAACTCGTGCTACTTGCAGGCCGTGCATCTATACCGGCGGTATTGCGAGCATTTTGGGATAGAAAAATCCGAATCATGAATATGATTCATGATTCTCTGCGTCTGAGGAGGCCCTTGTGGATCAATACAAGGTTTATGCAGAACAATATCGCGCGGCCTTGTTGGAGGATGTGATCCCGTTTTGGGAACGTCATTCGCTTGATCACGCGTGCGGCGGATATTTCACGTGCCTGGAAAGGGACGGCAGCGTCTTCGACACGGATAAATTTGTCTGGCTTCAAGCGCGGCAGGCGTGGACGTTTGCCATGCTCTACAACCGCGTCGAAAAGCGGCAGATGTGGCTGGACATTGCGCAGCACGGCGCGGACTTTCTGCGCACCCACGGGATAGACGAAGCCGGGAACTGGTACTTTTCTCTCGACCGTGCTGGACGTCCGCTGGTGCAGCCCTACAACATCTTTTCGGATTGCTTCGCGGCGATGGCATTTGGTCAACTGGCGCTGGCGACCGGCGACCAGACCGACGCCGACCTTGCCCTGCGCACGTATCGCAACATTTTGCGCCGCCAAGACAATCCCAAGGGACCGTACGAAAAGCGCGTCCCCGGCACGCGCCCGCTCAAGGGCTTCGCGCTGCCGATGATCCTCTGTAACCTCACGCTTGAACTGGAGGCGCTACTCCCGCCCGATGAGGTGACGCGTGCGATTGACACGTGCGTCCACGAGGTGATGGACGTATTTCTCGATGTGGAAACCGGCTTGATCTTCGAGAACGTCGCGCCCAACGGCAGCCGCGTGGATAGCTTCGAGGGCCGGCTGCTCAATCCCGGCCACGGGCTGGAAGCGATGTGGTTTATCATCGATATTGCGAGACGTAGACGGCAGACGGCAGACGGTAGACGGGGGGGAGAATCGTTGATTGAGCGGGCGACGGAGACAATATTGCGGATTCTGGATCACGGATGGGATAAAGAGCACGGCGGCATTTTCTATTTTATGGATGCCCAAGGACATCCGCCGCAGCAGTTGGAGTGGGACCAGAAGCTGTGGTGGGTGCACCTGGAGGCGCTCGTCGCGCTGGCGATGGCCTACGCCGAGACCCGCCGATCCGACGTGTGGGCGTGGTACGAGAAGGTCCACGCCTACGCCTGGGCGCACTTCCCCGATCCGCAATACGGTGAGTGGCACGGCTACCTCAACCGGCGCGGTGAAATCCTGTTGCCCCTCAAAGGCGGCAAGTGGAAGGGCTGCTTCCACATCCCGCGCGCGCTCTATAGGTGCTGGCAGGAGTTTGCGGCGCTGGATGTTTGATGTTGGATATTTGAACAGGATTTCTCAATGACACAAACACAACAAATCACACATGATCTGATCGCGCTCGGCGTCCGCAAAGGCGGCGTTTTATTGGTTCATAGTTCGCTCAGCGCACTGGGGGACGTGGAAGGCGGTCCCGAAACCGTCATCCAGGGCTTACTCGGCGCGCTCGGCCCAACGGGCACACTCCTGATGCCCGCGTTGAGCTATGAGCACGTCACGCGGCGCGCGTCCACCTTCGACGTGTGGCACACACCCTCCAACGTTGGCGCGATCCCGGAGTATTTCCGCACGCGACCGGGGACACGTCGCAGCGTTCATCCGACGCACTCCGTGTGCGCCGTCGGCCCCAGGACGGGCGAACTGCTGGACGACCATCCCCTGGACGATACACCCTGCGGGCCGTACTCGCCGTTCCACAAGCTGCGCGATGTGGGCGGGCAACTGTTGATGCTGGGCTGCGGCCTGCATCCCAACACATCTATGCACGCCATCGAAGAACTGGTTGAGCCGCTGTATCTCTATGCGGACCCCATCACCTATCGCCTGGTCCACGCCGATGGTCACGTGACGACGAAGACCTACCGCCCGCACGGCTTCCGTCACCACGAACAACGCTACGACCGCGTCGCGGACGTGCTGGGCGAACCGGCGCTCCATCGTGAGCACGTCCTCGCCGCCGAAGTTTTCTTGATCGACGTTCCCGCGATGTGGGATGCGGTGCTCAATGCCTTGCGACGCGACCCGCTCTATTTTGTAGATGCACGTGTGTAGGAGCGACTTCATCTGCTCCATTGATTCTCACATTCGCTGATTCTCACATTCTCTCATTCACGGAGGTCTTTCAATGACGAAAAAAGTACGTATGGCGATGATCGGCTGTGGCAATATGGCGCGACACCACCTGCGCAATATCTTGCTGCAAAGTGACACCACGGAAATCGTGGCGCTCTGCGAACCATCGCCGGAGGCGCTGGTGGCGACGGCGGAGATTTTCACGGTCAACGACTTGCTGGTCCCGCCCAACGAGCCGGATTTGGACAAATTGCTGGCGACGTACGCTCTGGATGCGGCCTTCATCATCACGCCGCACGCCTACCACCACGACCAGGCTAAAGCGTGTCTGGAAGCCGGGGCGGACGTGCTGCTGGAAAAGCCGATGGTGATGAACGCCGACGAAGCGCGCAGTCTTATCGAGACGCGCGACCGGACCGGGCGTTTGCTCGTGGTCGCCTTCAACGGCAGCCTCTCGCCGGAAATCCGCGAGGCGGTGCGGCTGCTGCGCTCCGGCGAGTGCGGCAAGCTGCTCAGCATCAGCGGGACGATCTGGCAGCGTTGGGGGCCGGGCACGGCGGGCAAGTGGCGCCAGGTCCCGGCGATTGCCGGCGGCGGCTTTATGTTCGATACGGGCGCGCACCTGCTCAACACCGTGGCGGACCTGGCGGGCGAGGAATTCGTCGAGGTGGCGGCGTGGATCGACAATTATGGCCGTCCGGTGGAGACGTTGGCGGCGGTGATGGCGCGGCTGGCGTCCGGCGCGCTCGTCACGCTGCACGGCTGCGGCGAGACGGTGCGCTCGTGCGCGTCCGACATCCGCGTTTTCTGCGATAAAGCCATCGTGCGTACCGGCGCGTGGGGCCGCTGGCTCGAAATCCACCGCGACGGCGAACCGGACTTTGTCCCGATCACGTTACCGCCATCATCGGGCGCGTGGGAGCAGTTCCTCGCCGTCCGCAACGGCGACTTCCCCAATCCAAGCCCGCCGGAGGTCGGCCTGCGCATGGCGCGCCTCTACGACGCGATCAAAGCGTCGGCGGCGCAGGGTGGGGTGCCGGTCAAGTGTGAATGATACAAGAAGCAAGATGCAGGATGCAGGATGCAAGATGCAGGATGCAGGATGCAGGACAGAATGTCACGTCCTGTATCTTGCTTCTTGTTATGAAGCTTTCAATACCGCAAGCCGGCGCAAGATCGCCGCAATTCTGCCAGATTGCAGCACCGCATCCCAATGCCCATCGCAGAAGCGCTCGCCGCGCACGCAGTAGGTGAGCAAGGTCTTGATCTCGTCCAGTGTGGCCTGCGCGATGAAGGCGTCATCCTGCAAAAGCTTCCCGGCTTCTGTCGGGTTGTAGGTGTAGTCGCACCAAAACGGATCGCCGGCCAACCGGAAGAACTCCCCGACATCCTCGTCGTAGATGGGGTAAGGGTGTGTATCCCAAATTGTGAGTCTACGCCACCAGGGGTAGCGAATGGTAGTAGCCGGTGTCGGCTATCTCATTGTTGGTCCATACAAGGATCGGTGTTTCCTGATGCTGTGTCAATG
>Ga0209614_1000405_pt1 | contig 38945 bp, 30 predicted proteins | sample BlaSprsedimmetaG_FD_185484 | JGI IMG/M metagenome (GOLD analysis project Ga0209614, IMG submission 185484) | Hot spring sediment bacterial and archeal communities from California, USA to study Microbial Dark Matter (Phase II) - Blank Spring... ...
TCGAGCGTCACTGTATGGACTGGTTCCTCTCTCGACCCGCCCTCGTTGAAGCTATCGCCCATTTGGAACGTGCCGCCGGGGATGAAGGCGAATTCGCAGGGGTCGGGCGCCTCCCACAGCCAATTCTCGCACACGATGGCCACATCCAGCATATCCACGATGCCATCGTTATTGATGTCCGCCGGATTCGCCCCCCGGACGCCGCACACCCACAGACACAGGCACACCAGCACTCCCGCGGAAAAGACCCTCTTGCCTCGCATAACGCACTGCCTCCAATCATCGGTTCTCGCAAGAACATCGTCCGACGCCTCCGCCCCACAAGGAGGCCTCCGATAATCGGCCGCTATTATACCACAAAAGCCCCACCAGGGCAAGGCCTTTTTTGCCATTCCGTCCGGCCCTCCTGTCGGATGGCCGGCACGCCCGACGTCCACAGCTCGTTTCACGGTGAAATGCGTTTCTGACACGGCCAGCGGGTTCCAGGCGGAATCACGGTGTTTCAGAGACAATGGCGGGGTTCCTGGCGGCATCACACTACCTTCTGGATGCCTGCCTGCGTAGGCATGACAGGGTCGTAGCCGGGGTGTGTTGGCGTGGAATGCGATGTGGGGCAGGGAAGTGACGATGTCGCCCCTGCGAAGGCAGGGGTCCAGGGCGTGTCTGGAGGTTGTGGGCAGCCACGGGTCCTTCTGGATGCCTGCCTGCGCAGGTATGACGGGGTCGTGGCCGGGGTGTGTTGGCGTGGAATGCGATGTGGAGCAGGGAAGTGACGATGTCGCCCCTGCGAAGGCAGGGGTCCAGGGCGTGTCTGGAGGTTGTGGGCGGCCATGGGTCCTTCTGGATGCCTGCCTGCGCAGGCATGACAGGGGTCGTAGCCGGGGTGTGGGCAGGTATGACGGGGTCGTGGCCGGGGTGTAGGCAGGTGTGACGGGCAGGCCGTGTGTGCAACCCCGATGTGCATCGGGGCACATCCTACGCGCTGAAATTGGTGGCTGTCCCTCCCCGTTCCACTACGCTGCCGGTAGCCCGCAAAGCGTTAAACGCAGGGTTGGCGGGTCGCCGTACGCAACGGCGGCGCAGCGAAACGCCGTCGACAGGCGTGATTCAAAGTCGTAAGGTCTTTGGTCACAAGCACGTACACGACGTTTTAGTCAAATGGAACCCTTAAGTCGTCCCGGCCCTGGGTGAGTCCTTGATTCGGGTGGCGTTGGGGGGCTATAATGCGTGTGGTCGGGCCCCGTATCGGGGCGTGCGCGTGCTCTAACATCAGCAGGGGCAATAGGTTATGGATAAGCAGAGCCAGCAGGGGTTGCGGGCGTTGCCATCGGTGGACGCAGTGGCGGCTGATGAGCGAGTTGTGGCGGCCTGTCCGTCGGCGCCGCGGAGATTGATCGTCCATTGCGCCCGGGCGGCCCAGGATCAGGTGCGGGAGGCCATTATCGGCGGACAGCGCAGTGGCGAGGACGTGCGGGCGGACGTTGTCGAGCGGACGGTCGAATTGCTGCGGTCAACGGCCGTACCGAGCTATCGACGGGCGGTCAACGCGACGGGGATTATCCTGCATACCGGCCTGGGGCGGGCGGTCCTGCCCAGGCGGGCGATGCAACGGATGGCGGAGGAACTGGGCGGCTATTCGGTGCTGCAGGTGGGTCTGGAGTCGGGCAAACGCTCCAAGCGCGACCAACGCATTGAATGGCTCCTGCAACACCTGACCGGAGCCGAGGCCGCCACGGTGGTCAACAACAACGCGGCCGCGACGGCCCTGGTCCTCAACGCCGTCGGGGCCGGCCGACAGATCATCGTCAGCCGCGGGCAGCTTGTGGAGATCGGCGGCTCCTTCCGCCTGCCGGAGGTAATGGCGTTCAGCGGGGCCCGGATGGTGGAGGTCGGCACGACCAACAAGACACACGCGCGCGACTACGAAAATGCGATTACCGAGGAGACGGCGGCCATCCTGCGGGTCCATCCGAGCAACTACAAGATACAGGGCTTCTCGTCGGAGGTCCCGTTGGATGAACTGGTCGAGATCGCCGGCCGGCACAATCTGGTCATGATCGACGACGTCGGGGCCGGGGCGCTGATCGACTTCAGCCGTTTCGGCTTTGAGCCCGAGCCGACGCTGCCGGGCTCGATCGCCGCCGGGGCCGATATCGTGACATCGAGCGCCGACAAGCTCATAGGCGGGTCGCAGGGGGGGATCATCCTGGGCCGGAAGGACCTGATCGAGCGGGCGCGGAAGAACCCGCTGGCCCGGATCGTGCGGGCCGGCAAGCTGACGCTGGCGGCCCTGGAGGCGACGCTGGAGCTGTTTGTGGATGAGGCGGCCGCGTTGAAGGAGGTGCCGACGCTGGCGATGATGCTGCGGCCGGCCGAGGCGATTGCCAGGACCGCCGAACGCATGGCGGCGCAGATCGGCAAGGCCGTCGGCGATGCGGCACAGGTAACGACCGTGGCGGGGTATTCGCAGTTGGGCAGCGGCTCGCTGCCGACGCAGAATCTGGCAACGACGCTGGTGGCCATCGCACCGCGAAGGTTCTCGGCCGAGGCCCTGGCCAAGGGTCTGCGGTTGTGGAAGACGCCCGTGTTTGCACGGATACAGGCCGATCGCGTCCTTGTGGACCCGCGGACCCTGCTGGACGGCGACGAGTCGCGGGTCGTGGAGGCCCTGACGGAGGTGCTCGGTGGCTGAGGGGACGGGCGGCAACAGGCCGGTGAATATCACGCTGGGGACCGCCGGCCACATCGACCACGGCAAGACGGCGCTGATCAAGCTGCTGACCGGCTGCGACACCGATCATCTCAAGGAGGAGAAGGAGCGGGGCATGTCCATCGAACTGGGCTTCGCCCCGTGCCTCGTCTCAGACCTCGAAGTCGGGATCGTCGATGTGCCGGGCCATGAGAACTTCATCAAGACCATGGTGGCCGGGGCCACGGGCATCGACGGGGTGATCTTCGTCATCGCCGCCGACGACGGGGTCATGCCGCAGACCCGCGAGCATCTGGATATCCTGACGCTGCTGGGCGTCCGCCACGGCATCGTGGCCCTGACGAAGGTCGATGCGGTCGATGCCGAGCACCTGGATATCGTGACGCGAGAGGCCGCCGATTATCTGCGCGGGACATTCCTGGAGGCGGCGCCGATCCTGCCGGTCTCGAACATAACGGGACAGGGCTTCCCGGAGTTGCTCGATGCGTTGAAGGACCTCGTTGACTCGATCGAGCCCAAGCCGGCCGACGGCGTATTCCGCATGCCCGTCGAGCGGACGTTCTCGCCGAAGGGATACGGCACGGTGGTGACGGGGATTCCGGTGTCCGGTTGCGTCCGTATCGGCGACGAGCTGACGTTGTACCCGCAGGGCAAGCGGGGCCGCATCAAGAACATCCAGGTCTACAAGCACGCGGCGGATACGGCGATGGTGGGCCAGTGTGCGGCGATCAACGTCCCGCAGTGGGATTACAATGCGCTCTCGCGGGGCAATGTTGTCGCGTCCGGGGACATATTCGAGCCGGCGGCGTGGTATCTGTGCGAGCTGAGGGTCCTGCCACACGACCGGCTGTTTGTGAAAAACGCCGCATCCATGAAGTTCCACACGGGCACGAGCGAGACCATCGCCACGGTGTATCTGCTCGAAGGTAGCAGTGCAGTCGCCGGGCAGACGGTCCTGGCGCAGCTTCGGCTGGGCGAACCAGTGACCGCCGGGCCGGGCGACCGTTTCATCCTGCGAACCCCGTCGCCGGCGCAGACGGTCGGAGGCGGCCTCATCGTGGAATCGCTGTCCGAGCGCCTCAAGCGCAACAAGCCGGGCGTCTTGGCCGATGCGACGCTCCGCGCCGCGGCTGTGGGGGAGCGTCGCGGCTTCGTCGAATACTGTATTCGCACGGCCGATGCCCTGGCGACGGACCGGGCAGCCCTGGCTCGCCGGGTGAAGCTGCCCGCCGAGGTTCTTGAGGGCGTTGTGTCGGCCCTTGCGGCCGAGGGGGCCGTCGTGGAGATCGCACCCAAGCGGCTGATGCACCGGAGGACCCTGGAGGTGGCGGCCGAAGGCCTTCTGGGCATCCTTCGGGACTATCACCGGCAACGACCCGAGAGTCCCGGGCCGACGCCGGAGACGTTGCTGGAACAGTCGCGCCTGGGTAAGGACGTGCTTGACGGCATGGTCGCGGCGCTGGTATCGGCCGGGCGGATCGCGCAGCGCAAGGGCCGACTGGCCCTGGCCGAGCACGAGGAGCGGTTCAGCAGCGACCAGAGCGATTGGATTGCACGGATCGAGGCGGTGTTTCGTGAGAGGGCGTTCGACCCGCCGGGGACCGATGAGGCGGCCGATATTGCGCAATGCTCGGCCGCCGAGGCGGAGAAGGTCCTGCGCATCCTCTGCGAGCAACAGCGCCTGGTCCGCGTGGAGAAGTTGTTCTTCCATGCGGAGGCCATTGAGAAGGCCCGCGCGATTCTGATTGACCACATCAAGAAGGAAGGCCGGCTGGAGAGCGTCAAGATGAAGTACCTGCTGAACACGACACGCAAGTACGCGATCCCCCTGCTGGACCATTTCGACCGGATTGGCGTTCTGCGCCGGGTGGGCAACACGCGGTATCTCAAGTGAACTGACGACGGCGTCGCGGCGCAAATGATGCCCCGGCAGGAAGGAAACACCGGGGCATAAACTCGTATCCTCGTCTCCCGTTGTCAGTGTCGGCCGGATTGGCGGCGGACTTAACCAAGGGGCCCGGTACATTTTTTCGGCGTGCGGAATGGCGGGCGTCTCAGTGGAAACAACGGCTCTTGGCGTCGTCGAAAAAATGTGCCGGACGCCTTGAGTTCCCGGGTTGATTGAGGCGGGTATGCCGGTTATGCTGCGGGCGTGGATTTCACAATCAACTGGAGGCGACCATGATATTGGGCAAAGTATCCGCGGCGCTGTTGGGAATCGGGGTTGGGATGGTCCTTCTGATGATGGCCGTCCAGCCGGGGTGAGGCAGCCCCCTGACAGCGCTTGGAGCGCTGACCATTATGGGCTGTTTTCCGGGAGCAATCATCGTCGGCGCCGTCGGGATCGGCATCGATAAGAAGAAGACGCTGGCCATAGCGGCCACGGCCATTGCATCGGTTCTGGTGGCCGGTTGGTTCCTGATGGTGGGCCTACTGATCTTCTTCTCCCGGTAGACCTCCAAAGACTGGCCTCGATACCGCCGGCGGGCGTCACGCGTCCAACCAGGGAGACCTTCCATTGATATGACCGATCCGCCTGGCGGCCGGTTGGCGGGCGGGCTTTCTGCCCGGGGAATGTAACTTCACGGCAAGGTTCCGCGTCTAATGTAGTAGAAAGCGGCATCCAGGGCCGCGGCGGCCGCCGGCAAACCCGGAAGAAGGGTGTTACCGAGGCGTGGCCATACGCCTCTATACGAGTGAAGACGATAACAACTTCATATCGGGCCGCCGGGCGTATCCGGGCGGCGAATCAGCCGCAGAGTACATCGGAGGGTGGCTGTCTGTGAGCGGCTTGCAGGGTTCCGACGCAGCCAAGGAGGTTGCAGCCATGAAGAAGATCGATGTCCTGGATAAGATGCAGATCAAACAGCTTCTCTACTGTGAACGTGTCCTGGGAATCAGGGATGATCGTTTTGGATGCTTCAACGGTTTTCAGCTCTGGTGGTATGACCGGCGGAACAATCTCTGCGGCTGCCGCGAGTCCAGTTGGCTGCGCGGCGTCACTCGTGTGGTGTACTACAGTCTTGACAAGGCCGCCGCGATCCTCTGGCGCCATCGCAAGGCGCTGTTCCAGAGACAGCGGCTTTTGAGACATGACCCCAAGGTCCAGATGCTGGCGCAACTACGGCGCACCGGTTGATGCGGTGACAACGCGGCCCGGACTATATCGCCTTGCCTTTCCGGCAGCCAAGTGCTGTTGCATCGGGCCGGAGGCAGTGCTACGATACCCACCGGTCAGGTCCGATGGTTGGCGGGCCCGCTTGAAGCGCGCAGGCAGGTTTCCTGGAGGTCAACATGCAGCGTGAGGCGATAATCCGGTTGGCTATCGTGGTCGTGGCGGTCTTTGGGGCGGGGACCGCGGCCTGCGTGGGGGCGATTGCGGTCACAGTCGAGCCCTTGGCGACGCAGGTCGGCCGATATGAGAAGATCGAGTTCCGTATCCAGCTTGAACGGTCATACGATGACCCCTACGACCCGGCCGTGGTGGATGTCCGGCTCGTGGTCCAGACGCCCGGCGGAGGCGAACTGGCGATCCCGGCCTTCTTCGCCCAGGAATATGAGGTGCGCCGCTCGGGCGGCGGCCGCGGGGGCAAGGTCGAGACCTCGTTCTACCCCGTGGGTATGGGCGTCTGGAAGGCCCGATTTGCCCCGGTGGAGCCGGGTGAACACCGTGCTACCATCCAGGCGCAGGACCGGCAGGACAAGGGCCAGTCCCGGCCGATGACGTTCACGTGCGTCGAGTCGTCGCGTAAGGGCTATGTGCGCGCCGGCAAGAAGGACCTGCGATTCTTCGAGTTCGACAACGGTGAGCCGTTCTTTGTCATCGGGCAGAACCTCGCGTTCGTCGGCGAGGGCCAATACGTCAATCTCGCCAAGGCGGACGAGATCTTCGCCACGATGGCCGCCAACGGGGCCAATTACGCCCGCATCTGGACGTGCTGCAAGGACTGGGCGATGTGTCTGGAGGGGCGCAAGAGCGCCTGGAGCCGTTCGTGGTCGCAGGATACGCCCATCGTGCCGGTTCCGGGCGATGCAGCCGGCCGCAAGTGCGTCAGACTGGGCGGCGGCCGGCGATCCATCGAATGTTCGCCTTCTCATGCGGTGGCCCTCACGCCCAATACTCGATATGTCGTCAGCGGCCGATTCATGGCCGACGGCGGCGTGGCTCTGGAGTTGAACATGGCCCACGGCATTGGGCAGGCACGGTTTGAAGCGGAAAAGGCCGGCCAGTGGACGGGCTTTCGGCGGGAGTTCGCCATGGGCGCCAGTGAGAATCGCCTCGGGCGCATATCGGTCGCGGCCGTCGGCGATGGCAACGTCTATCTCGACGGGCTCTCGCTGACCGAGGCCTCCGGCGGGGCGGAACTGCTGTGGGAGGCAGACGTCAATCGCCGTGAGCGGGGGACCTATAATCAGATCGACTGTGCGATGCTCGATGAACTGGTCAACAGCGCCGAGAAGCACGGCATCTACCTGATGCTCTGCGCGGTCAATCGCGACCTGTATATGGACAGCTTGTCGAAGGTCGGCAGCGATGACTACAGCCGGGCCACCGCCGACACGAAGAAGTTCCTGCGGTACTGCGTCGCGCGGTGGGGCTATTCGACGGCCGTGGCGGCCTGGGAGTGCTTCAACGAGATGGACCCCGGCAAGCCGACGGACGCCTATTACGGGGAACTGGCGCGCTATCTGGAGCAGATCGACATTTACCGGCATCCCTGGACGACCAGCACGTGGCATCCCTCGGCGCGGGACATCCGACTGGACTGCCTGGACATTGGCCAGTTGCACCACTACATGCGTCCGCAGGTCGAGGGCGATTACCAGGATGAGGTGGCCGTGATCGTCGGCCTGACGAAGTTCCTGAGGGACAATGGCCCGGTCAAGCCGGTTCTCATCGGCGAGTTCGGCCTGGCGACGCCGAAGTGGGGCCTCAGCGACGACATGAAGGCCGACGCCCAGGGCGTGCATTTTCGCCGTAGTCTCTGGGCGAGCGCCTTTGCCGGAAGCAGCGGTACGGCCATGTTCTGGTGGTGGGACCTGCTCGACCGCCAGAACGCTTACGGCCACTACAGGCCGCTGGCGGGATTCCTCAAGGGCGTGTCGTTCGCGGGCTTGAAGATCACCGACGCCTCGGTCGGCGAGCCGGTTCGCGTGCTGGGCTATCAGGGCGACGACCGGGCGTACCTGTGGCTGAGCGATTCGCGGACGAACTGGCAGACGGTGGTCATGGAGGGCAAGACGCCGCCGGCGGTGACGGGATGCGGGCTGAGGGTTCCGGGTCTGGCGGATGGGGCCTACCGTGTGACCTGGTGGGATACCCAGGCGGGCAAGGTCGTCGAGACCGCGCAGGCCCAGAGCAAGGGCGGATCATTCGGCGTCGCCGTGCCGGCCTTCGCGGCGGATATCGCGTGCAGGATCGAACATTGATCAGGAGACAAGAGACTGTGGATAAGGAACTGGGCAGGCTTCTGGGGACCCGTTTCAACTGCGAATGCGGCCGGCAACACGAACTGCCGGTTCGCGAGTTCGTGTACGAGGCCGGCGCGATTGAGGCGCTGGGCCCGCTGATTGAACGCTGCACCGGCGGCGTCCGTCGAGTGGCCGTGGTCGCCGACACGCGAACCCAGGCCGTCGGCGGGGCTGCCGTCGGCGACATGCTGGCCGACGCCGGATACGACGTCGAGAGCATCCTGATAGCGGACGTGCACGACAAGTCGCCCAAATGCGATGACGAGACCTTCCAGACGCTCCGCCGCGCCATCGGGTCGCGCAAACCCCATCTGGTCGTGGCCGTCGGCAGCGGCGTGGTCAACGACCTGTCCAAGTGGGTCAGCTTCGACCTGGGGCTGCCCTATATGGTTGTCGCCACGGCGGCCTCGATGAACGGTTATTCGGCCGCCAACGTGGCCCCGACGGTCGAGGGCGTCAAGACGCTGATCGAGGCCCGCCCGCCGCTGGCGGTGCTGGCCCGGCCGACCCTCATCGCCGCGGCCCCGGCGGAGATGACGGCGGCGGGCTTCGGGGACACCATCGCCAAGTTCTTCAGCCGGGCCGACTGGGTGACCAATACGCTGCTATTGGACGAATACTACTGCCCGTTCTGTGCGTGCCTGATCGAGCGGTTCGAGCATCTGTTCCTGACCCGCCCGGCGGACATCGCCGAAGGCAAGGCCGAGGCCATCGATGGGCTGTTCGAGGCCCTGTTCTGGGCAGGCGTCGCCATGACGCTGGTCGGAACCAGCGCCCCGGCCAGCGGCGGCGAGCACCTGCTGAGCCATACCCTCGACATGGTCGCCGACACCAGGGGCTGGGGGCATGACCTGCACGGCCGACAAGTCGGCCTGGGGACCCTGCTGGCGGCGGCCCTCTACGATCGGCTCCTGAGCATCGAGCGCCCGACGGTCGCCGAGCCCCCCGCCCAGATCGACCGCCCCTGGTGGGCCAACGAGCGCATCGCCGACGCCGTGGCCGCACAGTATCAGGCCAAGCAGCCGGTCTATCGCCTGGCCGCCGAGAGAATCCGCGACGGGCGATTCTGGGAGTCGCTTCGCGGGTGCATCGGCCCCATCGTGATAGCGCCGGGACGAATCCGGCAGTGGCTCACGGACGTCGGCGGGGCCGCCCGGGCGGCCGATGTGGGACGAACGCCCGACGAATTCCGGCAGGCGATCCTCCATGCCCACGAGATGCGAAAGCGATTCTCCATCATAGATTTCGCCTGGCTGGTCGGCATCCTGCCGGGGGCCGTCGACGAAATCGTCGAGCAGTGGTTTGTATGACACGAAGGGATGGGAGGGGTCCGTTCCAAGGGCGTAATGTGTCCTGTCTGCGCACGCACGCACGCGGGCCACGACTCTGTCATGCCCGCGCAGGCAGGCATCCAGTACGATTCGCGGCCGCCGGCGTTCCTGGCCCTGCCTCCGCACCGGACCCAATCGCCACCGTCATCGCCATCGAATGCGTGTCCCAGCCCTGGTAATCACGGCCAAACCAGCTTCCACGCAGCCGGATTTCCCGAAAAAAAACCTGGCGGCGAAATGAAATACTGTAAGTTATTTATAAATAAGCACTTACAATCAGCATGGTCCTTTTTCGCTTGGGTTCAGCAAGACACCTCTGCTATAATACGAGCATGGCAGGCGAACGACACATGGACAACTCTGGCTTCCAGGTGGGTGATGGCACGGTTCTACTACGAAACCTGGGTCCTTTTCACGATTAACAAGAGGCTAATCCTCCGATTGAACGTCCCTGCGCCGAAGTCGGGCCGTGACACCAACTCATTCAATGCAAGGCTAATTCAAGGGATGGACCTCCGGAGCGTCCGGCTTGAGCAGGCGCACATCATAAAGCCCTCCGGCAAGCCCGCGTCTTGCGGCGAACCGGACTGTGAGTCGATCGGCACCAGCGGCTTGAAGTATCTCGAACGGAATCGGATAGCGTTTCTCAACGAAGCCATTCGGTTTTTCGCCGGTTAGCCTCTGCGTGGCGACCACTGTCCCATTCACTAAGATGTCGAATTCCCGGCCACGATCATCGCCGGAATACGTGACGGCCAGAATGACCTCCTCAGCGCCTCGCGGGTCGAGGGTGTACTGAATCCAGGAGCCGTGACGCCAGCGCCGACCGTTGTGAATGCCCGATTCCATGCGTTCGCCCTGGAGGTCGTGTTCCACCTCGGGCTGTTGCTCGCCCACGGCGACCGAGTCGAGGGTCGCGGCTTCGCGGGCTGCGCGGGCCCGCTCTTCAGAGGCGAGTTTCTCCTTCTTCGCCGCAATCCGTTCGGCATTTGTGAGCTGCCAGTACATCTGATAGCGCCGTTCGTGCAGTCTGAAGAACGGCATCAGGGGCAAGCCCTCGGGTTCGGCCGGCTCGATCACATCCATGATACGGAAGTGCAGGGGCCCGGCGGAAGGATCGGGGACCACATGTGTGACTACCTCCTCTTCCGTCACGAGCAGGGCCGGAACCTTGTCGAGCGGAACCATCGGACCGTGTGCCACATGCGCCATGCGGCCGTCATCGGCAAACAGACCGTTCATATTGTCGGTACCGTCGGGTTTTGCCAGCACGATCGGGCCATACAGAATGGCCACCCAATCGGAACCGTCGGGCAGACGCTCCACGTGCGTGTGCATGGGAAGCTCCACGTCAATCGTATCGCCGTCTTTCCATTCCCTTCGAATCGCAGCGTAGGAAGATGGGGTCGAATCGACGCCCATGGATTGACCGTTCACCTTGACCGCGAAATTGCCTGCCTTGACCCAAGCTGGATGGCGGATATTCAACGTGAAGGTGGTCGGCTTCTCCAATTGCAGATGAAGCTGCGTACTCGCCTCATCCGGGAATCTCGTTTCCTGTTTCAGAGTCATTCCATCATCGGGCGCCGAGAGTTTCGAGGGGATAAAGAGGTTCACATACAAGCCGTCCCGGGCTCGGGCGTAGATGAACTCACCGTATCGTCCGGGATTCTCCATGCCCGTACCCACGCAACACCAGAAGGCCTGCTCGGGCTGGGAATACACCCGGTAGTGGTCCGGGCGGATCGAGGTGAAATAAACGTACCCGGGCCTCTCCGGATGGATGGAGGCCAGGATATGATTGTACAGGGCACGCTCGTAATAGTCGGCATAGGCGGCCTTGGGTTCCGCCGTAAAGAGTTGCTGCGTAAGCCTGAGCATGTTGTAGGTATTGCAGGTCTCGGGGCCCTCCCGATGGGCGACCACACCGCTGAAATCATTGGGATTATTGAAATGCTCACTGACGCTGTTGCCGCCAAAAACCAGGCTGCGGTGCTGTGTGACGGTTTTCCAGAAGAACTCCGCCCCGGCGTGCAATGTTCCATCCTGGGCCAGGGCCGCAATACGCTCCATGCCGATAATCTTGGGAATCTGGGTGTTGGCGTGCAGGCCGGTAAGGCGGTCCTGGTGATTCTCCAGGGGTTCGAAGACGGCCCGATGGTTAAAGCGTTTGGCCAGTTCGATGTATTTCTTGTTTCCAGTGATCGCGTAGATGTCAGCCAGCACTTCATTCATGCCGCCGTACTCCGTGGCGAGCATTCGCTGCATCTGTTCATCGCTCAGGCCGGACGTCAACGCTTGGCACCAGTCTCCATAGCGAATCAGCAAATCCAGCGCCTTTTCATGGCCTGCGTGGAGGTAGGCATCCCGAAGCCCGGCATACATCTTGTGGAGGTTATACCAGGGGGCCCACTTACTCCGCATGAGTTCGACACGGCCCTCTGCAACACGGCTCCAATAATCACGGCTGCCCGGAATGCCCCCGAGGTAACCGTTGCCGTTGGCCTCCTGGATTTGTGTGAGTTCGTCAATCATGTAGTCGAGACGACGACGGAACTGGCCATCCGGATCGTTACCCGAGTCTATCATCAGCGAAATCGCCGAAAGATAGTGTCCGGCGGTGTGTCCGTCGAGTCCGCCGCTCTCCCAGTTGCCGTAAGGCCGCGCCTTGGGCAGCATCCCCGCCTCACGACGAAACGGCGCGAGCAATCGGTCGGGATCATGGGCCAGGAGATACTGACGATTCGTCTTGACCGCCTGGGAAAAAGGGCTCTCAAGCAGCCGGACATCTCTCAACGGGAAAAGCTGGACCGGCTCTTTGGGGGCCTCCGCGTTCCCGTAGACTCCTTCTTCAGTCCGCGTAATGGGTTTGATCGTGCCGTCATCATCCATGAAGACGGCAGGATCGATGTCCGCGTTAGGCCGACGCGAGTCCGTGGTCATTGCGTCAGTAATGAGCGGGGTCCCACGGGCATCTTTGAATGGACCGAGTGGATTATCACCCATGGCCACTCCGATGCAGTGTTCATTGTTGTTATTGCGGCGCAACGTGGTGTAGAAATAGTATTGGCCGCCCTTTTCGATCATATGGGCAGCCCAGGCAACATTGGCCCGGGCGAATTTGAACTCCTCCGGCCGCATAATGGGTCCGTGCGGCGTCCAGGTCTTCATGTCTTTCGTGGAATAGCATCGCCAGTCCGGCATGGTGAAGAACTGACCGACTTTCGCGTTGTCGTGGCCCACGTAGACATAGACCGTATCGCCAACGACCATAGCCGCGGGATCGGCCGTGAAGACGTCGCGAAAGACGGGATTGCCTCCGGGATTGGCTCCAACGCACTGACCGGCCACTGCCGCCAGCGTAATGAACGCGATGATTTGAATGTCTCTGCCTGTATTCATCTTGCCGATTCTCCAGTGAATTATGCCGTCGTTCTGTTTTAACGGGTTTCTCTATGATTCACCGGTGGAAATCGCCCGGTGGGAGATGAAAAATACGGAAAAAAATGTGGAGCGTACCCGTACCCCGGACGAATCCTCCCTGTCGTGCTCAAATTGCATTCACCAATCCGCCGCGTCCCTTTCGTCAAGATGTTCTACGGCAAATTCCCAGGTAATCCCCCGGCTCTGTCGGGGGACTGAAATTTCGTCGGCGAACATTTCTGGGCCCGTGGGGACTTCGTATCGACGGTTGGGCGAGACGAGAAGGTCATTCGCGAGTACATCCAGCGACAAGAACAAGAGGATCGACGGATCGATCCGTTGACGATGTTCGGTGCCATCGTGGAGGGCAGGGCTGGGCCGGAACAGGGGGATTGCCGGCGGGCGGCCACGGGGGGCGGGGTGATGCATAATCACGCGTGGCCAATCGCAATCGTACCACGGGCCGCCCCTACGAGGGGCGGGGTGATGGCGGCGGCGGAATAGTCCCGTGCGAAGCGAACGGGAGGCCCGTGGCGCGGGGTTAGAAGCTGTAGCGCAGGGCGGCGTAGAGGTTGGTGTTGTTCTCGAATTGGCCGAAGAAGGTGTCGCGGTGGTCGCCGAAGAAGACGTTGGCGCCGAGTTCGACGGCGAGATTATCGGTGATCTTGTAGTTGGCGTTCGGCCGCATGTAGCAGTCCGAATCGCTCATCCCGATGTAGGTGAAGACGCCGACGCGGAGATTCTGGTTCATCAGCAGCCTGGTCAGGCGGACGGTGGCGAGCTGACGGAACTCATCGCGGGTCGGGCCGAACGGGGCCGCCCGGCGGTAGCGGTCGTAGTTCATCATCTGCTCGACGTAGTATTGCAGGCCGAGCGTCAGATCGCGGCCGATCTCCTGCGTGTAGCCGACGAGGTACCGCATCTCGGAGTGGTTGATGGTGGGCGTGTGGCCGGAGCGGTTGTCCTCGGAGTCGTAGTAGCCGACCTCGACATTGCCGATGCCCCTGGCCACCGGGCCGCGGATGCTCGCGCCGTAGACGTCCAGGTCCGGGTAGATGGCCTGGGTCATCAGGGGAACCACGCCGCCGGGGCTCTTCCAGTAGCCCCAATAGCCGTAGACGGCCAGCTCGTAGTTGTTGACGGTCTGGTAGATCCGCATGGCGTACTCGGCGTCGCGGCCCCAGCGGTTGGGGCGGTTCGTGTGGATGATGGCGTCCTGGCCGGCGAAGCGGCCGAGCATCGGGTTGTAATACGACACGCGGCGGCCGGTGATGCCGCGGTCCGGGTCGAACTGCGGAATGTACACGAAATCGACGTTGGCCACGTCGTGGAAGAAACTGGTTTTGACGGCGTCGGAGGGGGCCTTGAGATACTCCACATCGCGGCCGATGAAGAAGGACACCCAGTCCTTGGGGAACAGATCGTTGATGAAGAGCAGGTCGCCCGTGCCCCAGGTCAGGGGCTGACGGCCGATCTTGAGGTCCATGAAGTCCAGTGGGCGCAGGAAGACGTTGGCCTCGCGCAGGTCGAAGTCGGCCTGCTCCTCGACGAGATCGCCGATGACATCGCCCTTGACCCGCAGATCGCCCCAGTCGAGATAGGAGTCCAGGCCAAGCTGCAAGCGGGTCTCCATCACGGACATGTCTTTCTCGTAGGGGTCGTTGCGGAGCCGATAGCCCGAGCGCAGTTCGTAGAAGCCCGTCATCTCGATGGGCAGATCACCCAGGAACGGATTGTCCGGGGCCTGCTCGGCGGCGGCCGTCGTAAGGACGGCCGCCATCAGCGCCACCGCCGCGCCGCGGGCCGGCCGTCTCATTGCAGGGCCTCGCGCGGGGGCCGATGGAGGTAGCGTTCCTGGAAGACGTCGCCCAGGTTGATGTTGTACTTGACCTCGGTGAACTGCATTTCCGTCTTGCCGCCGGTCTTGAGGTCGGAGACGACGGAGCTGGTGACGGTGGGAAGGTCCTGAATCACTTCGACCTTCTTCGATTCGATGGTCCGGTAGAGCTTGCCGGCCTTGTCGAAGAACTCCATCTTCATGGGGATGAAGTTCCGCCGGTCAATGGCCACCGTGAAGTAGCTGAATTCCACCGTGTCAGGCCGCTTGGGTGTGTTCTTGACGATGTACTGCGCGTCGGTCGTCTCGATGAGTTCATGGACGTCTTCGTCGAGGCTGCGGCCGGAGACGTCTTCGTAGAGGAAGTCCGAGCCGACGAAGCTCGTGCGTTTATCCCCGGCGGCGACGCGTTTGACCAGGGACAGGGCGGGCAGATAGAGCCAGCGGTCATCGTCCCTGTCCAGGGCGGTGTGCTTGTGGACCATGTAGACCATCCTGCGGACGTCGGCGGGACGGTGGAAATAGACGAAGTAATTCTGATCGCCGCCGTCGGCGAGGTCCTTGCGGAGGATGACGAATTCCCGCTCGCGGGCCTGGCCGTCTTTGCTGGTGATGGTCATCTTGACGCGGGCCTTACCGTCGTCGCCCTGGTAGTAGGCGGCGAGATTGGCCTTCTGGACAATGGCTTGGACGCCCGTCAGCGGCGCCTGGTCGGCGGCCAACAGCGGAACGGCCGTGCCCACGACCAGGGCCAGTACGCTCAGGGTTACGATCATTGACTTGTGGTTCATTGTGCACCTGCCTTTCTGTGTTCACGCCTGGTTCTTGAGTCCGCAGGCCTTGAGGATGTTCATCATGGGACACCAGTTCGTGAAGGCGGACTGAAAGAGATTCAGCCCCACGAATACCGTCAAGAAGAGCCAATAGGGACTGTGGAAGTAGGCCAGCGCCGCCGAGGCGGTCACAAAGCCCCCGGCAACGGCTCTCAGTGCTCGTTCGACGTTCATGTTTGCCCCCTTTCGTTGCTGTTGGCTGTTTTGCAGGCCTGCCGACGCGATAGGATACTGCATGTGACGGCCAGGACCGCGATGGCGATACCGCTCAAGATGGTAAGCCGTCCGACGCCCAGATGCCAATACTGGTGGAGATTCAAGGCGACCAGGATGACCGCGGCGGCCGAGAGGACCAGGCAGAACCCACAGCGGCACGTGATGGCTCCGGGCCCGGCCTCGCGGGCCAGCATGGCCTTCTCGGCCAGCCGCAGGATGGCCGGAAGGGCCAGCAGCGTCACCAGACCGGACAGCGCCATGATGGCACAGAGGAAGATGCCCACGGTCTTATACGGGACCAGCGGGGCCGCCAGCAGCGGCAGAAAGCCGATGGCGATGACCAGGACGTTGCGGCTGATGGCCTGGGCGGGTTCGCCGAACATCACCGCAACGCCGTCTTTCCAGGAGCCGGTGCGGCGATAGGTGGCCCGCGCCCGTTCGAGGAAGTGGATGGCGAAATCCACCGCCATCCCCAGCGTCAGGGCGCTGAGGACCGCCACGGGCATGTCATAGTCCTTGCCGACCAGTCCTATGATGCCGTAGATAACCACGATGGTGATGGATAGCGGAACCATGCAGACCAAACCCCACAACGGGGAACGGAACAGGACGGCCATCATAATAAAGACGATGATGAAGCTGCCGAGCAGCGACTGGAGCATGCCCCAGACCATCTTGTCCTGCCAGACGGTGTTGATGTAGGTCAGGCCCGCCCAGTGGTGTTCCAGGGGGATGGGCGGGGCGTTTTCGGCAAAGAACGTATCCACGGCGCGGACGACCCGCTCCATGTCCTTGTTGTCGCCGCTGGTCAGTTGGAGCCAGAGGTTGACGCTCTTGAAGTCCCGTGTCACGAAGTGCCAGAGGTCGTCGGGGGTGTGGCTGGACTGGAACTGGATGAGGCACTGGGCCACGGCCGAGGGCGAGTCGGGGATGCGGTAATTCTCCGGCCGGCCGTCGATGAGTTCCTGGTGGACCTTCTTGACGATGTCGGCCAGCGTGTTCGACTTGCCCACAAACCCGGACTTGTCGAGGTAATCCTCCAGGTCGGATATGTAAGCCAGGACTTCGGGCAGCTTGAATACCTCGAGGCGCTGCTTCTCCAGTTCGAAGAAGTCGGCCAGCTCGTACCAGATGTCCGCGTCGGGGCCCTGTGCGTCGGCCTGCCGCTCGTCGGCAATCCGGGCCATGCCGTCGAGGAACTCCTTCTTCGCCGAGCCTCTGGAGTCCTGTTCGAGCAGAAGTTTCTCGGCTTCGGAGATGAGCGCGGCCGCCATCGGGAAGTCCGGTTCGAGGTCCTTGCCCAGCCGCAGCAGGCGGGCGCGGACCTCACCGACGAATTCGTTGTCCACGTCGGCCCGGGAGGCGTCGTCGAGGACCAGGAAGGCCATGTACGTGCCGCGGAAGTGCTTGTTGAGTTCGATGTCGGCCCGGCGGATGGGGTGGCTTTTCGAGAACCACTTGACGGGGTTGTCGTTGATCTGGATGCGGGTGATTCCGTAGACGGCCACGCCCGTGAAGACCAGGATGACGATGAGGATGGGCTTGGCGGCCGTGTAGGTGAATCGCCCGGCCCGTTCGAGTAGCCGCGAGAGCCACGTCTGCCTCTGCTCGTGGACAGCGGCGGCGCCGAAGTTCTCCAGGGACTTGTCGGAGATCATCATGACGTAGGCCGGCACGAAGGCGATGGTGGCGACCCAGGCGATCATGATGCCGACGGCGACGAAGATGCCGAAGACCTGCACGGGGGGGATGGGCGTCAGGGCCAGCGAGGCAAAACCGGCGGCCGACGTCAGCGACGTATAAAGCATCGGCATGAACAGGTGGCTCATCACCTCGCGGATGGTCCCGCGGCGGCCTTTCTGCCTGGTGTAAAGGTCAAAGAATTCCGAGAGGATATGCACGGAGTCGACCACGGCGATCGGCATCAGGAAGATGGGAATCATGGAACTCATGATGTGGACCGGGTAGCCGAAGCCGATGAGCAGCCCCATGGTCGAGATCACCGAGACCATCGCGACAATCATGGGACTGATGACGAGGATGAGCTTACGGAAGAACACCAGCATCAGGATGAAGATGGTCAGCATCGCCAGCGGGGCGGATATGGCCATCTGGATGAACATCTCGTAGCCGAAGGTGTCTTCGGCCACGGGCAGACCCGTGATATGGTATTGCTCGTCGCCTTTGTAGCCGGCGATTTCCTTGCGGATCAGGGTGTAGATACGATGGCTGAGGTCCTTGCTGGTCAGAGGCAGGTACAGGCTGATGGCCCGGCCGTCCTCGCTGAAGATCGTGCCGGCCAGCAGCGGATTGGAGAAGGCCTTGTCGCGGATGTCGCGGGCCTCGGCGTCGGTGGCCGGGGGCTTGTGCATGAGCCACTCGAACGTGACCACGCCGGGGCCGCCCTGGCCGATGTGGTCGATGGTGGACGGCGCCATCAGATCGACCTCGACGACGCCGATGGTGCGGTTGGGGTCTTCGGGGTCCGGCCATTGAAGGGTCTTGGCGAATTCCGCCAGGTTGTAGATATGGGTAAGACTGGTGCGGTTGAATACGCCGTTGGGGTCGGTATCGTTGACGACGCCCACGACGACGATGTCGTTGAGCACGAACCGCTTCTTGGTGAGATCGTGGAAGACCCGGACGGGCTCGTCTTCGCTCAGCATGTTCTCCGGGTCGGTGTCGACCCGGATCATGGGGATCAGGGCGCCAAGGGCGACCGTCAGGACAATCAGGATGGCGGTAACGGCCTTGTAGTGCGCCAGCGATATGTCGGTAATTCTGTCCTTGAGGCTCATAGCGGAGTCCTAATTCTACGACGGGGCGAAATCCCTATCTCTCTGGCAGGTTCTCTGGATTCACTTTTTGATAAGGCCGGCGAGCATCTTCTTCTCATCGGTGGAGACCTTGCCGCCCATGACGTCGGCGACGTTACCGCCGAACACGCGGCCCATCAGGGCCGTGTTGAGCTTGGAGATATTGACCTTGCCGTGTTCATCCTCCCAAACACTGATGGTACACGGCATCATGGTTGAAACCTGCCGATCGGTTGACAGAACGCTTTGTGCATACTCCGCCTTGCAAAGTTTTATCAGTGTGACTCGCGGTGTAAACTGTACCCCCTGAGTAGCCATGGACTTGTTCATGTCCACCACCCCGGACACATGCCAGCCGGCCGATTTGACGGCCGTCTCGAGATCAGCGACGGTCTGGTCGAAACCAAGCCTGCTCTCGTATGTCCTTATCATAAGCGAAGGCATGGCGGCCATCAAGACAGCTACACAGATAGCCGCCCCAGCGAAGACGCCCCCGATACCTGCTATGGCCAGCTTGCCGGTGGATGATTGTTGTACGGCCTGTTCACTCTTGGGCATGGGAAGCCTCCTGTTTGTCCTCATAATGGTTGTAAATACAGTGTAGAACGCGGGTTACGTTGGGGTTCTCGACGCGGTAGTAGACCTTGGCGCCGGACCGTCGGCTGGCCAGTACGCCTTTGTCTTTCATGAGGGTCAGTTGCTGGCTGGCGATGGCTTGGCGAACCCCGATGGCCTGGCAGATATCGCCCACACACAACTCCTGGTGCTCCAGGGCCTCGATGATTTGCAGGCGGACGGGGTTGGCGATGGCCTTGAGCACCTCGGCAACATGTTCAGCGGTGGCGGTATTCATCGGACGCCCCTTTATAATCTAATTATCTGCATATAGCAATACTACTATATCGCAGCCCGTTTGTTCAGGCATGAAACCACTATTTTTTTAATATCTGGCTGTTTTTCTGGGGGGTTCCTTTGGTGCAGAAAACCGGGAATATCGCACTGACCCCCAAGAACGGGCGGGTCAGAAGATCTTGCGGTAGATGTGGCAGTAGGGTGTCTTGGCGTTGCTTTCGTAGTAGTCCTGGTGGTAGTCCTCGGCGGGCCAGAACACGCCGGCGGGCGACAGCTCGGTCTTGACGTCGAAACCCTTGCTCCGCAGAATGCCGATCAGTCGCTCGGAGACGGCCTTCTGCTCGTCATTGAGGTAGAAAATGGCCGAGCGGTATTGCGTGCCAACGTCGGGGCCCTGCCGGTTGAGCTGCGTGAAATCGTGCGTCTCGAAGAACATCCGGGCGAGCTGCTCATACGTGGTCTTGCCGGGGTCGTAGATGGCCTCCACGGCCTCGGCATGGCCGGTCTTGTCGGTGCAGACCTGCTTGTACGTGGGATTGTCCACATGCCCGCCCGTATATCCCACGGTCGTCGAAATCACCCCTGGTATCCGTTGGAGATGATACTCGGTGCCCCAGAAGCAGCCGGACGCGAAGATGGCGCGCTCAGTCTTCTGGGCCTCGGCCGGGATGAAGTCCATACTGATGGAGTTGACGCAGTAGCGAAGGTTTCTGGGGGTGAGCCCCTCGCCGCGAAAGACATGCCCCAGGTGGCCGCCGCAGGCGTTGCAGATAATCTCCGTGCGGACGCCGTCGGCATCGGGCAACCACTTGACGGCGTCCGGTATCTGCTCGTCGAAGCTGGGCCAGCCGCAGCCGCTGTGGAACTTGGAGTCCGACCGGAACAGTTCGGCGCCGCACTGCTTGCAGGTATAGACGCCTGGGACGAAGTGGTCGGTGAATCGCCCGGTGAAAGGCGGTTCGGTGCCCTTGTGGAGGATAACGTGCTGTTCGGCGTCCGTGAGCTTGCTTGGCATGGGATGTTCCTTATAGAAACCGATCTGGTCAACGTACAGTTCGACGGGCCCCTGGGGAGCCATCGCGGCCAGGGCCGCGGCGCGGAGCCTGCGAACATCCAGCGGCCGGTCGATCTGAACCGGCCTGAAGCCGCTGAAGGGCAGTCGGACCTCGGCCCAGTCGCCCTTGCCCTCAAAGGGCTGCTCATAGGACTGCCAGTCGAGCCGGACATCGGCGGTCTTCAGACGGAGGCTGAACAGCCCCCGGCCCTTGAACCGCACGTAGAAGCCGTCGTAAGCGCGGGCGTCGAGGGTCTGGCCCTTTGGGTGCAGGTTGGCACGGGCCTCGATATATCCACCGCCGGCCCCGGCCGACACGTCGCCCCGCAGGTGCAGACAGGCCCTGTTGTCGTGCAATTCCTGCTTCACAGCGCCTCTCGACATTCCCCCGACCACCCGGTCGCCTTCGAAGCGCCACTTACGGCCCGTTGAGGGCAATTGCGGGTTGGTCCGGCCTGTGGTCGATTCCTCGGCGTTGGGATCGGACCTCGGCGAGAAGTCGTCGATCACGACCCTGCGGATTGAATCGGCCTTGTTCTGTGTATTATCGGACGCCGGCTGTTGTCTGGCCGCTGTGACGGCCAGGACCAACGGTATGCCCATCAGTAAGCTCGCAACGATCCATAACCCCTTTCGCATTGCGTGTCTCAGGTTCAATTGTCTGTGTCAGTGGTATTCCAACTTACTTATTATACCGGCCCGTCGTCGGGTGGGTTTGGGTGAAAAACCCGTTCCGCAGCCTCCCATGGGGCGGTGGATTTTGCGTAAGTGGCTATTTTACTTGCAAATAGCGGCGGGGCGACTATACTCTCGGTTTTTGCTTTTTTCAGAACGTGCACCTATACGGAGCGCCAACATGAGTCTGATGAAGTGGTTTCGCAGGCATAACACCAAACTGATGGCTATCTTCGTCGCCATCCTTCTGCTGGGGTGGGTCCTGGGGGCCTGGCTGCAGCAGGTCGCCAGGCGGCGGGGCGGAATGAGTTCTACGATTGCCACCTATCTCGACGGGCGCAAGATGACGCAAAACGACCTGATGGCCGCCCAGCGGGAACTCGATGTGCTAAGGATGCTCCAGGCCGATGTGCTGCTGAGCAACGTGGATCTGTACGGGATATTCCTGGGGCAACTGCTGTTTGGCGAGGACCGGTCCTCGCCGGAGATGATCAACAACCTCAAGCGGCTGATCCGTGAGAATCAATACCGTATCAGCGAGCGTCAGTTGTATGACATGTATCAGCGCCGAGGCACGCCGGCGACCGTTTTCTGGACGCTGCTGAAGGCCGAGGCCCAGGCCGCGGGGATGGCCGTCTCGACGGATGAAGCCGGGCGGATCGTGGCCATGCTCATCCCGCAGGTGACGCAGCGGGCCATGCAGTACGGTCCATACATGCGGGGCGTCATGGAGCGGTCGCAGTTGTCGGAGCAGCAGATTCTGCGCGTCTTCGCGGACCTGCTGGCGGTCGTGCAGTTTGCCCAGTTTACCTGTTCGATGCAGGACCTGACGTTGTCGGAGCTGTCGCATTCGGCGTCGGCGTCGCAGGAGACCATCGACGTTTCGCTGGTTGAAATCCGGGCCGAGCACTTCATGAAGGACCAGAACGAGCCGTCCGTGGAGGCTGTTCAGAGGCAGTTCGAGGCGTACAAGGGCCATTTCAAGGGGGACGTCGGTGATGACAATCCCTACGGTTTCGGATACAAGCTGCCCGGCCGGGCGCAGATCGAGTACATCGCGATCAAGATAGATGACGTCACGGCGGCGATCACCGAGCCTACCCAGCAGGACAAGGAGGATTACTACCAGGACAATGTCGCGGAGTTCACGCAGAAGGTTCCCAGCGACCCCAGTGACCCGAATTCGCTGAAGATCGACCGGGTTCGCACCTTTGCGGAGGTCGAGGCCATCATCGGGGCCCGTCTGCGTCAGAGCCGCACCAACACCTTGGCCGACGAAATCCTTGCCGCGGCCCGCGACCTGTCCGAGGCCGGGCTGCAGGATGTGGATGCGCAGACGGCCGCCGAGGCGGTCCTCCGGGAGAAGGCCGGCGACTACAAGGCCATCGCGGCCCAGTTGACCGAGAAGTACAAGGTCCCCGTTCATGCCGGGATGACCGGCCTGCTGGATGCGCGGCGGTTCCAGGAAGACGAGTATCTTCGGAGACTGTACATCCGAGGCAGCTCGGCGTCGCCGATGCCCTTGATCCGGGCGGTCTTCTTGGTCAAGGCCCTGGCCGGCGAACATCCGGTCGGCGGCGAGGCCTCGCAAACGAGGCTCTACGAGAACATCGGACCGGCCCGCGACATGCTCGGCGAGGTGGTCGCTATAGTCCGTGTTGTCGATGTCCGGGCCGCGGAGATCCCGGCGGCGGCGGATGTGTCTTTCAGTATCGCCGGCCTCAAGATCAACGGGGTCGTTGACGCCAATGACACATACGTGGTGTCGAAAGATGTGGTCGAGGACCTCAAGAAGCTGGCGGCCATGCCGGTCGCCGAGCAGCGGGCCAACGAGTTCAAGGACCTGGCCGCGCGGGAGGGTTTCCCCGCCGCGGTCAAGGCCTTCAACGACCTCTATGGGGAAAAAGCGAAGAAGTCGCCCGATGACCCCAACGCCTTCCGCGTGCAGAATCTCACGGACATGCGCAAGCTCTTCGGCATGGCCCTGCAGGCGATTGAGGCCCAGAACCAGGCGAATCCGGCCGGCGAATTCCTCATGCGGGAACGTTACATCGAGCGGCAATTCCTGGATCGGGTCTACGCCCTCGTGCCGCCCGACGCCAACAGCCTTTCCGAAACGCCCGTCTTGATGGAATTCAAACCCGATCTGGCCTGGTACTGCATCGAGAAATTGAGTGTCGATCGGCTGTGGAAGGAGGACTTCGACCGGTCCAAGGTCATGGAGATTTACCGGTTGGACCACCTGGCCTCGCAGAGCCTGGCGGCGGTGCACTATAATCCGCAGAACGTCATCCGTCGTATGAAGCTGGAGTGGGTCCAAGGCGGCGAGGAGGAGGAAGATGCCTCGCCCAATGAGCCGGCCCCGGTCACCGGCGGTGACGCCAACGCCACAGGAGCGCCCGGGGCATGAACTCCGACACGGACAGCAGCCATTATGCTCACCTGATTATCGCGGGATTGCTCGGCTGGGCGATCCCCGGCGCGGGGCATTTCTACATCGGCGAACGCGTGCGGGCGGCGGTTATCTTCGTCACGGTCGTCCTGACGTTTACGGTGGGGCTGTGGGTTGGGTCCGTCGGCGTGATCGATCCGGTGCACGGCAAGCTGCCCTATGCCGGGCAGATCATGAATTCGCCCGCGGTCGCCGCCATCGGCCATCTGACCCGCAGCGGCCATTACCCGGTCTACGGGCGGCCCAATGAGATCGGGCAGATCTACACCAGCATTTCAGGCCTGCTGAACCTGCTGTGCATCGTCAACGCGGTCTATCTGGCTCACGTGAAGCGCCGCGGGCGGGAAGGGCGGACGGCATGACGGCTCTCGATATTCTGCTTACGTTTACCGTCCCACAGACCGTAGGCAACGGTCCACTGTCGATGCTGTGGCTGCTGCCTTTGACGGTGTCGATCGCGGTCGTCTACAAAGCGACAAAGGTCCAACGCATCGAGCCGTGGCCGTTCGTCAAGGACTGTGCGCTGCTGTTTGCCTCGGTGATGGTGTTCATGCTGGTTGCGGCGCTGGTCCTGTTCGCGGTGGCATACCTGATCACCGCCTAGCCGTCGGCGGGATTCACTGATCGTCCGGGCTTCCTTCGATCACTCCCAACTCGACGAGCGCGTTGTACGCGGCTTTCTGTTCGGCTTCCTTTTTGTTGGTTCCCCAGGCGCTGGTGAAGTTCTGCGAATCAATCATGACCCTGGACTCGAAACACTTGTTGTGGTCCGGGCCCTTCTCGTCCATGAGCACGTACGTCGGCGTGCCGCCGAATCGCTCCTGGGTGTATTGCTGGAGCAGCGACTTGAAATTCCCGTGGGCGCGTGCGGCGTCGGCATCGGCGATGCGACCGCCGAATCCCCGCAGGATAAAGGCGCGAGCGGCCTCGAAACCCCCATCAAGATAGACCGCGCCGATGACGGCCTCCAGCATCCCGGCCGCCAGTGACCCGGCAAGGGCCCGCCGCGAGGTCATGCCTTTGCCAACGACAAGAAAGCGGTCCAGGCCCAACTCCTGGCAGACCGCCGCGCACGTCGTCCGTGAGACGAGCATGCTCTTGACCTTGGTCAGGCTGCCTTCGAGGTACTTGCGGAATCGGCGGAACAACTGCTCACAGACGACGGCCGCGAGAATGGAATCGCCGAGGAACTCCAGGCGTTCGTTGCTGGCCAGGCGGCTGTCCACCGCGGAAGAGTGCATCAGGGCCAGTTCGAGGTGTTTTGTATCGGAGAACGTATGCCCCGTGATCTGCTCGATTTGACGCAGTGTGTCCGAATCCATAAGTGCTTCCATGGGTTGTCTACCCTGCGAGCAGATTACGAATCCCGGCGCACCACGATGATGGGGCGGCGGTCTTCGTAGCCGGCTCCACAGCAAGCCCAAGTGAACCACGGAACCGGCGGCCTGTCAACCGTATAACGCCGGTTCGGGTGTGTCGGCATGCGATCAGCCGACCATCTGGAGCCCGGCCAGGGCCACGAACTTGTCGTCGGCCACCTCAAAGATGCCGTCCAGACCGGTGACGCTGAAGATGCCTTTCGTTGCCGCGGCGACGCTGCAGAAGATCAGCCGATGTCCGCAGTCGCCGAGCAGCTTGCGGAGCTTCAGCAGCTTGGACAGGCTCGACGAGGTAACGATATCGACGCTGCCGAAATCAATCACGACGTCGCAGTCGCCCCTGTCGCGGACGATACACGTGACGGTCTGCAGTTCCTCACCCATTTCAGGCTCCGCGGGCAGGTCCACCAGGATGATGTCTTCGGACCAGTTCTGGATTCCCATCATTTATCTCCTTTTCATACAAAGGGTACGAACGAATCACTGGGGTTATCGGCACAGTTCCACATGAGGTTAAGAAAAAACGGCCACTCCCCGTCGAAACATGGGCCGCGTCAGGTCCGATAGAAATCGCCGGCGCTCCCAACCCAGCCTGTTTCACAAAGGAATTGGCCGGCGGCAAGCATTCATCAGCCGATGTCCGGCCCCATAACCGTCCGGCGGCCACGCGGTGCGGATTCGGACATGGACCGGCTGTCGCCCATTCCGCACACGAGCAGGATGCCTGCGTCAGGTTCGGCCCAAAAACAATGCCGGGAGCCAACCGCGGCCCCCGGCATTGGGCAATATCTCGCGTCTGTCCGATAACGTCAGACCAGATCGAAGGGCGAGACGTAGTCGCCTCTGCTCTTTTGCAGGTCCAGCAGGCGCCGACGCTGGGCGTCCAGCACCTCGGAGACCTCCGGCATGTCGCCCACCTTCTCGCGGCCGAATGCCTGGACCCGGTCGATTTTCGCCAGGTTCTCCCGCACGCGGATGGTGAACTGCCGGACGTAGTCGTCCTTTGAGTAATCCTTGCCAAGCACCTTCTTGAACAGCGGCGCCAGGTCCTCGTATTTGGGGATCAGGCCGGTCGGGGCGGCAATGGCGTCCACATCGTCGTGGATTCGCAGCTCCATCCACTTGACCCAGACGTGCTTATCGCGGACGCCGTTGACGAATTTCGCCTCGGCGTCGCGCAGGAAGTAGTTGACGCCGAAGACCAGCGGCGGATGTTTGAGGTCCCGGGTAAACTCAATGTTGTTGCGGATGTACCTGGCCAGGGGAATGGACAGGAAGTCCTGGATGCTCATCAGGTTGATCTCCGAGACGCCTTCCTTGCCGAGGGTGGCGAAGGTGGTCTCGGTCTCCAGCGACGCCCCGTAGGCGACAATCCCATGCACCCAGTCGAAGCCCTGCTGGACCGGCACATAGGCCCTGGAGTCGCGGCCGCCGTAGATCAGACCGCCGAGCACCACCCCGTTGGGGTTATCGAGCTCCGGATCGCAGTTGCTCAGCGCCGGCAGCGCCACCGCATAGCGGGCGTTCTTGTGGGCCAGTGGGATTTCATTGCCGGCGGCGTCCTTCGCGCCCTTGTGCCAGGGACCCGTGAAGTTGACGCCATCGTCCGGTGTCTTGACGCCCATACCGAGCCAGTAGGGCTTTCCGCCCTTGACCAGGACGTTCGAGAAGATCACCTCGCCGGGCTTGCTGAGGACGTCCCAGATGGCCGGGTCGTCCTCGGCGGTGACGTTCTGAATGATGCCGAAGATGCCCGACTCGGCGTTGACGGCGCGGAACTCGCCGTTGATCTTGCGGAAGTAGGCGATGTCGTCGCCCAGGATCTTCTCGCCGGGCAGCATGGCCGTGGAGGTCTTGCCGCAGGCGCTGGGGAAGGCGCCCGCCAGGTAGGTCTTGCGTCCGCCGGGCCCGTGGACGCCGGAGATGAACATGTGTTCGGCCAGCCAGCCCTCGCGGTCGGCCTTGCGGATCGCCAGTCGAAGGGCCAGCTTCTTGAGGCCGACGGTGTTGCCGGCGTACTGCGTGTTGACGCTGTACATGGTGTCCTGCGTATAGTCCATGTAGATACGTTTATTGGGCACGTCCACGCTGACCATCCGTTCGTTGACCCGGCCGCTGGAGTGCAGAAAGCAGAAGAAGTAGCCATCGGCCCCGAGCTTGGCGCAGGCCTCGTAGGCGGTGCGATAAAGCAGGTCCTCGGCGTGGGCGACGTACCAGGAATCGGTCAGTTGCACGCAGGGGATGGTGAACACCGAGCCGGCCGGTCCGAGCGACAGGAACCGCACGATCATCGCGCGGTCCTTCATGGCCCCCGCGAGCAGGCCGCGAACCTCGGCCAGACCCTCCTCTCGGCCGATCTGGTTGAGCGCTTCGCTGAGAGACTGGTCCTTGGGGACGAGATAGCGGGTTACTTCGCGGTCGCGGCCCTGGTCTTCCGGGCCGTCGAAGTGGACGGTGTGCCCCTGGATGTTCAGAGGGGCTTCTTCGCCGGTCTCAACGGCCATCCGCCGCACATGGGCGATGTCCTCGGGCGAATCGGTCACAACATAGACCGACTTGGGCTTGCACAGTCCGATGCCGTCGGCCACGAATTTGTGCAAGCGGGCGTTGTCCACCCGCATGAGTCGTCGATAGTGCTCGTCCGTCATGTTGTCCTGAAGCACTCGTGTGTAGTCCTGCTGCATGCGACTTTCTTCCTTTCGTATTCCGCCGGGTGTTTCGTGTCTTGGGTTCGTATGTCGAAAAGGACCTGCGCAAAAAATCCCCAGACCATACCAAGCGGCATGGACCTTGTCAAAGGTCTTTCAAGGGAGTTTCGCCATGTCCGGCAAGGCCCGGCCACCGGGCGTTCTCGACTGTAAGTGCTTGTATTGCAAGTAGTTATAAAAAAGCCGGGCCCAGAATGGCCCGGCCGGTGCTCTATGGAGACTCTCCAAGATTCTATCTGGCGACCTTGAATTCGTACTTCTGGACGACGTCTTTGTCCAGGTCCTTGGCGTTGGCGGTCAGAACGAAGCCCTTGCGGCGGCACGGAAAATGCGTTTGACCGACCAGCCAGGTGCCATTATACTGGCCGCTTCAAAACCCCGGCCACCCGACCCTATGCGTTTGGAGACTATTATGGCGTCCAACAAGATCGTCGCCGAAGGAATAACCTTCGATGATGTGCTGCTAATACCGGCCAGCAGTAGTATTGTGCCGAGCCAGGCCGATACGAGCACGTGGCTGACCCGCCACATACGGATGAACATCCCCGTGGTTTCGGCCGCGATGGATACGGTGACCGAGTCGGCCCTGGCGATCGCCCTGGCCCAGGAAGGCGGCATCGGCATCATCCACAAGAACATGTCCGTCGAGGCCCAGCAGCGCGAGGTCGCCAAGGTCAAGCGTTCCGAGCACGGCGTCATCAGCGATCCCGTGACGCTGGCGCCCGGCGAGCCCGTCCTGCGGGCCCACGAACTTATGCACGAACAGAACGTCTCCGGCATCCCCATCGTCGAGGGCAAGAGGCTCGTGGGCATCCTGACCCGCCGGGACCTTAAGTTCCTCAAGGATTTCAATGTTCCCGTCAGCACCGTGATGACCCGGACCAACCTCGTTACCGGCCCGGCCAACACGACCCTGGAGCAGGCCAAGGAGATTCTCCAGCGGCACAAGGTGGAGAAGCTCCTGCTGGTCAACAAGAAGGGCGAGCTGGCGGGCCTGATTACGATGCGCGACATCGACCGGGTTCAGCAATACCCGCTCAGCGCCCGCGACCGCCGCGGCCGGCTTCGTGTCGGCGCCGCCGTCAGCGTCCATGAGTACGAACGGGTGGAGGCCCTGATCGCCGCCGACGTGGACATCATCGTGGTGGACACCGCCCACGGCCATTCGCAGAATGTCCTCGATACGGTTCGGAGAATCAAGAAGAAGCACCCGATCGACGTCATCGCGGGCAACATCGCCACGGCGAAGGCCGCCGAGGACCTGATCGACGCCGGCGCCGACGCGGTCAAGGTGGGCATCGGCCCCGGCGCCATCTGCACGACGCGGGTCATCTCCGGGGTGGGCGTACCGCAGGTCACGGCCATCATGGACTGCGCCGCGGTGGGCAGGAAGCACAAGGTCCCGGTGATCGCCGACGGCGGCATCCGCCAGAGCGGCGACATCACCAAGGCCATCGCCGCCGGCGCATCGAGCGTGATGATCGGCTCGCTGTTCGCCGGGCTCAAGGAGAGCCCGGGGCAACTGGTCATCTACAAGGGCCGCCAGTTCAAGGAGTACCGCGGCATGGGCTCGCTCGGCGCGATGGTCAAAGGCTCGGCCGAACGCTACGGTCAGAGAAGTTCCGAGGAAAAGTCCAAACTCGTCCCGGAAGGCGTTGAAGGCCGTGTCCCCTATCGCGGGATGCTCAGCGACTTCGTCTACCAACTTGTCGGCGGGCTGCGTGCGGGCATGGGCTACTGCGGCACGCGGACCATCGCCGAGTTGATGACCCAGGGCCGCTTCGTCCGCGTTACGTCCGCCTCGACCAGTGAATCGTATCCGCATGACATTCAGATTACCAAGGAGGCCCCGAACTACTCGGCGGCGGTGGCGTTTGAGGACTGATTCACCGCAGAGATCGCGGAGATCGCGGAGAAACTGCAAAGTGGACCTCAGCGACCTCACGGGCAGATAGGACATACATGGTGAATGCCGGCGAACTGAACGACATTACCAGCCAGATCATTGGGGCTGCGATAGATGTTCATCGGGCGCTTGGACCCGGGCTGCTGGAGTCGGCCTATGAAGCGTGCCTGGCGTTTGATCTTACGGCGCGCGGGCTCAGAGTTGAACGACAAAGAGCTTTGCCGGTGGTATATCGTGACGTGAAGTTGGACTGTGGATACCGTCTCGATCTGGTGGTGGAGAGCGCTGTTGCGGTTGAACTGAAGGCGGTGGACCACGTGCTGCCAATCCATAAAGCGCAGTTGCTTTCATATCTGAGATTGAGCGGATTGAAGGCAGGGCTACTGATAAACTTCAATGTGAAGATGTTGAAAGACGGAACCATCCGTCTCGTAAACGACTTTCCTGATTCTCTGCGGTCTCGGCGTTCTCTGCGGTGAAATATGGATCACGAAACGATAGCGATTCTTGATTTCGGTAGCCAGTACGGCCAGCTCATCGCGCGGCGGGTCCGCGAGCACAATGTGTTCAGCCGGATTTACCGGGCGGATGTGCCCGCGGTTGAACTGGCGGCCGTGCCGCTTAAAGGCATCATCCTCTCGGGCGGCCCGGCGAGCGTCTACGCCCCCGGGGCCCCGCGGTGCGATGAAGGACTGTTCGACCTGGGCGTGCCGGTGCTCGGCATCTGCTACGGCATGCAGCTCGGCTGCCAGGTGCTTGGGGCCGTCGTGGCCGGCGCCGAGCAGCGGGAGTACGGCCGGGCCAATCTGACCATCACCGACAAGACCGATTTGTTCGCCGCACTCGGCGACAGGGCGCTTGTCTGGGCCAGCCACGGCGACCAGGTCAGCCGCCTGCCGGCCGGATTCGAGGTCCTGGCCACAACACCCACGTGCCCCTACGCCGCGGTGCGCCACCGGCGCAAGAAGTTCTACGGCGTGCAGTTTCACCCGGAGGTGACGCATACGCCCAGCGGCCCGACGATGCTCAAGAACTTCCTGTACGACATCTGCGGCTGCACCGGCGACTGGAAGATGAGCGATTTTGTCACGGAGACCATCGAGGCCGTCCGCCGACAGGTGGGCGAGTCGCGGGTCATCTGCGGGCTCAGCGGCGGCGTGGACTCGTCCGTCGTCGCCTCGCTGGTCCACGCCGCCGTCGGGGACCAACTTGCGTGCATCTTCGTTGACAACGGTCTGTTGCGAAAGAACGAGCGGCAGAGCGTCGAGGCCACGTTCCGGGACCACTTTCACATCGACCTGCGCGTGGTCGACTGGTCGAGGCCGTTTCTCGACGGCCTGGCGGGCGTGACCGACCCGCAGCAGAAGCGCAAGATCATCGGGGCCCAGTTTATCGAGGCCTTCAAGTCCGCCGCCGCCACGATTAAGGACGCGAAGTTCCTGGCGCAGGGGACTCTCTATCCGGATGTTATCGAGTCGGGCTCCAGGGACGGAAACCCCGCCGCCAACATCAAGCTGCACCATAACGTGGGCGGCCTGCCCGAGGAACTGGGCTTTGAACTGATTGAGCCGCTGCGCGACCTGTTCAAGGATGAAGTCCGTGTCGTCGGCGAGTACCTGGGTCTGCCGGAGGACATTGTCTGGCGACACCCGTTCCCCGGTCCCGGCCTGGGCGTGCGTATCATCGGCGAGGTCACGCCGAAGCGTCTTGAAGTCCTGCGGGCGGCCGACGAGATCCTGATCGAGGAAATCCGCTCGGCGGGGTTGTATCGCAAGCTCTCGCAGGCGCTGGCGGTTCTCGTGCCTGTTTCGACCGTAGGCGTAATGGGCGACGAGCGCAGCTACGAGAACGTCGTTGCCATCCGTTCGGTGGATACGACGGACTTCATGACGGCCGACTTCTCGCATATCCCCTACGAGGTCCTCGGCGTCATCAGCAGCCGGATTATCAACGAGGTCCGAGGCGTCAACCGGGTGGTGTACGACATATCGAGCAAGCCGCCGGCCACCATCGAGTGGGAATGACACCCGCCGCCGGGCGGCTGCTCAGCGATTCGGCATGTGCTTATCAGGAAAGGATGGACTCTTGGATACTTCCAGCACGATTGCGTACTTCACCATGGAGATTGGGCTCGATACGGCCATGCCCACGTACAGCGGGGGCCTGGGCGTCCTGGCCGGAGACACCGTGCAGTCGGCCGCCGACATGGGCATTCCCATGGTCGTCGTGAGCCTCTTGCATCGTAAAGGGTACTTCTACCAGCGGCTCGACGGCAACGGCCGACAGACCGAAGAGCCCGTCGAGTGGCCCGTGGAGGACTTCGTTCAACGTCTGGAGCCGACGGTGGAGGTGGTCCTGGCGGGCCGACCGGTGCGAATCCGGGCCTGGGTCTATGAGGTCAAGGGCTACAAAGGGGCCGTCGTGCCCGTGCTGCTGCTGGATACGGATGTTGAGGGCAACGACGAGCAGGCCCGCGCGCTGACGGATCGTCTATACGGAGGCGACCTGCGATACCGGCTCTGCCAGGAGGCCGTCCTGGGCATGGGCGGAACCCGGATGCTGCGGGCTCTGGGTTTCAATAACCTCAGACGTTTTCACATGAACGAGGGCCACGCGGCCCTGCTGACGCTGGAGTTGCTCGACGCGGCGATGAAGGATGAACGGGTGTCGGTGGATGAGGCCATTGAGAGCGTTCGCAAGCAGTGCATCTTCACCACGCACACCCCCGTGCCGGCCGGCCACGATCAGTTCGACATGGACCTGGTCCGCGACACGCTGGGTGGGCACAAGGCCTTCGAGATGCCCAACGTCTTCTGCTGCGACAACCGGTTGAATATGACCTACCTGGCTCTGAACCTGAGCCATTATGTCAACGGCGTGGCCAAGAAGCACGGCGAGGTCTCCCGTCAGTTGTTCGCCAACTACCGCATCGATTCCATCACCAACGGCGTCCACGCCGAACGATGGACCTGCCCGCCGTTTCGGGCCCTGTACGATCACTACATCCCCGGCTGGTGCGAGGACAATTTCAGCCTGCGGTACGCGTTGAGCATCCCCGTGGAGAAGATCCGGGCCGCTCACCTCGAGGCCAAGCGGGAACTGATGAACCATGTCAACCACCTGGACAACTCCGGCATGGACCTGGAGACCTTCACCATCGGCTACGCACGCCGGGCCACGGCGTATAAACGCCCGGACCTGATCTTCTCGGATCTGGAGCGTCTGCGGGCGATTGCCGGGGCCGCCCCCATTCAGATGGTCTTTGCGGGCAAGGCCCATCCCAAGGACGAACAGGGCAAGCAGTTGATCCGGACGATTCACGCGGCGCGGGCGAGCCTGCGGCCGCACATCAGGTTGAGCTACGTGCCCAACTATGACATGGAAATCGGCCAATGGCTGACCTCCGGCGTCGATCTCTGGCTCAACACGCCACAGCCTCCGATGGAGGCCTCCGGCACCAGCGGCATGAAGGCGGCCCTCAACGGCGTGCCGTCGCTGAGCATCCTCGACGGCTGGTGGATCGAAGGCTGCATCGAAGGGATCACCGGCTGGGCGATAGGAACGCCCCTCACCAACAACTCCGATGAAGACTCCAGGGCCCGCGACGCGGCGTCGCTCTACGACAAACTGGAGCACACAATCCTGCCGTTGTACTATGGCGACCCGAAGGCGTTCACAACGGTCATGGCCCACGCCATCGCCCTCAATGGCTCGTTCTTCAATACCCAGCGGATGGTCCAGCAGTACGCCGTAAGAGGTTACCTGCTCTAAACGGGTCTGTTCCGCCGTCGCGATATGTCTGAGGTGTTTATGAATAAGCGCTGGCGGATCTCAATACCCGCTCTTGGAGTGATTCTCATTCGATCTGGATACCCTATCTGGGAACGAGCTCCCGAGAAGACTTGAATTCAGACCCCTATCGGTGGTAGGCTTATCCGTGGCGTCCGGCGGTCTGGACCTTGGGTCCGTCTCCCGGTGCAGGTGTTGCAGGCCGTCACGGCAGCCCCACAAACGTTGATACTGAAAAGACAGGGAACAGCCCTATGAGCCACGACAATAGTATGACACTCACGCGACGTCGATTTCTCCGACGGGGGGCAATGGCGGCCGGCGCAGCGGCAATGCCCTGGTTCATCCCGGCCTCTGCACTGGGCCTCGGCGCAGGCGTAGCGCCCAGCGAACGTATTGTGATGGGAGGCATCGGAATCGGCGGCCGCGGCTCCTACGATCTGAGCTACATGCTGACCCAGCCCGATGTGCAGTGCGTGGCCGTCTGCGATGCCCTCCAGGGCCGTCGGCTGGCGGGCAAGAAGATGGTTGATGAGAAGTACGGCAACACGGACTGCGCCATGTATGGCGATCTGCGGCAGTTCCTGGCCGAACGGACCGACATCGATGCCGTGCTGATTGCCACCGGCGACCGCTGGCACGCGCTGGCTTCGGTCCTGGCGATGCGGGCCGGCAAGGATGTCTACTGTGAGAAACCGGCCTGCCTGACAATGGCCCAGGGGCAGGCGGTCGTGGAGACGGCCCTCCGCTACGGCCGGGTTTACCAGACCGGCGCCCAGCGGCTCAGCGAGCCGCATCACGTATTTGCCATCGAAATGGCCCGAACCGGCCGCCTGGGCCCCATTCACACCGCCTACGCCGACATCCGCTGGCGCGATGGCTTGCGCCACGACTGGCTGCCCGCCGAACCCGAACCGCCCAAGGACGAACTGGACTGGGACCTCTGGCTCGGCCCATGCCCCTGGCGGCCGTACAACAGCGGCTACGCCGCCGGCGGAGGCTGGTACCGCTTCTACGACTTCGCCACGGACGTCGCCATGTGGGGCGCCCACACGGTGGCCCAGGTGCTCGCCGGACTGGACATGACAAACGTGTCCTTCATCGAATTCGAATACGAAGGGCCGGACGCCACGATGGTGACACGCCTGTCCAACGGGGTGAAACTCGTTCTGTTCCGAGTCGCCGGCTCGGTTTGGGAGCCGTGCCAGTACTGGCATGGGGCCTGCGGTGAGCGGTTCGATGGCCCGGAAGGCTGGGCCGCGGCCGCCGACGACTACTCAGCCCCCGACGTCTCATCCCCGTCCCTGTTGCGCGAGTACAAGAAGGTGCTGGCGGACTACACCGCCCGCACGCAGCGGTCCCTCGACCACGTGCGGGATTTCTTCGACTGCGTCCGCTCCCGCCGCACGCCGGTGGCCGGTCCCGAGGTCATGTATCGGTCCATGAATATCTGTCTGGCGGCCGACATCTGCGAACTACTCAAGCGAAGCCTCACGTTCGACCTGCTCAAGGCCGAGTTCGTGGGCGATTCACAGGCCAATCGCCTGCGGTCCCGCGCGATGCGCCCCCCGTACACGTTCTGATGGCGACGGTAGATGTATGAAACTCTATGCCTCTTCCAGGGGCATACCAGACGGCCTGACCCTTGTCGGCCCGCATACTCCGCGGCTCACGCCGGCGTATGCGGCAGGGCCTCCAGCGGGCAACCCGCACAGCGCGCCGTTGGCCGACAGTACTCCTTGCCCACCCGCACGATCAGGGCATGGAACTCGTTGAACAACCGCACGTCCTCCGGCAGACCCCACTGGAACAACTCCCGCAATTGCTCGTAATCGGCGTCGGCGTCAATCAGTTGATGGCGAACGGCCACCCGCGCCGTGTAGGCATCGACAACGAAGATGGGTTTGTCGTAGGCGTACAGCAGGATGGAATCGGCCGTCTCGCGTCCGACGCCCTTGACCGCCAGCAACCGGCGGCGCAGCGTCTGCAAATCCTCGGCGGCCGGGGCATCGACATCGCCGCCGTAGGTCTCGAACAACCAGTTCATGAAGCTCTTCAAGCGGGCGGCCTTGACGTTGAAGTACCCGGCCGGGCGAATCAGCCCCGCCAGCGTCTCGCCGGGCATCTCGTGGATGGCCGCCGGGTCGAGGGCGCCGGCCGCCTTGAGATTCGCAATGGCCCGTTCGACGTTGCCCCAGTTCGTGTTCTGCGTCAGGATGGCCCCGACGATGATCTCGAAGCGCCCGTCGCCCGGCCACCAGTGCTGCGGCCCGAACCGCTCGTACAACAACTCATAGATTTCCATCAACGACTGTCCGGCCATATCCTGTCCGCCCATACGGAGAAACCAATGTCCGCACCGGCCGTAGCCCCGCCGATGACGCCACCGGGCTATTGTAACGAGGGCGGCGATGCGGTAAACTCTCAATCATCCCGGCGAGATGGGCCGGGCCGTTTTTCAAGGATGACAGGCCTGCGATTCGCCGGACGCTGCACATGGCGGGCAAGAAGACAAAGACACGGGATAGATCCAGGCTCCGCGACGATGCGTCGCAGTGGTTCAACTTCCAGACGGATTCGTACCTGGAGCGGACCGCCCGGCCGATCTGCTCGCTGGTCTTCCTCGTGCCGTTCATCGTCGTCTACGAGCTGGGCACCATCTTCTGCAATACGGATATCCTCAGCCAGACGCAGGAGCGGGTCGTCGCGTTTGTCTGGCTGCAGGAGTTCCTCAACTGCCTGGGCATCGCCCCGCGATTTGCCCTGGCGGCCCCGCCGCTGGTGGTGGTCGTGATTCTCATCGCCTGGCACATGACTTCCCGCAAGCCCTGGCATATCCACCTGGGCGACCTGCCGCCGATGTTTCTGGAGTCCGTGCTGCTGGCGATCCCCCTGATTGTGTTCAGCCTGTTCCTCAATAGCCGCACCGTCGCGCCGCCGACGGAGGTCCGTGTAGGGACGATGACGTCGTCGGCCGTGGGGTCTGATGTCGGGCCGAACCAGACGGCGACGAACGGGGGAGAAGGGCTTATCCATCCGGCCGTCTCACAGGGCCCCTACGATCGCAGGAGCCGCCTGTTGCCGGATCTGATTACGGGCATCGGCGCGGGCATCTACGAGGAGCTGGTCTTTCGGCTGATTCTCGTGTGCCTGCTGATGCTCATCTTTCAGGACATCCTGCGGCTGCCGTGGAAGAACGCGATTATGTTCTCCGTGGTCGTCTCGGCGGTGCTGTTCAGCCTGCACCATCACATTGTCGTGGTCAACGGGCGCGTGGTCTTCGGCGATGTATTCAGCGTGGCGAGGTTCGGTTTTCGGACGATGGCGGGGGTCTATTTCGCGGGCCTGTTTGCGATCCGGGGCTTCGGTATCACGGCCGCGACGCACGCCTGCTACGACATCATCGCCACAATCCTCAACACGTTCTGGCTGGGCGACTAGAAAAGCACGGCCGTCGGCGCGGATTTTTAAATTTTTCCCGCAAAATCCGCTGCGTCCTTACCCTTTGACTGGCCGAGGCTTGTGAAATAATCGTCCTATAAGGACCATAACGCCCGCTGCCAGTACTGCTACGGGTCTTGCATGAGAGGCCCGCGGGCGGTATAATAGACCCATACTGTGACGCACGAACTTTGGGGTTTGCCTATGGAATCACCGCAGATCAACGTCGCTGTTGAGGAGCTGACCTTCAGTCTGTTCCAGCGGCCTCTGCATCCCGAACTCTTTCAGATTTACGCGACCCGCCAGCTCAAGACCGAGAAGTACGAGGCCCTGATCTGGGTCACCGGTTGCACGCACGTCGTCAGTATCTTCACCGGCGATCTGTGCCTGACCGAGGTCGTCAGCACGCCCGGCCAGATGCTGCCGTCGCGCGGGCTGATCGAGCGGTTCCAGTTCCGCGGACCCCGCACGCACAAGTGTACGCTCAGCCGGGGCGTCGGGTACATGACCGATTTTCAGGTCGAGAAGATGAGCCCGAACCTGTATCAGCAGAGCCACACGGACCTGGAGCGGTTCGCCCGCAACCGCGGCGTGTTCGTCAAGTTCCCCGACTTGCAGATCGGCCATCTGCAACCGTTCTGCTACATCGACTTCGAGGCGCGACGGCACGAGTTGCACCTGCACACCTTCGCCGCCTATCCCGACCAGGTCACGATGATCAAGACGCAGTCGCTGTTTGACTTCCACTGATCCGGCCCGCCTGCGTGGTGTAGCCCAGTTCCCTTCTGAGCAGACTCTGAAACACCGCAAATCTGTTCCGGCATGCCGGACCGGCGGATTCCACCGCCAGGTCCAGGACGTAGCCCCATATCTTTTCGTTGTACCGCCCGGCCTCCACCTGCGCCGCCAACCAGTTCCGCACCCATCGCATCGCCAGCTTGTCCGGCGGCCTCTGCGGCCGCATCAGACCCACCAGCCGCCGGTAGAAATCCATGCCGCCCGACGGCACCGCGCCTCCGCCTGCCTCCGTCGCCGACTCTGCGAGGTCGGCGCCCACCCCCGCCACCGCCCGGCCCTGCGCACCCAGAGCCGCCAGGACGTCCGCCATCGCCGGAACCTGCCGCCCCGGCCCGTCCGCCCTTTTCACCGCTATCGTCCTGTCCAGCCTGTCAATCTCACGCATTAGCCCACCGCCCGCAGAATCATAGACCAAAGATCACAGATCAGAAATCAAAACCCCATATACCCTTCGCTTCGATTTCGATATCGATATCGATGATCGATTCGTTTACTTCTCGATGACCGATTTCGATATCGATATCGACCGGCCCCGATAAACCGCCGCGCGTAGCCCCCCCCGCCGCCGCCCGGCCCTGCCTAAGAGAAGCTCACCGCACGTTCCCGCGACCCGCCGCGGACGGGTCGCCATTCGATTCCTTTGCGAGACGCACCAGCGCCTCTACCCTTAGGCGGAACCTGCGCGTATGTGACGAGTTTGTGCGCCCATGTCGCCACCGGCATCGTCGTAAGTACTTGTCCGACCGGGAGTAATAATTTTTTCACAATTCCGCCGTTATGCGCGCCTCTACCCTCGCGTTTGTGACGCTATCTTGCCTGGCTTACCACCCCAACGTGCGTTTTTCGCATTCACGGGCTGCCAGCGGCGTGGACAGAGGGCCTTGCGTCGTCATGGTCGCCGGCAGCCCGAAGAAGCGCAAGACGCAGGCTCGCCAAGGCCGCTGGCGCAACGCGGCGCAAAACGATATGTCATCGGCGATCGGCGGGAGGTTTTGGAAGCTCCCACAGAAATACGTATGGTGTCCCTAATGGCAAAGATTTCTTCGCCCGACATCACGTTAACCTCCGCGCTGTCCATAAGGAGCAAAGAGACGGTGCCCTCCATGAGGCCCGCCACGGCGCCTACCCCAAGTTACGCAGTTGGGCGGCTGAATACGGGTTTTTGATAGCGCCAATGCCATTGCGGGCCAAAAGTCTTCACTACATTTGCGCTATCTGGTCGGTTCTTCGCAGACGCCGCGGCAGCATCAAAC
>Ga0209614_1000406_pt1 | contig 38897 bp, 32 predicted proteins | sample BlaSprsedimmetaG_FD_185484 | JGI IMG/M metagenome (GOLD analysis project Ga0209614, IMG submission 185484) | Hot spring sediment bacterial and archeal communities from California, USA to study Microbial Dark Matter (Phase II) - Blank Spring... ...
CCCGTGATATCATTGGTATATTGATCCGTGATTAATTCCATATCATCCTCCAGTTCATTGTAGAGGATGATAATCAAAATAAATCTAAAAATCTAACCCTTTTTGGTTCCGGCTTGTCCGGGTTGGGTAAATATGAGATTTCGCCGAGAATATGACCAAACTTAGTATCATATATGGTAAAGTGTGAGGCGCCCTGAACTGCGAATATTGAGTTTTCAGGTTTTAGGACTGAAGGAATGCTTGATGCTCCTATGCTCGTAGCTCCTTCTTCATCTATTATTTCTTCTACTGGCATATTACCAGCAGTACGGTACCTTGCTCCACCCAGATCAAAAACACCGTCAGTTTCCCAATCGGATACTCCAGCTTCACCATCACTAGGTATGCTGTTGTCTGGCTGCTGCACTGAAACGTTCCTAGCTCCAGCCACATAAGGATTCTGCTCAGGATTGTTCCTGTCTTCCATGTAGACGTCTTTTACGTCGCGGCCCAGGAAGTTAGGAAGAATGTGATTGATGAACCTGTCCCTCACTCTTTCCTGTTGCTCCAAAGTGAAAGTGTCTGAAGTGTTGTTGTTGTCGTACGCAACCCACACAACAAGCGAATCGTAATCGAACTTCTTCAGGCCCTCATAATTCGCATTTGATATACGATCAAAATTCAGCTGCCTTGCGAAAGTCTTGAACTTCTCCGGAGTCACGCCGGACGTGTCGCTTGTAAGGCCACTATAATCAACAACAGCATTCCTCTGGCCAGATACATCTCCATTTCCAGGTACATCAACAGTTCTTATGAACGAATACGGGTTCCCGCTATCGTACTGCCTGGCCTTCACTTCGTGAGATGCTTTAGGCGCGACCTGCAAATCAAAGGTGCCGTCAGTCTCTATGGGGAACTCCAAACCGTCAACCTTTATCACGCCTGGCCTCTTCACACCATGCTGGTGGTCTTCAACAAATCCGCGGATGTCGTCCATCTCTGAGATGTCCACGAAAGCGTTGTACTCGCGCACAGTCCCGTGCGTCGTCTCAACCTCCCTGATAAACTGATAGCTTCCGTTCTGGTCAAGGTTTCCCGAAACTTTTGTGCTGTCCGCTCCTGACGCGTTCTCCACGCTTATCTGCGCAGGCACGTTCTTGTATCTCACAACTTTAATACCCACGGGGCTTGACACGTTTTCTTCAAGAGTCTGCGAGCCGTCTTCGTTGAATGAAAAGGATAGGTTCCCTCCGTTCACCACGTCATCCACAGTGACGTTCACGTAAGCGGTGTCTCCCTGCACCACAACTCCAGGAATGGTCTGCGATTCAAAAGTGCCTGAATCATTGGGGGTTATCTCAACAGTGTAGATGTTGTCATTTCCAGTGCTGGCCTTACCCACATATCCTGGAGCTACTTTTCTCCCGACCTCTACAGACGCGATAGCGTCTGACGCAGGCTTCTGTGCAGAGAATATCCGGGCCCTGCTCCCTCCTCCGCCTCCAAGGCTCACGAACCTGCCCGCGAGAGTCTTCCCGAAGGCTTCAACAGTGTAAAGGTACACGCCAGCACCAACTTTGAAATCCTGGGAAGCCACGACTTCGTCAACTGTCTGGCCTTTTATGTTGTACACCCTCAGCTTCACATCGGTTGAATACGGAGTCTCGAAGACGAACTTGGTCTCACTCTCAAAAGGATTGGGATGATTCCCGTACAGAGCGAACCGCTCCGGAACCGGCGCGTCCTCGACTTCGGTCCAGACTCCGCGTATCTCGTACGCTCCCGTATAAGGATCCGTGTCTGTCTCATAAGTCACGCTTGGGTTGCTCTCATTCACATATCTCACGTGTGCGCTTGTTCCGGTAGAGTCATGTCTCGAAATCTTTCCTTTCACCACAGACTGGCTCATTGCGGCCTGCGCGCCCCGCGTCAAAAACAGGCAGAACGCCAGCAATGGCATGGCATGACGAAACAATGCGTTCATACGAATCTTCCTCCCCAAGCTGAATTAATCCGCCCTGAATCGCGCTGAAAGGCCCCGGCGGCACAGCTCCCGGCAGACGGGTATCACGTCTTTTCGGGTTTTGATTTTGTCTTTGATCATAGGGGGAATCTACCAAACCATGAATTAAAATGCAATTAAAACATGCCGCCGCCCGATTGAAAACTGGACGGCTTTCGAAGATTTAACGGCCTTTCAGGTGGTCTGCTATTCAGGTAAATTCACTTGCTATTTTTGTCACAATTGAGTGGTAAAAAAATCTTTTATCCTGCCCAGCACCCTGTCGAAGTCAGGTATTGAAGTAAGTATCTCTCTTAAGTCCCGCTCCCACAGGCTTTGTACAAACTCGGCTCTTTCAAATATCTTCTCCTTGTCCAAATCCTCTCTAAAGGAGGATAATTTTACCTCAGCTATTTTAATCGCTTTCTTGAAATCCACTCTGCCATACTCCAGCAAATAAAACAGATCCAGGTAATCTCTTGGCTTTTTCCTTTGCATAATGGCCCTTAATTTCTCTGCCAGGAGCTCTTCGAGCTGGAATGTCAAAACTTCAAAATCTTCGAAAAAGGGTGAATGAATTTTTTTTCTGACAAGCGGCAGAACCGGTTGCTCCCGCTTGCTCAAGTCAAGGAATATCCTGTTTGCGAACTCAAGCACGCTGACATATCCTAATGTGATTCTTGTGGAGTTGCCAATGTCATTGATATCTTTTATTTTTGATTTTATCTCTCTGTCTTCGATAACGCTTCTCAAGTCATTCTCGTTTATTCTTTTCAATGCGGTGAAATCCAGGTCAACTGAAAAACGTTTATGAAGATAAAGCTTGTGTAATGCTGTTCCGCCCTTGAAAACGAGGATGTCACTGAATCCAGATTCATATATCTTTTTCAGAATGAACGTTAATATGAAATCTTTTTCCACTGTGCCGAGCGGTATTTTCTCCTTTTTTGAGACGGCGACCAGTTCTGCTTTGGTTACCATTCGAGCAAATCCTCATTCCGCACGTTGATGATCAGCTTCCATTTCCTGCTTTTGGCTATCTCTTTTTTAGGAAGCTTCAGGGAAAGGTAAACATCCCGGTATTGGCCGATGTGTTTTTCAAGTCCATCCGAGTTCAGTTTCATCAAATCGAGCAAATAGCCTAACCTTCGTATCAAAGATGCTTTTTTCATTCGTACCGCGTAGCGTTTTATTTTATCGACATCCACGGCGCTGTTTCCCAGCGCTTTTGTGGTCTCGATGATTGTCCCGGCATATTGTTCTTTGTCCAGGCAGTCTATGATTGCCTTTTCGGCATTCGCGATATTCACCGCTTCATTCTCTATTCGCTCTTGCCGGTACCCAAAAAATTTGTTTTCGTTCACCATAATAAACCGAAAGATATAATCGTGAAGCTTTTTCTCTGTCTGATTCTTTCTGTCAAGGGTGGCTGCGTAGATATAGTTGGGGATTTGCTCTGTCAAGCCGTGGTGTGCCAGAGCAGTCCTGTATGAGATATAGTATTTCATTAGCAGCCGAGACGCCGTAATGAAAGGGTGTTCGCTCCATCCGTGTTTGCCTTCCATGGGCACGATGAGGTATGTGCCTTTCTCCAGACGCTCCAGCCATTTCTTTTTTTCAAGTCTGTGAAAGATGACCTTGAGATAGTCCTTCTTAATGCCGAGCACCTTGCTTGCATCAGACAGGGTAATGCTCTTGACCTGTCTGAAGGCGAGTTCCGACATGACTTCATATTCTTTTTTGGACAGACTCTTTTCCATTTTATCACACGATAGTTACAGTTATGGTAACCATATTACCTTTAAACACCTTTCTTTTCAAGATACTCTGATTTGTTTTGATTGTCAAGATTTTTTTAAAAACCGGTTATTGCGGCGGCTTTGATTCAGGTGCGTTTTCCAGGGACGGGATATTCGGCCGGGTATGCTGCGCTTCAAATGACTATGCTGTCGATTTGAACGGAAACGGCGCGCCTGCCGCATAGAGAATATCCGGGCCCTGCTCCCTCCGCCGCCGCCCAGACTCACGATCCTGCCCGCGAGAGTCTTCCCGAAGGCTTCAACAGTGTAAAGGTACACTCCTGCAGCAAGGTCTGGTGGGTTATAGTCGATTCCGTGCACGCCGGCACCCACTTTGAAATCCTGGGAAGCCACGACCTCGTCAACTGTCTGGCCTTTTATGTTGTACACCCTCAGCTTCACATCGGTTGAATACGGAGTCTCGAAGACGAACTTGGTCTCTCTCTCAAAAGGATTGGGATGATTCCCGTACAGAGCGAACCGCTCCGGACCCGGCGCGTCCTCGACTTCGGTCCAGACTCCGCGTATCTCGTACGCTCCCGTATAAGGATCCGTGTCTGTCTCGTAAACCTTTGCCGGATCGGAATCGCTGACAAATCTCAGCCTGGCGCTCACCCCGGATTCGTCATTCCGCAAAACAGCGCCTGTCACGACACTCGAGGACATCAAGGACCCTTTTCCGGATTCCATGACTTTATTTCCGGAGCCGGAATCGCGTCCGTATCCCACGGCAGAGAACCCGCCCAGGATCAACAGGATTGAAACCGATCGATTCATCGTGTCATCCTTTCATTCCTTTTCCGCCTGTTCCGCCAGCCAAGCCAGAGCTTCCTCGCGGGTGCGCGCAGGCTTGAAATTCCGTTTTGCTGCGAACGCGCCGGGGGTGAAGGCACTGGTCTGGCCGGTTTTTCTATCGTCCGCGCGGAGTTCTGTCAATGCTTCGCGTGAATGTAATTCAAGACATGACATAAACAGCCTTTTTCCAGATAAGGATCACGCCATTTCCGATTCCAGCCATTTCCCGAACGTTCTCCAGCCCATCGCCTTATTCCCGTCCGGCATCGCCTGTACCGCATCCACCGTGCATACGAGCGTACCCGGCTCACAGTTATGTCCCGCGATTTTTCTGAACCTGTTCAAGCCCTGCATATGCTTTATGCCGGGAGTCGCTGTCTGTTTGATCTCAACAGGAAAGATCCTGCCCTGAAGCACGATGATCAGATCCAGTTCAAGGCCGTCACGGGAGCGCCAGTAATAAAGATCCGGACGAAGTCCATGCGAGAGAAGCCGCTTGCAGACATCCATAATGACCCAACTTTCGAAAAACGCACCTCCCATGGCACCGTGCCACATCCCCTGCGGTGAGGGCTGCCGGGACAGGTAGCTGGCTATCGACGAGTCCCAGAACAGTATTTTCGGAGCCTTGACCAGCCGTTTCCCGAAATGATTGTAAAATGGCGGAAGCAGATAGACAACATAGGCGGCTTCAAGCAGGTGAAGCCACTGCTTGCACCCGGGCACGCTCAATCCGGTTGCGCGCGACAGATCGGAAAGATTAAGCGTGCTGCCGTTCCTGGCGGCCAGCAGGCCCAGGAACTGTTCGAAAAGCCCAAGATCACGAATTTTCTGCAGATGCCTGATATCCCGTTCAACGTATGTTCTGATATAACTGGAAATCCACAGATCCCTCTGTTCTCTGTTCAGCACCACATCAGGATACCCGCCTGCCCAGATAATTTCTTCTATGGTCCAATTCATAGCGATTGACGCATATTCAGAACTGCAAAACGGCGGCAGTTCCAGAATGGCAATGCGGCCGGCCAGGGATTCGCTTATATTCCGCATCAGATGGAACTGCTGCGATCCGGTCATCAGAAATTTTCCGTTCCGGCTCCGGTCTGCGTCGATGATCATTTTCAGATACGGGAATAACTCGGGTACATATTGAATTTCATCAAGGATAACGGGTTTTTCCGGAAACTGGTCAAGAAAACCGTTTGGGTCCTCTGCGGCAAATGCCCGCTGCAGGGGATCATCAAAACTGACATAATGGCTTTCCGAACCATATTCCGCCTGCAGGAACGTCGTTTTCCCGGACTGCCGGGGTCCGGTTATCAATACTGCCGGAAAGCCCCGGCGTGCCTTCTCAGCCGCGGTTTTGAGTTTTCGCTGAATATACATAGGTGACAAATTTAAACAATTAGTTTAAATTTGTCAAGACAATTGATAATTTTTAAGGAATATAAAGACCGGACGGTTGTTGGTGTGCCTGACGTATCTTGGATCACACCGACTATCGTGATTTAAGTTGGGATTGTCAATGTTTTTTACCGGCTCCGTATGCGGAGATAAGGGAATTTCCGGCACAGGCAGTTCAAGTGACTATGGCTTTTCCTCAGGCACTGACAAGAGCGTGATGTGTATGAATGGTGAATGGGTGGATCTTGAAGGCGCCCTATCGGCTCTCTGTCCTGCGCCCATTCCCGCCGGCGAGGCAGGCGTCGGCGAGTATGATTCAGAAGGCGCGTGGGAGTGCTGCGGCGATGATGAGGTCCCCGGCTTTCATGGATCCAGGCAGGCCCCTCGGCATATATTCCCGTCTTCGGAATCGGAGGCCGCAGACTCCGCAGCGACTGAATCGGGTCTGCGGTTCCGAAAACCAGGCCCGGAATGAACAGGAGGAGAACGGTCTTGAGGCGCGATAAATCAGGCTTGAGAAGGCAAAGAACCGGAAGGAATCGGAATGTCATGAGATTGGGTCGGCGCATGCGGTTCTCCAGCCTTTGGACCGTTGCTTCCCGCCTATTTATGAAACACGCATTTGGACAGGTGCTCGTATTTCAGCCACCGCTCCATCCGCGCCTTTTCCAGCCAGACGAACACGGTTTTCGCCTGTTCCCAGTCGCTTTGCCGGATATAATCGGCGTGAATGAACGATTGACCGGGTTTCAGATAGTCGTCTCCTCCGTTGGCTCGAAGCTCATCGGTGTTGTCATAAGTCCGGTAATCCCGGACGGGCTCTTCGATGGGAATCCGAAAAGACGCGTAGGCGTCGGGATTTTGTATCAATTTTGCCGGATCGATCCGGATTGAATAGAGCGCGTGCCGGACCGTTGTGTTGAGCATCTGATAATTGCCGGCACCCATATTCTTCAACCTGACAAGCTCCAGCTTCAGTATCTGAGAGTCGCTGGTTTCAATGATTTTTCCGATCCCTTCGGAAACAATGACCGAACGATAATCAAAATCATCCGCGCGGACAGGCAGCCATGCCAGGTTTTTATGGGAGCCGGAGTAAGAGGCTTTCGGGTCGCCTTCAACGGATCCTTCCTTGAAATGACAGTCTATGTAAACCCGGATTCCGCCGCTGCTCCAGACCGCCGGGTCACTCATGTCATAGGCAATCGTATGTTCCAAAGCCTTTCCGGAAGAGATGCTTACATCCTGCTGCGGTCTTCCGGGGGCGACGATTTCGCGGACATACGTTTGCTTGTGCTCCCGGCTTTCCCAGTTGGTTTCCGGTAATTTCTGTTTGGTTTCCAGCATGGGCTGTACCCGGTAAATAATGGGTTCCAGGCAGTCGGTGTCGCCCCAATTGGCAATGGCGAATGTGAATGTCAATTCTTTCGTGTCCGCGTCATAGCGGGCGGATTTAAAATAGGGGTGAAGATCAATGCCTTTACTGACCGGATAGGATCCGGGCAGTTCGGGCTGTTCCTGGATGGAAAACTCGGGAAATGCGATTGCGGGCGCGAGTGACTGGAACCAGCTTTCCGCGCTCAGTTCGGCGGGTTTGAGCGTGACCGGCTTTTTTTTCTGGACCTGAACCTTTTTCTTCTGCTGTGTCACCTGGGCCGCGGCCCGCTGGTGCCCCATGCTCAGCAGCAGGAGCAGAGCGAGGGCCCATCGATTTGTTTTCCAGTGTTCCATACAGCCCCTCCTTGTATCAAATGGAAGCGTTTGGGTACCTTTCCAAATTATTGCGGACCCGTACGGAATAAGATTGTCATTCTGAAAAATTTACAAACAGAATATCAGGTTAAATCCCGGTCTTTTTTGATACCAATTATGACATCCGGTTGAACAAGACGGTTTGGTAATATATCAGTATAAATCGAATAAATGCAAATCGCAAGAGATTTATTGACTGAAAATTAGTTGGTTTGTTGCCGCCGCTTTCACCGGTTTTCCTGTTTTTTGGTTCGGCGCCCGGCAGGCGCTTCGCATGTTGGATTTCGATCATCGCAACGCTTTTCACAGAAAAACCGCAGAGTAAAAATATTCAATAAATTTCATAAATAACCTTGACAATGCATATAAAATGAATTATATTGGTAAAAATATTCCATTCCGATCAAGAGGTAAGAACCCATGATTGACCGAGCCTGTCCTTTTTCAATGATGTACCGAATGGATTGTTATACCGGCCCTCCTGTGGGGAGAGGATTTCGCGGCAGGCCCTGATCGGCGAACGGCAATGACTCGACCCACTCAAAAGAAATCTGAGTGGGTTTTTTTATGGGAAAAAGCGAATGGACACAATCCGCTGCAGCCGCTTTCTGATCGACTGTGTGGATCGGACAATGGTTCGGCTGCTGTATTTACGGATGCGGCTCGTTCGGCATGTGGGCCGAATCAAGCAGGCTCGGGGACTTCCGGTTCATGACAACATTCGGGAGACTTCGGTTTTGAACCGTATTCGATGCCGGATACGCCCTCCGCTGGAAGCCGGCCAGGTGAAGGCGGTCTTTGAAGAGATATTCCGAATATCCAGAGAGTTGCAGAAGACTCTTTGCGTACAGCCTGAGGAAGAGACCGATGATTGTGGTCATGAAACATGACTCCACGCCTGAACAGATTCATCGGGTGACCGAAAAAATAGAACACTTAAAATGCCGGGTACAGCCCATTCATGGTGAGGGCCGCATTCTGCTGGGGCTGCTGGGCCCGGTTCAAAGTGTGGACCCCGGGAAGCTGCGTCTTGAACCCGGCGTGGAGGATATCGTGCGTGTGTTGTCCGAGCCCTATAAACTCGCGGGCAGGCCTTTCCATCCTCAAAAGACCGAGATTCACCTGAAGGGTGTGACCATCGGCGGCCACGGGCTGGCTGTCATGGCAGGACCCTGCGCCGTGGAAAATGAAAAACAGATACATGAGATCGCCTCCCTCGTCCGTGCGGCGGGCGCCCGAATTCTTCGCGGAGGCGCATTCAAACCCCGCACTTCACCCTACAGCTTTCAGGGACTGGGTGAAGAGGGACTGCGTTTTCTCCGGCAGGCTTCTGATTTGAATCAAATGCTTGCCATTTCCGAAATCATGGATACCGGTCACGTGGAACTCATGTATCCCTGGGTGGACATCTTTCAGATCGGGGCTCGGAACATGCAGAACTTTACCCTGCTCAAGGCGGTCGGCTGCACCGACAAACCCGTGATGCTCAAACGCGGCATGGCCGCCACCATCGAAGAGTGGCTCATGGCCGCGGAGTACATCATGTCGCAGGGAAATGAACAGGTGATTCTGTGTGAGCGGGGTATCCGGACCTTTGAAACGTATACCCGCAACACGCTGGACATTTCGGCCATTCCCGTGGTCACGGAACGCAGTCATCTGCCGGTGATCGCGGACCCAAGCCACGGAACGGGCCGCAGGGATAAGGTGGCTCCCATGGCCCGGGCGGCTGTGGCCGCCGGAGCCGACGGATTGATGATCGAAGTGCATAATCATCCTGAAGAGGCATTGTCCGACGGAGCTCAGTCGCTGCTGCCTCATCAGTTCCTGAGCCTGATGGAAGAACTGCAGGTGATTGCCTGGGCCATCGGCCGGTCCCTGGATGAATGAGCAGCAAGGAGCTGAATATGCCGCTTGAACGAATCACACTTATCGGTTTGGGACTCATGGGCGGTTCCATGGCGTCCGCCCTGAGAAGGAAGCGACCCGATCTGCGTCTGACCGGTGTGGACCGGCCCGAGATCGTGGAATCCGCCCTGAACCAGGGCATGGTACACACCGGTTTTGCCTCGGATCAAATGGAACAGGCGCTGGACGCGGACCTGATTTTCCTGTGCACACCCATCGATCAGATTCTGGCTCTGCTGCCCCGGCTCGATGAAAAAGTGAATCCGGGTGTGCTGATCTCGGATATGGGCAGCACCAAGGGGGAGATCGTCCGGCGGGCGGATGAATGTCTCAGACAGGGCATCCATTTTCTCGGCGGCCATCCCATGGCCGGAGGACATACAGGAGGATTGGAGGCCGCAGACCCTCTGCTTTTCGAGAACGCGGTTTATGTGCTGACGCCGTCTCGCCCCGTTCCGCGGCTTCTGCTGCGGGATTTCGGATCCCTGCTGGAAAGTGTGGGTGCCAGGGTGCTTTTTCTGTCGCCCCGTCTGCATGACCGAATAGCCGCGGCGGTCAGCCACATGCCGCAGCTTCTGGCTGTCTCCCTGGTCAATCAGGTGGCGCATTATCAAAAAGAATCCGAACACTATCTCAAACTCGCCTCGGGCGGCTTTCGCGACATGACGCGTATCGCTTCGAGCCCCTACGGTTTATGGCGGGACATACTGCGCACCAATACGGAGGTGATCACTTTTTTGGAAGAATTCATCGGGACACTCCAAAAGACACGGGACGAACTGGTCCGGGGAGATCTGGAACAGGCCTTTCAGCAAGCCGCCCGTCACCGGCTGTCCATTCCCAGGGATACGCGCGGATTTATGCGTGCCCATTACGATATCACGGTGTGGGTGGAAGACAAACCCGGTGTGATCGCCGGCATAGCGGGTTTGCTGGCCGCTGAATCGATCAATATCAAGGATATCGAAGTCCTGAAAGTCCGTGAGGGGGATGCCGGAACATTCCGGCTTTCACTGGAAAGCGAGGCTTCAAGGCGGCAGGCTCTTCAGCGGCTCAAACAAGCGGGGTACGCGGCCCGTTCACGCAACTGACCGGGAAAGAATCCAATGAAACAGACCATCTTTCCAATACCAAAGACCATGAGGCTGCAGGGCGCTCTCCGCGTGCCCGGAGACAAGTCCATCTCGCACCGGGCTCTGATTCTGGCCGCTCTGGCCAGGGACCAGACCCTGATAAGAGGACTGGCGCCGGGCCGGGATGTGGATTCAACGATTCGCTGCTTGTCCGGCCTGGGAGTTCATCTGTTCCGAAGGGACGATACCTGCCTGGTTCGGGGACAGGGGCTCTATGGATTGAAAAGACCGTCCGGCGAACTCGACGCCGGAAATTCCGGCACCACTCTGCGGCTGCTTGCCGGAGTGCTGGCCGCACAGCCCTTTGATTCCGTTCTGACCGGAGACGCTTCCCTTCGCCGAAGGCCCATGAAGCGTATTCTGGATCCGCTGAATCGTCGGGGGGCACGGATCTTCTGTCAGGATGGATATCCGCCTCTTCGTGTATCCGGATCGGCTTTGGGCCCTTTGAAGTACGGCAGCACCCTGGCCAGTGCCCAGGTCAAATCATGCGTGCTTCTCTCGGGTCTGTATGCCGCCGGAGAAACGGTTTATACGGAACCCCGCGCTTCCCGGGACCATACCGAACGCCTGCTGACCCGTTTCGGGGTTCCGGTGAAGACCCGCGGCCGATGCGTTTGCCTCACCGGACCGGCCGAACTCAATGCCTGCAGGCTCACGATTCCAGGCGACATTTCATCCGCGGCTTTTTTCATGGCTGCCGCGCTGCTGCTGCCGAATTCGGATATTTATTTAACCGATGTCGGTCTGAATCCGACCCGTCTGGGATGGGTGGATGTCGTGCGGAAAATGGGCGGCCGCGTCGATATCGTGCATGAGGATGACGGGTGGGAACCCCGGGGAACCCTCCGCGTCCGCGCGTCACGGCTCCGGGGTGTCACGGTGGAAGGAGATCTCATCCCCCGGTTGATCGATGAACTGCCCATTCTGGCGGTTCTGGCCTCGCAGGCCCATGGAGAAACCGTGGTTCGTGACGCGGCGGAACTGCGGGTCAAGGAGACGGATCGTATCGAGGCAGTGGTCGAAAATCTGGGAAAACTGGGTGTGCCCGCGAAGAGCCTTCCCGACGGATTCCGAATCACCGGCCCGGCCTCTCTGCGGGGCGGTGAATGCGATTCGTTCGGAGATCACAGAACGGCCATGGCCATGGCCGTGGCCGGACTGAAGGCCGAATCACCGGTTGCAATCAATGGATGGGAGGTGGTGGGTGTTTCCTGTCCGGCCTTTTTGGATAATTTGAGGAGCCTGATCGTTGAGTGATCTTTCAAAAGCATACGGCGTTGTCGGGTGGCCGGCGGCCCATTCTCTGTCTCCGGCCATTCATCAGTATGTGTTCGAGCGAATGGGCCTGAACCACACGTATCAAAGGAAGGCCGTTCCATCCGGCGGGCTTGAAATATTTCTGAATTGGGCCGCGCGAAACTGGTCCGGTTTCAACGTGACCCTTCCCCACAAGGAAACCATCGTCTCTTTGATGCACGGGCTTTCTTCCACGGCTCAACGTATCGGGGCAGTCAATACGGTCATTCGCGATGGAAACCAATGGTACGGAGAGAATACGGATGCCGGAGGATTCGTCAAGGCGCTGCTGCCTTTGTGGCAGGGGGAATCGCGGGCCGTTCTTCTGGGGGCCGGAGGCGCGGCACGGGCCGTGATACACGGTCTTTACAGTCTGCACATCCGGCAGGTCGATGTGCTGGATCCGAACCCTGAAGCCATACGGCGTTTTACGGATCATGTCCGCCTGTTTTATGAGGGCTTGCGTATGCATGTGATCGGTCCCGGTGATTTGAATGCCGCTCTGTACCGGTCGCGGCTTCTGGTCAACGCCTCTCCGGTGGGTCTGCCGCCGGAAAAAGAAAAAAACCCGCTTCCCGGAGATATTCGAATTCCCTCAGGGATGCTGGTTATGGATCTGATTCCCCGCACGGACGAGACCCCGCTGGTCAAAAAGGCCCGTGAAGGGGGCGCGGCCGCTGTCGGCGGATTGTCCATGCTCATCCATCAGGCGCTGCTTTCCCAGCAGGCATGGACAGGACGATCCATTCCGGATACATGGCATCAGAGTATTTATCATCATTTAACGCGAGGAACCTATGTCGGGTCTTCGGATTTTAACGGCCGGTGAATCACACGGTCCCGGTCTTTCGGTCATTATCGAGGGACTGCCCGCCGGCCTTTCCATTGACCGGCAGGAGATTGACCGTCAATTACAAAGACGGCAAAAAGGATACGGCCGCGGCAAACGCATGAAACTCGAACGCGATGAGGTTCAGGTGCTTTCCGGTCTGCGTTTCGGGAAAACCCTCGGCTCTCCGTTGACCCTGTTTATCGCCAACCGGGATAATGCCTCGCATGCCGCTGCCATGGATGCCTGGAAGGCGGAACCCGGTTTGTCTTCCGTCACGGTTCCCAGACCGGGGCATGCCGATCTGGCCGGCGCCGTGAAACACCGGTACGCGGATCTGCGAAACGCGGCCGAACGGGCCAGCGCCAGGGAAACGGCCGCGCGAACGGCCGCGGGCGCTGTTCTCAGACAGCTGCTGGCGGAATTCGGCGTGCGGATCGGCAGTCATGTCATTCGGATTCATGATGCCGGGGCGCCGGGGTTCGACCTGCAGATCGCGGATTCGCAAGACCGGACGCGCGGAATCGAGACTCTCTGCTCCCGTGCCGAAGACTCATGCGTGCGATGCGCCGATCAGGCGGCGGAAGCGGCCATGCGAAAGGCGATTGACCGTGCCCTCGAACAGGGGGATTCCGTGGGCGGAATCTTTGAGAGCGCGGCCTGGAATGTGCCTTTCGGACTGGGCGGCATGATGCACTGGGACCGGCGGCTGGACGCGGCCCTGGGCGCCGCATTCATGAGCATTCCCGGCGTCAAATCCGTGGAAATCGGCATGGGCGCGGCTTCGGCCGCCTGTCCGGGATCGAAAGTTCATGATATTATTGAGCCGGATTTGAATCGGCGCTCCAACCGGGCCGGTGGCGTGGAGGGGGGCGTGAGCAACGGACAGCCGATTATCGTAAGAGCGGCCATGAAACCGATTCCGACTCTGGGGTCTCCGCTCGATTCCGTGGATTTGCAGTCGGGCGATAAAACAAAGGCTCCCGTATTCAGGGCGGATACATGCGCGGTGCCCGCCGCAGCCGTGGTGGGAGAGGCGATGATGGCCGTGGTGCTGACGCGGGCGTTTATCGACGCGTTCGGATCCGATTCTCTGGAAGCCATGAAGGAGGGGTATGATGCCCGGAAGCAATGGATTGAAAAACTGCTATCTGCTGGGTCCCATGGGGTGCGGAAAGACCACGGTGGGCCGAAGGGTCGCCCGAATGATGAACCGGATCTTCATCGATACCGATGAAGCGCTGGTGAATCTGACCGGTCTGGACATCCCGCAATGGTTCAAGACACGGGGTGAAAATGATTTTCGCCGGGCGGAGAAGACCGTGCTTTATCATGTTTGCGGACTGCGGGGTGTGGTGGCGGCTCTGGGAGGAGGCGCGGTTCTGGATGAAGAAAACCGAAAAATGTTGGCGCAAAGCGGAGTCCGCGTCAGTCTGTTTTTTCCGGCGCCTGTGCTGGCCCGGCGGCTGGAACACGCCGAATGCAGACCTCTGCTGGCAGACGGAAACAATGAAGCGGAGCGGATCCGCCTGCTTGACGAGTTGATCAGCCGGCGCCGGCCCTTCTATGAAGAAGCGGATCTGACCCTGCGTTTCGGGTATGACGTGGATCCCGATTGCGTGAGTGAAATGATCGTTTCCTATCTGTCGGGCCGGTCATGAAAATGTGGATCAGGTCCGACCGGGGATCGTATCCGGTGATCATTCAGAGGGGCTCTATACACAGAGTGCCCGATCTGCTGAAAGAACGGGGAGTGGAGGGACGGCTGTTTCTCATCACGGACCATACAGTAAGCCGGCTGTATGGTGACGGGATGGCGGCAAACCTGCGCGATACCGGCCGGGAGGCGGCGGTATTCAGGATTCCGGATGGAGAGGCGTCCAAATCGGTGCGGCAGGCTGAAAAGATCTGGAAGTGGATGCTGGCCTCCGGGATCCGGCGACAGGACGCGGTTCTGGCCCTGGGGGGAGGCGTTGTGGGTGACCTGGCAGGCTTTGCGGCGGCCACCGTGCTTCGAGGCGTTTCATGGATCCAGGTGCCCACTACACTGCTGGCCCAGGCGGATGCCTCGGTGGGCGGCAAAGTGGGAGTGAACTTCGAGGGCAAAAATCTGGTGGGCGGCTTTTACCCTCCCCAAATGGTGATCATGGATCCGGAGGTGCTGCAGACTCTGAATGTACGGGATCACTGGTCGGGCATGGGAGAAGTGATCAAATCGGCATTGATCGGCGACAGGAAACTGTTTTCTCTTCTCGAAAAGCGGATGCCGGCAGAACCGGGAGCGTGTATGGAATTGATGGGGACGGCGATCCTTCGAAGCGTGAAGGTAAAAGCCCGAATTGTCGGCAGGGATGAGCGGGAGAGCGGACTGCGGCGGCTCCTCAATCTGGGGCATACCCTTGCCCACGGGCTGGAGAGGGCCACGGAATGCGGAACCTTTCGGCATGGCGAAGCCGTGATTCACGGGCTGCGCTGGGCCGTGTGGTTTTCCCGGGACGAAGGATGGCTGCCGCCGGCCGAGGCCGAACGGATCGAAACGGTTCTGGGTCGAATGACCGTTCCCGGGATTCCCGCCGGCCTGAACATGGAACTCTTTCGAAGAGCCGTGATCAGTGATAAAAAACAGTCCGCGGGAGGTATTCGGCTGATCGTCCTCAAGGGCATCGGCAGGGCGCGGGAAGTGCGGGTTGCGGATCCGGCGCCGCTGTTTGAAAACTGGCTGCGAAACCATGCGTAAAAAAAGAATCCTCATTATCCACGGCCCCAATCTCAATCTGCTGGGTTCGCGTGAGCCCGATATTTACGGCCGGGATACTCTGAAATCGCTGAACAGGCTTCTGGAAAGGCGCGCCCGGGAATTGAATGTCCGGTTGGGCATTTACCAGTCCAATCACGAAGGCCGCCTTATCGACCGGATTCACCGTTCAAAGGGCCGGGTGAGCGGCATTCTGATCAATCCAGGCGGACTGACCCATACCAGTGTGGTCTTGAGGGATGCCCTGACCGGTGTCAATATTCCGGTTGTCGAGGTTCATCTGTCTGACATCGAGTCACGGGAGCCTTTCCGGAGCGTTTCGATGATCGCGGATCTCTGCGCGGCGCGTTTTTCGGGAATGGGTGTGGGAAGTTATTTGAAGGGCCTGGAGTTTCTGGCGGCCGGTGATCCGGCCAAACCCGCGGACTGCCTGAAGAGCCTCTGAAATCATCGAATAATTCAAAATCCTCTGTGACCGTCCCGTTTTTTCTTGCAATTGATTTTCGTACTTGTTATTATGTTGGTATCTGTCCAAACATCATTCCGGAGGCTGACATGAAAACCGCTCAATCGTTTATCGCAATCCTTGTATTGGTCCTTGTGTGCATTCCGGCTTTTCCCGCAAAGGGAATCGATACGCGGGATACGAAGCTTCTCAGCGAGCCCGCCATGAGCGATCAGTATATCGCGTTCGTGTACGCGGGCGATCTCTGGATCGCCGAACCGGACGGACAGAATGTCCGGCGGCTGACATCCGATGAAGGGGTTGAATCCGGTCCTGTTTTTACGCGTGACGGGAAATGGATCGTTTTCAACGCCCAGTACGACGGGAATACCGATGTCTACGCGATACCCGTTGAGGGAGGCATTCCCAAAAGACTCACCTGGCATCCCGGAACCGATCAGGTGTGCGATGTCACGCCGGACGGATCCGCCGTTCTTTTCCGGTCCGGACGTTCGGTGTTTACCAACCGGTACACACAACTTTTTACCGTACCGCTGGAAGGCGGTTTTCCGGAAAAGCTGCCCCTGCCAAACGCGCATCACGCCTGCTATTCTCCGGACGGCAAATACCTGGCGTATACGCCCCTTTACGAACCGTTCCGGCAGTGGAAGAACTACCGCGGGGGCACGGTGTCCACCATCCGGATTTATCGTTTCGAAGATCATTCGATCGAGAAAATCCCTCAGCCCGAAGGACGCTGCAACGACACCTCGCCCATGTGGATCGAAGACGCCGTTTATTTTCTCTCCGACCGGAACGGCGAATTCAACCTGTTTTCATACGAGATCGGTACCGGATCGATTTCACAGCATACCCGGTTCGAAGATTTTCCCATACTCAATGCGTCCAAATCCGGCAGTAAAATTATTTTCGAACAGGCCGGCCGCCTGCATGTGTACGATTTGGCGCTCGGGCAGAGCGATAAACTGACGATCGGCATCGGAACGGATCTGCCGGAACTCAGGCCCCGCTATGTCAAGGGAGCCAGGTATATACGGAACGCGTCCGTGTCTCCTTCCGGCGCCAGGGCCGCATTTGAATTCCGCGGCGAGATCGTTACGGTGCCCGCCGAGAAGGGCGATCCACGGAATATCACGCTTTCGCCCGGGGCCCATGAGCGCTCTCCGGCCTGGTCTCCGGACGGCAAGCGCATCGCCTTCTTCTCCGACGCGTCCGGTGAATACGCGCTGCATGTCGCGCTCCAGGACGGAAAGGGAGAAACAAGAGCCTATCCTCTTTCGGGAACCGGTTTTTACAACGCGCCGATCTGGTCACCGGACGGAGGCAAGATCACGTTTGCCGACAATGCCAGGAATCTGTACTGGATGGAACTTGAATCCGGGAAGATCACAAAGATCGCGTCGGAAACCGTATACCTTCCCGGCGCATTCGGCACCATCCGCGGCGTCTGGTCTCCGGATTCCAAATGGATCGCCTATACGGTGCACACGAAAGCCAATATACAGACCGTGTATGTGCACTCTCTGGACCAGAACCGGTCGTTTGCCATTACGGACGGCCTGAGCGAAGTCAGCGAACCGGTTTTCGATGAAAGCGGGAAATACATGTATTTCTTCGCTTCAACGGACGCCGGACCGGTCAAACACTGGTTCGCCATGTCCAGCGCGGACATGGAGATGTCCAACGCGATCTACCTGGTCACTCTGCAGGAAGAGGTTGTCTCGCCGTTTGCCAAAGAGAGCGACGAGGAAGAAGGCGCCGGGAAAAAAGCGGATAATAAGGATGAGAAATCCAAAAAGGACGAGAAGGCCGGGACAAAGAAGCCGCGAGAGCATTTCCGAATCGACTTCGACGGCATTCATTCCCGAATCCTGGCTTTTCCAGTGAAATCGGGAAATCTGTCCAGCCTTCAGGCGGGAGATGAAGGCCAAATCTACTATCTCGAAAGAGCCGGGGACGCGGGTGGTCGGGAAAACAAGCTGCACCGCTATGATCTGAAAGCCCGTAAGGACGAGGTTCTGGCCACAGGGATCAGTCATTATTCGCTTTCAGCCGATAAAAAGAAAATTCTCAGCCTCATGGGCGGGTCGTGGCATATCACACCCGCGGGCAAGTTCACCGCCGCGGACGGCAAACTCAACACCGAGGCCATCGAGATCAGGATCGATCCGATCAGGGAATGGGCCCAGATTTACGATGAAGCCTGGCGTATCAATCGTGATTATTTTTACGCCGATAACATGCACGGGGCCGACTGGGTCGCCATGAAAGAGAAGTATGCCGCCTTTCTGCCCCAGGTGTCCTGCCGAAACGATCTGAACCGGGTCATCCAGTGGCTGTGCAGCGAACTGGCCGTGGGGCATCACCGGGTCGGCGGCGGCGATTTTCTGCATCAGCCCAGGCGGATTCAGGGCGGCCTTTTGGGGGCCGATTATAAGATCGAAAACGGCCGGTACCGTTTCGAAAAAGTCTACGGAGGGCTCAACTGGAATCCGGAGTTGCGTTCTCCGCTCACCGAACCCGGAGTGGACGTGAAGGCCGGCGAGTATTTACTGGAAGTGAACGGCCGGGAGCTCGACGCGTCCGTCAATCTGTTCAGCCTGTTTGAAAACACCGCGGACAAGATCGTGGAGATCCGCGTGGGGCCCAATCCCGATTTCCGCGGTTCGAGAGTCGTCCGCACCGTGCCCGTTGCCGGTGAATACGCGCTGAGAAACCGCGACTGGGTGGAGGGGAACATTCGGAAAGTCGACGAGGCGACCGGAGGGCAGGTCGCGTACGTGTACGTGCCCAACACCACGCGGCTGGGACATACTTACTTCAAACGGTACTTCTTTCCGCAGACTCACAAGCATGCCATTATCGTGGACGAGCGGTTCAACGGCGGCGGCCTGATCGCGGATTATTACATCGATATTTTGCGAAGGCCGTTTGCCAGCTATTGGAACATGCGCTACGGGGGCGATTACAAGACGCCCAGCGGATCCATCCAGGGCCCCAGAGTGATGCTGATCGATGAAACCGCGGGTTCGGGCGGAGACATGCTGCCCTGGATGTGGCGGAAATTCGGGATGGGGAAACTCATCGGCAAGCGCACCTGGGGAGGACTGGTGGGAACGCTCGGCTTTCCTGTGCTGATGGACGGCGGTTACGTGACCGCGCCCAATCTCGCCATCTGGACGGAAGACGGGTGGGTCGTTGAGAATGAGGGCGTGCCTCCGGATATCGAGGTGGAACAGCTCCCGGCCGAAGTCATCGCGGGCCGGGATCCCCAGCTGGAAAAGGCGATCGAGGTGATTCTCAAGGAGCTGGAAAAGAATCCGCCGGTCAAACCGGAGCGGCCGCCGTATCCGGTGAGGGTGAGGAAGTGAAAAGACGTGAATCGTGATTCGAGAAAACAGGGGCGGGGTTTCCTCGCCCCTGTTTTCGTCTGTTCTGTTTTCCCGTGGTCTTTTTTTTCAGGATACAAAAACCGTCTTTTTCTCCGGTCTCGGCGCCTTGATCACCATAAAAACCAGATTCGAATCGCTTTCATTCGTCCAGCAGTGGAGAATGTTTTTGGGACTTTCGACCAGCGTGTCTCGACCGACATTCATTTTCTCATCCCCGATCTGAACAACGCCTTCTCCCCTTAATACATAAAATGCGACATCAACCGGGGTGATATGCTTTTTCAAGGATTGTCCCGGTTTGAGAATTATGACTGTGATCATTGCGTCTTTGGTATTGTACAGATTTCTCGCGTCAACACGATGCGCGGTATCCATGATGGGTGCTTCAGAGAGTTTTCTGGCGATAATCATTTTTTCCTCCGTTATCAAAAGGGTGTTCTGTTCACTGAGAGAACACACGAATTGGACCGATTGGCGTCTGCAGACACTCTGCGGATTGCCCGATTAAAAACTGTATTTAATCTTAACGTATCCCATATCATTATCATTATATTGACCAAAGCGACCCTGACTGCCTATGAACAGATTCGCTCCGGCAAGAATTTCAAAACCGTCGTGCAAATCATAAACCAGCCGGGGCCGGATCAGTGCGTCGCCGTTGTTCAGACCGATATAGGAAAAAATTTCGAGAGTCAGGGTTTCACGCAAGAAATCCCGCCGGGCAAGAAGAGTCAGGGTGCTTTCAATCTCATCCTGTTCCATGGCCGGGTGATAATCCCGGATCATCTGCTGGATAAACTGCCCGCTGATGTGAATTCCCCACAGGGTGTAATCGAGACCGAACATATAATGCAGGTAGTTCTTCCTGACAACCGCTTCCGCGGCGGACGTATCGGCTGTGCTGAAGTACTTGCCCGCATAAAAAGCGCCCTCTCCGCGCAGAACGGCCGGGCCCAGGGTTGTGCTGAAACTGCCGCCGGCCAGGGTGAGCCGGTGATGTTTCGGCTTTACGGTCAGAGCCGTCATCTGACCGGTCTGAGGATCGACCGTTCTCTCGACATGCATGGCCGGATCATCATCCCACGCATAACCGGCCATGATCTCAAAATCAACAGCCGGAGTCAGCGCCGAATATTTGGCAAACCATTCGCTGTTTGCCAGAGATCCCGTCACTTCCCGATCTGAGTCATCGAACTGCGGAGTCATGGGAAAATCCGAACGGGGCCGCCAGATCGATTCCTGTTCGGGCATGCGTGTCGGCGTAAAAAATGGAAGCCATACAAGCTCCAGGGAATGATTGCCCGAGTAATAGTCCGCTTTGACTGCGGTCACGCCCATCCGGATCTCCTCAAAATCGGGCAGCAGGAATTCGCTCAGGTCTTTGGGGGAGACAATGTCCGTAATAAAAACACCGTCCGCCTTGCCCCAGATAATCTGCTGTTTGCCGACGCGCAGATCCACAGCATGAAAGTAGACGTCCATATACGCCTGGCGCAGCCCGAACGTCTGATTCCTGTCACTGTAATGGTAGATGTAGGGATTGGCCCTGAACGCGGCCTTTCCCTTGCGGTGTTCCAGATTCAGATAGACTGTGTTCTGGAGGATTGAGAATTCGCCGGTCTCATTCAGGAGGATGCCGGTATAGTTGCGCACATAGCCGGTTACAAGCAGTTCCTGCGCGATGACCGGGAATTCTCCGGTTAATAAGAACATCAGGCCTGTCAGGAGCCATGCGTTCCGTTTAAAAATCATCCGGACGGATTGCGATTGCGTTTTACGGACCATCAAAGTCCCCTTTTCATCATGCGTTCCGTGAACCGGCTGTCCGGAATGCCTGCATCGACAATCAGGTTTTCCAGACGAATCTCGGTCGTGTGGTCTTTCTGAATATTATGCATCCGTGTGTGGGTGATTATCCAGTATCCATTGATTTTTTCCTGTTTCAGGACACGCAATACTTTCAGTAATTCACCCTCCTCATCATAAAACTCCTTTTTCAGACCGATCCATTTATCTTTGATCACCCAGGAAACGGTACGCGAATACATGTATCCGTCCTCTCTGGGAATGCTCTCCACTATATAACAATCTTCACCATCCAGGGTTTCCTCCCGCAGCAGCGTGTGCGTGTCTTCCGAGGGGTGGCGTTCGCCCAGATCATCATAAGTAAAATCCGATCCCATAAAATAGTCACTTTTGCTCTCGCTGGAAATCCGTTTGATCCGTTTCAATGCGGGTAGATAGATCCACTGATCATCGTCACGGCCGGCTTCGCCGTAACTCCAGTTCATGAATGACGTGTTTCGGACATCGGCCGGTGAGATGAAAAACATGATTTTCTTTTCTTCCTGACCGGTATCCTTGATAAACTGTTCGATTTTACGCACGCGGCGGCTGCCTCGGGAGTTGGTCAATGACATGGTCAGCCGGCCTTGCTGATCGGAGCCGGTGGGCCGGGTGTAAACATTCCGCATAATGTCAAGGCCGCTGATATCATCCTGTCCGGATAATCGAAGTGGCGCGGATATCAGCATGATCAGGGCGATGATCAGGCGTTGTTTGTGATTCATGGCAAACCTCCATATTCTTTTTATCGAGGATTTTTTCTGATAAAAATATTCGAGACTGTCAGAAGTAAATACATGATGGTTACTGTTCCCAGAAAGCTGGTAAACATATTCATGGAAACCAGCGCGCCCAGGTCCCGGTTGGGCGGGAACACCGAAGCCAGCAGCACCAGGAATCCGGCAATCAACACGATCGCGTTGAACGCGATGGCCCGGCCGGAATGCTGCATGGTTTTTTGTCCCGCAAGGTGCCTGTCGCCGGTTTCGGCCGCGACGGTTTTATAGTGCTGGATAAAATGAACCGCGTAATCGATGCCGATGCCGATGGCGATGCTGGAAAGAAGCGCGGTTGTCGTGCTCAGAGGGATGTTGAGCAGGCCCATGACTCCGAAGCTGATCAGGGCCGTGATGGTAATCGGCACCGCGCCGATCAGCCCGGCGGCGATTTTATTAAACATCAGGGAAAGCAGGATCACGACAAGAATCAGAGACATGAACAGACTTTTTATCTGACCTTCCAAAATCAGGTCGGTGAATACGAGCCCTTTGTATCCTGAACCGGCATAATTGACAGTGACGCCCAGTTCTTTTAATGCCGGTTTGTGTTCTTCTATTTGTTCGATGACATGGTTCATGGCCATTGAATTATCGCTTTTCAACTGAAACGTCACATTGGCTTTCTGATAATCAGTGTCAACCACTTTCCACAGATTTTCCGGATCGCCGGACATTTCGTATAAAAGAAGGTATTGCGCAACCAATTCTCTGGTATCCGGTATCACATTGTATACGGCACTGTCGGCATGCATCACTTTATTCATGCGTTTGAGATAGTCGGAGAGGGCAAATGAATTGCCCGCGACTGGCAGTGAGCCCACCACATCCGTCTGCATCCGGTCCATGGCTCTGAGAATTCGGGGCTGTTTGAAAGCGTCGACAGTCTCGGCTTCCAGAATTACGTTCAGCATCGAAGTGCCGCCGAAATGATTGTTGATAAAAGCATCCGTTAAAACAATATCACTGGTTTTTTCAAACTTGTCCAGAAAACTGGAATTGATCCAGACTTTTGTCGTTCCGAAAACAGCCGCAGCGATTATGACCGCCGTGATGAATAAGGTACTGTATTGATGCCGCAAAACCCGCAGGGCGATGGTATTGAGCAATCTGTTTTCATATGACTTTTCGATGTTACCGGTATTTTTCCAGCGCGGCAGCCCGAAAACCAGCAAACCGGACGGGATGACAAGCAGCGAAAAGGCCATGGCGGCCATCACTCCAAACGCGGTGAAGAGTCCGAAATATTTGATGGGATACACCTCGGAGGTTACCAGAGAGATGAAGCCGACGGCTGTCGTCACGGATGTGAACACAACCGGTTTCCACATCTCTTTCACCATGTCGAAAACCGCTGTTTTTTTATCCGTTTCAGGGTTTTCAAGCAGAAAAAGACGCAGATGGCTGATCAGGTGGATCCCGTCGGCCACCCCGATAGCAATCAGCATCACCGGAATCATGGTCGATACCGCATAAACGGGGATTCCTGCCCCCGCCATCAGACCAAAGGCCCAGATCACGCTGAGCAATACCACCAGCAATGTGAACAGGCCGGCTTTGATGCTGCGCTGCACGAGCAGGAGGACGAAAATAATGACGGCGATGACAATGGGCACCATGCGCCTCATGTCGCGCGGTCCGAGTAAGGCCATGGTCCCTTCCACAATCGGTCTGCCCGCGACGTATATTTTTTCCGGGCTTTCATACGATCCGGCCAGGTCGAGCAGGCGGTTGTAAAATGCCTGCGAAAAAGAATCGTCTTCGATTTCGGCCACGATGACGGTCACGGTTTCGTCAGGATTGACCAGCCGGCCGTAAACCATCTCATTCGCGCGAACGCTGGCTCGCAGGGCCGTCAGATCATCATCGCTGCGCGGAACCTGCCTGAAGAAGGATTTGACATCCAGCCCCGACTCGGTACCCACGATGTTGTCCATGGTGTACAGGGAGGTGACATCCTCTTTTTTGATCTCGTCCATTTTCTGCAGCGCACGCGTCAGATCGATTACTTTTTGCAGAGTGACCGGATTGTAAATACCGTCTGCGTTTTCAACGGCAATGAGGATACCGTCTTTGATGTTGAACCATTCCTCGGCCTGATTGCTGTAAACGAATGCGGGATGATGCTGCGGCATGTACTCATCCAGATCGGTTTCCATGCGTGTGTTTTTTTTCAGCACGAGAAAAAACAAGACGGAAAGCAGCAATGTCACGGCCAGAACCAGTCGCGGATATCGTAAAAGACGGAAGTATACATTATTCATTGAATTGTTCTCCGTATTTTGGTGAAAGCGCATGCTAAAAAGTGAACGCTCACACACTTGATATTTGAAAAAAAATATTCACTCAGTCAGAATCCGTTCAATGCTCTTCCATAACCGCTTCCCCTCTGATTTCAGGTCGAAACGGAACTCCGAAAGCCGCCACCTGGTTACGGTCAACCGCAAAGCGCCGATGATGATTATGGCCAGTTGCCCGTCGGGGATATCGGTACGCAGCTGTCCGTTTTTCTGACCCGCCTCAATAATACCGCGCAGGATTTCCTGGCTGTCCTTCATAATGGAATAGACTTTTTCTGAAAGACGTTTGTCATTCTGAAATATTTCTTCGGAAAAGATGACGGCTGCCATGGCGGGAGCGGAGGAAAACCGGGCAAACAGGGTCTCAAAAATTTCCCGTAATTTGCCCATGGCATCGGCGGATTCAGAAGATTGAAGCTGGAGGAGCAGGGCATTTTTATTTGCTTCAAACGTAGACAGTATACCCAGCAGAATATCCGTTTTACTGTCAAAATGCCGATAAATCGCCCCTTCGGTCGTGCCGATCTTGCCGGACAGATTTTTTATGGTCAGCTGCTGAATGCCTCTTTTTGCAATCAATTCGATCGAAGCGTCGATGATTTCCCTCTGCCTGGGAGTGAAGCCTGTCATGAGGTTAAACTCCATATAAGTAAATATTCACTCACAATATACATCGTGATATTCAGATTGTCAAGTCTTTTTTAAAATGAGATGCTGTTTTGGTGCTCTTGAAGATGAAAGAGGCTAAAAGATAATGAAGATTTTCATATACAAATCATTCATGATGTCATCCCCGCTGGAGTTTATTCACGCGTATGCGGGACGGGAATGACATGCTGAGCAATAAAATAGCATTCAGAATGATGAGAAAGCACGCAACTTTGCAACAACGCCGAATTATAAATTGAAAAAAATAAGTTTTACGATTCGAGTTCCCCTTTCTCCGGGCCGGAGAAGGGGGTTAGGGGGATGAGGCTTTTTTACAGTCGGCGGTCCGCGGTCGCGACCGAAAAGAGCATAGGGCCTGGGGGAAAAGACGCTAAGCGCTTGGCGCAGCCGCAGTCTGCTTTCGAATCACGAATCACGGCTTTCTCCCCCAAAACAGCGTGCACGTATAAAACCCGTAATAATCCGGATCATTGATGAGCCATTCCGGAGAATCCGGCCTGCAGAGACGCTGAAAAAGCGCCTTGTCTTCGGTGTTCAGCCCGGCTTCCGCGTCCTTCCACCGCATATCGAACAGGGTTTCCATGGCCCGGCGAGTCTCTCCGGAGAGCGGAGCGAGCACTTCGCCCGCGATTGTGCAGGCCCGTATCTCCTCCAGGCCAGCCCGGCGAAGCCGGACGGGAATCCGCATGAAGTGGCTGTTCGGATCGCTTCCCTGAGTAAAGGGAGCGATCCCCGCTGCGGTCGCCTGAAGCCGGGCCTCCAGCCGGGGATGCCCCGGCAGGAGCCTTTCCGAAGTCCATACCAGCAGGGCCAGAATGCCTCCGGGCCGGATCACGCGCGTCAGTTCCTGATAAACAGGCGGTGTATTCAGCTCCGGAGAGTACCCCGCGCAGCAGGAACTCCATACCCAGTCGAAGGTGCCGTCCTTAAAGGGGATCTTTGTCACATTACCGCGGCGAAAAACCACCCGGTCTTTCAGGCCGGCCGCCCGAACGATCTCTCCGGCATGGGCAAGCAGTTCCGGGGAGATGTCGAGTCCCGTGATGTGCCCTTCGGATCCCACGGCAGCGGCCAGCAGAAGCGCCTGAAGGCCGATGCCGCATCCGGCATCCAGCCCCCGGCTGTCCGGCTTGAGCCTCAGAATCTCCAGGGCCTGTTTGACGATGGGTTTCATCAGCGGCTGGCTCTCGGTCATAAGCCGGATGGTTGATTCCATGTCTGTCATGAGATTCCTTGAAAGATCGTAAATCGTAAGGCGTAAGCCGGATGCAGCCTTCGGCTGCGACTATGGACTGCCGACCGCGGACTGCAAAGAACGTTTAACTGCACGACTAAAGGACACGTATTCACGGAATGGTCTCCGGCAGGGTCAGGGTACGCCGGCACGGCGGATCCGTCCACGTTTTTATGAAATCGCGTCTTTACATCCCGGCCCGCGGATTCCGGAATGGAGACGGGTTATCATCAGATTTCCGCTTTGGCCGCCATCAGCTTCTCCATGGGCTTCATGTCCCACGGCCTTTCCGTCAGCGGCCGGTCGTTGTCCCGGTAGACGGACAGCATGGGGAAATGACCGGATCTTTCAGGGCGTCCATGGGCTGACCTCCTGAAAGCGTGTCACATGAAAGTACCGCTCCGCGTCGATGCGGAACAGGCCAGCGGATTCGGACCGGATGAACTTTTCCATATAGGGGTGCCGTTTTATCAACAGGCGTATTCCCGTTTCGGCTTCGCCGGTCTCTTGAATCTGCCGGGCAAGGCCGGTGACGGTGACGGCCTCCACCCGGCTGAAATCACCGGTGTGGCTGCAGCGGCTGTCGATGAGGAGGGCGATGCGGTCGCAGGCTTCCAGGAGCCGGTATTTTCTCGTGGCCGTAGGTGTGCTGAAATAGATTTTTTTCAGATCAGGCGTAAAGGCGAAGGCGATGAGGGAGGCATAGGGCTGACTGTCCCCCTGGGTGCACAGGACACAAAACAGCTGACTCTCCAGAAGGCGGCGAATGGTTTCTCTTATGTTCGGATCCGGCGGAGAGCCGGGAGAACCTTCGGTCGCGTTATTAAATACCGGGTCGTCGATGGGTGACATATAAGAGTCCTTTGTTTTCATCCCCGTCCCGCGTACGCGGGATAAACTCCGGCGTGACCGCTCCGCGAAGCGGAGTAGCCTTGACCACTCCGCGAAGCGGAGTAGCCTTGAATCCAGTCTTTCTTAGACAGATATCCTTCTAAACCCTTTCACATACCCGTAAACGCAGTTCAAGTAATAGCTTTAAAGTATCGTATCAATGCCTCCGGCGGGGTACTTTTCTTGGCGCAAGAAAAGTACCCAAAAGAAACATCCTTTTTCCAAGCTTGCTGCCATCATAGAGGTATCTTCCTGCCGTTTCCCGAGTCCACCCCCGGCCCCTTCGCTATTTCGCCTGCGGCGGATAAGTCTGCCTTCGGCGAAATAATGCCCTCCCCCCAAACCATGAATGAAACATCAGACCGGCCCATCGCAGGAAAAAGGGGAAAAACAAACCTGTCTTTTTCTTGCGCTAAGCGCTCAGTGCTTCGCGCTTTGTGTCTTTTCGCCTTACGAATTACGATTCACGTATTACGGTTTTTTATCCGCTTCCCTCTCAGAACTTCGGCGCTCTGATGTATTTTAAAACGACCAGCATTCCCAGCGAGGCAATGAGAGCCGCGCCGAAAATTCCGCAGGTTAAGTGCAGACTCCATCCCCACCAGAGGGGCGCGTTGACCAGAATACCGTAACCCAGAATGATGGGAACCATGAACAGATTCATCAGGCCGATTTCGATGACCACAGGCGTCTTGAATTCCGGATCCACGATCCTGAGCAGAAGCAGCCCGCTGGAAACCGTGCCCGTGGCTGCGCCGTAGATGCCCACCATTCTTTCGATGTTGTAATCCCAGAGTCTCCTTCCCAGAAAAATGATCACGGCTGTTGTCACGAATCCGCCGATCAGAGCCATCAGCGCCACAGGGACAATATAGGCCCAGAGCACCACAACCTGAATCGCCATCACGGTGGAAACGATCAGATAATCGACGGCAAAGCCCGTGATGCGCCGCTGAAGCCCGGGATCGATGAGATGGTCGATTTTCATCTGCTTCATGATCAGCTTGACGAGAAAAGCGATGGCCATCCCGAAAAAGAAGAAAAATCCCCAGAGCATTTTGGCAACGTCTAAGGGCAGTATTTTCCCCAGCAGGACAATCAATCCATAGGTCAGCACGTACACAAAACCGATCAGCGCCGCGTGAAAGGCCAGGGTTTCGATGTTTCCGGAATGCATGGTCAGACTGCCCGCGGGTTCCTTCTTTTTGTGTTTGGGAAGGATGCCTTTCAGGAAATGGAGCGGAAGCGAGCTGTCGGTATGGGCGGTATGTCCTTTGCGAATACCCCAGTTGGCCAGAGGCACACCGATGAAGAATGAAAACAAAAACCCGACGGCGGCGAAAGTCAGACCAATGGTCGCGGCGTGTTCAAACCCCACGGTTTCCCAGACTTTTCCGAATGACAATGCCTGTCCGGGACCCTCTTCGAAACCCAGGGGAACGAGAAAACCGAAAGTGGGAAACAGGTTCCGACCGAAGAGTCCTAATAGCAAGACAAGACCGCCGCCTATTATGGCCTGAAGGGAAAAGCAGATACTTTGAACAAAGGCCATCCAAAGCGATCCCTTGACGGTGTCTTTTCCGCGGATTTTATTCTTTTCGGTTTCGCTGCCGCCTGAAAAGCCCACGGCGATGAAGGAGATGTTGAAAAAATGGTAGGCAAAATTTTCGAGTATAGAAGCCTCGGTTTTCACCATGCCGGTGCTGATGATGATCAGCCCCAGGATTCCGCCGACCAGGCAGCTGGGAATCAGAAAATATTGAAAGAATCGCAATTTGTTCCGAAGAAAAATTCCGACCAGCAGCATGATGGATAGAAACCCGAAAGTCAGCATGGATTCAAAGGGAAACGGGTTGGTCATCTCTCTCTCCTTTGTTTTTTAACCCTGTCTCCGCCTGAGCGGAAACTTTGCCGCGGTGAATCATTCTCCGCGGCCCATGCGGGAAAATCTTCCCTGAATTTCTTTCAAGCCTGCAACGATGCCGATTCTGCTGTGATTCAGTTTTTTTGAGCGGCAATTTCCGAAGCGCGGAACCAGAGATGGGCACGCTGTCCCAGAGCCCTGCGCCGGGTGATGAGACCGTATGAAACCAGCACAAACACCGAATACACTCCGAAAATACCCAAAGTAATCCAGGAGTAAACCATATTCCCGGTTGTAAAGGTTCGAAGCGGCAGCGGTATGATGAGAATCAGGGGGATGGCCAGCATGAAGGCGATCCCCGAAGCATAGGTATAATCGACCGCGACCGGCGATTCAAACTCGGGATCCACGGCGCGAAGCAGCGCCAGCCCGGTAGAAAGCGTTCCCGTGGATACGCCGAAGATGAACAGGGTGCGGTAAAAACGGTGATCGGAGAAGAGCCGGGAACAAAACCAGAGGGTGCCGAAAAAAGTGGCGGCCGCGCCCGCGCCGGCGATGATGGTCAGAGGCAACCAATATTGGGCGACGGCGGTAATGGATATCGCGGCAACGGCGCTGGTCACCATGATGTCCACGCTCAGGCCCGAGATCCGCGTCATGGTGCGGTTGTCGACGATAAAATCCAGTCCTGTGGTTTTGAGAATTTTTCGGACGAACAGGCCGACTGTGACGGCAAAGATAAAATGCAGCCCCCAAAGATTGGCGGCGAGTTCATGACCGATGGGACCGATCATGTCGAGCAGAACCGTGATGCCCTTGAGAACACCCCAGGCGCCCAGGTAACACATGAGCACCAGAGCGATGTGCAGCGACACGGAATCCACGGCTTCGGTGTCCGTTGTCTGGTAGGCGCCGACCTCCAGTTTGCTTCCCCGGGGACGGATGCCGGTCTGCGTCTCTTTTTTTCGCATGTGCCGCAGTTCCTGCTTCGAAATCCATCCTTTTCTCAGTGCGTGGTTGATGAGGAAGATGCCGCCGAAGCAGCAGAGAACGAATCCGATGGCGGCAAAGGTCAGGCCGATATTGCCGGCGTCCTCAACGCCGTGAATCTTCCAGGCTTCACCGATAGAGAAAGCCTGGCCGGGTCCTTCGGCGAAACCCAGCGGCAGAAGGAACCCGAACGAGTGAAACAGGTCCGGCATAAACGTATGGATCAGGATCAGAGTCAGTCCGAAGCCGATGATGGCCTGCAGGACAATCTGCGAGATAACGGCGATGGACGTCTGAAAAACCACGGGCCCCCGTTTTTCCTCTTTCGGCGGCATGCGGAGGCCCAGGGCGATGAAGGACAGCCCCAGGAAATGATAAGTGATCTCGCCCAGCTGGGCGGAAGTAAATCCGATATGCGGAAGCAGAAAATTGTACAAAGGAAGAATCAGAAAACTCGCGGTCAAGGCGTTGGGAATGAGGTATTTTTGAAAAAACCTGACGCTGGCACGCAGCAGGGTTCCGGTAAGAATCGCGATGGATATGATCCCCAGGTTGACGAAAATAGGCCAGGAGAAATTCATGCTCCCCTCCCGTTCATGTGAATGAAAGTGGATGGAATTTTTTATGATGCATAAATATTTTGGATAATTTATATAAAATATTAAATTCTTTGAAAAGGCACAACAACGAATTGAGTATGACCAAAGATAATCCGACACGAAAATTCAACCCTTTGCTTTACCTTCTGGTTCGAGTAACTCTGGTTCCGTATTTGATTCTTAAATACCGGATCCGGAGCAAGAACGCGAAATTATTCAAAACCCTCAAACCGCCCTTTTTACTCATTCCCAACCATGTGAGCATGTTCGATCCGCCCATGGTCAATATTTTCGTTCCCCACCGGGTTCATTTTGTGGCCGCGGATACCAACCTGCGCACACCCATAGGAAAATGGGCGCTGGAAAAGATGTGCCGGGTAATACCCAAGACAAAGGCGGTTTCCGATTCTTCCACGGTGCGGCGCATGATCGCTCTGGCGCGCAAGAAACGGGTGATCTGTATCTTTGCCGAAGGACGTTCCACATGGGACGGTGTGACCCATGGCATTTTCTTTTCCACATCGAAACTGATCAAAATACTCAAGGTGCCGGTGGTGGTGCCCCTCATTCGGGGCGGGTATCTGACGCATCCCCGCTGGGGCAGTTCGGTGCGGCCGGGCAGAATGGTCATCGAGTATACAAAGATTTTCGATAGGCCGGAACTGAAAAAAATGACTCCGGAAGCCATTCATGAGCGCCTTAACCAGGCCATGTGGAACGATGATTATGCCTATCAGCGCGAAACCGGCCTTCGTTTCAATTCCAAAAAAGGGGCCGAATATCTGGAACGGGTGCTTTATGCGTGTCCGGTTTGTGAAGCCACCGGGAAACTGCGGTCGGAAGGCAACCGGTTTATCTGCACGGCTTGCGGGTTCGAGAACCGCTGGACCCCGGAGGGGTATCTGGAACCCGTCAATCGTCCGGATCAGCCCACGCGCAAAATGCCGGACTGGTTTCAGTGGCAGAATGAATTCTGCGGCCGCATGATTCAGAAAATGATAGACAAAAAAAGCAAAGATCCGATCTTTACCGATGAAGATGTCACATTGAAGCGGGGGCTGAAAATGCAGCCTCTGGAAAATGTGACCCGGGGCAGGATGGTTTTGTATCTTGACCGTTTTTGTCTCACGAGTGAGCATGAAGAGCATGTTTTTCCCATTAATGAGACGCATGGCATTCAGGTGCTTCTGGGCAATAAATTCGAGTTTTACTTCGGCAGTGCCGTATACAAATTTGAATTTTCCAATCCGCGCTGTTCCGGTTTTAAATACATGAATGCGATACAAAAAATCGCTCCGCATAAAACAGAGCTGGAGTAATGCCTCCGGATGATTGCCGGGGCTCAATCAAAAGGGAAAGAGGAGAGGTGTCATTATGAAAAAACGAACAGCTTTGATTCTGATTGTATTGATCGCGTTTCCGGCCTTTGGTCAGAAACAGGACATTACCAAAACGGGCTGGAATTTCGGCATGCTGCCGGTTCTCGCCTTTAACCAGGATCTGGGGTTCGAATACGGCATTCTTTTCAATCTCGTCAATTTCGGTGACGGCAGCCGTTACCCCAATTACAATCAAAAAGTGTATATCGAGGCCTCCCGGTACACCAAGGGAAGCGGCATATACCGCATCTATTACGATTCCTACACGCTTATACGCGGCATTCGTTTTATCGGGGATATCAGTTATCTGCCGGACCGGGCCTATTCCTTTTTCGGGTATAACGGATATGAATCGGTCTACAACCCCAACTGGATCGATCCGCAGGCGGATGAGTACAAGACACGGATATTTTATAACTACGACCGGGATTTTCTGCGTATCAAAATGGATTTTCAGGGCCGGATTCAAGGCGATCGGTTGCGCTGGGCCGCCGGGATCGCAGGCCGGAATTTCCGAATCGGTTCGGTGGATGTGAAAAAGATGAATAAGGGTCAATCGGACGAGGACAAGCTTCCGCCCCTTTCCGAGCAGCCGGGTCTGTATGATCAATACGTCGAGTGGGGCCTGATTCTCGAGGAGGAGAAAGACGGCGGTTTCATCACGACGTTAAAAGCGGGTATTGTTTACGACACACGCGACGCGGTCTCCGACCCGGGCAGGGGAATCTGGTCAGAAGCCACTCTCGTTACTTCGCCGAAATTTCTCGGCAGCGATTTCGCGTTCACCAAACTCAATCTGACGCACAGGCAGTATTTTACGCTGCTGCCGAGAACCCTGGTGTTCGCGTATCGTCTGGGTTATCAGACAACCCTGGCCGGAAAGACGCCGTTCTTTTATCTGCCGTTTATCGAGCCGTCGGAGCTGGTGGCCGCCAGAAGCGAGGGTCTGGGCGGCGCCCAGTACAATCGGGGAATCATGGTTAACCGGATGATCGGCGAGGCGATGGCTTATGGAAACTTCGAGTTTCGTTTCAAATTCTGGCGCTTTACCGTGGCCAATCAGAATATTTACCTCGGCACCAATCTCTTTCTGGACGCGGGGCGGGTGGTCACGCCCTACGAGTTCGACGATTTCAACGTGGAACCGGGCGCGGACGACCTGAGCGATTACCTCAAACCGGATACCGAGAAGATTCACTATTCCGCCGGGCTGGGGCTCAAGATCGTGATGAATCAAAATTTCATCGTTTCCGTGGATTATGGCATGGCGCTGGACAAGCAGGATGGAGACAGCGGGCTGTATATTCTGCTGAATTATTTGTTCTAGGTGCCGAGAATCGTGATTCGTGATCCGAAAAAGAGTTTATCCCGGCTTTTAATATTCTTTCTATTATTTCAGAGCCGGGATGAGAGGTGAAGACGTGAGGGAAAGAATGTCATCCCCGTCCCGCGTATGCGGGATAAACTCCAGCGGGGATCCAGGTCTTTTACATGATATGATAATGGATGTATTTCTTTAGCCCGGGGCTGAAGCCACCGGGCTAAATGATTCCTTGATGATCGAATACAGTTTTAAGGTATACTCTGATCCGGCTCCGAAACCCCTGCGGGGCTTTCGATCGGATGAGCAGGATTCATCAGACATACAATAATGTAAGGAATAATTATAGCCCCGGGATTTATCCCGGGGCTATCCTATAATTCCTTAATCCGAATATTCCGGTACCACACATCGTCCCCGTGATCCTGCAGGCCGATGTAGCCTTCGCGGTATTTGCCGAATTCCGGGAAATCCCTGAATTTGCTGTTGGCAACCATCTTCTCCCAGTCGGGCGTGCCCAGGTGGTATTCCAGCACGGTCTCGCCGTTCATCTTGTGCACCACCGTGCCCTTGAACACCATGATCTCCACCTGATTCCACTCGCCGGAGGGTTTGGCGTTCTGGGGAACGGCCGGGATCAGGTCGTACAGGGCGCCGGCCTGCCGGTTGCCGTCTTTTCCCAATTTGGCATCCAGGTGTCCCTCATTGCACAGGACCTGCATCTCGGGCGCTGATTTCCAGATGGGTTCGTCTTCCAGTTCCTCGGCCAGATAGAAGATGCCGCTGTTGCCTTTTGGAGATATTTTCCATTCCAGCTTCAGATGGAAATCCTTGAACCTTTGTTCGTAGATGATGTCGCCGCCGCCCCCGCCGGCCTCGCCTTCGCCGGAGCCGACGCATTTCAGGGCGCCGTCCTCGATGACCCAGCCTCGATCGGGAAAGGATTCCCTTCCGTAGCCCCGCCAGCCGCCAAAGGTCTTTCCGTCAAACAGGAGCATGAAGCCCTCTTCTTTTTCTTCGGCCGTGAGGGTGTTCAGCGCGGTCTCTTTCTGAGTGTCGCCGGACCGGCAGGCGGAAAAAATCAGCCCGGCCGTAAACGCCAGGGCGATCATTAACAGGATTGTCTTGTTCATCGTTGTACCTCTTTTAAATATTCATGAAACGATTATTTCGGCATGGCGGGCAGGCTGTATCCCTCGCGATAGGTATGCTTGATGAGCTCCTGCGCGAAGGCGGCCGCGCTCACGGGTTCGGTCCAGGTCTTGTCAAAGGTCGGGTGTCCGTCCCTGATCTCAAATCCGTCGGCGATAACGGTCTTGATCATCTCCTCGTCGCCGATGTTCGTGAACCGCATGTTCTCGCCGTCCCATTTCAGTTCCTTATTCAGGGCTTGCAGGCGTACGGCCAGCACGCCCATAACGACCATCTCGTTGAAGGGACCGGCTTCGCTGAAGGGGGAAGCAGGCGCCACGCGGTTCTCCGGCGATTCCTTACAGGCCCGAACCCAGTCCATCTCATGGGTTGTGGGCACACGGCGCACGGTCCGGGGAACCTCCGGCACCCGGCCCGAGAGCAGCCAGGGATTGCGGCCGTAGCAGCCGCAGATGAGCTTGTCCTTGGTGCCGTGGAAGATCACGCCGCCTCCGCCGTCGTTCATGTCTTTTCCTTCCGGCCAGTTGTCCGGCATCAGGGGACGCAGACCGCCGTCGTACCAGGTGATTTCAACCCGGGGAAGCCGGATTCTCGCGTTGACGGGTTTCTCTCTTTTCGGAAAGACGAGACGGACCATCTGGGCGTTGGGTGCGCAGTCGGTAAGGAGCAGGGTGGAGCTGCCCTGTGCCCGGACAGGATATCCCAGTTCCAGGGCCTTGAACACGGGGTGAAGAATATGGCAGGCCATATCGCCCAGGGCACCCGTGCCGAAATCCCACCAGCCGCGCCAGTTCCACGGAGTGTAGATGGCGTTATACGGGCGCATGGGTGCCGGGCCCACGAACAGATCCCAGTTCAGGGTTTCTGGAACGTTCATGACCTCAGTGGGCCGGTTCAGTCCCTGGGGCCAGATGGGCCGGTCGGTAAAGGCTTCTACTTTTTCGATTTCGCCGATCTCGCCGTTCCATATCCATTCGCAGACCAGATTGACTCCTTCGCCCGAGGAGCCCTGATTGCCCATCTGGGTGGCCACCCTGTACTTGTCCGCCAGTTTGGTCATGAGGCGGGATTCGTACACGGAGTGTGTCAGGGGTTTTTCCATGTACACGTGCTTGCCCAGGGTCATGGCGTGGGCCGCGATGACCGCGTGGGATTGATCCGAAGTGGCGATCATGACGGCGTCGATGGAACCGGCCATCTCGTCGAACATCCTGCGCCAGTCCCAATACCTTTTGGCGTCGGGATAGCGTTCGAACACGTGGCCGGCGTATCCCCAGTCCACGTCACACAGGGCCACGATGTTTTCTGTTTCCTCAACGGCCTTGAGCAGGCCGGCTCCCCGACCCCCGATGCCGATGCCGGCGATGTTGAGTTTGTCACCGGGCGCATGATGGCTTCTCCGTCCGCCGGCGGCCCGGGAGGGCGCGATGCTGAGCCCTGCCAGAGCCGCGGCCGAGCTGCCTAAAAATCTTCTTCTTGAAAGGTTTGTCATGGCGGTTTTTCCCTGTTTATCAATGGTTCGCAGTGATTGTCAATTGTGCCGTTTGCCTGATATGGGGTTATTGAATTATAATAAGAGCCAGACTAAAATGCAAGGGAAATTCTGGGATAGAAAAGAGCGTGAGGGGTGAAGACGGGAGAAAAGGCATAGGGCAGAGGGCATAGCACATAGCGCATAGAGACAAGATGAAAAGCGCAGATCCACACCCGGCCGTTCACCCATATTTTCTCAACTCCTCTTCCACCCGCTCCGCCAGAAAAATCTTCAGCAGCGACTGATAGGGCACATCCCGCAGGGTCGTGATAAATCCAGCGCCATGCATTTTCTCCTTGACTTTTTCCTTCTCACTGAATATGTTAAAAAAACGACACGCATTTTACAACCCGGACATAAAATTCGCACTTCTGGTAAATACGCTGCCCTGAAACAGCGGCTTTTATCTGTTTCATTTCCAGGACAGAGGGGAGAAAGTATATTTGAGCGGACGATGATAATGAACCCGGACGAGAATCAAAATATTAAAAACCTCATTCATCAGCATGCCGACCGGCTCATGAAACTGCCCGGAGTCGTGGGCGTCGGTCAGGGTCTGCATGAAAACAAGCCCTGCATTCGAGTCTTTCTTCAAGAAGATTTACCCGGAGTGAAAAAGAAGATACCCAATTCACTGGATGGAGTGTCTGTTGTCACTCAGGTCACCGGCCCGTTCCGGTCATCCGCCTTATAAATACATTCACCTTTAATAAAGGGAGGGAAGATGAAGGTATTTTCCAGAAACACGAGGTCCAAATTTTTGGCGGTATTCCTTGCGCTGGGCATGGCCGCGCTGATTTTCACTGTGTGCAGTGAACAGCCCGACATCACCGGGAGTTCCCGCACGGAGGCGGAGCCGGTCCGGCTGGGCAGGCAGAATCAGCAGGTGCAGGCCGTCATGAGGGTTCAGAACAAGCATACCGATGACCTGATGAAAATTCCGGGCGTCACGGGTACGGGAACCGGGCTGAATGAAGAGGGTGAACTGGCGGTTGTGGTGTATACCATAATCCCTGATGTACCGGGAATTCCCCGGGCCATCGAAAATATACCGGTTTATGTCAAGGTTACGGGGCTGTTTGTTGTGCAGGCCGACCCCAAATCCCGTTTTCCCAGGCCGGTTCCGATCGGGGTTTCTACCGGGCATCCGGATATTACGGCCGGAACCCTGGGCTGCCGGGTCAGGGATTCGCAGGGAAACGTATATGCGCTCAGCAACAACCACGTGTACGCGAATGTCAACAAGGCATCCATCGGTGACAATGTTTTGCAGCCGGGCAAGTATGATGGCGGAGTGGATCCTGATGATGCCATCGGAACGTTATTTGATTATGAACCCATTCTGCTGAACGGTCCTGATAACTATATGGACGCGGCCATCGCGGCCACAACGACCGGGTATGTCGGTTATTCCACGCCTTCGGGCGACGGATACGGCACACCCAGCGCGACGATTGCCGGCGCGTATATTGGACAGAAAGTCCAGAAATACGGACGCACCACCGTGTGGACACACGGAGAAGTCTCGGAGATCAACGTCACCGTGGATGTCTGCTATACCACCCGGGGGCCGTTTCAGTGCAAGGACTACGGCCGTTTTGTGGATCAGATCACGATCACTCCGGGGACCTTCAGCGACGGAGGAGATTCCGGTTCGCTCATCGTCACGGACGACAGCAAAAAGAACCCCGTCGCGCTGCTCTTCGCCGGAAGCAGCACACATACCATCGGAAACCCCATTCATTATGTCCTGGACCGGTTCAATGTCACTGTCGATGACGGCAGCGGAGCCGAGCCTCCCAACAATCCGCCTTCCGCGGATTTCAGCTACTCGGTTTCCGGACTCGAGGTGTCGTTCACGGATAAAAGCACGGACAGCGACGGCAGTATTGTCTCCTGGAACTGGAACTTCGGTGACGGATCGAGTTCAACGGTTCAGAATCCGACTCATACCTATGGTACGGAAGGCACCTATACCGTTTCTCTCACCGTGACCGATGACGACGGCGCCACGGACACGGCGTCCAAAGACGTGACTGTATCGTCATCCGCCAATGATCCGCCTTCCGCGAATTTCAGCTACTCCGTTTCCGGGCTCGAGGTGTCGTTTACGGACGAAAGCACGGACAGTGACGGCAACATTGTTTCCTGGAGCTGGGATTTCGGTGACGGAGCTGCTTCCACACAACAGCATCCGGTTCATACATTTGCCGCTGACGGCACGTATACGGTTACATTGGATGTCACCGATGACGGAGGAGCCTCGGACAGCATTTCCAAAGACGTGACAGTCACTTCCGGCGCCACGGGAATTAATCTGACGGCGACGGGATGGAAATACAGGGGCCTTCAGAAAGTCGACCTGGCCTGGACAGGGGCTTCGGGCACTTCGATTGAAGTATACAGGGACGGCGTTCGAATCGCGGTTACGGAGAATGACGGGGCGTATACGGACAATATCGATAAACGCGGCGGAGGCACTTACGTCTATCAGATCTTTGACGGATCGGTCTGGTCGAATGAGGCCACCGTCGTCTTTTAGTGATTCGGAAGCATATAACCATACAAAGGCACGGTTATAAACCGTGCCTTTGTATTATCCAGGTCGTTGGGACCGGCCCTCAAATGGGTGTTTTGATTACTCAGGCCTTACAGGGGGTGTCTGTTCATTTTGCCTGTAAATCCGGGCCGGGGGGTTCACGATTTTATTTGATCAGCAGCACCTTTCTCCGGCTCGCCAGGGAGCCTGCCCTGAGCACGGCGATGTAGGCGCCGCTGGACACAGGCTGCCCCGCTTCATTCTCTCCATTCCAAAGGATTTCATGATATC